>Ga0115550_1000027_pt1 | contig 166541 bp, 131 predicted proteins | sample COGITO_mtgs_1005_FD_87177 | JGI IMG/M metagenome (GOLD analysis project Ga0115550, IMG submission 87177) | Pelagic marine microbial communities from North Sea - COGITO_mtgs_100511 | ecosystem: Environmental > Aquatic > Marine > Epipelagic | place: Germany:Helgoland, sampling site Kabeltonne...
GTTTTGAAGTTTTGAAGTTTTGAAGTTTTGAAGTTTTGAAGTTTTGAAGTTTTGAAGTTTTGAAGTTTTGAAGTTTTGAAGTTTTGAAGTTTTGAAGTTTTGAAGTTTTGAAGGGCTTTATAAACACAAAACCCGGCAGTTGCCGGGTTTTGCTTATTCGATTACTTGATTTTCGCTTCTTTGAAAATCACGTGCTTGCGCACTTTAGGATCGAACTTTTTGATTTCCATCTTTTCTGGCATGGTGCGCTTGTTTTTATCAGTAGTATAAAAAAAGCCAGTGCCAGCAGTAGAAACTAAACGAATTTTATCGCGCATTTTCTAATCCTTAAACCTTTTGACCTTGCTTACGCAGGTCTGCTAAAACTGCATCGATACCATTTTTATCGATGATACGCATAGCGCGCGTAGTTAAGCGCAGAGATACGAAACGGTTTTCGCTTTCAACCCAGAAACGGTGAGTTTGCAGGTTAGGCAGGAAACGGCGCTTTGTTGCGTTGTTGGCGTGTGAACGACGGTTACCTACCATCGGACCTTTACCAGTAATTTGGCATACTCTTGACATGTCGGTGTTTCTCCAAAAATTACATCAGCTCGAGCTATATTCATTCTTCCGGCCAAGAAGAATGCCCCGGATTTCTGAAAGGGCGCAATTTATACACGATCAGCAGGCAAAACTCAAGGCTATTCTAGTCTGGTTTCGCGCAAAAAATGCATGCGATCCTCACAGATCATTAAAGCCAGCCACGTTCAGCAAAGGAAATAACCTCTGCATCGCCAACCACAAAATGATCTAGCAACTTAATGTCGACTAAAGCCATGGCTTGAGAAAGACGTTCAGTGATAGCGCGGTCAGCGCGACTCGGCTCAGCAACTCCGGATGGATGATTGTGAGCCAAAATAACGGCGGCGGCATTATGCGCTAAAGCGCTTTGAACTACAATACGCGGATACACCGGCGACGCATCAATTGTGCCATAAAATAACGGTTCAGCTTTAATCAGCCGGTGTTGGCTGTCTAAATACAACAACATAAAGACTTCACGTTGTTCCATGCCAATGCTGTATTGCAGATAATTTTTTACCATGCCGGGTTCGGTAAACACAGTTTCTCGCTGCAAATTCTCATATAAACAGCGGCGGCATAGTTCCAGCACCGCCTGAGTTCGCACATATCGGGCCAAACCCAAGCCTCTGCAGCTACAAAATTTTTGCCGGCTGGCGGCAAAAAGTTGTTTTAAGCTGCCAAATTCACCCAATAATTCCCGCGCTAGCCCTACTGCATCCAAACCCGCCAGGCCATTGCCAAGGAATACCGCCAATAACTCGGAATCTGATAGCGCTGTAGCTCCGCGCGCCAGTAATTTTTCCCTTGGCCGATCTGCTTCCGGCCATTGTTTCATGTTCATCTCTCGTCCTTGAGTTTATTCCCTTCATCCTTGAAGATGCGGGGGTGTTGCCATCACTCATCCGCCCTAGTCACATAGACAGCTATGCTCCTAGGGTCGGACTCACTCTGCGCCTACCCGCATCTCCAATGATTTTGGGTATATACATTCATCCTTGAAAAATCGGTCCGCTTGAGTCATCCCGGATCTTCAATGATTTTGGGTATAGTTCATGTTATCTTATGGCCACGAATTTCAGGCTGGGTTTTCCCGTAATGACCTCTGTGACTCCTTCCCTGCCGTTACAAGGCAAAAATATTCTGCTTGGTATCAGCGGCGGTATTGCTGCTTATAAAGCAGCAGATTTAGTCCGCCGTTTAAAAGAGCGTGGCGCCGAGGTGCGGGTGATTTTGACCCCAGCCGCTGCCGAATTTATTACGCCTTTAACATTACAAGCCCTTTCCGGCAACCCGGTTGGCCAATCGTTATTAGACCCTGCAGCCGAAGCGGCGATGGGCCATATCGAATTGGCGCGTTGGGCGGATTTTATTCTGGTCGCCCCGGCATCCGCCGATGTGATTGCCCGCATTGCCCATGGCATGGCCAACGATTTACTGACCACCTGTATTCTGGCCGCCGCCGCGCCTTTAGGCGTTGCACCTGCCATGAATCAGCAGATGTATAAAAACATAGCTGTCCAAAATAATTTAGCAACTTTAAAATCACATAATTTTCACATTTATGGGCCCGCCGCTGGCGAACAAGCCTGTGGTGATGTCGGCATGGGCCGGATGCTAGAACCGCTGCAGCTGGCAGAATTGCTGGTAGAGTACTTTCAACAAGCGGACCAAACCAACGCTAAGCCATTGACTGGCATGAAGTTTGCCATTACAGCAGGTCCAACCCGCGAAGCCATTGATCCGGTGCGTTACATCAGTAACCATAGCTCCGGCAAAATGGGTTATGCGCTGGCGGCCGCTGCCGCGCAATTGGGTGCAGAAGTCACACTGATTAGTGGCCCGGTGCAGCTGGCAACACCTAACGGGGTCAGCCGGTTTGATGTCGCAAGCGCCTTAGAAATGCAGCAAGCCGCGTTATCTGCAGCAAAAACCAATGATATTTTCATCGGTTGCGCCGCAGTAGCGGATTACCGGATGGCCGAAGTCGCGCCGCAGAAACTGAAAAAATCCGCAGACAATGATGCATTGACACTGCAGCTGGTGAAAAATCCGGACATTATCGCGAGCATCGCCGCCTTAACGTCACATCGCCCATATACCGTGGGATTCGCCGCAGAAACCGAACAAGTTGCAAAGTACGCACAGCAAAAATTACTGAATAAAAACTTAGACTTAATATGTGCCAATGATGTCTCGGTCGCTGGACAAGGCTTTAACAGTGAGCAAAATGCTCTGACTGTGTACGGCCATAAATTCGAACATACGCTGCCACTGCAAGACAAAAACACCCTGGCACAGGCCCTGATTACTTTGATTGTTGAGCAATACCAAAATGAAAAAAAACATTGAACTGAAAATTCTCGACCCACGCATCGGCACTGAATATCCGCTGCCAGCCTATGCCACGCCTGGTTCTGCCGGTCTGGATTTACGCGCTTTGTTAGATGCGCCGCTGGAATTAAAGCCGGGCGAAACCTTTTTGATCCCAACTGGTATCGCTATTCACATTGGTGATCCGAACCTCTGCGCCACAATTTTGCCACGCTCAGGCCTGGGCCATAAACACGGTATTGTGCTGGGCAATTTAGTCGGTTTAATTGATTCGGATTACCAGGGCCAGTTAATGGTCTCGACCTGGAACCGTGGCACTGACACCTTCACCATTCAACCCGGTGATCGCATCGCCCAGCTGGTATTTATGCCGGTGGTGCAGGCCGATTTTAGTCTGGTGCTGGATTTTGACCAAAGCGAACGTGGCGAAGGTGGTTTTGGCCATTCAGGTCATCACTAAGTGCTAGCTACAGTTTTAAGATGAGTACTGTACGCAGCGCCAACCGCAAAGATGAAATTCTGCAGGCCTTAGCGGCCATGCTTGAAAGTCATCCCGGCCAGCGGATCACTACAGCTGCGCTCGCGGCAAAAGTTGGTGTGTCAGAAGCTGCGCTGTACCGGCATTTCCCCAGCAAAGCGCGGATGTTTGAAGGTCTGATTGAGTTTATCGAAACGACTTTACTCAATACCATCAATGCGATATTACACGAGCACAAGCAAACCGAAGTCAGGGTCGAACTGATTTTGCAGATGTTGTTGGTGTTTGCCGATCGCAATCCCGGTATCTGCCGCATTCTGACCGGCGACGCGCTGCAAGGTGAACAAGAGCGGCTGCGCGAGCGGGTCGCGCTGCTGTTCGACAAGCTGGAACTGCAGCTACGCCAATGCCTACGCGAACGCAAGTTACGGGAAGGTAAAGGTTTTATTCAGGATGAAAGTGACTTAGCCAATGTTTTACTGGCATTTTGTGAAGGCAAAATTCACCAGTTTGTCCGTTCCGGTTTTACCAGGGTTCCCAGTCAACATTTTGCCAATCAATGGCTGGTATTACGGCAAAGTTTGTTTAGTGAAATTCCAAGCGGCATCTAAAACCTAAAGCAGTCGCTAGCCCGCAAATTTCTGGTAAATCGCCACGCCCCACACCACCGACACCACCGTCAGACTTAACGCAACAGCGGCCGAGCCCAAATCTTTGGCGCGACCAGATAATTCGTGACGCTCCAGGCTCACCCGATCCGTCAAAGTTTCAATCGCCGAATTTAACAGCTCAACAATCAGCACCAGCAATAACACCGACACCAATAACGCCCAATGCTGCGCCGATTGCGCCAGCCAAAATGACAATGGCAACATCACAATCGCCAAACCCGCTTCTTGCCGAAATGCTGCTTCAAAGCGCCAGGCAGCGACAAAACCTTTGCGCGAACAATCGGTTGCTTTCAAAATTCGGCCAAAGCCGCTGCCATTTGGTTTATTGATCACTGTTTCACCATAAATTAAGTAAGACTTCCGATGGCTGCAACTTTTGGGGTCAGAACTTTTGGGGTCAGAGTACGACTCTGACCCCAATGATTTCAGTAACAGCTTTATCGCATTATCAGCTTAAGAAACCCTGAAGCCACTTAAACCTTGACGCCATATTGCGCGCGATAAGCCGACACCGCTTCCAGATGCTCCACCAGCTCAGGTTTGCCCTGCAGGTAATTAATCAGGTCGTTCAGGCCAATAATCGACACCACTTTGGTACCAAAATCACGCTCAACTTCCTGAATTGCTGACAATTCACCCTGACCGCGTTCCTGCCGATCCAACGCAATCAGCACACCGGCAAGCTCTGCACCTTGTGCCTGAATGATTTGCATCGATTCCCGAATCGCAGTGCCAGCGGTAATCACATCATCGACCAGCAGAATACGGCCATTGAGCGGTGAACCGACTAAACTGCCGCCTTCACCATGGGTTTTGGCCTCTTTGCGGTTAAAGCAATATGGCACATCGCGTTGATGCTGATCATAAAGCGCCACTGCGGTAGTGGTGGCAATCGGGATACCTTTATAAGCCGGGCCAAACAGCACGTCGAATTCGATGCCGGATTCCTGCACTGCAGCGGCATAAAAGCGGCCCAATTTGGCTAAATCGCCGCCGGTATTAAACAAACCGGCATTAAAAAAGTACGGGCTGGTACGGCCGGATTTCAAAGTGAAAGAGCCAAATTTCAGCACCTGACGACTCAGGGCAAACTCAATAAATTCAATCTGAAAAGCTTTCATGACTACCTCAGGCTCAGGCTAAAACACGTTTTTGTTCGTCGATGATTTCACGGATGGCAATTTTTGCCAGTGACATCATGTCTTGCATTTCTTCAAAGCTAAAAGGTGCCGCTTCGGCAGTGCCTTGAATTTCAATCAGTTTACCGGTTTCAGTCATCACTACGTTCATGTCGGTATCGGCGGCTGAATCTTCGGTGTACTCAAGGTCGGCCACCGCTTCGCCTTTGTAAATACCGACGGAGACTGCAGCAACCATATATTTTAATGGGTTGGTTTTGATGGAGCCTTTGGCGCGTAAATGGCTTAACGCATCGCATAACGCCACACAAGCACCGGAAATAGCGGCGGTGCGGGTGCCACCGTCGGCTTGGATCACGTCACAGTCAAACGTGATAGTGTTTTCGCCTAATAAGGATAAATCAACAGCTGCGCGCAGGGCTCGACCAATTAACCGTTGAATTTCCATGGTGCGGCCGCTTTGCTTGCCACGGGCAGCTTCGCGATCGTTCCGGGTGTGGGTAGCGCGTGGCAGCATGCCGTATTCAGCGGTGATCCAACCTTTGCCCTGGCCTTTCATAAAGCGCGGCACGCCTTCTTCAACCGAAGCAGTACACAGCACTTTGGTGTTACCAAATTCCACCAGCACTGAACCTTCGGCATGCGCGGTGAAACTACGGGTGAAACTGATCGGACGAATTTGACTGGCTGTTCTGCCGCTTGGACGCATGAGGAACCTCTGTTTGCTGAATACACTGAATTTCAATCGGCCATTATAGGGGCATGCGCGCCGTATTGCCATCCGCAGCGCCCTTGCGCCGGTTGTCTGGCGCAAAGTAATTGCGGTTGCAGCTTGAATTAGGACGGGTATACTCAGTTTTTTGCGGTATTTTGCTGCCGTATTCATTACCGTATTTTTACCATGCTTTGCAGAGCCGCAGTTGCCAGCAAGCAGCGGTAATTTTTTAATTTAAGGACCCTTCCATGATCCATAGCATGACCGCCTTTGCCCGCCACGAAATTAAAGCCAGCTGGGGCAACGCCGTCTGGGAAATCCGCTCCGTTAACCAAAGATATCTCGAGAGTTATTTTCGGTTACCTGAGCAATTTCGCGGTATTGAAGGCCTGCTGCGCGATAAACTGCGCCAGGCTCTTAACCGTGGCAAACTGGAAATTAATCTGCGTTACAACGCCGCCAACGCCAGCGGCGAGCTGAAAATAAACGACGCCTTCGCCGCTCAGTTATTACAATCAGCCCAACAATTACTGGAAAAATGCCCACAAGCCCAGCTCAACGTTGCCGACATTCTGCGTTGGCCCGGCGTGATGGAAACCCAGGAAGCCGACATGGACAGCCTGCAAACCGAATTGCTGGCCGGTTTTGACATCGCCTTAAAAGATTTTCAGGCCGGCCGTGGCCGTGAAGGCGCCGCCATCGAACAAATGCTGCGCGACCGCCTCGACCAAATCTCCGGCCACGTCGCCACCCTGCGCACCCATTTACCTCAAGCCCTGCAATGGCAACGCGACAAAATGCACACCCGCTTGCAGGAAATTAAAGCCGACATCGACAACAACCGCCTCGAACAGGAAATGGCCTTCCTCGCCCAAAAATCCGACGTCGCCGAAGAACTCGACCGCCTCGACGCCCACATCAAAGAAACCCGCCACAGCTTAAAACAAGGCGGAGCCGTCGGCCGCCGCCTCGATTTTATGATGCAGGAATTCAACCGCGAAGCGAATACCTTGTCTTCGAAGGCGATTTCTACTGAGATTACTAATACTGCTGTTGAGTTGAAGGTTTTGATTGAGCAGATGCGGGAGCAGATCCAAAACGTCGAATAATTTGATTCATTGCAAATAAAGCACTGTAAAGATTTAACTAAAAATCTATTCCTCTTTGCTGCGTCTGAAACACCTCCACAACAAATTACCGAGCAATAGCCACGCTCAAGCACTAAATGCTTGAGCGCGTTAACTTTTTGGTTCAATCTCAATAGTGATTGACGGTAAATGTATCATGACAAATCTCTGATGACGGGATATTGTAATATTGCTCCCCTATAAGGTACTAAAGCCTCGAAATCGCCTGTAATACAGGACAGGAGCTAAGAGCATGAAAGGAATCTGATGCAACAACTTGGTATTTATGAGCAATTACTTACCCAGCTGATTGAAAGCCGGTTGGATCGCGTACGTTATTACGTTGACGAAAGGCCACTTAGCACAAACGAAGCTGCGAAATGGCTGGCTAATTTCTTAACGCCAATCTTCGAGTACGCCATTGCCGCAGTGCCATCCGGTGATTCACAACTCAACCATCAAATCGATTTGGCCAACAAGCTGTTACTATGGTTAAAGCAACAATTCGCAGAACAGCAATTCTTTGAAGACAACCTAATTGATTCCCAAGGAAAAATCCTCCGCGCAATCTATGACACACAAAATCCAATTGCGGCGAACCTACAAGATTATGTTGAGAACGTTTTTCCGCTTACAGGTCTTCGACAAAGCGAATTGTTTTGTGGCAGTAACGCGGGTATCTCGTTAGAAACCGAGTTGAAACGCGAGATCTTGTCAGCCGACAAAATCTATTGGCTAGTGTCATTTATCAAGTGGACTGGGATTCGGATCTTTAGTAAAGAACTCGAAGAATTCACCCAAAGTGGTCGCCAATTAAAAATCATCACCACCTCTTACATGGGTGCGACGGATGCCAAAGCGGTGGAATACCTGGCCCAGCTGCCGAACACCGAAATCAAACTCAGCTACAACACCAATCGCGAACGCTTGCATGCCAAGAGCTATTTGTTTTTGCGAAATACCGGCTACCACACCGGCTATATTGGGTCATCCAACCTGTCACATTCAGCATTAACAAGCGGCTTGGAGTGGAATCTCAAAATCACTTCGCAAGAGATCCCACATATTATTGAAAAATCACTGAATACCTTTGAAAGCTATTGGGCTTCGAAAGAATTTGAATTGTTTGATGGTTCAGAAGCCAGCAAAACAAAACTCACCCAAGCGCTGCAAGCATCCTGCATGCAAAAAGAAGAGAGCCCGGCTTTCTTCTTTGATGTAAAACCATATGCGCATCAACGCGATATTTTGGAACAGTTAGCTGTCGAGAGGCAGGTGCACGGACGATACAAAAACTTGGTGGTGGCAGCCACAGGAACCGGCAAAACGCTGATCTCTGCCTTTGATTTCGCTCGGTTCGTAAAATCTCAACCAAATGCTACTTTTCTGTTTGTTGCCCACCGCGAAGAAATTTTAAGGCAAGCTAGAAACGCATATCGCGGCGTGCTTCGCAACAGCAACTTTGGTGAATTATGGGTAGGCGGTCAGCAACCAGACCACTATCGCCAGCTATTTGCCTCCATTCAGACATTAAACAATCAGCTCGATACGTTAAAACTCTTGCCTGATTATTACGACTACATCGTGATCGACGAAGTGCATCACGTCACCGCTCATACCTACCGCAAACTGCTGGACCACTTTACGCCACAGATTTTGTTGGGCTTAACCGCCACGCCCGAAAGACGCGATGGCGGTGATGTACTGGCTGATTTTTGCGGCGTGATAGCAGCAGAGATCCGATTGCCTGAAGCGATTAATCAGCGGCACTTGTGTCCATTTCAGTACTTTGCAGTTGATGACGATACCGATCTTCGCAAAATCAGCTGGGCGAATGGACGTTATGACGTAACACAGCTGACGAACCTGTACACCCACAACAGTAGCCGTGTGCATAAAATCGTGCACGAAATGCAGCGAGTGATCACTGACATCAATCGGATGCGCGCACTGGCGTTTTGTGTCAGTCGCGATCACGCGAACTATATGGTCACACAGTTCCTGCTAAAAGGGATCAAAGCGGACATTCTAATCAGCGACAACAGGGACGAAAGTATTGAAAAACAACAAGCGCTACGAAACGGCACTATCAACGTTTTGTGCGTCGTCAATATCTTTAATGAAGGGGTCGATATCCCTCAAGTCGATACTCTGTTGTTTTTACGGCCAACAGAAAGCTTAACTATTTTCCTGCAACAACTCGGCCGAGGTTTGCGTTTAGCTGAGGAAAAACAATGCTGCACAGTGCTCGACTTTGTCGGCAATTCGCGCCCGGAATATGACTTTGCCAGCAAATTTCGCGCACTAATTGGACGCAGTAACAAAGCCATTTCCAATGAAATAGAACAGGGGTTTCCAAATGCGCCGCTTGGTTGCAGTATTCAACTGAGCAAACAGGCACAGGAACTGGTGTTAGCCAATATCCGACACGCCATATTTAACGCCGTTCGATTACGCCAAGCCGTGCAGAATTATTCGCAGCACCACAGCGAACCTTTGAATCTGATTAACTTTTTACGCTTCAACCCAACCTTAGATATTCGCGCCTTGTACAAACATCGCGGTTGGGTGCAGCTGTTGCAGGAAACTAATGCGCTTCCACAGTACCATCCTACTCTGCCAGAGCTCAAAGTAGCAGAAGCCAGCACAAGCAGTTTTTACACTGCGCCTACTGAAGCACTGCAAAAACTATTTAAACGCGCCATTGTGACGCGGTTCCTAGGCTGTGATGACTACCAGTACTTGCAGTATGTCCGGCAGCTTTGCCTGGGCAGTTTTCATTTGATCAACCCGCAAGACATTCGCGCACTGATGTGCCACTACGATTTTTGGCAAGCCACAGGACAAGCAGCTGGGTTTGAAAGTATAACGACCAGCTTAAAAGCCCTCTCGCAGCCTGAACTATGCTGTGAACTGGCTGAAGTTTTAACCTGGCGGATGCAGCAGATCAAACATCACCAAGCGGCAATTGCAGACTTGCCGGATGTGCCACTGCATTTGCATGCCCGTTATGCACGTGAGCAAATAATTACCGCTTTTGGCGCTACGACATTTGAGAAACAAGTCGTCTCACGTGAGGGAGTTTATGTTGTGAAACACCTAAACATGGAGTTGTTATTCGTCACGCTCAACAAAAACCCGAAAGTGTTTTCACCAAATACCATGTATCACGACTACGCAATTAACGAATCATTGTTTCATTGGCAATCCCAAAACAGTGCACGACCAGACACAGGTAAGGGTTTGGACTACATCCGGCACAAAAAAATAAGCAAACGGCTGTTTTTGTTCGTACGCGAACAAAGTGATGACGAATTCGGCAACACTATGGGCTTCGTTAACTTCGGGGAAGTAACATTCGTAAGCCACACTGGCTCGCAACCGATGAATATCGTATGGCAACTCCACCATCCAATGCCTGATTTTATGTGGCACGAGACAGCAAAGTTGGCGGTCGGGTAGTGGTTTCCCCCCTACCAAACCCCAATCTGCAACCGCTGCTGAATACCCGCAGACTGAAATTGTAATGCCTCAAACACCACCTCAAACTCCGTGCAGTTGTAAGCAACATTCGGTAATGACATAGCGGCTTCGACAAAGAAATGTTGCTTTTCAGTTTCGCTGTCCTAGGCTTGTGGCTGCCAGTCGGTAATTTGCTGGCGTGCAGCCTGGTTTTACTCGGCGGCCGGTTGCGTATGACACGGTTTTCTTCGCGGCTGGACAGCAGAATACGCTTTTCCAAACGGGCGTGACAGCAAAATAGCCCTATGAGATCAGACGCTGCACGACGCCCCAATCCCGGCACTTCAAAACGACACTTAAAGATCGACTCATCACTTTACCTAAAGCACAAAATGAAACTATAATTTCACTTAACCTGAATTAATGAAATTACAGTTTCACTATGAATATTATTGAGCCCAAAGAAAAACGCAGCGCTGTCGTTTTCCCCAAACACCAGAAAGTGTTAAGCATCTTGGGCGAAAACTTAACACTGGCCATGAAGCGACGCGGCATTACCCAAGAAATGATGCATAGCAGAACAGGGCTGTCGAAACCGACGCTACGAAAAATCTTAAAGGGTGATCCTTCCGTTTCGCTTGGCCACTACGTCAACGTACTGGCATCCCTCGGCTTACTGAACGACCTGACGAAAGTTGCATTTGATGACGAGTTGGGAAGAAAGCTGCAAGACATCCAATTGCTCAATAAAAAATAAGAGTGCCACATGATGGAAATCTACGTTTACGCTGATTGGACTGAGTCAACTGATCCCATATTAGTCGGTACATTACGCTCCTCTGAAATAAGAGGAAAAGAGCATTTCAGCTTTAGTTATGATCGGCAGTGGTTGACCTCCGGCTATGTTCACCAAATTGACCCCTCTCTCAAGTTATTCGTTGGAGAGCAACATGCGCAAAGCGATAAAAATTTCAAAATATTTCTCGACTCATGTCCTGATCGATGGGGACGGTTGCTGATGCAGCGCAAAGAAGCGGTGTTCGCTCGACGAGAAAAACGACGAGCAAGAAGTCTGTACGAGACGGATTACTTACTAGGTGTGCATGACTCATTCCGAATGGGCGCACTGCGCTTTCGCACATCGCCAACAGGTCCATTTTTAGACGATAACCATGAGCTATCTGCGCCAGCAATCACCAGCCTACCCGAGCTGCAACAAGCCGCCAATAACATAGAAGAAACGCCAGATTTAGATAATCCTGATTATCTAAAATGGCTCAATATGCTGATTTCACCAGGTTCATCATTAGGTGGCGCCAGACCCAAGGCTTCAATCAGAAATCACGATAACAGTCTGTGGTTAGCCAAGTTTCCGAGTCGTCATGATGATTACGATATTGGCTTATGGGAGTTCATTGTGTACCAAATGGCCATTGCGTCAGGCATCGAAATGGCAGAGTCCAAAGTTGAAGCCATTGGCAGGCATCATATTTTTTTAACCAAACGGTTCGACCGCACTGGCGCTGGGAAACGGCTTCATTTCAGTTCTGCCATGACTCAGCTGGAGTATTTCGATGGTCAAGATGAGGGGGCAAGTTACTTAGAGCTCGCTGAGTTTCTCATCCAACACGGCTCAAACACTCAGCAAGATCTTGAACAACTTTGGACCAGAATGCTGTTCAACATCATGGTCTCGAATTGCGACGATCATCTAAGAAACCACGGATTCATTCTGGAGCCCACGGGTTGGCGACTATCTCCAGCCTACGATATCAACCCCATGTTATCTGCCACAGGCTTACACCTGAATATTGATGATGTCAGTAACGCGCTTTCGATCGAGTTGGCATTTGACGTTGCAGCGTATTTTCAGGTGAATGACAAAACCGCAAATGCTATCCACCAAAGATTGTTAAATGCGGTCTCAAAGTGGGACAACCTTGCCCAACAAGCGGGTATCCGCAAAGAAGAAAGAGAGCTATTGAGGGACTGCTTTAGACTCGACCAGGGCACCATATAGTTTAAAAAGCGAACAGCAGAGCTGACTAAAAAGTACGCAGGCAAGGCGTGCTTTTCAGGCGCTGCCGCAGGGATGGGGCAAAAAAATGGCTGCTCTTCATCTGCTGGAAATTCCCCCTACCACACCCCAATCTGCAACCGCTGCTGAATACCAACAGTCTGAAATTGCAATGCCTCAAACACAGCGTCGAAATCGGTGCAGTTGTAGGCGACATTCGGTAATGACATGGCTGCTTCGACAAAAAAACGTTGTCGCTCGCGTTCGCTGTCCCAGGCTTGTTGCCACCAGTCGGTGATTTGATGGCGGCTGGCATGCAGCCTGGTTTTGCTGGGCAATCGGTCGCTTTTGACGCGGTTTTCTTCGCGGCTGGACGGCAGCAGGTTCCATAAATCGTTATTGGGCCAGTAACTAAATGGCAGGCAATGGTCGATGTCGTAGCTATACAGCGGTTTGCCGCTCCAGACGCTTCGCACGTCGTGGCCTTGGCTGCGAAGCATTTCGACCTTTTTCCTGACCAGGCCAGTATCGTGTTGGCGGTCCAGCCAGCGCAGGTGATGGTGATAGGTATCCAGCGTCAGCCCTTGTTGCTGGTTCTGTTGGTATTTCTGCATTTCCGTCACCCACTGCTGCACCAACAAGGGTTCAATCCAGCAGCCGTACAAGCGGAAGCAGTCCCACATCGATTCACTGAGTTCAAACTGGCCGAAGCTATCTAAAAAAAGTTTATCAATCAGTATGCTGGTTTGATGTTGGCGTTTAGTTTTATTGCGCTGCATCCGAAAAAGTTGGTTGTCTTTATGGCCTTGCCAGATGTAAGTGACTGGCCCGGCTTTGATGGTCGACAGCGTGTCACTCATCAGTTGCTGCAACGCTGCGGCTTCGGGCTCTTTGAACCAAGTGCCAATGGCAAAATCGTCGGCCGTCAGATGTTTTAAGGCATGCCAGCCCTGCTCGGTGACAAAACCAAGACCTTTTGTAGTATTCGAGTTCTGCTGAATATTGTTATCAACCAAGCGCTTAAATAAACGGATCCAATACAAGGCAACCAGCCCAAGCGAAATTGCAACCTTGCCGTCTTGCCGGTCGAGCACTGCGCCCGGATGAGCATCGGCAATCCGCACCAGCGTGCGCAGGAGCGCCAGTTTATAGGTCGATGACTTGCTGTCGTTCAACACAATATGGCGAATTTTACTTAAGCTCGCACTGCCATCATCGGGCAGCACCAGCACCAGGGTTTGCCATTGCACATCCGTGCGGCCTGCGCTATCGGCGGTCAGTGCACTGACATGACTCAGCACCAAACCAAACTGTTTGGCCAAGCTTGCAATTTCATCGACGCTGACCGGATAAGACACCCGACCATCGGCAAATTCGCCAAAGCGCAGGCTCACTACAAAATGGCCACCGGGGGCGAGTAAATTGGCTGTTTTTCGAAACGCCCGTTCCCGATCGGAAGGCACAAGATGCATCCACACGGCGCTCAGCAAGATGGTATTAAATTGCAGATTCAACTGATAGCAGGCTTTAAGCTCAGGCAGGCTGTCGCTGAGCCATTGTACTCTTAATGCAGAATTTTCTAAGGAATGTTCTGCGGCGTTTGCTGCAGCGGCGGTTTTTAATTGGCCGATTTGTCTGAGATCAGCGGCAGGTTCGATGGCAATCACCTGACAGCCACGCTCTGCCAACCACAAAGCATCGCGACCACTGCCCGCGCCAATATCCAGAACCATGCCGCTTTCAGGCCAATAGGGTTGCCAACTGGCATGAACCAGCTCAAAACTCAGCGCATCATACTGCCGGGCAAATAACGCCGCCCCCTGATGGTAAATATCCAGCGTTTTGTTCATGGACTTCCTTGTGACAGCAACGTAGGGCTGGACCTTTTGTACCAATGATCGCTTATCTGCGCAAGCTTGTTACAGGGCAAGATGCTTTAAAATCAACGTGCTTATATTGCTTTAGCTTTAAATGTTTTCATGATCAAATTGTCCAAGTGCGAGTCTGTGAAAATGATCTCACAGTTCAAGGTACAAATGGGACTAAATACCTCGTACTCCTACCCCCAGCCTCAGTCTTCACCAAACAACCCATCTCTACTAATTGCGCCAGATGGCGGCTCGCTGTCGCCGGGCTAACTTTGGCCACTTTACCGTATTGGTTATTGCTGATACCTTCGCTGAAATCGCCGTCCAGCAAGCGGTTTAGAACTTTGACTTGCTCTTGACTTAGCCGGGTTTGGTCAACGTGTTGCCAGAACCTGGTTTTTTGCAGGGTTTGTTCGATATCGGCCAGTACCTGTCGCAGGCTGGCTGCCAAAGTATCGAGAAACCAGACCAACCAGGCGGTAATATCAGTATCCCCTTTTTGACTTTGCTCAAGGACATCATAATAACTGCTACGTCGCTCCAGGATGGCAACCGACATGGCATAAAAGCGGATGGACTGATGCTCTGCCTGCGCCAACGCGAGATCGGTTAATAATCTTGCTAAACGGCCATTGCCATCCTCCAGCGGATGGATAGTGATAAACCAGAAGTGCGCTATACCAGCACGCAGCAGCGGGTCTAAATTGGCATCTTCCTTTGATCGGTTAAACCAGTCGATAAAGCAGTCAAGCTCGCTCTCCAACACCTGGCGCGGCGGTGCTTCAAAATGCACTTTGGGTCGTTCGATTCGACCTGATACAACCTGCATTGGTGCGTCTCCACGAAGCTGCCCGCCCTGCACCCGCTGCACTATTTGCTCTCTCTGAATGAGTGAGCTATCAGACGGAAAGAGCCAGGCATGCCATTGCAACAATCGTTCTAGCGTTAATGGCTGCTGCCAATTCCCAACCGCATCAGTCACCATCGCGGCAAGTCCGTCAGACTGGGCTGTCGTCGCAACAGTTTGTGTTTCATCAATCCCCAGCTTGCGGGCTAATGATGAACGCACTTCACTATGATTCAAGCGCTCGCCTTCAATGGCGCTGGAAGTCAGAATATTTGCCAGCATGGTATCCAGTGCAGCCTGCTGGTTTTGCTGAATACCCATTTTGCCCAGCAGCATGCCCTGCAAAAAATGTAATTCGCGTAACATAGGGGCCAACGCCGCATGCTCATAACGAAAGACCTGCGCGGTTTCTTGCTGTTGGCTGGGCCAGTCTGATTGTTGCCAAATCCACATGGGCGACGCTCCTGCTTACTGAGGTGAATACCTCAAGCAATCTACTCAGATAGTGAGGCGAATAGCAAGACTAATCACCTCAGAAAACGTGATAAGGGCTGTGAGTGGTTTATCAGTTGCACACAGAATCAAAAAATCGCGCTAAATTATTCGCAAGATAGTGGTCGTAGGATAGAGCGCATCGCATTACGACAGTTTCAATCGTTGCTGCAACCCCGCAGGGGATACATAGCCCACTTCCTTACTTTTTTTGCTCTTGGTGGGAATTAAAAGATCTTCATCCACCAAGCCATTTAAATAGGTTCTGGCGGTGTTTTCAGTGATATCAAACTCCACTGCGACCTGCTTTGCGGTAAACACTTTGCCGGGTTGTTTCAATGCATCTTTGAGCAGCTCAAGCTGGCCACGCTTGAGCTTGTGCGACACCGGGCTTTTTTCAACCCACTCGATAAAGTGATAGAAATCTGACTTTTTCGCGGCAATATGTGCCCGCAGTGCATCAACTGCTTTGATGATCACTTCCACTTGATGGTAAATGAAGTACGTCAGATCAAAATCATCGGTCTCGGTATGAATGTAGGCCGTGTCATAGTCACTCCTTTTTTCTTTGATGAGCTTGCTGATAGACACAAACTCAAACAGCCAGTAACCGCAGCGCAGCATAGACCAGTAAAACAAGGCCCTGGCTGTTCTGCCGTTGCCGTCGCCAAACGGATGGATGTAGCCAATCATGAAATGCAGAATAATGGCTTTGATCACCGGATGAATAAAGTTACTCGTACTTTCCTGATGGTTTTCGTTGGCGAACTCGCAAAGCGCGCTGAGCCGTTCTTTTAGCGTGGTGTAACAAGGTGGTGTATGCGCGACCTCGTTATAGATATTACGTACATCGATCTCGTTGTCTTGTCTAAATTCACCAGGCTTGGCATCATTATCAATCACATTAAAAGTTGCTGCCTGGTGCAGCTCTAAAATCAGATCAATGGAAAGTTTTTCGTCTTTTTTCTCAACGGCTTTTTTCATCAACAGATAATTATTGAAAATCATCTGTTCAGACTTATCTGTTGGTGTCCTGCTGGTTTCTAACATTTCTTTGGCAACAGCTCTGGTCGTCGATGCCCCCTCCAGCTGCGACGAAGTAATGGCCTCCTCCATCATCAGACTTTTCACCAAATATCTGTCTTTTTCCTTTGCGGTGATGAAAGTTCCATCACCCAGGTCGTGGCCACCGCCAGTGCTTTTGTCGATGTGATGCAGTTTGGCAAACAGCGACTCAGGCACACAGTAGCTGAAATATTCACCCTCTTTGTCTGCACTTTTGTTTGCAAGGAGCATTGGCAGAGTTTTCAACATCGTTTTTCTGGCAAACTTCGTCGCTACCCACGCAGCCTCTTCAGAAATGCCTTTGGGCACCCGCCACATAAACTTATCCCAATGTAGGTAAAGCCCTTCTTCGTTTGTTGCACCGAACTTGCCGAATAAAGCGAAGTACTCAGCACCAGGCATGCTTTGCAACAGTTCGTCCAACGATTTTGGCACTCTTACCCTAGCCACAGCCCCACCTTAAACGTAATTTAAATAATTTGAGTTTACCCACCACTAACTACATGTCAACGAAAATATCGATTTTTGCGTTTTACTTACTGCGATTCCATAGTTCCTTTGCGCTTGGTGCTGTTACGACATACACTTGCATTAAATTTTGACATTAACTTCATTGAATTCTGGCAAGATGGCTATTTGACAGACTGTGATCTTAAGCACCGATAGCAGGTTCCGAATAAATGCACGCTTTACCCTCAAATCAAGGCTACGAAGGCTTTATTGCATTTCTCAAGGCACATCAAGTGACTGATGTGACAGTGATTATCAAAATGCTGCTACAAGCTAATCCCGCCAGTAAAGAACTGCATGCTCAAGTCTATGTTTTAAAAAGCTGGCTAGATGAGTTTCGGCCGCTTGCTGCCGATGTGGCGTGGGAGCTAAAGAAGCGTTTTGACACCCGGTTCACGTTTAACAGTAATGCCATTGAAGGCAATACACTGACCATGAGTGAAACCGAGTTAGTCCTTGAAAAAGGAATCACTGTGGGTGGTAAAACCTTGCTCGAACATTTGGAAGTCATCGGGCACAAAGAAGCAATCGACTATATCGAATTTCTGGCCGGTCAAGATCAGACTATTTCCGAAAGAGAAATTAAAGAAATTCATCACCTGATCATGAAAGGCGCGGACAAATCTGAAGCGGGCTCATATCGGACTCTCGATGTCAGAGCTGCAGGCACTGGTCATCAATATCCACCGCATTATCTGGTGCAGGAGTCAATGGCCAATTTTATCAGTTGGCTGAATTCAGCTTCTGCCAATCAACTGACGCCGCTGCAACTCGCTACTGAAGTGCACTATAAATTTGTGGCTATCCATCCTTTTCGAGATGGCAACGGCAGGACAGCCCGGCTACTGATGAACCTGGTGTTACTTCGTCTTGGATATCCAGTCGTGGTGATCAATAACAGCAGCCGAAGCATTTACATCGACGCGCTGGTTTATGCGCAAGAACACGAACATGAAACAAGTAAGTTGCTCAATATGGTTACCGAGGCTTGTATAGAATCTCTACTGGAGTATCTGGCTGTTGCTTCAACTGCGGCTTCGAGTACAGGCATGGCAGAGAAATTTTATGCGGAAATGATGGGACCTGATGCTTCGAAAAAATGATGATAAAGCCCATTCCAAAAACGCTTAAATTTCAAACAATTACAGCTCCTGCAAAGCATGAGATCGAATCAATCAATAAGTTTTTCACTGCATTTTTGCGCTTTTTTTAGCGGGGGGTAGCTATAAAAATAACAACCAAAATAATCTTCAAGAGATTGATTTAAATAGATTTAAAAACAACAAAATACAAACAGATCCATGCTGGTACCGCTGACAATTATTTCAATCCGCAGGGCTAAACTTGAGCATTAACTTAAAATAATGATGGTGTTGAAATTACTATGCCCCTCACTCCAACTCCTGCCGAACTCTTAAAAACCGGGCAAACCTAGGAAGACCCTTATTGGTAAAACCGTTGTAGCGATAGGTGATCACAGTGCCGATTTCTGGCGGGTGTTGGCGTAGCGCGTCGGTTAAGCCACTGCCGAGCCCAAAAGTTTTGCCTTCGGCGGTTTTCACCACCAATGCGCCAACCATTCCTTCGTATTTGCCTTTGCCTGGGCGGTAGCCGATCACTTCGGCTTCAGTGTCCTGATAACTTTTCAGTTTGAGTAAATCGCTACTTCTGCCGGTTTTATACAGCGCATCCTGATGATGCAGCATCAGGCCTTCGGCGCCTTGTTGTTCTAGTTGGCGCAGTTTTTCCAGCAACTGTGTTTTATCTGCAATCCGAAACTGCGGGATCAGGGTTAAATAACAGCTGTTATGTTGTTTGATCAGCATTTGCATCGCACTGATGCGCTCGGTAAAGGTGCCGGGGGCGTTCGGTAGTTCAAAGATATGATATTGAATTTGCTGCCATTCATGGTCTATCGGCTGCAGTTTACTGATCATACTAAACGTCGCGGCAAACTGATTGCGGCCGCTCCAAAGTTCGCCATCTAAGGCGGTTTTTGGAAAGTCTTTGATAAACCAGGCGGGTGCTGCAATGATTTCGCCTCCTCTAGACACGAGCTGTCTACCATCCCAAAAAGCCCGCACGCCGTCGAGCTTTTCACTGACCCAATATTGCTCCACCGCAATGCCATTGTGGTAGATCTCGGCCAGCAGCAAGTCGGGTTTGGTGGCAGCGGCAAGCAAGAAACAGCAGATCAGAAGCAATAAACGACACATCGAATACACCATTAATTAACACTCAGATAACCAAAAGTGTAGCAAGTTAGTTCATTTCAGCAAGGCCAGCACAACTTCAATTCAGGGTCGCCAGATAACTAATGGAAGTGGTAAGCCTGTCTGCAACGACCATAACCAGCGATTGCGATTATGATTGCGATACCAGACGGCAAACGACCATCCGAAGAATAACCACAATTAACGCCAAGATGGACAAATCCAGCCGTACAGCCAAATCCCACTGTGGGAGTTTTAATAAAACAACCATAAAAAAGGGCAACCGAAGCTGCCCTGCTATTATTTTTTAACCAAAACCCGATGTTTACCAACGCATTTTATTTACCAAAACCAGGCGCCTTAATATCAAGCTGCGTCACTTTGCCATAACTGGCGGCCAGTGGCGCAATCGCTTCCGCTTTACCAATCAACACCAATTGCAGTTTGTCTTTTGGAAAGTAGCTATTGATTAATCTCTTGCTATCCGCCAGCGTCAAATTCTCCACTTTGCTTTGGAAACTGTTGATGTAATCTTCAGTAAAACCATACAGATACATATCAGCCAATAATTCAGCTAATGCAGCATTGGTTTCAAAGCGTGGCGGAAATTGGCCTTTTACATAGGCTTTGGCCGAGTCCAAAGTCGCTTGATCTAAACCCTGCGACCATAATTTCTGATAGGTTTTTAAGGCTAAATCAAGCGCCGCTTTGGTGCTATCGGTTTTGGTAAAACTGCTGATCGCAAATAAACCGGCGGCAGAATAACGGTCAAAACCAGAGCGCGCGCCGTAAGTCAGGCCACTGTTGACCCGTAGCTCATCGTTCAACCATGAGGTAAAACGGCCGCCGAGCACGGTGTTAATCACGCTGATCCCAACATAATCCGGATTGGATTGCGTGACGCCGGGGCCACCAATTAAAAATGTCGTTTCAATGGCATCGTTTTTATCAACCACCAGCACCTGACTTTCTGCAGGGACTGTTAAAGCCGCCGTTAAATTCAGCACCGGCAGTTTTTGAGTATTTTTCCAATCGCCCAGCAATTGCTGCAACTGCTTTTTCATCGCGACCGTTTCAAAATCGCCGGCAACCACTATCGCCGTATTAGCCGGTTGATAATATTTTTGATGAAAGGCAGTTAAATCGTTGCGGCTGATTTGTTTCACCGACTCCGGCTCACCATTTTGAGCGAAACCGTAAGGATGTTTGCCAAACACTAACCGGTGAAAATACTGATCAATCACCTGACGCGGACTTTCTTTGGCCTGAGTTAACGCCGCAATTTCGCGCTGCTGCATTTTGTTAAATTCAGCTTGATCAAAAGCTGGTTGGGTTAGTAGCGCTTTCACCAATGGCAATACGGCTGCGCTGTCTTTGGCCATAAAATTGGCTTGTACCATCGAACCTTCCAGCGAAGAACCCGTGTTCAGACTGGCTCCCAGAAAATCAATGGTTTGCTCGATGTCAGTTTTGGTTTTACCACCGGCGCCAAGTTTCAGACCTTGTGCCGTCAGATAGGACAATCCAGCTTTATTGTCGTAAATCGCACCGGCTTTCACCACCGCATGCACAGTCACCAGCGGCACTTCGTGTTGTGGTAATAAATACAGCGTTAAACCATTGTCCAACGTCACTTTTTCATAAGCCGGTAATTTAAATTCCGCCGCCTGTATGGTGATTGCCAACACGGAGCAACAAAGCAGCGCTACCTTGCTTACTAAACCAATGATTTTCATAGATCTTTATCCTCTTTGGCATCCAGCACTGCAACAGAGCGGTTCGATTTTTTCAGATAGGTTTGGGCGACGCGTTGTACATCAGCAGTCGTGACTTTCTGGTAATGTTTTGGCGCATCAAACAAGCGCTGGAAATTGCCAAAATACACTTCATAAGTGCCAATGGTATCGGACTTACCGTTAATGGTTTCCATCGCCTGGTAGAATTGCATCAAGCGAAAATTCTTTGCTTTTTCAAGCTCTTGCGTGGTGACGCCATCTTTGGCCAATTTGTTAATCTCTGCCACCAGCGCTTGTTCGAGCTTCGTTGCTGTGACATCCGGACTTGCCACCGCCATCAAATAAAACAGATTCGGATCAAACGACATCGGCAAATAACCAAACACTTCCAGTGCGATTTGTTGGTCGACCAGATTTTTGTATAACCTGGAGCTGTTGCCTTCACTCAGAATCGAAACCATCAAATCCAGCGCATAATAATCGGCATGTGAGGTGGCAGGCACATGGTGGCCCAGCATCACATTGGGCGTGCTGACCGAGGCTTTTTGCACATAAGTACGACGCTCACCGGTTTGCGCCGGTTCGACTGTACGCAGTTGTTCTGCTGCTGGCTGCGCTGGGATCGGTTCGAAATATTGCTCTGCTAAGCGTTTTACGTCAGCAAACTTCACCGCCCCAGATACCACCATCACTGCGTTGTTCGGTGCGTAATAGGTTTTATGATATTGCTTTAAATCGTCCAACGACCAACCTTTAATATCCGACTCATAGCCAATTACCGACCAGCGGTACGGGTGGGCCTGAAAGGCAATGCCTTTAAGCTGTTCGTGCAAGGCGCGAAAATTTGAGTTTTCAAGGCCTGTGGTGCGCTCGGAGGCAACCACACCGCGCTCGCTTTCGACCATTTTGGCGTTGATGTCGAGGTTGGCGATACGGTCGGCTTCTAAATCAAAAATCGTTTCCATGGCCGCAGTCGGAAACCAGTTGGTGTACACCGTTAAATCTTCGCTGGTATAGGCATTGTTGGCGCCACCTGAGTTTTCCATGGTGCGGTCGAACATTTTCGGACCGTATTTTTTGGCGCCGTTAAACATCATATGTTCAAAAAAATGGGAGATCCCGGTAATACCCGGCCGTTCATTACGCGAACCTACTTTCCAAAACAAATAGCTATTGGCATTGGGGATAGAATCATCTTCTAACACCAGGATTTTCATACCGTTTTTGAGGGTAAAACTTTGGATCTGGCTGCCATCTGTGGCTGCTGCCGGCTGACTGGCCACAGCCATTCCCAGCATCAACGCCATCAGGGAATATTTCATCTGGAACTCCTGTAATAAGAAAACTGCTTTTTTGCGAGAGTGTAGTAAGCACAGCCTAAACCAACTGGCAGGTCGCATGCCAGCATGTTTATTCATTTAGTTGTAACCGAAAGTTAACTTATGGCATGAATGCCGCGACCACGCTAACCGGTGCACCCAGCTTGGGTAAGTTGTTGCCGCTGTTTGCTGATTAATTTTGTGATGCTCAAAATTTATCCAATTTATTTTGCAAATTGATTCAGACATTTAACTAAGATAGCGCTCTGCTGCAAGCAAATTCCCGAAATTCTGTCTGGACAGATCGGACATCTTGATTAATTTTTAATCACCTTTAATTAACACAATAGTCACAAGGAACAGTGATGAACCGTAACTCGCTTTTTTTGTTTGCAGTACAGGTTGTCGTATTGGTGATCCTGGGTTGTTTTGTTGCCAATTTACCAGCGGTTGAACAATTTAACTTAGGACAATGCCAGCAGCTGCAGGCGGAACTAGAGCAAAACCGCAACCAGCAACGTACAGGCTACCGTTTGCGGGACGCCGAAAAACTGAAAGACACTGCACAACGACTGCAAAAACAACTGTTTTACCACTGTGAAAAGCCGATTGTGACCCAAGCGAAAGCTACGGTGCGCCGACTATTACCAAACGCCCGCCAGAAGTCCTTTGAGCCGGATCGCAGCATCGCCAACGATTTCTACGCCTCGGCCGTTGAAGTCAAAGCCCCTTATCAGGGCAAACAGTTATCAGCCTGGCTTGGTTATTATCGGGAACCCAGATTTTGTTATGGCGTGCGCACCACCAGCGTGATTGTGGAATGTGCCAGTCGCCGCCAACAAGCGATGCAACAATTTGAGCAAGATTGGCAGCAACAACCAGCCAACTTGTCCGACCAGCACTAGCAGTGGTAAGCTCGCATCACGTTCGGGCGCACAACTGCAGGCATAGTAATGACATCGAATTTAAAACAAGCAAACCGAGAACTGTGGTGGTTCGGCTGGCGTTATATTCCGTTGATTGGTTTTTGCTCGCCGACCATTCGCGAAATGTCGGCAACAACTTTAGCCGTTAGTATGCCGCACGGTTGGCGCACCAAAAATCATCTGGGCAGTATCTATTTTGGCGCATTGGCCATTGGTGCCGATTTAGCCGGGGCTTTTTTGGTATTCAGTAAAGCCAAAGCCCGTGGCGTCAATGCCAATTTTGCCTTCAAAGATGTGCAAGGCCAGTTTCTAAAACGGCCGGAAGCTGAAGTCTGGTTTCGCAGTAACGACGGCGCTTTGATTGACGAAATGCTGGACGAATCTTTGGCCACCGGCCAGCGCATCAATAAAACCGTCTCCGTGACCATTACCTGCCCTTCGTTGCATGGTGATGAACCAATGGCGGTGTTTCAGCTAACGTTATCGATTAAAGCGACCGCCAAGCGCTAAGTTCGCGCTGGTGCCCATATACCCAAAATCATCGGACTGACGCTTCAGCGAGTGAAGGCGGCCAACAACCCCGCATCTTCAAGGATGACGGGTATAGGTTAAAAGTTTGCAGAGCGCAGCGTCAGCACGTAAAATTCAGCCTTTGTGTTTTTGCAGGTCTTGCTATGCACCATTTACCAGGTAATTTGTTTATTTTGTCCGCACCAAGCGGTGCTGGTAAATCCAGCCTTATTCATGCGCTGCTCGGGCAACATCAGGATATGCAACTAAGTGTCTCGCACACCACCCGCGCACCACGTCCTGGCGAAGTCAATGGTGTGCACTACCACTTTGTCAGTGTTGATGAATTTAAAGCATTGATTGCACAGAATAACTTTTTAGAATGGGCCGAAGTATTTGGCAATTATTACGGTACCTCCCTCACCGCGATTGAACATGAATTGGCGCTAGGCCGTGATGTGTTTTTAGATATCGACTGGCAAGGTGCGCGGCAAATCAAAGCGCAAGTCCCTTCGGTGCTCAGTATTTTTATCCTGCCGCCGAGTGTCACCGAACTGGAAAAACGCTTAAATCAACGTGGTCAGGATAGTCAGGAAATTATTGCCAAACGGATGCAGCAAGCGAAAAGCGAAATCAGCCATGTTACTGAATACGATTATGTTTTAGTGAATGATGATTTCCAGCAATGTTTGTTGCAATTGCAATATGTAGTCCTAAGTCAGCGCTTGACGCTGCAAAAACAGCAACAACACCAGCAGGCATTGCTGACTGAGTTGTTGGCGAATTAACCGAAATAGCGTAGACTAGTCGGTCTTGTCAGAATTTGAATACCGGAGTGGTAAATGGCTCGCGTAACAGTTGAAGATGCAGTAAATAAAATTGGTAACCGTTTTGATCTGATCCTGGTCGCAGCACGCCGTGCACGCCAACTGTCAGTAGAAGGCAAAGAGCCAATGGTTGATGTTGAAAACGACAAATCAACCGTCGTCGCTCTGCGGGAAATCGAAAAAGGTTTTATCACCGCCAATATCCTGGACCAACAGGAACGTCGCGACCAGCTGCAACAAGAAGCCTCTGAAATGGCCGCAGTTGCCGCCATCATCGGTACAGAGCAGTAAGCAAAAATTTCGGGCAGCTGAGCACTTCTGGTGTTAATCCAAAGCTCAGCTGCTGAAACCCTCCCTAATTGAGTTTCTCCCACGCAAAAACAGTCGCCAATCGGTGTCCACCGTTGGCAAGCAGGCAAAATCCACGTATATTTTAAGCAGATAGCGGGCGTCAGTGTGACTTCCCGATCTGGAGCTTATTGCAGTGTATTTATTTGAAGGTCTGAAACAACAGATCAGTGTGTATTTGCCGGCCGAGCAGGTTGCCATGGTGCAACAGGCGTATTTGCTGGCAAGGGATGCACATGCCCCGCAAACCCGCTCCAGTGGTGAACCTTATATTACCCATCCGGTCGCAGTGACCAGCATCCTGGCTGAAATGCGGATGGACCATGAAACCCTGATGGCGGCGTTATTACACGACGTGATTGAAGACACCGAATACAGCAAAGAAGATCTGGAGCAGCGTTTTGGCGGCACTGTCGCCGAATTAGTGCAGGGTGTGTCCAAACTCGATAAAGTAAAATTTAAAGATATCAAAGAGTTTGAAGTTACTAACCTGCAGAAAATGTTTATGGCGATGACCCAGGATATCCGAGTTATTCTGATTAAACTGGCCGATCGTACCCACAACATGCGCACCATCGGCGCGTTAAAACCAGAAAAACGCCGCCGCATCGCCAAAGAAACCCTGGAGCTCTACGCGCCAATCGCCAATCGGCTCGGTATTCACAACATCAAAAACGAACTGGAAGACTGGGGTTTTCGCGCATTATATCCAATGCGCTACCGGGCTTTGGAAACTGCGGTGAAACAAGCCCGTGGCAACCGTCGTGAAGTGATTGAAAAAATTCAGAGTGAAATTGAAGCGCGGATTGGCCATGCCGGTATTAAAGCCGAAGTGTCGGGCCGCGAAAAACATCTGTACAGCATCTATCGCAAGATGAAAAGCAAAGAGCTGATGTTTAACGATGTGATGGATATTTACGGTTTTCGGGTGCTGGTCGACAGCGTCGATAGCTGTTATCGCATTTTAGGCGTGGTGCACAACCTGTACAAACCAATAGAAATCCGTTTTAAAGATTACATCGCCATTCCCAAACAAAATGGTTATCAGTCGCTGCACACCTCATTAATTGGCCCGCACGGCATTCCGGTTGAAATTCAGATGCGCACCCGAGAAATGGACGAGATGGCCGACAACGGCATTGCCGCGCACTGGAAATACAAAAAACCTGGTGAACAAGGTGATACCACAGCACAAATCCGTGCCAGACGCTGGATGCAAAGCCTGCTGGAAATTCAGCAAAGCGCCGGCAACACCTACGAATTTGTCGAAAACGTCAAATCCGAGTTGTACCCGGATGAGCTGTATGTGTTTACACCCAAAGGCAAAATTGTCGAATTACCGATTGGCGCTACTGCGGTCGATTTTGCCTATGCCGTGCATACCGACATCGGCAATAAGTGTGTTGGCGCCAGGGTTGATCGCAAGCCTTATCCGTTAAGTAAACCACTGGAAACCGGTCAGACGGTCGAAGTCATTACCAGCACCGGCGGTAAACCAAACGCCAACTGGCTGAACTATGTCGTCACCAGCCGTGCCATTATGGGCATTCGTAACTTCCTGAAAAAACAGGAACAAAGCGAAGCTATTGCGCTGGGTAAACGCCTGCTGACTTCAGCACTTGGCGAAGTGCCGTTTGAATCAATCGCGCCGGACAGGGTCGAGCAAGTGCTGCAAAACAGCAAACAAAAAACTCTCGACGAACTTTTTATCGATATCGGACTTGGCAATCAGCTGCCGATTGCCGTCGCAAGGCGGATGCTCGGTGAGTTTGATGAAAACAGCAATACTGACGAAGTACTGCCGGCCAAACCCAAAGCCTTTATCGTTGGCTCCGAAGGCATGCTCACCACATTTGCCAAATGTTGCCGGCCGATCCCGGGTGATGCTATTGCTGCCAGTGCTTCACCGGGCAAGGGTTTAAATATTCACCGCTCGGAATGTCGTAATATCCGCGGCTGGGAAAAAGAGCCGGGTAAATACTTCCCGGTGCGCTGGGATAAAACCGGCGACAAACAATTTTTATGTGATATCCGGGTGTTTATTGTCAACAAACAAGGCATGCTGGCAAAACTGACTACCGTCATCGCCGGTCTGGATTCTAATATTCAGGACCTGGCAACGGACGACCGTGATACTGGCGATTATGTGATTAAAATCACCATGTCGGTACGGGACCGGATCCATCTTGCTAACGTCATGCGCAAAATCCGGGTCACCCCGGATGTGCTGAAAGTCTATCGAAGGAAATAATCATTTATGTCTAAAGTTATTATCAGTACTGAAAAAGCCCCAGCCGCCATCGGCACTTATAGCCAGGCGGTTAAAATTGGCACCACGGTGTATTTATCGGGCCAAATTCCACTGGTTCCATCGACCATGCAATTGATTTCCGAAGATTTTGCTGAGCAAGCCGAGCAAGTGTTTCAGAATTTAACTGCGGTGTGTCAGGCCGCCGGTGGCAGCATCAATGATATGGTTAAAGTAAATATTTTCCTGACTGATTTATCGAAATTTGCCACCGTAAATGAAATTATGGCCCGCCATTTCAGCGCTCCATATCCGGCGAGAGCGGCGGTTCAGGTCAGTGCTTTACCACGCGCTGCACAAATTGAAATTGATGGCGTGATGGAAGTTCCGTCCACTAATTAATGGTCCGCTGGCTGGATCAGTTTGGAGCTCCGACTGAAATTTGCTAAACCTGAAAAAGCAGCAATCCTGCAACGGCTGATATGCCAGCACCGCTGGTGGTTACTGTTGTGCTTGCTGACGGGACTTTCAGTGCAGTCTGAAGTCCCGAAACCTGAACTACGCTGGTGCCTCGATCATTTCCCGCGTTTTCATGAGTTTCATGGCCGCAATAAACCGATTGGCCCTTCGGTAGCAGTGATGGAAGAATTGGCACAACGTGCTGGTTTTACCCTTGAATACAGCGCACGCACGCCGCTTGCCCGTTGTTTTCGCCAGATTGAGAATGGCGATAGCGACTTGATGATCAATCTGAATTTCACGCCGGAGCGGGCTGAAATGATGCATCTGTTCCCGTATAACGAAACCATTGCGGAAACCTTGTATTTGCGCGGCGACGATTCACGTTTTATCGACCAGCTCAGTCAGCTGACGCCGTTGATCCTGGTCACAGTGCGCAACTACAGCTACAACCCGACCCTAATGGCGTTGATGAAGGACCAATCCCAGCATCATATTGAAGTCGACAGCATCGCCGCCGGTTTTGAACTTTTGCTTAAAAAGCGGGTGGATGGCTTGATAGTGCCAACTCAAAGTTCGCTGGAAGTGATCCGCAACCAGCCAAAATTACATTATCAATTTCGAAAAGCCAATTTGACCTTTAAATTCGCCACTAAAAGATTTATTAATATCGGCCTATCTAAAAAAAGTAAACACTTGTATTTAAAAGAAAAAGTCAAACAAACCGTGGCAGAAATGATGGCCGATGGTACAGTGCAGCGTTTGTATGGTGTGCATCAGCATGTGCAGGAGCCGACCTATTTGCTGGCTGAGCCAACCCGACGACGGCCGTCAGATTAGACACGTCAATCACAAGCCGGAGCCAGCTGTTGTTATCGCTTTTCAGCAGAGTCACTGGCGGTTTGCAAAGTCGCCTTGTATGCTCAATCTATCCCCACATTCAGCGCGACTCCGAGCGAATGCAGCAACACTGACAACGTCCTTAAGCCAGCGGCGGTACTATGAAGACTTTTTTCAGCTTTTATGATGGATGCTATGACCGGATCCTTTGGCTTATCGGCTGCAGTCTGTTTTGCACGGCAACAATGGCCGAAACTGCGGAACTGGAATGGTGCCTGGATCATTTCCCACCCCGCCAGGAGTATTTACCCGGACAAACGCCTAGCGGCCCGATGGTCGATATGATGCAAAAACTGGCCAAACAAAGCGGCTTTACGCTGAAATTCAGCCCGCCAACGCCAGCCGTACGTTGTTTAAAGCTGATGCAACAAGGTAAAACTGACTTAATGACTGGCCTCATGTGGAGCGAACAACGCGAGCAATATATGTTGTTGCTGCCGTTTGACGAAGCCAGAGTTGAAACGTTATTTGTGCGTAAAGACCAACGGATCAAAGATGAAAACGCGCTGCAAAACTTGCAAATTGCGCTAGTGAAAACCCGCAGTTACAGCAAAGCTTTTATCGCACTGCTCGAGCAACAGCAAGTTAAAATGCGGACCGTGGACGATCTGGAACAAGCCATGGCGATGCTGCATTTTAAGCAGGTAGACGCTGTGGCAGGCCCATTGCACATCTCTGAACGTTTGCTGACATCAAATCCGAGATTACAAAGCAGCATTGTAGTCAACCCCTGGCAACCACCGAATCGGCGCGAATTACAAAACCATCTGGCATTATCCAGGATGAGCCCTAATTTTCATTTGCACCTGCAAATAAGTCAGCAACTGGAAAAGCTGGTGGAAGCTAAACAAACGCATTTTTATGAGTGACCCTGACAATCCGCGAACGTACGCGGCCATAGACCCCGAATCTTCTAGGATGAAGGGTATAAACTGGTCTTTTGACGTCAATCCGTTATCATAGCGCTAGCTTTTCCACTGCAGGACGCTGATTTTGCAACGAACTTTACTGAGCAATCTGGCTATCGCCGAGCTGAAAGGCGTCGGCGCCAAAACTGCTGATTTGCTCAGCAAGCTGGCGATTGAGTCTGTGCAGGATTTACTCTTCCACTTACCACTGCGTTACGAGGACCGCACCCGCGTCTGTCCGATTGGCGATGCCTGGCCGCTGCAAAGTGTCAGTCTGCAAGGCGAAGTGGTCAGCAGCGACATCACTTTTGGTAAAAGACGCAGCTGGGTGGTGGTATTGCGCGACGGCTCCGGCACTTTAACCATCCGCTTTTTTAACTTCAGCGCCGCGCAAAAAAATGCCGTGGTGCCCGGTGTCATACTGCGCTGCTTTGGTGAAGTCAAACGTGGCATGCGCGGGGTGGAAATGTTGCACCCTGAGTACAAAATCATTAAAGATCAGGAGCCTGCTGAAGTCGCTGAGACTCTGACCCCAGTTTACCCCACCACCGAAGGGTTAAAACAAGCCAGTTGGCGTAATCTCACCGATCAAGCGTTATTAGAGCTGCGCCGTTGTAGCCCGGAAGAATTTTTAGCACCGGTGTTGCCAGCACAAGCCTGGTCGCTTAGTCAGGCACTCGGTTATTTACACCGGCCGCCGCCGGATGCGTCGTTGCAATTATTAGAAGCCGGCCAACATCCGGCACAGCAACGGCTGATTTTTGAAGAATTGGTGGCGCAGCAACTGAGTATGCTGCAGCTGCGGAGTCAATGTCAGGTGCAACCGGCCAAACGTTTTGGCCTTGATCAAACTTTTACACCTTCATTTCTCGAAAGCCTGCCCTTTGTGCCGACTGGCGCGCAGCAACGGGTGCTGCAGGACATTTTAACTGACCTCGCCAAACCGGAACCGATGCTGCGTCTGGTACAGGGGGATGTCGGCTCCGGTAAAACACTGGTGGCCGCGCTTGCGGCACTGCCAATCATTGCTGGTAGTAGCCAAGTGGCGATGATGGCGCCAACAGAATTACTGGCCGAGCAACATGCCAGCACTTTTCGTCGTTGGCTGGAACCTTTGGGCATTCAGGTAGCCTGGCTTGGTGGTAAAACCAAGGGCAAAGCGCGTGACGCGGAACTGGCGGCTATTGCCAATGGCGAGGCCAAGTTTGTGATTGGCACCCATGCCTTGTTCCAGCAACAGGTGCAATTTGCCGATTTAGCGCTGGTGATTATCGACGAGCAACACCGTTTTGGTGTGCATCAACGGCTGGCGCTGCGCGAAAAAGGCAGTCAAAGTGGCTTCTTCCCGCATCAGCTGGTGATGACGGCGACCCCGATCCCACGGACGCTGGCGATGACCGCTTATGCCGATCTGGATACCTCGGTGATTGACGAACTACCACCGGGCCGCACACCCGTGACCACTGTGGTGCTGCCGGATGGCCGTCGTGCCGAAGTCGTTTCGCGGGTCGAAAAAGTGGTGCTGGAACAGCAGCGGCAAGCCTACTGGGTTTGTACCTTGATTGATGAATCGGACGTATTACAATGTCAGGCGGCTGAAAATACTGCGGTCGAACTGGCGGCGGCACTGCCTGATTTGAAAGTTGGGCTGGTGCATGGCCGCTTAAAAAGCAGTGAAAAACAAGCGGTGATGCAGGCCTTTGCTGCCAATGAAATTCAGCTGCTGGTGGCGACGACGGTGATTGAAGTCGGTGTGGACGTACCCAACGCCAGCCTGATGATTATTGAAAACCCGGAGCGGCTTGGCCTGGCGCAACTGCATCAGCTACGCGGCCGGGTCGGTCGTGGCAGCGCGGTGTCGCATTGTGTGCTGCTCTATCACGCGCCGTTATCCGGCACCGCACAGGCTAGGCTTGGGGTGCTGCGCGAAAGCAACGATGGTTTTGTCATCGCACAGCGCGATTTAGAAATTCGTGGCCCGGGTGAGTTACTCGGTACCCGGCAAACTGGCGTTGCTAACTATCGCATTGCCGATTTAACCCGCGACGCGGCGTTAATAGCCCCGGCGCAACAAGCGGCACAGCGATTATGGCAGCTGGATAAACGCGCATCAGAAGGCTTGATCCGGCGCTGGCTGGGCTATCGCGATATTTATGCCCAAGCTTGATGAGCCGCGACTTTTGGGTTCAGCTACTTTTGGGGTCAGAGTACTACTCTGACCCCAAAAGTAGCTGAGCCCAACCGTTTACAAGCGATGCCGTCTTTAATGACTGATGCCAATTTTATACACCGCCGACACCGACGGATGGGATAACAGCAGCTCGGCTTCGGCTAATAAAACCGCAGCATCAACAACGCCATCCTGACAGGTCAACGCCAGCTGCAGACAATCCTGCTCGTGAAAATGCGCCACCACAGGTTCAGCGACATCCAACACCAACGGATGACGCACATTATAACCACACTGCGCGGCGACTTCCTCTAACGTCACATCATCGTCCGACACATCCACCGCTACATAAAGTTTCAGCATACTGTCCCTTAAAAAATTTAACGTTCAAAATACCTTTGGGGTCAGAGTAGTACTCTGACCCCAAAGGTCTACTCTGTTCCCTACGAACGGCGACCTTGGCGTAACTGGTAGGCCGCATCCATCGAATAGACCAGCAAGGCGGTCCAGATAAAAGCGAAGGTCACTAGTTTGCTGTTATCCAAAGGCTCGTGGTAGATAAAGACCCCAAACACAAACATAAAACTTGGGCCAATGTACTGGAAAAAGCCCATGGTCGACAATTGCAGACGTCTTGCTGCCGCGATAAAACACAGCAGCGGCACGGTCGTCACTACACCGGCCGCGACCAGCCATAAGTTTAGTGTCAGGCTATTTTCGAGTAAATTCGCAGCAGCCGAATCGGCGTAAGTCATCCAGTAATAAAGCGCCAGCGGCATTAATAATAACGATTCCACGAACAAACCGCTCAACGCATCCACCGCCAGCTTTTTGCGAAACAAACCATAAAGCGCAAAACTACTGGCCAGCACCAGCGCTACCCAGGGCAAAGAGCCAAAATACACCAGTTGGATCAACACCCCGGTAAATGCCAGCGCCACCGCCGCCCACTGCAATTTACGCAGTCGTTCGCCGAGGAACACCATGCCGAGTAGCACGTTTAATAGCGGATTGATGTAATACCCAAGACTGGCTTCGAGCATATGTTCGTTATTGACCGCCCAGATAAACAGCCCCCAATTACCTGCCAGCAACAAGCCTGTGCCCAGCATAGCGGCAACCATTTTTGGCTGTTTCAGCACCGCCAGCACCCGCGGCCATTGCTGCATCGCGGTTAAAATCAGCGCCAGCAGCAAAAATGACCAGACGATGCGATGCAGCAATATTTCCATGGCCGGCACAAAGTCGATGCTTTTAAAATACAGCGGCGCGATGCCCCACAGCGTATAAGCGCTGGCCGCAAAAATGCCACCAACTTTTTGTTCACGAGTTAATTGCATCTGATGAGTCTCAGGATTTGGCCGGATTTAAAGAAAATTCGGCAATAACGGAAAAGGGCGTCAGTGTAGCGGATCTTGGCCCAAAACTTATCGTGATTTATCAGCAGAAACGGACTCAACCGACCAGATAAGTCCCGGTCCCCAGCGCAATATGTACACCAAGTTCGTTATGCAGTTCCATCCGGCAAACACAAACCTTATTCCCGGCGCGAATGACTTCAGCAGTGGCGATAAATTCACTCCCCCGCCCCGGCCGTAAATAATCACTACGCATATCAATGGTACTCATTTTGCCCATCTTGGAGACAAGCACTTCATGCTCGACACTATTGAGGCGACGCAGTGCACTGGCAATCGCCATAATGCCGCCAACGGTATCCAGCACTGTGGCAATCACCCCGCCATGCAGAATTTGTTGCACCGGATTGCCGACTAACTGGTGCGAAAAATCAAACCGCACTTCGGCTTTGTCGGCAGAGAAAGCAGTGACTTTCAGGCCAAGCAGCCGGTTAAATGGCATTTGATCAAACACTTCGGCGATAAAGGGTAAAAGCGTATCGGGCTGCATCGGCGTATTCCTATGGCAATATTGCACATCACTAAAACTGGTAAGAGCAGTTAATGTAAAGCGCTGTGGCTCTTATGTAAAGGCGCGCTGTAATGCTGCCCTGTAAAGCTGTCCTGTAAAGCCTCAGTGTCAAACCGCAGGCTTAGCGCTTTGCTTCAGCATCGCCAAGCACCTCGAACTGCCGTTGCAACCGACTACCGTCACTGGCGGTGATCACCAGTTGATGCTGTCCGGCCGTGGTTTGGATCGCCATTTGGTGCGGCATCTGCGTTTGGCCAAGATACCGCTCGTCCAGATGCCAGTACAGCAGCGCTTTATTGTCACGATGTACGGCGCGGAAAATACTTTGCCCCAGTTTACCGTCTAGTTGCAGCGGCAAGCGGATTTGGCTGTCGCTGCTGGGGTACAGTAAATCGAGGCGTAGATTATGTTGCGCCGCGCTGGTTTGCGACTGGTCCTGCATCTGCTCACAACCCGGCCAGATTGGCGGTAAGCCTTGATATTCCGGATGTTGCGGCTGATAAAAATACGCCATCGCCACCGGTAAAATAAGCCGGGTTTGTTGCTGCCTTGCTACCTCCGGCGCACAACCGGCGGGCAACTGAAACTTGCCGCTGGGATCCAGCCACAATTGCTGCTGAAAACTGTGGGCGGTTTGCAGCGCACGCTGTGCCGGTAGCTCAGTGGTGCTACGTTGGCAGGAAAAGCGCACCCGATAACCGTCGCTGGCGCAGACTTCCACCTGCTGCAGCGCACTGACCGGTGTATTCAGCCAGGGCGAATCTGGCAATAACCGAAAGGCATCAAACAACACCGGCCCGGCGCTACGGGCACCCGCCAGAATAGCTGCCGGCGAACCGTCAGCGTTGCCGGTCCAGACGCCGATAGTGTAACGACCATTCGAGCCAATCGCCCAGGCATCCCGCAAACCAAAGCTGGTACCAGTTTTCCAGGCGATTTTCTGACTGTTCACATAATCACGCCAGGAACCTTCACTGTCCGGCCGTTCGACATTCAGTAACGTCTGCAGCGTTAGATAAGCGGCGCCGCTGCTGATGGGCAGGCTGAGTGTTTCGGCTTTGGGATCTGGGTGATGCTCCGCAGCTGGCAAAGCCGGAAACTGTAAATTTAATAGCGGCATAGTCGTGGCCGTTTTAGTCTGCGCCGCCAGCTGCATCATCGCGGCATAACTGCGACTGAGTTCAAACAAAGTCGCTTCAGCGCCGCCTAAAATCAGTGACAAGCCATAGTGATCAGCGCCTTTATTCACCGTACTTAAGCCAAAAGCCGCCAACTGCTGCTTAAACCGCCCCACGCCATATTGATGCAACATCCGCACAGCAGGCACGTTCAGCGATTGCGCTAATGCATCACCGGCTTTGACGCCACCGCGAAACTGCAAATCAAAATTAACCGGTGCATAACCGCCGAATTTGCTGGGCACATCCGGCAACAAAGATTCTGCGGTCAGTAGCCCTTCGTCGAGCATCAGCGCGTATAAAAACGGTTTTAAAATACTGCCGGTTGAACGACGGCTTTGAATAATATCGACGGCGCGGCCGTGGGCTGTGGTGTTTTCAATTTCAGCGTTCTGAGCTGCCGAAGCTAGCTCACCGGCAAAGCTGGCATTGCCAACATAAGCACGGATTTTCATCTCGTGATGATCAATTAACAACAACGCTGAATTATGCACGCCGGAAATGGCCAAAGTCCGGGCATGCCGCGCCAATAACGCGGTCATTTGTTGTTGCAGTAGCTGATCCAAATCGGTGTAAAACAGCGGTTGTTGCGGCCATTTGCCACGTAAGGTTTGCAGCAAATGCGGGCTTTGCGCTGGCCAACCGGCTGGTTTTTGCGGCAAGGGCTCGAGCAAAGCCAGTTGTAAATCAACTGCTTGCATGGCACCACGCTGCGCCAGCTTTCGCAGCAGTTGATCGCGTTTGTGCAGTAAAACATCAGCGCGTCGACCGGGGTGAATAAGGCCAGGACTATTCGGCAGCACCGCCAGCAAGGCTGCTTCGGCCCAGCTCAGCGCCGCCGGTTCACGACCGAAATACCACCAGCTCGCGGCCGTTAGCCCAACAATATTGCCACCATAAGGTGCATGATTGGCGTACAGCTGCAGAATTTGCGCTTTGTCATAATGCCATTCCAGCTGCAACGCCAGCCGGGTTTCCTGAAGTTTTTGCGCTAAAGTGCGTGGCTGATTGCCATAGAGCAGCCGCGATACCTGCATGGTGATCGTGCTGGCGCCACTTTTGACTTTACCAGCCGCCAGATTGCCCCAAAGTGCCCGCGCTACTGACAACGGATTAATACCCGGATGCTGAAAAAAATACTGATCTTCAAACGCCAGTAACGCGGTTTGATATCGCGTTGGCAGCTCTGCCGCCTGATAAGGCAATCGCCACTGCTGATCTTCGGCGATATGTAAATCCAGCAACTGACCTTGCCGGTCAAACAGCGCCGTCGCCCACTGCGGGCTGGTTAAACGTGCTGGCCAATCCGGCGCCAACAGTGGATAACCCAGCGCACCCAGTAACAACCCGGTGGCAAGCGCAGCTACAGAACGGCGCTTGAACCAGCGCCCCGGCCGCTTTGGCCAAGATCCGGACCGCGCCTTTGCCCTAGCCTTTGTAAAAAAAGAAAACCGCCAACTCAGGGCAATACCTCCACCCAAAGCCCCAGATTATTGGCGCGGATTTTCGGGTTATACATCGAGCTTGCGGTCCAGCCCGGTAAATAATAACGACCGACAAAACTGGCGTTTAACGTCGCTTGCAACCGGATACTTTCACCTGCCGCCAGTGGGAAAAAGCTTTGCAGCCGATCGTCTCCTGCCTGCTGAAAATCCAGCTTGGCCGCTTTGGCATCGTCCGACAGCACGGTATTACGCAGCTGCCAGCCTGATGGAAACACCTGCATCAGCGCTAAGTCTTTCACCGGCGCTGCCGTGGTGTTTTTCACGATGATTTGCGCAATAAAATCAGTGCCCTGACGGATGCTAGCCGGATCAATCGTCTGGCCCTGTAAATCGCTAAACTGTACTTGCAACTCCAGCCCTGCCGCCTGCGCCAGCTCCTGCCCTTCAGCCGGAATACCTTGTTGCGTTAGCGTCAGATACAGTTCGCTGGTACCAGTATTTTTTACAGCAAAAGCATCGGCTTGATAGTCGCTGATGGCTTCAGTGTAAGCCGGATCAGTCAGTTGCCAGACGCTTGCTGCTGGTTTTGCAGCGGTTGTGACTGGCGTAGTTGCAGCAGCCAGCCCTGCACTGAACGTGATCTCAGAAGTTAAATCCGCTGCGCCCTGCGCCTGACCAAACTGCTGCAACAGCACCGCCATCGCCCAGGCTTTTTCGATGGTGTTATGGCCGTTTTGCTGTTTTAACTGATCAGCTAATTCCAGCGCTAACGCCCAGCGCCGTTCCGATTGTTGTAAGGCTGCAGCCAATTCCAGTTGCACTAATTGCTGCAACATCGACGAGCGCAGCACGCCCGGTAATTCTGGCTGTTGTCCTGCCTGCTGTAGCTGGCCACCTCGTTGCTGCAGCGCCAGTGCAATATCCGGCAAGCTTTGTTCGGCATAAGCCAGCGCTAAAAAGTACTGCGCCAATGAATGGGATTTGACCGAGCCGCGTAGCAAATCTTCGCGCAAGCGGTTCATCGCACCGACATCGGCGCTGTCGGCCATCGCCAGCAACCACAACCGCCAGCCTTGCAACACCATCGCGTCTGGGCTTTTGCCATTAAAACCATTGGCAGTCTGACGGCTATTGGCCAGCCAGTTTTTCAACAGGTCGCCAGGCATAGTGTGGCCTTGTTGCTGCGCGCGCAGCATAAAATAACCAGCGTAAAGGTTCGCCCATTCTTCGACCATGGTCGAGCCCGGCCAATAACTGAGCTGGCCACTGCCTTGCTGATATTTCCCTAACCGACGCAGATGTTGCGAAATAGTCTGCTGAATTTTCAGCGACTGCTCTGGTGTTGGTGTCTGATACAGGCTGCGATACAACGACGGCAGCACTTTGGACGTCGATTGCTCCAAACACATAAAGGGATATTCATACAGCTCGAGTTCCAGCCTGGTAAAACCAAAATCCGGTGAGCGACTGGCGGTCAGCCACTGTTGATTCGTACCCGGCATGCCCAGCTGTTCCGCCCGAGGCTGCCAGCTTTCACCCGGTTTGAGCAAGCGGCTGATACTGCGTTGTTGTGGCGAATTGGCACTTCGCACCGGTAAATGAATCACTTCACTGGCGGTTTGTCCGGCCATCGTAGCGGTGACGGTGAGTTTACCCATACCGAGCAGTTGCTTGGCTTTAACTCTCAACAAAGCCGTTTGTTCACCTGGCTGACTAAAGGTCAGCTCCGCTTCGGCTTGCAGCACGGTTAAGAAATCATCCGTTTGCACTGTGACTTTGACGGTTTGAGGTAACGCTGGAGCTTTGCTGTTGTCCGTTTTATTCGCCGTTTCGCTAAAAAACACTGCGACCGGCAGCGCAAACTCTTCGCCCGGGCCAATTAACCTTGGCACCGTGCTTAAAATGGTCAGCGGCTGCGTGACGGTTAGCGAACTTTCCTGCTGACCATAGGCATAACCGTCACCGGCCACTACCATCACCCGCACTGCGCCCATATAAGGCGGTAATTTGATTGTTTGCGTTGCCGTTTCGCCGGCTTTGAGACTCAACGGGCCATAAAACTGCACAATTGGCTTAAAGCGCCGCTCACGCTGTCCATCGCGTTTTGGAATTAAATCCGAACCACCGACCGCCAGCAAATGCGACAAGTCCGCACTATAAGCACCCACCACATCGTCAAATAAATCCCAGGTCCGCACACCTAAAGCTTCACGTTGATACAAGGCTGGGTGTGGCTCTGGCACATGAAAATCGGTAATGCCGAGCAAACCTTCGTCCACCAGCGCCAGGGTATAAGTCATGGCACGACCGGTTTTTTCGGAAATCTCGATGCTGAATTCACTTTCCGGCATCACTTCGGCCGGCGTTTTCAGCTGTGGCTCTAAATGACTTTTTGCATCGCTAACCGCTAAATTTAAGATGCCGTAACTACGCAGCGGTGTATCACTTTGCCGGTGATGATGCGGCTGAATTTGTGTCACATGGGCATAGACGTTCGGCACCATGGCGTTGGTGATGGGGATTTCCAGCAAATCCTGATCTTTTTTCACCGCCACCCAACGTTTTTCCAGCACTTTCGATCCATTTTCCAGACTCAGCAGCACTTTGCGATCCGGCCCTGCCGGTAAATGCACTTTGGCGGTATCGCCGACCTGATAACTGGCGGCGTCGCTACTTAAGCTAAGGCGGGTGGCGCCATCGCGGCTGGTACTGTCGCCATAACCCCAACCGATATAAATTTCTTCGCTGCTACAATGATTTTCCGGACTCGCGGCGCCAACACAAGCGGTGAGCCGATAACGACCCGCCGGATAATCTTTGCCGTACATCAGCCAGCTGGCTGCGCCCTGCGCGTCCGTCACTATGCTGCGATCTTCGACTTGTTTGAGCTGTTCATCGCTGACGTAATTGGCATTGTCATCATCAGATTGCTCCCACCACCAACGCCATTTCAACTGCTGTAACCGCAACTGAATCGTGCCGTTGGCGACCGGCTTACCTTGCGGATCCAGCAACATCAGCGCCACAGCGGCACTGGCTTTTTCATCCAATGTGGAATGCCTCACTTCTTCCGGCAATTGCAGGCCAACCCATTGCGGGTACGGCAGTACCGTCGTTTGGCGGTATTGGGTGCTGAACTGGCCATTGGGCTCAAATACCCGCTGAATAAACATCGCTTTGAGTGCACCTGGGCTTGGCGTATTAAGTTCCGGCTTAAACTCCAGCTGCGCCTGGCCGTTGGCATCCAGTTTGCCGTCAAAAATCTTTTTCGATTCAGCGGCGAATTTGCGGTTCACATCATCAAACTGATAGTTGGCATAACCTTCAAACTGGGTCTTGGTGGTCGAAAGTTTTAGCTCAACATCAGTTTTTAAATGCTGCGCCAGTGCCCCATTCAGCCAGCTGGAAGTGAGCAGCAGCGGGCGCGCTTCTGCGGAAATCGGCGTTTTGGGTAAATCCAACTCGATTTTTAGCCGGTTGGGCAAAATGTTTTCAATTTTCAGCGTGGTATCAAAATAGCTGGCGCCCACTTTGGCCACCACGTGCCAGTTGCCGGTGGGCGCATCATCGTCGGTGGCTAAATCAAAACGGTAAAAACCATCCAGTTGCTGACGTTGCACCAGGGTTTTCACTTTTTGACTTTTTGGGTCAAACAGCTCTAGCGTTACCGGGAAATCATCCGGTAGCTGTTGGTTTTTATCCTGTAAAATCAACATCAAATGAATGGCATCGCCCGGCCGCCACACATTACGCTCGGCGTAGAAAAAGCCTTTCACACCCTCGGTACTTTTCACGCCGCTGGTATCAAACTGGCCGGTTGGCAAACTTTCATTGGCCGGAATACGCAAATAAGCCACGTCACCATCGGCCTGCGCTTTGAGGTAAAACGGCACGCCTTCCGGTTTGATGGTGGCAAAACCATTGGCATCCGACACCGCGCTGCCAATTTGTTGCTGTTGGTAGTTCATCACGCTGATGTTCTGGTCGGCAGCAGGCTGGCCGGTTTGCAAATTGGTGGTTAATACATGCAGTTGCTGATCGCTGCCAAGTTTACTCAGCAAACCGATATTGGAGGCGATAAACACTTTTGAGGCGTTTACATTGTCGTTGTAGCTGGTGAAGTAGGCATCTTTACAAGGGTTACGCCGCGCATCCCAGTCGTAATAACCTTCCGACTGATAAAACCGCCACAAATGCTCCGGAATTTCATCATGGCGCTGATATGTACCTTCATAATTCAGCCGCTCCAACTCCACCAAGGGTTCACTTTTTAAGGTGGTGTCGCAGGCATACAAACTATGTTGCGGCAACACTCTGGCTTCAAGGCGCAAAATGCTACCGCGGTGTTTACCGACCAACGACGTCACGTCCAGTTGCACCTGCTGTTTTTCATCCAGCGCGGCAGTTTTAAGCGTGAGTTCCTGCTGCGCGATATACCGGCCGACCTCGCGATTGGTGTAATCACTTTGCCAGTTGCGCGGCGCCCCTTGTAAAAACTGGCCGATATTGCTGCTGTAAATTTCAAAAATCTTCAGCTGCACCGCTTTGACATTGGTCACTTCCACCGGGATCAGTAACCGCTCGGCCTGTGGCAGAATAAAACCGCCATCCAGGAAACTGATTTGCGGCAGCATCGAGCTGACCTGCAATTCGACCGTCTGATCATTGCCCAGCAACTGGCCATTGCTGGCGCCAATTTGCCGGGAAATCCAGATCTGCACTTTTTGTTTCAGCGGTGAATCGGGGAATAATTGCAGCACATTGCCATGCACTTTGCTGCGCACTGTTTGATCGTTTACTTTCACCAGGCCGGTGAGGTCTTGTTTGGCCAGCGGCTGTGAAAACCGTAGTTCAAAGCGTTGTTCCTGCTGTTGCTGCACTTGAGAGGTCAGCAAACTAAATTGCTCTAACGCCGGAATTTCTATGCTTCTTTTGGCGCTAAATTGTTTGTTGGTTGAGGCTCTGGCGTCTGAGTTAGCTGCGCTGTTTTGTGAGTCAGCTGGCGCATCCTGCCATTGCAACACCATGGTTTGCGCCGCCGTGGTTTTTTCAAGACCCAGCACAGTGGCGCGCCACAACCGTGGACTGACCGCCTGCCACTCCAGCGTCAGCGCTTTTTCTGGCTGTTGGCTAACGGCAAACATCTGATTGATTTGGCTTTGCGACACCGGATCCAGCGTATGCACTTCAAATTGATAACTGAGCGCAGAATTATTGTCGGTTTGCTGGAAACCCACTTCGCGCAGGCTAATTTGTTGTGGCAGCACTTGCACCGGATGGCTGAAATCGGTGCCCGGCGTCGTTGCTGGAGTCGTAAGAGGAGAATCGAGTAATAAGCCTTGGCGATGCAAGGTCAACTGCAATTTTTCACCGGAAGGCAAAGGCCCGACCGGCGTAAGTTGTAAGGTCGAGGTATCGAGCCACAAAGCACTGAATTCATGCGCCGGCTGCATGCTCACCCGCTGCAATTCAGTTTTGCCAACCAGCGCAGCATCCACCACTGGCCGGTTAAAACGGTACAGCAGTTTTTGCTCAGCACCAATAAAACCTTGAGGGTATTCCGTCAGATACTGTTGCCACTGCTGTAGCGCTGCATCTTGCGCCGCCGCCTGTTCCGCGCTTTTTGAAGTAGCAGTCTGGCCGTTGTCAGCCGCAGAGTCAGAAGGCGGCAAGCTATTAATCAGCAGTGCCAACCCCGCAATAACCACCGCCACCACCAAGCCGATTAAAGCATGTTGTCGATTCATCATACCGTCCTTGAAATGCGAATTTTGAGCCTGCTCTTACTTCGCGAAACTACCCGAAATAACGCTGTCAGATTAGAGCTCTAGCCTACGGGATAACCGCATTTTTTGAAATGGCAATGGCGGGGTTGTTGGAAATATATTGGGAAAGTCGGTTACATATCAAATGACTGTTCGATAGCAAAGGATTGTAGGGCGTCACTCACCGCGTAGGCGGTAGTGCGCCATCGTCCAATTTAAAAGTGGATGACCAATGGCGTACTGCCGCTGACGCGGCGAGTATCGCCCTTCGATCTGTTGCTGTGTGGCAGGCAAGCTGTTGCGCACAAACTGCTCAGGGTGATTTTTCTTTATTGCAAATAGAGCGTGCCGTTTGCTTTGATGATGTCTAACCACTGTTGCGACATAACTAACGCACTGTCGATTTCCTCTGATGTCAGCTCAGTCTGCGCCCGCTGTTGAAACCAAGAGTATTTATTATATAAGTCATTATCTTGCGCTAACTCTAGAATCGTTTGGTTCATTGCATAAGCTTTCACGCGACCATGTTTACCGAAGTTTTGCGAATAGTGCATTCGCGAAAGTTGTATCAAGGCATTCAAACTGCCCTGTTGCGAAGCAGACTCCAGCACAGCCAATTGCTGTTGAATAAAGGCATCGCGTTTTTTGACATAGGCATCACGGTCGAGATCGGCATCCGCTGTTAATTTCATATAAAATGCTGGGGTTACCAACCCAATCATTTCTTGGGCAGGCACATAACCCAGCACAGCTGCCGCTGTAAAATAGTGATAAAACTGCTGACGCTGCAGCCCGTCGACACCTGCACAGAATTCATAACGTTCGGTCAATTCAGTGACGGCTGCACCATCGTCCTGATATTGATGCGCTTGTTGCAAACGCTGCTGCAATTCATCGTCGGTAACGGGTGCCGCCACACAAAACCGCAGATTCATCGCCAGAATATAGGCCGCTTTCACATCGCCACTGTCTGCTAATTTTTCTAGTGCCGGTAAATGCTGTTGCAGCTGACCATCAACAGTCCATTCAGGCCGTTGCATGATCACCAGTTGTCCGTTTTGGCTTGGTGTCGCCGTGGGGTTCTCGTTGGTTGGCTGTTGCTGCGCTGACTGTGAGTTTTCCGTATTTTCCAACGCGGTTCCAGCAGTAGTTATTGCACTGGATTGAATGCTTGCGACTGCAGGTAATGTGTTGTCGGTGGTTATTGTGGAATGGAGCAACATGAGCGCTGCGGCAAGAATGGCGACCAGCATCAAGCAGATTAAAGCATGTTGTCGATTCATCATACCTTCCTTGAAATGCGAATTTGAAGCCTGCAATTACTTCGCGAAACGACTCGAAATAAAGCCGTCAAATAAGGGTTCTAGCCTAAGGGATCACGGCACTTTTTAAAATGAAAATGGTGGGGTGGCTGGAAATATATTCGCCGCAACGAGTGATGCGTAACGCTTTTATATTACGAAATTGTAGGGCGTACTCACCGCGTCAGCGGTAGTACGCCATTACAAACAAGCAGGCCAACAACTTAACTGCGCTGCACGGCGCACTACCGCTGACGCGGTGAGTGACGCCCTACGATCTGTTGTTGTGTGACAGACAAATGGTTGTCGGTCGCGAAACCAGGGCCATCCCGCTGGCATCAACAGCATAATAAATTTCCAATAATTCCAATCAATTAACAGCCACATGGGCGATGGAGCTCCGCATATGCGCCCCTACGTGATCTGCTATCGTCACACGTCATCCACGAAAGCTACACCATGATTAGCACCATGGTTAGAGACAGCCACAACGCTTTTGATTACAATGCCGCTTTTGCCCACATAGCGAAATCACTTTGACTGATCTGCTGCACAGCACCTTAAAACAATACTTCGGCTACAGCGAATTCCGCCCTGGCCAGACTGAAGTTATTGCGGCGGCGCTGCAGGGGCAAGACAGTTTTGTGCTGATGCCGACCGGTGGTGGCAAGTCGATGTGTTATCAGCTGCCGGCGCTGTTACTGCCTTATGTTACGGTCGTCGTTTCGCCGTTGATGTCGCTGATGAAAGATCAGGTCGATAGTTTGCAAGCGATGGGCATCGCCGCTGATTTTGTCAATAGCAGCCTGAGCCGTGACCAGGTGGTGGACGTGTTTCGCCGGTTGCGCCAGCAACAAATTAAACTGTTGTACGTGGCGCCGGAGCGCTTGTTGCAGCCGCAATTTCTGGAGCGATTGTCGGAGGTCGGTGTCAGTTTATTCGCGATTGATGAAGCGCATTGTGTGTCGCAATGGGGCCATGATTTTCGCCCCGACTACATCGCACTCGCTCAATTAAAACAGCATTTCCCGCAGGTGCCGCTGATGGCGTTGACCGCGACCGCCGATCCGGCGACCCAGCAAGATATCCGCCAGCAGCTACGTTTAGTGCAGCCTTATACCAGCATCAGCAGTTTTGACCGACCGAACATCCGTTACACAGTACAGGAAAAATTCCGACCGTTTGAGCAGTTGGTCGCCTTATTAAAACAGCAGGAAAATCAAAGCGGTATTGTCTATTGCTCCTCGCGTAAAAAAGTCGATGAGTTGTATCAGCAGCTGAAAAACAAAGGTTTTGCGGTCGGTGCTTACCATGCTGGTTTAACCAATGAAGACCGTGCCAGGGTACAAGACGAATTTAAGCGTGACCATTTACAGCTGATTGTCGCGACCGTGGCTTTTGGCATGGGCGTGAATAAACCAAATATCCGGTTTGTGGTGCATTTTGATTTACCGCGCACCATCGAAGCTTATTATCAGGAAACCGGTCGCGCTGGGCGGGATGGCGTGGCTGCTGAAGCGCTGATGCTGGTCGATCCGGCCGATATCGCCAGGATGCGCAGCTGGATCCAGGCCGAAGAAAATCAGGCGCGCGCTGAAGTCACCATGCAACGGTTTAACGCCATGGCAGCCTTTGCGGAATCGCAAACCTGTCGCCGACTGGTATTGCTGAATTATTTTGGTGAAGCCAGTCAGAAACCTTGTGGCAACTGTGATATTTGCCTCGACCCACCCAAAGGTTTTGACGGCACTGTGCTCGCGCAAAAGGCACTTTCTTGTGTCTATCGGGTGGGTCAGAGTTTTGGCATGCATCATGTGATTGACGTGCTGCGCGGTAGTCAGAACCAGCGTATTCTGGAATTGGGGCAGGATAAACTCTCCACTTATGGCATTGGCAAAGAGATTGGCCACGATTATTGGTTGTCGATTTTACGCCAGCTGATTCACTACGGCATGTTGCAACAAGATATCACCCAACATTCAGTGCTGAAGTTGCTACCCGCCGCCCGGCCGGTATTAAGGGGTGAATTGGCGCTGCAACTGGCGGTGCCGCGCTTAGTACCGGCGAAAACTTCCAAACAAGCGAAAGAGCCTAAAGCGGCGCAAAAACAAGATTACGATCGGGTATTGTTTAGTAAATTACGTGCCTTACGTAAACAAATTGCCGAACGTGACGATGTGGCGCCTTTTGTGGTGTTCAGCGACGCCACCTTAATTGCGATGTCACAGCAAATGCCACAAAACCAAACTGAGTTTTTGGCGGTCAGCGGCGTGGGCCAAACCAAACTGAGTCGTTATGGCGATGATTTTCTGCAACTGATTGCTGATTATCTCGATAGTTAGACCTGCTGCAACACCCGGTATTTCCCCCTCTACGGCTGCACTTTTTGCTGCTCTTTTTACTGCGCTTTGATAAGTATTTGATATTGCCTTGATAGTTATTGGATATCTGAATTCAGGTACTAGGCAGGCATCTCACCTTTTTGCAAAATCCAACAGGTTCCGGCTGTACACCGGGATTGATACACAACCAGAACTAAAGCTTTCAATAACATCAACCTATTGGATATCACGAGGAATTTCATGAAGAAATTAGCCATCGCTTTATTATTGGGTAGCATCAGCAGCCCGTTATTTGCCGCTGATCTGCAATGTCAGATTGGCCCACAATCGGAAATCGGCTACTGCGATACGATGATTTGGGGGGCATCTCAGGCTCCTGCCAGCTTTTCAGTGGTTAATCTCAGCAAACCGGTTTACCAGGTGATCTGGACTAAACCAACGGCTTGCAAAAACCAGGGCACTTATTGCTCGTTTACCGCTCGCGCCATGATGACCTATCAAGGTCAGGCACTGGTGCTGTACACCGATGGCACCTATGAAAACCTGAGCGCAACCTTACGTTATGAAGATGGTCGTTAATGACCGCTGTTAACTTTTGCCGGCGAACTGGCTGGTAAATTTCTGAGCGCGATCGGCTGTATTTTCCGCAGTCAGCCGATCTTAAATGCCTAGCTGTAATTTCTTGCTTGAGCCAAGTAGCGAAAACAGCGACAATCCGGCTCACAGCAAGCGTCAGTGGATTTTTTTACCTAACGCCGTCACGTCAGACTTTTCAAGTCCGTCATTTTAAGTAACAACACCATTGAACCCAGAGTCATATGCCGGACCAACTTCATTTTCGCGTCGAACTGACCCAAATCACCACTCCACAGCTGCTGCTACATCCAACAACGCAACTTAGTGTTGCCGATCCATTTGCGCCACTCAAAGCCTGGCTACAAAACATCAATGAATGCAGTCAAATCCAAGCGGAACAAGGCGCAGATTGGATCCAGATCCGCTTTTATTTCCAAATGCAGCCATTTTGCCTGCATTATGAGCACTATAGTGATAGTTACTGGATTGATGCTGACAGTCAGGCCAGCCTTGTGTTACTGTCACAATTGGCTGAGTTTATTGCAAGCATTGAGCATAATCATAGACTTAGCCAGCCTTAATCTTCTTTATTACGCACACAATTACGCACACAGTATTACGCACACAGTGCAAGCAGCTATGAGAACACGGGAGGTTTGGGTTGTTCACAATATGGTGGCCTACATACCTATTTTCGGGTCTTTTCTCGGGCCTATTTTCAGGCCTGTTTTCAAGTAAGAATCGCACCCTGCTTTTGGGCCTTATTTGTGCCCTGCTGTGGAGCCCGCTTGCGGTGAAGGCTTTTCCAACTGAAACCATCCGCTTTGATGAAAATCTGAAGCAACAACAACTTTATCCGAAATTACATTATCAAATTACCGACGCCGAATTAGCAGTTGAAGACATCGTGTTTGAACCCGAACGCGCGCATGCATTTTTAACCGTGATGGCGCCGAATCAAGTATTTCATGTCAATCCGGGCGCGGTTTGGTTTATCGCAAGGTTGCACTATCAAGGGCAGCGGTCCACTAAGCTTATTCTCGATTACAATTTCCCATCCGCCGATTTAGTTGAATTTTATACTTTTGACCGGCAAAGCCATGAACTACATAAAATTAACCGGGCTGGTACCAACCTGCCGTTTAGTGAGCGTCAGCTTGCCAGCCGCAGTTTTGCGGTTGAGTTAAGTTTTAAAGCCGGTCAGGAACTGGATATCTTGGTCAAAGTGCAGGACGGCGCTGTGGTGCAATCGCATTTCACGCTGCTGCAACCGGACAAGTTCTATCAGCAGCAACTGAACAGCAATTTATTTGATGGCATTTTACTTGGCCTGTTGCTGCTGATGGCCGCCTACAACATCTTGTTATACCTGAACATTCGCGAACAACTTTACTTGTATTTCGCTGGGTTTTTCCTGTTTTTCACGCTGGTGATTTCCATTCTGAATGGCGCCGGTTTTGCCTTATTGTGGCCGGAATATCCGGAAGTGAATCCGGCGATTTTTTATGTGGCGGTTGGCGCTTGCCTGGCTTGTTTAAGTTTATCCACCAGCACCATGCTCAACCAAAATCCGTCCTGGTGGCTGTGGCTGAATTTACTCTGGTCTGGATTATTGTTATTCAGCCCGTTGTATATCGATTTTAACTATCGACTGAACTTGCTGTTGCTGGTACTCGGCATGGTAATGGGCAGCAATTTATTGCAGGTACTGCGCCATACGTTGAGTGGCAAACCCCGGGCTCGCACCTTCAGCTTAAGCTGGCTGCTGTTTTTTGCCGCGAGTTTAGTGCTGCTGTTATCGCAGCTTGGTTATCTGTCCGACTCAAGGTTGTGGCAATATTTATTAGTCGCATCCGTGGTTTGCAATATGGCACTGATGAGTTACGGCTTAGCACAGCGGATGCAACTGGCTACCGAACTCACCACCCAAGCGCATCAACAAGCGATTAATTCGTTAAAGCAGTATTACGATATTTATCACAATGCAGTCGAAGGCATGTTCACCACCACACTGCATGGTCAGCTGATTGCAGCGAACCGCGCGTTGCTGAATATTCTGAGTTACCAGGAACTAAGCCAGATGGAAATCGACGTCAAACGGTTTGGCATGGCAAAGTATTATGCCAACCCGGATGACCGCACCCATATGGTTCGGCAGTTGCAACATAGCAACAATAAAAGCTTTGAATTGCGTGGCTTACGCTCAGATGGCACACCATTTTGGGCGTTAATGTCGGCGCGCTTAGCGCATGATACCAATGGCGAAGCCTTTATTCATGGTTCGGTGATTGATATTACCGAGCAAAAAGTCAGCCACGAACAACTGGCCTATTTGGCGTCCCATGACCCGCTGACCGGCCTGTATAACCGCCACCATTTTGCTACGCTGGCACAACAAGCCTGGCAAAGGTTACAAGTTGAAAAACACACCAGTGCTATTTTATATATTGATATTGACCAGTTTAAGCTGGTGAACAGCACCTGTAATCACACCGCTGGCGACGCTCTCTTGCTACAAATCAGCGATCAGCTAAAACGGGCGCTGGGCCAAAGTGGCATTCTGGCGCGCCTTGGCGGTGATGAATTTGCCGTGCTGCTACCGGGTAAAACCGCACAAGAAGCCTTTGCGGTGGCTTATAACCTGTTGGAAGTGGTCAAAGAATTCCGCTTTTTCTGGCAGGACAGCCTATTTAGCATCAGTGTCAGTATTGGCATGAGCGAAATTACCTTTGATGATTTATCGGCCGAGCAAACCATCAAAAAAGCCGACTCCGCCTGTTTTGTCGCCAAAGAAAAAGGCCGTAATCGCATTCATTTATTCCATCCGGACGATGCCGAACTACAAAAACAGCAAGCGGAAATTCAGTGGGTTCAGGTGCTGCAACGAGCGCTGGAACAAGATAGTTTTGTGCTGTATATGCAGCCCATTCAGGCCATTCAGCATCGCGATACCGTCGCCAATTACGAGCTGTTATTACGGCTGCGCAGTGACGACAACAGCATTATTGCCCCTGGTAATTTTTTAAGCTCCGCCGAACGTTATGGCCTGATGCCGCAAATTGACCGTTGGGTCATTCGCAACTATTTCCGCTGGCTGGCACAACATCCGCAGCATCTGGACGTATTGGGTCATTGCAGCATTAATTTGTCCGGCGCTTCGTTAATTGACCCGCTGTTTAAAGCTTATGTGTTGGCGCTGTTTGAAGAATACAAAATTCCGGCACGCTTTATCTGTTTTGAAATTACCGAAAGTATGGCGATTTTAAACCTGCAAAATACTTTAGATTTTATTCATCATTTCAGAAGCTTAGGTTGTCAGTTTGCGCTGGATGATTTTGGCAGTGGCTTTTCATCTTACGGCTATCTGAAGAATTTCCCGGTCGATTACATCAAAATTGATGGCAATTTTGTCCGCGATTTACTGACTGACAAATTCGACCGTGCGATTGTCAATTCAATTCATGATGTGGCGGCGGCGATGGGCATTAAAACCGTGGCCGAATATGTTGAGAGCACCGAAATTTTGCTGGAACTGCGTAAAATGGGCGTTGATTATGCGCAGGGTTATGGCATTGCCAAGCCAAAACCATTAAGCGATTTTTAACCGATATTCGATGAAACTTGCCGTTGGCGCTGCAGGATCAGTACAATACGCGCCCCAACTGAGGTAGCACGATGGCAAGGTTAGAACAATTATCACAGCAAGTGCTTGCCGTGATGGCCGAGATTGGTCAGGATTACTCGAAATATCAACAAGATCGCGGGTTATTCTGCCGCAGTGGTTGTGGTGAATGCTGCCAACATCCGGGCATTGAAGCGACAGTGCTGGAAATGCTGCCACTGGCATTCAGGCTAATTGCCGAACAACGTGCTGATCAAGTGCTCAGTGATTTAGCTGAACGTGATGACGCTTGTTGTTACTTTTATCAAAGCCATTCTGAAGACAGAAAACAAGGCCAGTGCAGTGTCTACCAGCAGCGTCCGGGTATTTGCCGCTTCTTTGGCGCGGCCGGCACTACTGGCCGCGCAGGCGAATATCAGCTATCGACCTGTCGCAATATCAAAACCGACCACCCCACCGCTTATGCCGACACCCTCATTGCGCTGGAATCAGACCCACCACCGCTGATCCGCCACGGCCAGGAACAGATCCGCCAGCTCGACCCGGAACTTGCCAGCAACCCAATGCCACTGAATCAGGCTTTGGCCACCGCACTGGAAAAGGCTTTATTTGAGCAGTATTACCAGTCAGCAGAATAACGGCTGTTGGCTCTGTGTTTGCCGGTTGAGTGACAATACTACATTTTAGGTCATTGATTGTTGGTTTCAATTCCCACAATTTGCCACTAAACTTTGTCGAATGAATTGCACAGAACATCTCCATTGATGAAATTAAGTCTATTTTTTATAGGGTTAGCATTGTTTAGCGCGGAGTCTGCTGCAAAGCCGAAATCGCAGTGCACCCTATCCGTCCCGGTTATTGAAGCGCAGTACAGCGCCAATCATCAGGCAATTGGTCTGGCTAACCTCAACCGAGAGTTATTGCAGCTGTTGGCAACTGCTGCCAATTGCGATCTACGGCCGATTAAGTTGCCGTGGTCCAGAGGAATTGCAATGCTTAAAGCCGGTGAATTGGATTTAATGATGACGATGTCAAAGAGCGCGGAAAGGGAACAATTTGCCGATTATATCGGCAGTCATTCCGTTGAAGTTGTGGTGCTGATTTTACATAAAGATTATCTGAGCTTAGTCAAAAGTCTGCCGGATATTACCCACTTACCAGGGCAAGTAGCCGTGCTTCGCGAAGGTTTTTATGGTGACCGCTTCCATCAGTTGCAGCAAATCAGCGCCTTTCGTGACAAGCTGTTGTACGCCAATAATGTGCCGCAAAAACTTAGTTTACTGGAGCACAATCGAGTGGTTGGTCTGATCGAAGAACGCACCCAATACCAGTTATGGGCCGAGCACCATCAGGAACAAGCTCGCGACTACCGTGAACATTTAGTGTTGAATCACGATCCGGTGTACTTCGCTGCCAGTCGCAAAGGACTGACCCAACATCAACGTGACCACTTGCGCCGCAGCTGGGCCACTGTATTTGGCAGCGACGCACACAAGGCTATTCTGGCAAAATATGGCTGGAGTTTTGAATGAATGTCAAAGTAAAACTTTAGCAAACTTTGCGAGTTGCAATGACCGAAAACATAGTATGCATGACGCTATTCAACCTGCCCCACATCCAGCAAACCATATCGCTCAATTTTTTTAAGCAGCCCCTGCCGGGATAAACCTAAAGCGCGGGCGGCCTGACTGCGGTTGCCTTGGCTTTGTTGTAAGGCACTCATTAATAAACTGATTTCCAGATTGCGTACTTGTTCTTCGAGCGACAAGCCGCTGGCGAACCCGGCATCTTCAGCCGGGGATAACGCTGAACTGCCGGCGGAGCTAAGCAGCTTGTGACTCTGAGCTGGACTCGCGGCATCCATATGCAGCAATTCGATATCCGATATCTGCACCACGCCGTGCTGTGAAATCGCCACCACACTTTCCAGGGTGTTTTTCAGCTCCCGCACATTGCCAGGCCAACTGCGTTGCAAAAACCATTGCAGGGCTGGTGCTGCCAGTGTTAACAACTGATTTGCCGCCCCTACTTTGGGCTGGGCTTGCGATAGTTGCTGCAAAAAATGCTGAATCAGCAACGGAACATCTTCACGGCGTTCATCCAGCGCCGGCGTTTCCAGCGTGATGCCTTTAATGCGGTAATATAAATCTTCGCGAAATTTGCCTTGCGCCACGAGATCCGGCAACACCGCATTGGTGGCGCTGACGAGGCGCACGTCAATGCGTTTTTGCTCGCGGCCGCCAACCGGATAATAGGTACCTTCCTGCAATACCCGCAGCATTTTCACCTGCATCGGCAGTGGCATTTCGCCGATTTCATCTAAAAATAACGTGCCGCCATTGGCCATCGCGAGCAAACCCTGCCGGTCTTTGTCAGCGCCGGTAAAAGCGCCTTTGACATAACCAAACAGTTCACTTTCTAATAGGTCGGCCGGAATAGCACCACAATGCACCGACACAAAAGGGCCGCTACTGCGCAAACTCAGTTGATGTAAAGCGCGTGAAATCACTTCTTTGCCGGTGCCGGAAGGCCCGGTCACCAGCACCCGCACTTCGGTGGGTGCAATACGCTGAATTAAGGTGCGAATGGTATCCATCTGCCGCGAAACACCAATTAACGTCTTTAAAGCGCCGTTGTTACCACCCTGACGTTTTAACTGGGTTAGTTCCAGTTCCAGCTGATGTTTGCTGATCGCGCGTTTCACCACCACCGCCAATAAATCCGGGTCCACCGGCTTAGCAATAAAGTCCCAGGCACCCAGTGAAATAGCCTGTAACGCCAGTTCGCGCTCGGCGTGACCGGTCAGAATAATCACTGGCTGCGCGTTCAGTTCAGGCAAAGCGGCTAAAGTCGCTGCGGGGTCAAACAACGGCGGCAAGGATAAATCCAGCAGCAATAAATCAAACGGCATTTTCGCTAGCAACTGCCGAGCCTGGGTTAAGTCAGCGGCGCTGCTCACCTGATAACCTTGCTGGGTTAAAAACCGCTCTGCCAATAATCGAAACGCCGGTTCATCATCGACCAGCAGAATTCTGGCCACTTCAAATCTTTCCAGACTCATTGCTGTGTTTCCTGTAATCGGGTGTTACTTGTCTTGTCGGTTAGCTGTGGTAAACGTAATTCAAAACTGACCGGCCAGCCTAAATCTGTACGATGGCGAATTTGCCCCTGATGGGTGTGGATGATCCGTTGCACTATCGCCAGGCCTAAGCCACTGCCGCCGGCTCTTTTGCTGACAAAAGGCCGGAATAAGGTTTGGGTTAACGCGCCGTCCAATGCCGGGCCGTTGTTGTGTAATCGGATCACGACCTCTGAACCTGCTAATTCCGCACTGATTAACACCACGCCATCCGGCTGATTACGGACAAAGGCCAACGCGTTATCCAGCAGATTAATAAACACTTGCTGCAAACGGTGAGGATCGGCTTTGAGCTGCAATTGGGCTGGAACCAGCAGCTCAAACTTGACCTGCTGCCAATCAAATTGACTGCTTAAACTTTGTAATAAAGCATGTAAATCAATGATCTGAAGCTGCAATTGCAACCGACCGGCATATACCAGCATATCGGCAATCAGCCGATCAGCCCGTTTAAGCTGACTTTGAATATGGCCACGCAGTTCAGCATCAACGCCAGCCGATGCCATCGAAATAATATTCAGCGGATTACGCAGTTCATGCGCCATCGCCGCCGCCAAAGCGCCGAGTTCTACCAGATGTTGTTGGCTAAGCCGCTGTTTTTCAGCCGAAGCCAGCGCCAGTGCCCGCTGCAAATTGGTACAACTACTGACCAACAAGGATCCAAAAACTTCGGTTAATAGCCGAAGCCCTGGTGGTAACTCGGCCTGCCCTTTCAGTGAAAATTGCCATTGGTGCTGCTGCTCGCGGCAACGAAAGACAAACTGTGGCGCTCGGTCATTGCCTGCAGCAGTAGACATATCAGGTGTGGATTCAGTAGCAGTTTGATTGACCAGCGCGGCCGAAGTCGCCAGTAACACTCCATCGCTATAAATTTCCACTAACAACGGCTGTTTCAGCGGTTTACTGATGAGCAGACTGGCCGTTTGTGCCAGTTGCGGCCAATCCTGCGCTTGTTGCAAATCACTCAGCCATTGACTGACCATGCGTTCACTGAGCTGCACACCGGGATAGATCAAGCGTTCAGCCAACCGGCTGACCGGACGGTAACTGGCGGCAGCCAATAGCAATAACAAACTGGAATATAACCACAATTGCCAACCTGGTACTGCGGTTAACGCTGGCATGCCAAGCTGACCAAAGATGACACTAATCAGCCCCATCAGCAGCAGCAACAGCAACCCCATTGCCAGTACTAACAAAGCGCGGCTGGCAAAGGCGTTCACCGCCAGCATCTGATACCGCACCACGCTGTAGACCAACAGCACCACATAACCCGGCAATAACAACATCGGATACGGAAACCAGTTCAGCGAAAACGATGGAAACACAAAACTGGTCGCTAACAACAAACCTAAGCCCGCGGTCATCGCAATGGCGGCAATCGAACGACGTTTATTGCCGTGATGCTGCAAAAAGCCCTGCCACAACACCCCGTGCGCCACAATGCCCAAAAGCACAGTGCAAGCCAGATTCAGCCAACCCCAACGCTCGAACACAAAAAATTGCGGCAATTGCCCGACGCTCGTCAGCGAGGCCGAGGGGTTAGACCAGCTGATTAACGTGACAATCAGCGCACCGAAAAACAGCATCGGTGATAGTTTTTTCAGTTGCAACAACCAGTTTTTACTCTGGGGGGTCACTACAAATTGCAGCGCAAAATGTAAATAAAAGGCTGGCATCAGTGGGTTAGACAGCACCAGCGCTTTGCCAAGCACGCTTGAGTCCACCAACAACGCCAGATGACCGGCGCTCCATAACGTTAGCATCAGACAAAAACCGGCCAAAGGCGATAACACCGGCTGAAACCTGGCATGCCACCACAACCAAACCGCAGTCCAGAGCGCACAAAACCCGGTGACGGCCATAGTTAGGCCAAAAACCAGCTGCTGATCCATATTATTCCTGTCAACGATGTATACAGACGACCCTGCCGCAAAGCGTAAACGATGTTCACACACGCCGCAACTATCACTTAAAATATTGATATAGATCAAACCTCTAGCAACTATACTGCCATTGGCCTGATTCTGGCATTTATCCGACCAGTCGCAGGCATCAGAACGCCGCCAACCAAATTGTAATTAACCGGAGTGTGTTTCATGGATATCTCATTGTTGTTGCTGGAATTAATGACGGTATTGCTGCTGTTGGCATCAGGTATTGGTTTAAGCCGGTTGCCATTATGGTTAGGGCAGATGGTAAAAACCGGGAGGAACATTTAATGGATTTTGATAGTGTCCAACTCTCCGCCATGTTGTCGCGGATCCAGTTTGCCTTTACCGTCAGCTTTCACATCATTTTTCCATCCATCACCATCGGCCTCGCCACACTCATCGCACTGTGGGAAGGCTTGTGGCTGAAAACCGGCAACCCGCTGTATCTGCAATTAGCCAAGTTCTGGATCAAACCTTTTGCCATCACTTTTGGCATGGGCGTGGTGTCGGGTATTGTGCTTAGTTATGAATTTGGCACCAACTTTTCGAAATTCTCTGAACTGACCGGCGCGGTGCTGGGGCCTTTGATGGCCTACGAAGTGCTGACGGCGTTTTTTCTCGAAGCCGGTTTTCTTGGGGTGATGTTATTCGGCTGGCAACGGGTTAGTGCCAAACTGCACTTTTTCGCCAGCTGTACTGTGGCGGTTGGCACCTGGATCTCAGCGTTTTGGATCATCGCCGCCAACAGTTGGATGCATACCCCAGCAGGCCACGTCATTGTCGATGGTAAATTTGAAGTGGCCAGTTGGCTGGAAGTGATTTTTAACCCGTCGATGCCGTACCGGCTAACGCATATGCTGCTGGCGACATTTCTTACCGCCACTTTTGTGGTGATGGCGACCAGCGCCTGGTATTTACGCCGCCAACAACATCAGGCGTTTGCGCGCAAAAGTTTGTCGTTAACCTTATGGCTGGCGCTGGTATTGGCGCCGCTACAGGCCGTAGTTGGTGATTTCCATGGCCTCAACGTCAAAGAACATCAGCCAATTAAACTGGCGGCAATGGAAGGTATTTGGGGCGAACGTGAAGCCAATGTGCCGCTGCTGCTGTTTGCCATTCCCGATCCTAAAAATGAAACCAATCATTTTGAACTGAAAATACCGGGCCTGGCCAGTTTGATCCTAACGCACGACTGGCAGGGCGAATTACCAGGGCTGAAATCGGTGCCCAAAGCCGATCGGCCGAATGTGCCGCTGGTGTTCTTTTCCTTCCGGATCATGGTTGGTTTAGGCGTACTGATGATTTTTATTGCGGTGGCCGGATTATGGCTACGCTGGCGCGGCACGCTGTATCAAAGCCGCTGGTTTTTAACTTTGTGTAGCTTTATGGCGCCGAGCGGCGTGATTGCGGTGCTCGCCGGTTGGTATGTGGTGGAAGTCGGCCGTCAACCCTGGCTGGTGCAGGGATTGGTGCGCACCATGGATGTGGTGTCGCCGTTGCCGCCAGAGCGGGTGCTGCTGTCGCTAAGTTTGTTTGTGATCACTTACAGCCTGTTGTTTGGTGTTTATCTGTACTTTTTCCGCAAACTGATTAAAAAAGGCCCGCCGGGTCTGGACGAATTACAACAGCTGCAAATTGGTGTCAAAGCCTCGGGTTATGCGGTGTCATTTACCAAAGCGCTGGCTGCTGACACCCATGTGACACCAGCTAACACTTCACCAGAAGGAAAAATCTGATGGATCTCGCATTGTTTTATTTTCTGCTGCTCGGCTTTGCCATTCTGATGTATGTGTTGCTCGATGGCTTCGATTTAGGCATCGGCATTTTGTACCCCTGGTTTAATTCAGACGCCGAGCACGACCACCTGATGCGATCGGTGGCACACGTGTGGGATGGTAACGAAACCTGGTTAGTATTTGGCGGGGTGATTTTGTTCGGTGCTTTTCCGGCCGCTTATGCCTTACTGCTATCGAGTTTATATTTACCGATTATGCTGATGCTGATTGGCCTGATTTTTCGCGGTGTTGCTTTTGAATACCGTTTTAAATCAACCACATCTAAAAAATGGTGGAGCCGGGCTTTTTCATTGGGTTCAACTTTGGCGGCTTTTTGCCAGGGTCTGATGTTGGGTGCTTTAGTGCAAGGTGTACCGGCAGATAGCATTAGCCAATCTAGCCTGGTCTTGCTGACGCCATTCACGCTGTTGACGGGACTGGCGGTGGTCGCGGGTTATGCTTTGCTGGCCTGCGCTTATCTGGTGATGAAAAGCCGCGACGCTATTCAGCACAAGGCAGCGCAACGCGGTCGGGCGCTGGTCTGGGTGGTGATGTTGGCGATGGCGGCGGTCAGTTTATGGACGGCGCTTGGCAGTGAACAAATCTGGGCGCGTTGGTTTGGTGGTTGGCATGCTTTAGCATTGTTGCCGCTGCCGTTATTGGCTTTGATGGCGGCTCGTTTGTTGTACCGTGATTTAGGACGGGTACGCAAAAGCCATCATCAGGCGCGGGATGTGGTTGAAAAACATGAAGATCGGCCATTTTGGTTGGCGGTCAGTTTATTTGTGCTGGCGTTTATGGGGTTATTGGTCAGCTTGTTTCCGGCATTATTACCGGGCCAGTTGAGCTACATACAGGCGGTAGCGCCGGATGCCAGTTTATGGTTTATGTTACCGGGGGTTTTAATCTTTGTGCCGTTAATCCTGTCGTACACCCTCTGGGGCTATCGCATCTTTGCCGGCAAAGTTGAAGATTATGAGCAGGGGTATTAAATCATGAAACCGAATTTCAATCCGCTCACAAAACACTTTGGCATTCAGCGACAAATTCACCCCAAACACCTGCAACTGGTCGGACAAATAGCCGGTATTGGTCGCAAATTTAAACAATTTTCCGGCACAAATTTAAAGTCGTGGCAGTGGTTTTTGTTGCTTTATGTTGCCGGAACCGGCTGTTTGCTGGTGCTGGTCACTTTTTTGAAAGTTGCTATGAAATTGATTTAAATCAATACCATTGGCGGCAATACAAGCGTATGTTCGACGCGGTTCAGATCGTATTTGTCGAAAAATTATCGCAAGTATTACCGCCGCCCCTTCTTCTTAATCGATTTTCCTGCATCGTTTCGCCTCTTGCATTTCGAAATATGCCGCTGCTATAGTCAGGGCATGGCAGTGCAGTACCGCCAAGAACAGGATCGACAATGATGCGTTGGCTAAACCTCTCGATAATCTTAATTTACCTCAGCATTTTGCTGTCGCCGCCAGTGAAGGCGGTTACGCAGAATCGGGTAGATGTGATTGGCAGTGGTTTATCCGTTCAAAACGCTATCATGCCAATGTCCCAGCATTTACCTGGCCATTCGGTTACCCAATCTGATACGCCGGATGACGGCGCAGTTCTTACTTCAGAAATTGTCTCTGTCAGCAGCCCAAATATCGCGCTGCTGCCAGCTGTATTACCTGCCCTGCACAACTCAGCCAGATTGCTGGCACAACCTCGCGCTCCACCAAGCCTTCACTAATCCTAAACCTGATTTATATTTTTTAAATTGTCGTGTTGGGCACTGATGCCTGCACCTATTCAGTGATTAGATGAATTTGCAGTGACTGCCTCTTGAGTCATTGCTACTGAGGTTATGATGAGAAAATTAACAGTTTATACCCTGGATCAAGTAGACCATTTAGTTCAGCCAGCCGAGTTCCAGGACGCAACTTTAAAGTCACCGGCACTGAGCATATTCACCGATTTCCGCACCAGCAATCCGATGTTATTGGATGCCGATACCAATGCGGTGGAAGCTGAAGAAATGATGCGGCAAGAACATAATTCATTAAAACTGGTCGTTGACCGCCAACAGGAAATGGTTGGCGTGTTAAGTTCAGACCATTTCACCAGCCAATACCTGATGCAACATGTCAGCAAAGATGTCAAAGCCAGAGACTTACGCGTCGCCGATTTAATGCGACCACGGGATGCAGTGATGGCGTTGTCATATCAGCAAATTCAACACTGTACCGTCGGTGATGTGCTACATACCCTGCAGCAAAAAGGGGAAGGCTATTGCGTGGTGATTGACCGTGACAGCCACCAGATCCGCGGCATTATTTCTGCTCGTGAGATCACCAATCGACTGCACCTAAGCCCGGTGACAATTGAAAAAGCACCGGCCCTGGTGAATATGTTTGACCGGATGTATGCCTGATTAACTTAACAGTCAACAACTGAACGACTGAGGGCTGCATTGGCAGCCCTTTTTAAGTACAGAGTTTGGATAAGACTTATCATAAACAACGAGGTTGACGTTCTGTCTGTCGGTCAGGGTTGATAATTATCGCCCTGCATCCGATACATCAAATCCGCCAGATACTGCATACCATTTTCTGCGGATAAAGCGTTAATGGGCGCTTGTCCCATGGTGTAGGCGTTGCTGCTGGTTAACCACTGTGCAAACAGTTGATCAGAGCCGAAACAGGACAATCCTTGTTGGTAAAACTGATCCGCCTGATATGCATCAATCGCATGTGAACGGATCAATCTGAGTGCATTTTCTGAAACTGTGGCCATCGCATCACCTCCGGTAAGTGGAAGATTAACTATAGTCGACTTCCTACAACTACAAGGGCTGGCAACCCGACGATGACGCTATATGCGCAAACCCTACTTTACAAAAAAAAACGGCCTGAACATCGCTGTTGGCAAAACAATCACTAAAGCTTTTGATTTACCAAAAGAAAAACCGATGGGATCACCACCGGTTTTTATGGTAAATCGCGCTGAAAATTACAACGTCACAGATTTGCTTGGGCTGCATTTCGTGGTGCTACCGGCTTCACAGACCTGGTAGCTAAAAGTACCACGTGTGGTTGGAGCATCCGTATGCGCGCCATCATTTGGTGTAGTGATGATCTTCGCGCTGTTGCGGTACACATCGACGTTTGTGGTTGTTGCATTGGTCCAGTTCAGGTCAACATAACGTTTGCCTTTGCTGCTGTATGCGCGGGTCGTCAGCGTCATCGCAGTGCCACCGGAAGTACCACAACCTTGGGCCGTCAGGTAATCGCTTGCCGCTTTGGCCTGGACAATACCATAGCCAAAGTACACATCTTTACCTGCAGCACCACTGTCTTTGGCAGTAGCTTTCAGCGCACTACGGATTTGCTCGCCTTTACAGGTCGGGTGATTAGACCAAACCAGCGCGGCAACACCTGATACGGCTGGCGTTGCCATGGAAGTACCACTCATGTAACCGTAATCGCTGCCAAGTACTGATACCGTCGCACTGGTCGCAGCCAGCAACGCGGCGCGATCTTCAAAAGCGGCGCCAACAGCCGGGATGCTGGTGGTGTTGGCAGAGCCTTCACCTAAGGTGGCGTACAACATACCGGCAACATTGTTGATAATCACCGCACCAACGCCACCAGAGCTCTGGCAGTTTTTCACTTTGTCGTGGAATGAAATCACGCCACGGTCAATCAGACAGATTTTACCGCTGGCCGCTGCATTCACAGTTTCCGCAGTACCCATAAAGAAGGTGGCGGCTGAAGCAGCGCCAACATTTTCCATGGCAGATGACGCTAAAGCGCCGTTATTGGTGGATAAACTGGCGCTGGTCGCCATGCCTGCCGGATAAGTAGACAGCGTATCGACGCCACCTGCCGTTGCTTCCACACAGACTTTTTCGTCGGTTTTGGCTTGTTTACCAGAACCTGTAGTACAAGATGGGAATTGCGAGAAATCAGCGATGGCGTTATTGGCGTCATTGGCACCGATCATCATTACTGAGGTATAACCTGCAGGGTAAGAGCGAACGTTGTTACCATCGTTACCAGCAGCAGCTACAACCAAACCACCACCATCGACAAAGCTCTGGAAGGCATTGGATTCAGTGGAGTTAGAACCGCCACCACCTAAACTCATGCTGATAATTTTAGCACCGGCTGCTTTACATTTTTGCGCAGCATAAGCGAGGTCAGAAGAATATCCCCAGCCTTCAGCGTTAAACACTTTGATGATGTGCATCGGCACACCTGGCGCCATACCCACGACACCAATACCGTTATCCGCAGCACCGATGGTTCCGGCAACGTGGGTGCCGTGTGGACCACCATTCACATACCAGTTGCCAGTACCGGAATCGTTGTCACCGGTGATGCTACCCCAGTTGAAGTCCGGGTTGGATTGATCTAAACCTGAGTCAATCACACAGACTTTTGGTGCTGCGCCTAAGTTAAACGGCACTTGATTGGCTTGTGACTGATAGACCGCATAAGGCGTCAGCTGGTCTTGCATTGGGTTACCAACGTCGTCATTAAATAACGCTAAAGGACGGCGGATATGGTCTTGTTCAATCAGTTTGATATGTGGGTTTTTCAGCAGACCGGTCAATTCGTCGAAACTTTTACCAGCGAATTCCACCGAAATGAAGCCATCGGCTTCCAGTTTCACTTCACCACCTAACTGGCGGCTCAACGCTGTGACAATACCTTTGTTGGCGTTATCAACCTGTAAAATGACACGTTCAGCAGCTGTAGCTGCCTGAGAAAAACTTAACGACGCAAATACTGCTGCCGCTATCGGGGCTACTTTGATAAGTTTCATAAGATGTTCCTGTTGCATGTTGTCTGTTTTATTTGTCTGGCGGGCATCCTGCCGCATTAATTGTATGACCCAACGCAAGTTCATTGCATTAGTGTTGCCTAATTAAATGCCAGATCACAGCTTTGAAAACAAGTAGCAAACAGAAAATATTTTACAGCTGTGATTATTTGTAAACACATTCAAACAGATAAGAAAACAGCCGGATCCACCGCTCTCGCCCTGTAAGCGCCTTCATAACCGAAAGCGCTGGTCCGGCGTGGTAATGCATTAAAGGTAAATCACTTTATTGGCCGCATTGCAGAGCCGCTGGACGGTGATTTTGTTGTAAATATTTTTGGACATTATTCACTGATCCGGCCAAATGATGGGGAACGGCAGACCAACAAAGTTAACAATATTGCCCTGCCACCCAACCCGAACTCCAGGCCCACTGGAAGTTGTAACCGCCAAGCCACCCCGTGACATCCACCACTTCGCCGATAAAATACAAACCGGGTTGATTTTTTGCTTCCATGGTTTTTGACGACAATTCATTGGTGTCGACGCCTCCTAACGTCACTTCAGCAGTGCGGTAACCTTCGGTGCCGTTGGGCTTAAACACAAACTGGTGCAGTAAAGCGCTTATGCGCTCGCGACTTTTCGGGTTGAGCGCTTTGAGTGGTTGATTGGTAAACAAATTCTGCTCCAACAGTTTTTCCACTAACCTTTTCGGCAATAACCGGGTTAACGCCGTTTTTAATTCCTGCTCGGGGTGCTTTTGCTGCATGTCAGTTAAGAACTCCGCCACATTTTGCTGCGGCGATAAATTCACGGTCACGGCATCCCCCGGCAGCCAAAATGAAGAAATTTGTAATATGGCCGGGCCACTTAAACCGCGGTGAGTAAACAACATATCTTCCGGAAAAACAGTGTCATTGGCTTCTGCTGTCACCGGCAACGCCACACCGCTGATTTCTTCATACAACGCTTTGTCGTCCGGTTGCCAGGTCAGTGGCACTAAACCGGCTCGGATCGGCAACACCTTTAAACCGAACTGTTCGGCCAGCTGAAAACCAAAAGCGGTGGCACCAAGATTCGGCAAGCTAAGACCGCCACTCGCGACCACCAAACTGGCACAGCTACGGCTGATACCACTGGTTTTTAGCAGGTAACGGCTGGCTGTGCTGCTTTGTGGATTGCTTTCAGGCTGCCCTTCCGTGTGGCATACAGCATACTCGATAGCGGTAATGTCTTGCTGCAGCACAATTTTCACGCCGGCTTTGTCGCACTCTTGCTGCAACATCTCGACAATATCTTTGGCGCTGTCATCACAAAACAACTGACCCAGCGTTTTTTCGTGGTAAGGAATTTGGTATTGCTGCACCAGTGCAATAAAATCCCACTGGGTGTAACGGCTTAAAGCTGATTTACAAAAATGCTTGTTTTGCGAGAGAAAATTCGCAGGGCTGGTATAGATGTTGGTGAAATTACAACGGCCGCCACCTGACATCAGAATTTTCCGACCAATCCGTTTGCCGTTGTCCAGCACCAGCGTTTTTCGACCCCGTTTTGCCGCTTCGATAGCACAAAATAACCCGGCGGCACCGGCTCCAATCACAATCACATCCCAACTTTGTTCTGTACTCAAGGCCCGTCACTCTCATTTTTAGCAATTTACTATTGTCGGTGACTGGTCAGACAAAGGCAATTCGGCGCTATAAAAAGCTAAACACCGCCAATCATTTGTGCAAATAATGACAAAAAAAGCAATTTTAGAATAAATTTTAATTACTTTTTGGAATAACTTATATCCATAACCTTGCATTTGACACCTGTAACTATTTGTAACACAACGCTACTCTCATCGGCCTTGCCACCCGGTCTGGCAATCTTTTTGGCGGCCTTATTAACGACTGGTGATTAACCATTTGTGAAACACTGTACCTTTTATACTTATAATTGTTAATTTAACCCACTTTACATCACACTGACATTGATGAAATATTGCCCGACCTGCTGCACATATTAAAAAATAAAGCAGGATCCAATCCAGGCAAATAACCAACATGTAGTGAGAAAATTCATGTCTAAAGCTCCATCTAAACTGCATAAAATCGCACTTTGTACCCTGTCCGTTTTTTGTGTTGCGGCTCACGCAAATGACCTGCAAAACATTTCTGTAGTTCCTAATTTAACTTTGGCTCCGGTGGTCGAATCGCAGGAAGCAACAACCCAATTTATCGTGGTTTATAAAAATCAGGGTATGGCAGCAATGTCCAATGGTGCAGCTCAGTTAGCTACAGCAGCTCAAAGCGATGATGGCTCGGTTTCAGTGATGAATTTTCGCGCCCATGCTGCGCAGGAACTGTCGGCTTTAGCAGGGAGTGACGTCCAGTACGTTCGTCCGTTAGCCATTGGTGGCCGTCATGTCGTGCGCACTGATCGTAAGTTGTCAGCCAAAGAAACCAAAGCAATGCTGGCAAACCTGGCGCAGGACCCAAGCGTGGCTTCGGTCGAAGAAGACAGAATTTTACAAATTGCTGCAGTACCAAATGACACGCAGTACAACAGTCAGTGGCATTATTACGAAACCACAGGTGGCCTGCGTGCGCCTGCCGCCTGGGACAATGCAACAGGCTCCGGCGTAGTGGTTGCAGTATTAGATACTGGTTACCGTCCACATGCTGATTTAAATGCCAATATTCTGCCTGGTTATGACATGATTTCCGATAGCTTTATTGGTAATGATGGCAATGGCCGTGACAACAACGCACAAGATCCAGGTGACTGGGTAGCTGTTGGCGCTTGTGGTGATGGTTACCCGGAACAAGCTCAGGACTCGAGTTGGCACGGTACGCACGTTGCAGGCACTATCGCTGCCAGCACCAACAACAATTTAGGTGTTGCTGGCGTGGCTTACAATGCCAAAGTAGTACCGGTTCGTGTCTTAGGTAAATGTGGTGGTTACACTTCAGATATCGCCGACGGTATTATCTGGGCATCTGGTGGTACTGTTTCCGGTGTTCCGGCCAACGCCAACCCGGCAAAAGTGATTAACATGAGTTTGGGTGGTTCAGGCGCTTGTGATTCAACCACGCAAGCGGCGATTAACTCAGCCCGCTCACGCGGCACTGTAGTGGTCATCGCTTCAGGCAACGACAATTCCAACGCCAACAACTTTAACCCAGGTAACTGTGCAGGCGTCGTGAACGTTGCATCAACCAACCGTAGCGGTGGTCGTGCCTATTATTCCAACTACGGCACCTCAATTGACGTAGCAGCCCCTGGTGGCGCGATGAACTCGGCGAATGATGTGAATGGCATATTGTCGACCTACAACACCGGTACTACAGTACCAGGTTCTGACAGCTACGGTTATTCTCAGGGTACTTCAATGGCAGCGCCGCATGTGGCTGGTGTTGCAGCGTTAATCCTGCAGAAAAAACCAACGGCGACGCCGGATGAAGTTGAAACTATTTTAAAAACCACTACCCGGTCATTCCCGGCTACTTGCACTAGCTGTGGCACTGGTATTGTGGATGCAGCCGCTGCTGTGACGCTAGCTTCAGGTGGTACCGGCGGCGGTACTACGCCTGTCACTTCAACAGTCTCCAACATCAGCGTGGCCAAAAGCGCCTGGAAATACTACACCGTGACAGTGCCAGCCGGTAAAACCAATCTGACTGTCAGCACCAACGGTGGCACCGGTGACGCAGATTTATACGTGCGCCGTGGTTCCAACCCAACCACCAGCACCTATGATTGCCGTCCATATAAAACCGGTAACACTGAAAGCTGTAGCTTCACCAACCCGGTGGCTGCAACTTACCATATTGGTATTCGCGGTTATTCTGCCGTGACTGGCCTGACACTCACCACGTCATACCAATAATCGGTCGCAACAGCAGTAATAATTGCGAAGGGCGTCATTGACGCCCTTCTTTTTTTTCGAAAATCGATGTTGGTTCAGCAGATCGGTCGTTATGTTAACAAAGGGGTCAGAGTCAATTGTTAATTAATAAAACCCCTTGGTGTCAGTAACTTTTGGGGTCAGAGTAGTACTCTGACCCCAAAAGTTACTGACACCAAGGTTTAGACTTCAGTTAACAATAGCCTTGCAGTAAATGTTGCCAATCCGCGTCTGTGACATACCAGTTTTGGCCTTTCGCTGCGGCCAGACCCGCTTCTTTGCGTAGTGAACGCTGTAATCGCGCCAATGTCTGTGCTTTCCAGTTATCACCTGCATGCTGCGCGCATTTATCAAAATCAATCAGCCAGAACTTGCCTTGTGGATCAAGCAAAATATTGTGGCAATTTAAGTCCGAGTGATAAATTTGCGCATCATGAAAGCGGCGGATCAAAACGCCGATTTGTTGCCACTGCTCAGGCAATAAAGCTTGCTGACGTAGTAACTTCGACAGATCCAAACTGCCATCAACCAGCTCCAGCAGAATGTCCGCACGGTAGCTGATATGACGGCTTGAAAACAGCGCCGCGACCGGCCTTGGCACTGGCAACCCCAACTGATGCATTTGCTGCAACAGTTGAAATTCAGCCATAGCGCGGCTTTGTGGCACCGGCACTTTCAAAAACCAATCTTTATTCAGTTTGCCAATTAAACCACCGCGATAATAATGCCGCAGCACCCAACGTTGTTGCTTGGCCTGCACAAACCACACGGTGTTGCGGCCTGTCGATTGGCCAATCACCGCATCAAACTGCAACCAGCTGTGCGGATCGAAAAACGACTGACTCGGTTTACTAAAACCACCCGCCTCTACCAACACCGGGTCGTACCAGATTTCATCAGCATCATCGCGTTTCACCCGGCGAATATCACCTGCACTCGGTAGCAATTGCAAAAGTTGCTGCAGGATGTGCGTGGTCGCGCCGCCATGTTGCTGATATAGCGCAAAACCCCGTTCGGCCAATAATTGGCGCTGCGCCGGGTCTTGAAGCAGAGCAATGGTGCTCTGCGCCAAAGTTTCAGCCGAATCGACAATGGCGACTGCTTTACGCCGACTCAGCCACTGAAAAACCTTCGCGAAATTAAACACATGCGGGCCTGATTGGATAGGCTTGGCCAGGCTCATCGGCTCTAATGGGTTATGGCCGCCCCGTTCAATTAGCGAACCGCCAATAAAGACTAAATCAGCGAGCTGATACCACAGCATTAATTCACCCATGGTATCGCCGAGTAACACCTGCGTTTGCGCTGTAACGGGCTGCGCTAAACTGCGCTGCGCCTGTGACAACCCGGCATCCGCCACCAGTTTACTGACCGTTGCAAACCTGTCTGGATGGCGTGGCACCAAAATCAGCAAAGTATCAGGTTGCCGCGTCAGCACTTTGGCAAATGCCTGCAACAAGATTTCATCTTCACCTGCGTGGGTGCTGCCAGCGACCCACACGGGCCGCGCGCGCCACTGGCTTTTAAGTGCTGCGGCCCGCTCTGCCAAATCAGCACTTTGTGTCATCTCGAATTTCAGATTACCGGCGTGTTGAATTTTCGCACGTGTGGTGCCGGGGAGAAGTATCGGTGCAGATGCGCCCAATAGCGCCGAAAATCGCCGACGGCTGGCATCATCCTGGGTCAAAATTTGTGACAGTTGCCGCAGCATTGGTTGCACTAACGCGCTAAAACGCCGATAACCCCGCGCTGACTTTGCCGACAACCGCGCATTCACCAGCACCAACGGCACATGTTGCGCATGGGCTTGGCGGATGAGGTTTGGCCAGAGTTCGGTTTCCAGCAGCAGGATCAGCTGCGGCGCGAGTTTCGCCAAAAAGCGTCGGTTCGCGCCTAGCGTATCAAAAGGTAAATAACAATGATGCACCCGCGCGCCAAAAGCCGCCTGAATCCGCGCCGAGCCGGTAGGCGTGGTACAAGTCACGGTGATCGGTAAATCCGGATATTGCTGCAGTAGCTTTTCAATGAGCGGTGTCGCCGCCACGACTTCGCCCATCGACACCGCATGGACCACAATGCCGCCGACCGCCGATACCGGTACTGATTGCCAGGCAAAACGCTCGGCAAAACGCTGGCGATAAGCCGGATCGGCTTTACTGCGCCATAAAAAAAATAGCAGCATGGGAAAACGCAGCAGGTAAATCAGCAGGGTATATAGCAGTAAACTCAATCGTGACAAGGCCAGGGTACTTTTGAGAATAGAGAATAAGACGATCATACTGGTGAAGTGCTTTGAATACCAGCAACCTGAAATACCAGACATGCGATTCCGGCACCGAGCAAGCTGCGGGCAACAGCCAACGCTGTCAGCACCGAAAACCATTTGATATACTGCCGCCACCTGCTGTTACAAGTGCGATCCTATGCCCCAATCGAATGCAAAAATTCTGATGATCCCGGTTTCCAGCCCACAAGGCATTGGCGAATATATGCGCTCGTTAATTATTGCGCAGGCGCTGCAAGCCAAATGGCCAGCACTCGACATTCAGTTTGTGCTGAACAAACACGCACCTTCCGCTGCGAGCTGCCCATTTCCCACGCATTTATTAAATAATTCCGCCACCAAAGAAAAAGCGGCCGTGAATGCGTTATTGCAACAGCTGAAACCTGACTTGGTGATTTTCGATTGCTCCGGCCGCGCATCTCAAGCCCGCCAAGCGAAAAAACTCGGCGCTAAAGTGGTGTTTATCAGCCAGCATCAGAAAAAACGCGCCAAAGGTTTTGCGCTCAGTCGTCTGCCCGCGCTAGACGCGCATTGGATCACCCAGTTTAAATTTGTCGATGGCGACTTATCACCGCTGGAACGGTTTAAACTGCGGCTATTCAAAAAAGACCCACCGCTGTTTACCGGGCCGGTATTTAGCACGCCGAATCCAGAATTACCTGCCGAATTTGCTGCGCTTAGCGGCAAAAATTACAGCGTCTGGGCCGCCGGTGGTGGCGGCCATCAGGTACAAGGCAAAAGTGCCACCGAAGAATTTTATCTGGCAGCGCTGGACGTAGCAACGCCTGAACAGCCAGCGTTACTGGTCGCAGGAGCCAACTTTAACGCTGATCTAGAGCAAAAACTGCCATCAACTGCTGCGGTTTTTGTTGTGAAGTCGCTGCCCAATGTGCAGCTGATGACCTTATTAAATCAAGCCGCACTGGTGGTTTCCGGTGGCGGCGATATGATGGGTCAGGCCATCGTGCTTGGCAAAAATATTGTGGCGGTGCCGGTGGCCAAAGACCAGCCAGATCGCGTGCTGGCCTGTGCCGCTCAGGGGTTGATTTACCCTGCTACTTTAGCCAAGGCCGATATAGTGGCACAATGCCAAAAAGCTCAGCGCACACCGCTGGCGGCGCAATATCCGGCTGAACCTGGTTTGCATTTAGCGCTGGCCGATATTGCCCGATTGCTGGAACTGCCTTCAGTCTCTTAAGGAAACAAATTGATGAATCAAACAGCCAGTTTTTTTGCCGCCCTTGAGCGTCACCGCGCGGTGTTTGCCGCTGTTGAACAATATGCTGAACAATCACAACAGTTACTGAATGCAGTACTGAAATGCCTGCAAGCTGGTGGCAAAGTGGTGTGGATGGGCAATGGCGGTTCAGCTGCCGACAGCCAGCATTTAGCGGCAGAATTTATGGTGCGCTATAAAGCCGAACGTGGCCCGCTGGCGTCGATTGCGCTGACCACCGACACCTCAATTTTAACCGCACACGCCAATGACTATCATTTTGACACGGTGTTTTCGCGCCAGGTACAAGGTTTAGTCCGCCCGCAAGACGTGGTGATTGGCCTGACCACATCCGGTAAAAGCCCGAATATCAACCTGGCGTTACAAGCCGCCAACGACATTGGCGCTTTTACTGTCGCGCTGACCGGTCGTGATGGCGGCCTGGTAAAAGATATCGCCAAGTTACCGATCATCGTCAACTTCGACGAAACCGCCCGTATTCAGGAAGTGCATATGTTTATTGGCCATTGGCTGTGTGAAGCGCTGGATCTGGAAATAACCGCATGATTGATATCACCAAACTCAATCAACTCAGCGCTGCCCGCGTGTTGGTGGTCGGCGATGTGATGCTCGACCGCTATTATCAAGGCGACACCCAGCGGATTTCGCCGGAAGCGCCGGTGCCGGTGGTGAAAATCAGCAAAATTGAAGATAAAGCCGGTGGCGCCGCCAACGTCGCGCGCAATATTGCCCATCTCGATGCCAAAGTCGGTTTGCTCGGGCTGATTGGTGACGACGCCGAAGGGGACAGCCTGACCCATATTTTAGAGCAGGACGGCATTTATTCTGCGCTACTCAAACAACCCGACTTGCCGACCATCGCCAAAATGCGGGTGATTTCCCGCCATCAACAAGTGGTGCGGCTGGACGTCGAGCAAAACTTCAGCCAGGCACACAGCGAAGCTTTAGCGGATAAAGTCGAAGCCTTATTACCGGATTACGATTTTGTCGTAGTCAGCGATTACAACAAAGGATCCTTAGCCGCAGTGGGCCGGATTATTCAAAGAGCCAAAGCGGCCGGTAAATTCGTGTTGGTTGACCCAAAACAAGCCGATTTAAGTGTCTATCGCGGCGCAGATATTCTGACACCCAACTTATCGGAATTCCGCTTAGCCGGTGGCGACACCAGTAGCGATGAAGCGATGTTTAGCTCAGCGCGCGCTATGCTCATGCGCTGCGGTATTGCCGCGATGCTATTAACCCGTTCTGAGCACGGCATGACGCTCATCACCCAAAACGAACAGCATCATTTCCCGGCACAAGTGCTGGAAGTCAGTGATGTGACCGGCGCTGGTGATACCGTGATCGCTACATTAGCGGTGATGTTAGGCGCCGGTATGGCACTGCCACAAGCGGTGGAAATGGCCAATTTAGCTGCCGGTATTGTAGTGGGCAAACTGGGCGCCGCCACCGTTTCACCCACTGAACTTGCCAGCAAACTGAATAAACACTTGTTTTCACAAGGTGATGTCTACCAGACGCCTTTTGATAAAGTGCTGCAGCATATTGAATTTGCGAAACAAAACGGCGAACGTATTGTCTTCACCAACGGCTGTTTTGATATTTTACACGCCGGTCATGTGCGCTATCTGGCCCAAGCCAAGGCGCTGGGCGACCGGTTAGTGGTTGGCCTCAATAGCGACGCTTCGATTAAACGTTTAAAAGGCGAAACCCGGCCGGTCAATCCGCTGAATGAACGTGCCATTGTGCTGGCCAGTCTGGCGAGCGTCGATTGGGTGCTGCCGTTTGGTGACAACGTTGACGAGCACGATACGCCACTGCAGCTGATATTGCAGGTAAAGCCGGACGTGCTGGTCAAAGGTGGTGATTACCGTATTGAAACCATCATTGGCGCGCCTGAAGTGCTGGCTGCCGGTGGCGAAGTGAAAGTGCTGCAGTTTGTCGATGGCTGTTCGACCAGCGCCATTATTAAAAAAATTCAGGGATAACGGATTTTGACCGAAGCTTTTGCGACATCTGTGTCCCCTGCAAATTCGCAGCCGCTGCAGTCGATTTGTATTTTACGGCTGTCGGCCATTGGTGATGTGTGCCATGCGGTCGCGGCGGTGCAAGCCATTCAGCGGCATTATCCACTGGCTCAAGTGACCTGGATCGTCGGCAAAGTTGAAGCCATGTTGCTCAAAGGCTTACCTGGCGTCGAGCTGGTGGTGTTTGATAAAAAACTTGGGTTTAAAGCGTATGCCGATTTAAAACACAAGTTACAAGGGCGCCAATTTGATGTACTGCTGCATATGCAGGTGGCGCTAAGGGCGAATCTGGCTTCGTTAGTGATTGATGCCAAACGTAAAATTGGTTTTGATTGGTCGCGTGCCAAAGAGCTGCATGCACTCTTTATGCGTGAACGGATAGCACCACAGGCCAAGCCGCATGTACTGGATGGTTTTGCTGGTTTTGCCCGGCATTTGGGCGTGCCGTTTCTGCTGAACGCGACAGATAAACCAACAGATAAACCGCAGTGGCAGATGCCGCTCAGCCAAGCCGATGTCGATTTCGCCACGGCGCATTTACAGCCATTTCGCGATCAAGATTTCAGTCGGTTTTTAGTGATTTGCCCGGCCGCTTCCAAAGCTGAACGCAACTGGTTGCCGATGCGTTATGCCGCGATTGCCGATTATGCCGCCAATTTAGGCTTTGTGGTGTTACTCTGTGGTGGCCCAACGCCGATGGAATATCAGCTGCGTGATGACATTTTGCAGCAAACCCAAAGCAATGTTGTTGATTTGGTTGGGAAAACCACGCTAAAACAACTGCTGGCGCTGTTACAACAAGCCTCAGTGGTGATAGCTCCGGACACCGGTCCTGCCCATATGGCGGTGACGGTTGGTACGCCGGTGATTGGGCTCTACGCCCACAGTAATCCGGATCGCACCGGACCTTATTTGTACCGCCATTATGTGGTTGAGGTCTATCACGATGAACTGTTACGGCAGACCGGCAAAACGGCCGCGCAGCAGAAATTCGGCAAGCGGGTCAAAGGAGGTCATCTGATGGCGAAAATTGAAGTGGAACAGGTAAAAACAATGCTGGATACGGTGATAACACAGGAAAAGTTGTGATGGCAATGGACACTCATGAGGTATGCGATATGGATATTGCGCAAACTGATACTGCAAATACACCCACGGTTTCGGCAACAAAGGAGCCCCTGCGCAAAGCGGCCTTTCTCGACCGGGACGGCGTGATCAATATCGACCACGGTTATTTACATCAGCCGGAGCAGTTCGATTTTATCGATGGCGTGTTTGAGGCTTGTCGCCATTTACAAAACCTCGGTTATTTACTGATCGTGGTGACCAATCAATCCGGTATCGCCCGTGGTTATTACACCGAACATCAGTTCGCGCTGTTGACCAGTTGGATGAAACAACAATTCGCCGCGCAAGGGGTGAAAATTGATGGGGTGTATTATTGCCCGCATCATCTGGAAAAAGGTCAAAACCCTTACAATATCGACTGCGATTGCCGCAAACCGCGCCCCGGCATGCTGACACAAGCCATTCGCGAATACGGTATTGACCCTGCGCTAAGCCTGATGCTCGGCGACAAAGCCGCTGATATGCAAGCTGCAGCTGCCGCCGGTGTCGCGCGTAAAGTGCTGGTCTTATCCGGCCAGGCGCTGAGTGATGAAGATCAACAACAAGCCGACGAAATCTGGCCTTCAATTTATACTGCACTGACGGCGGTACAAAACTAACCGGTTGTATTATATAGAGTCAATCTTTGGGGTCAGAGTACTACTCTGACCCCAAGAGTCTGAACCAGCCGCTGATTCATGGAGATCACAGATGCAGCGCAGAACATTTTTACTCGGCACTACGGCACTGATCGCCACCAGCGGGCTGGGTCTTTACGCTGGTAAAGCGCTGCATAGCTATGATTTAACAGCGTTATTAAAGCAACTGCAGGCACTTCGTGGCAAAGAAGTCCACCACAGCGGCGCCTGGTCGGCCAGCGAGATATTTCAGCACTGCGCGCAAAGTATTGCCGGTTCGCTGGATGGTTATCCAGAGCACAAATCGCCATTGTTTCAGCAAAGTATTGGCAAGCTGGCGCTGAGTACTTTTCAGGCCGCAGGCGCCATGCGTCATCCGCTGTCAGAACCCATACCCGGCATGGCGATGTTGGATCCGCAACAGCCAGCAGCACAAGCACTAGAACTGCTCATCAGCCAGCTACAACGCTTTTTGCAAAGCACTGACGCCGATCTACAACCGCATTTCGCCTACGGCCAGCTCAATAAAGCCGATTATCAGGCCGCCCACTGGCTACACATCAGCCAACATCTATCCGAACTAAATCAGGCTCAAATGTAACTTATGCAGTCAGAGAAACCTGTGGTGTCAGAGTAGTACTCTGACCCCACAGGTTTCTCTGACCTCACATTTAACATTTTCCGTTGCCAATTCGCACTATTGCTAAGGATCAGCCACACTCAAATTCCATCTACCGGCTGGCTGTTGATTGATGAAACTAATTATTCCTTGCTCGTTATTGGTACTCTGCTGTTTCGACGGTGTCGCTGCAGTTAACTGGCAGCAAGCCAGCCTGACTTATCTTTATGGCACGAACTATCGGATTGGCGATCCAAAACGCCATGTGCTGACATTGGAACATGCTGCGAATACCAGCTGGGGCGACAGTTTTTTATTTATTGATCATAGCGTCAGCACTGAGTCTGACCATCTGACCTATGGTGAATGGTCGCCGCGATTGAGTCTTGGTAAAAACAGTGATATCAAATTCAGTAATGGTCTCGTCAAAGACATCCTGCTGGCCAGTACTATTGAACAAGGCGAACGCTTTACCAATTTTTTATATGGTGTTGGGTTGGATTTGGCTATCCCGGGCATGAAATTCACTCAGTTAAATTTGTACCGGCGCCAAAATGATCTTGGTGCGGATAATTATCAGGCGACGTTGGCGTGGGCTTTACCAATACAATTTGGCGAGCAAGCCGTGTTGTACGATGGCTTTATCGATTACAGCAGCGCCCATGGCGAAAAATCAACCAGCGTCAATTTCACTTCTCAGCTGAAGTTTCCGATCCAACATTGGTTTGGCGTCCAGGACCAGATTTATCTCGGAACTGAAATCAGTCTCTGGAAAAACAAATACCATATCGCCGATAGCACGGCGCTTAGAAGTAATGAAGTGAACGTGAACTTTCTGCTGAAGTGGTTGTTTTAAAAGAAAACTTTTGGGGTCAGAGTAGTACTCTGACCCCAAGGATACTAGTGCCCGGCGATTTGCATTTGGCCGATCAGGACTGAACCGGTCAGCACTCCACCGCGTTTATCTACATCGTTGCCGACAGCAGCGATATCAAAAAACATGTCTTTTAAATTACCGGCGATGGTGATTTCCGATACCGGATATTGCACCTGACCGTTTTCAATCCAGAAGCCGGCCGCACCACGCGAGTAATCGCCGGTGACGCCGTTGACACCCTGTCCCATCAGTTCAGTGACCAGTAAACCGGTGCCCATATCACGCAGCAATTGCGCCAAATCGGCGTCACCGTGGCTAACCATCCAATTGTGAATACCACCGGCATGACCAGAACTTGGTAAACCTAATTTACGGCCAGAGTAGCTGGTGGTCAGATATTGATTCAGCACACCATCGGTAATGATCTGACGGTCAATGGTTTTCACCCCTTCGCTGTCAAACGGACTACTCGCCAACGCGCGGCGTAGATGCGGTTGTTCGATGATATTAATTTTTGACGACAGTACTTGCTGGCCGACTTTATCCAGTAAAAAGCTAGACTTACGGTAAATAGCACCACCGCTAATGGCCGACACTAAGTGACCGAATAAGCTGCTCGCAATATCAGCCCGGAAAATCACCGGTACTTTTTGGGTGCCAAGTTTACGGCTGTTTAAGCGATTGATGGTTTCCTGCGCAGCTTCACGGCCAATTTGCTCGGAGGATAACAACAACCCCAGCTCGCGGCTGACGGTGTAGCTGTAATCACGTTGCATATCGTCGCCATCTTCACCGATCACCGAGCAGCTTAAGCTATGGCGACTGCTTGGATAACCGACCAGCTGGCCGTGGCTGTTGCCATACACTTTTAAGCCCTGGTGGGATGAGAACGACGCGCCATCGGAATTGGTGATGCGGCTATCCACCGCAAAAGCGGCTTCTTCGGCGGCCACACACATCGCAATCGCTTGTTCAGTGCTAACGTCCGCTGGGTGGAATAAATCTAAGTCTGGTGGTGAGAATTCCAGCGCGTCTTTATCGGCGAGGCCGGCGCATGGATCTTCAGAAGTGTAACGGGCAATATCGATAGCCGCTTCAACAGTGCGTTTTAACGCCGCCGGGCTTAAGTCTGCGGTAGATGCTGAACCTTTGCGCTGACCGACATAAATGCTGATACCAAGACCGCCATCCTGATTAAATTCAACGGTTTCCACTTCGCCGTGGCGGGTTTCAACACTCAAGCCACGGGTGCGGTTCATCGAGGCTTCGGCACTGCTGGCGCCTAACTGTTTGGCATGCGCCAGCACCTGGCTGACCGCCGCTTTTACTTCATCAATTTCTTGCCAAATGGTGGGGGTATTCGAGCTCATCAGGTCACTTTTGTCCGTTGCAACAGATATCTGCCAAGCTTACCACAAGCATTCCCCGTTCGGCCTTAGCTTCTATCGCCAAAATCATAGCAAAATCATTGGATCAGACGTGCTGCCGCTTTTTTGATATACTTGTCGCAATTTTACGACGGATTAAACAGAGATATGGCAGATATTACCGATTTTACCCATGGCGACGACTGGGACCGCGAAGAAGGCAAAAGTAAAACCCAAATCAAAAAAGAGATGCTGGCGCTGCAGGAATTAGGCGAAGAGCTGGTGTCATTAAGTGCCAGTAACCGCGCTAAACTGCCACTTGATGAAGAGCTGATCCACGCACTGCAACTGGCTGATAAATTAAGTAAAAAACACGAAGCATTACGCCGTCACATTCAGTTTATCGGCCGTCTGATGCGTACCCGCGATTTAGAGCCGCTCGAGCGTGGTCTGGCGATTATCCGCAATACCAATCAGGCCGCCACCCGCAAATTCCACCTGGTGGAAGACTGGCGCGACAAGCTGATCGCGAGCAACGATGCCCTGACTGAATTTGTCGCCGAATACCCGGATGTCGACGTGCAACAACTGCGCACCCTTATTCGGAATGCGAAAAAAGAACAGGAAAAAAACCAGCCACCAAAGGCTTTTCGCGAACTGTTTCAGTTTGTGAAGCCGTTTATTCTGGAAGAGTAATTGTTGGTTTGCGCGTGATGTGCAGCGGTTTAGACGTGCATCATGCGGCGGACTACCGCTAACGCGGTGAGTCCGCCCTACGCGGGCTTCAATCAAATGTTATTGATAAATAAAAATGTAGTGCGCTACTCACCGCGACAGCGGTAGTACGCCGCATGATGTTACTCACTGCGATAGCCGCAGTACGCCATTGGTATAACCCTAACCAACCTCAATTTCACCCTTGAGATACAACACCGCTTGCCCCGATACCAGCACCCGTTCGCCGCTGATTGCTAATCGAAGCACTCCACCGCGCGTTGATGCCTGATAAGCCAATAACTGGGTTTTACCCAATTGCCCGGCCCAATATGGCGTTAAACCGGCGTGGATGGAGCCGGTGACTGGATCTTCGTCGCCGCCATTGGCGGGCCAGAAGTAGCGGCTGATAAAATCGTATTGCTGCGCGGCTTCTGAATTAGCTGGGACTGCTGGTGTTTCACCAACAAAACCCGCCCCTGGTGCTGTGACCACCACATCCCATGGCCCCAGTTGTTTAAGTAATGTCATATCCGGCGTTAACGAAGCAACCGTCGCAGCATCGGCATAAATAGCAAACCAGGCTTGATCACTGCGCAACACCTGCAGCGGCGCGGCGCCAAGGCCTTGTATTAAAGCTGGTGGAATTTCAGCAACCGGCAGGGCCAGCCGTTTGGGGAAACTCATTTGCAGCCAGTCAGCGTTTCTGCTGACGGTGAGATCACCAACAGCACCGGTACTAAAACGAATTTCAGGCAATTCCGGCTGCAGCATAAAAATCACATAGGCCGATGCCAACGTGGCGTGGCCACAAAAATCAATTTCGGTCAGGGGTGAAAACCAGCGGATATGATAATGGCCCGGCGCTAACGCCACTAAAAAAGCGGTTTCCGATAGGTTATTTTCCTGGGCGATTTGCAGCATCAGTGCATCGTCCAGCCAGCTTACTAACGGCACCACAGCGGCAGCATTGCCACGAAACCGCTGGTTGGTAAAAGCATCGACCTGATATAAATCTAAGCGCATCTTCGACTCCCTTTGCCCGACTGCAAATTACCCGTGACCAACGACGACTAAATCAGCCGCTTCACCACTAACGCCACACCTACGCCTTTGATTTTCCCCAGCAATTTTCTGACTTGCTCCGGATAATCACGCACCATTTCTATCTGAGTGAAATGGTCCACTTTTTTGGTATTGGCAAAAATTTGCATTTGCTCGACCTGCAACTGCGCTTGTAGTTGGCCTAGTTCATCATCAACCAGAATGCCATTTTCAAAATCCAGCGCAAAAGCCCGTGGGTTAAAATTGTGGCCGGTAAATAAATGGTGACGACCATCCACTGACAATCCTTTTAAGTGATAACTGTTATCAGCATGGCGCCACAATCGGATATCGAGCAAACTCTCATCAATAAAGCTTTGATTTGATTTCACAAATTTACGCAATATCGTTTCATACAAATACGGCAAACCACCAATTCGGCTAAACTTCTGCCCCGGTGGAATATAAAAATCATTGGCGGTTTTGTCACCGACCACAATCGTCACTTTTACGCCACGCTTTAAACATTTACGCAGCGCCTTGGCTAAAATCGGCGGCGGATTAAAATACGGTGTGTAAATCAGCACATCCCGCTCGGCCATGGCGAGCAGCGCCAGAATACTTTGATTGAGTTGGTTATTCAGTCGGCCCATGCCCATCAGCAAAGAAGCGCTTAACGCTCCACTTCGGCCTTGGTGAACCAGCGGGTAACGGCTGAGCCTGGCTTGTTTTAACCAGCTGCGATGGCTGGCTTTATAGGCTTGTGCAATTTGCGCCTCGTCAGCGAGCAGACTTTGCACGACGTCGGTGTCGCCCAGCACCTGCTGATGACCTGCAGCAAAGGCATCGGCCAGTGCTTTATTGTCAATTTGCAGATAACGGTCTGCTCGATAGCGTTGCTGTTCGGCCAGATAGATATTATTCAGCGAAGCACCGCTGTAAAACAGCGTATCGTCAAATACAAAACCTTTTAAATGCAACACGCCAAACAGCTCGCGCTTTTTCACCGGCACCCCCTGGATCAGGATTTGTTCCGGATATTCAGCAGCGATAGCACGGTAAAAATCAGCATTGGTGCGACCACCTGCCTGACCAATCAGACCACGACGGGCACGATGAAAGTCTACATAAACAATCACTTGTAGTGCAGGGTTTTGTTGTTTCGCCGCATAAAGTGCCCGCAGAATTTGCTCGCCGGCTTCGTCTGCCTGTAAATACAATGCGGTGATAATGATCCGCTGCCGCGCACCGGCAATCAGGCTTAACAGTCGCTCTTTATATTCCGTTGCATGACACAACACCTGCACCGCAGGGGCTTCAATCACAGTTCGGGGTAAGGCCGCCAACCGGCGTTTGTTCAGCAGATTTTGTAACATAAGTCAGTTCAATTCTCGTGATGGGGTCAGCTGTGTGGCAGCTGGCAGCGAGATGCATAAAGTCTCAGCGTTTTTATAGTCGGGCTATTATGTGCGAATTAGCCGATTTAGGCAAAACTTGGCGGCAGATGCAATGATGTGGGAGTTGATCGGGTCGGATGTTACTTCTGGGGTCAGAGTAGTACTCTGACCCCAAAGATCAAGAGCTCACAGCTTAAGCGGTGCCGCCTACGGTTATGCCATCGAGTTTTAAGGTGGGCTGGCCGACGCCGACTGGCAGGCTTTGGCCTTGTTTGCCGCAGACGCCAACGCCGGTATCCAGCGCTAAGTCGTTGCCAACCATCGACACCTGTTGCATCGCTTCCGGGCCGTTGCCAATGAGCGTGGCGCCTTTGATTGGCGTGGTGATTTTGCCATCTTCAATCAGATACGCTTCTGAAGCCGAAAACACAAACTTGCCGCTGGTGATATCGACCTGGCCACCACCAAAGTTCGGTGCATAAATGCCTTTTTTCACCGAAGCGATAATTTCCTCCGGCGCGTAATCACCGGCCAACATATAAGTGTTGGTCATGCGTGGCATCGGTAAATGGGCGAAAGATTCACGGCGGCCGTTGCCGGTTGGCGCTACATTCATCAACATCGCATTGTGCTTGTCTTGAATGTAACCTTTGAGAATACCTTTTTCGATCAACACGTTGTGCTGACTGACTGTGCCTTCGTCGTCGATATTGAGCGAACCACGGCGATGCATCAGCGTACCGTCATCGACAATAGTGCAATACTTCGACGCCACTTGCTCGCCAATCCGACCGGAGAAAGTTGACGCGCCTTTGCGGTTAAAATCACCTTCCAAACCATGACCAACCGCTTCGTGTAACAACACGCCCGGCCAACCGGAGCCTAACACCACTGGCATCATGCCCGCTGGTGCGTCGACCGCGATTAAATTCACTTGCGCCTGGCGTACTGCTTCGCGGGCATAACCCATCCAGCGTGGTTCGCCGTTCACCAATTCAGAGAAAAAACTGTAATCAGTACGACCACCACCACCAGCACTGCCACGTTCGCGCCGACCGTTATCATTTAAAAGTGCCGAACAGTTCAGCCGTACTAAAGGCCGGATATCTGAAGCAAAAGTGCCATCGCTGGCCGCGACCAACACTTCTTCGTAGACGCCAGACAAGCTCACCATCACTTGTTCAGCTTTAGCGTCGAGCGAACGGATAAAGGCTTCCATCTGATGTAATAACGCTACTTTGTCGGTGTTATCCAGACTTTGCAGCGGCTCGCATGGCAGGTAAATCTGGCTATTGCCGGTTTTTTTAAAGGCTTGCACCTGACCTTGCTGACCGGCAGCGGCAATCCCACGCGCCGCACTGGCGGCTTGTTGCAAAGCAGCGGCCGAGATATCGTCGGCATAAGCAAAACCGGTTTTTTCACCGCTAATCGCCCGCACGCCAACCCCACGTTCAATATTAAACGAGCCTTCTTTTACCAGGCCATCTTCCAGCACCCAGGATTCATGCACGCTCGACTGGAAATACAAGTCCGCGTAATCAAGCTGATGCTGGAATAAATAACTCAAAGTCTGGTTTAAATCAGCGGAAGTTAAATCGCTGGCGCTGATCAGGTTTTGCTCAACGGTTTGCATAGTGGTTGCGTTAGGAGTGGCGTTGTTCATAAAAACTCACTTAAAAAACGGTTATGGTGCAAAAGCGGCATCCGCTCGCGTAATTCGCTGGCCTGCATCAAATCGATGTCGGCGTAAATCAACCCTGGCGCGGTACCGGCGTCGGCTAAAATCCGGCCCCAGGGGTCAATAATTAAACTATGGCCATATGTTTCACGGACTTTGCTCTCGGGGCCGTTCTGATGGCGACCGGTTTGCGCCGGCGCTATCACAAAACTTTGGGTTTCAATGGCGCGTGCCCGCAGCAGTGTATGCCAATGCGCGTCACCCGTCACTGTAGTAAAGGCTGAAGGCAACGCCAACACATTCATGCCACATCTGGCTAAAGCCTGAAATAAGCCGGGAAAGCGCATGTCGTAGCACACCGCCATGCCCAACTTCAGTTCGCTGTGCTCACCAAGTTCTGCCAGAGTGATTTTCTCACCCGGCATGGTTCTCGCCGATTCCAGATACTGGCCGGTACCATCGCTAATCAGCGCATCAAATAAATGGATTTTCTGATAATCGGCAATCAGTGCACCCTGTGGCGAGAACAATAAACTACTGGCGGCAAAGCGTTTTGGATCGGAGGTTGTTGTCGGAAAAGTCCCCACCAGCAGATAAATACCAAACTTTTTGGCTAAAGCGCTGAGCTGAAACTGCACTGGCTGTGTGGTTGCATCCTGTACACCCAACGGTTCCTGTAGCTGCAAGTTCGCATCTTCAGCACCGGCAAAACATAAAGCCCCTTCCGGCAACACCACCAGTTGCGGCCGTTGTTCTGAGTTTTCTGGCAACTGCTTTAACAGCGCGGTAATCGCCGCCAGATTGCCTATAACATCCGGCTGACTGGTCAGTTGTAAGGCTATCAAACGCCAGGATTGCGGTTGATTCATGACTGGCTCCCGCTATTCACGACTGAGAATTCGACCTTTTCAATTGGTTTTATCGCTTGTTCAATCGGCTTGGCCTTTGGGTCAATCGGCTTTTGGGTATCATCTATCGGCTTGGCCTCAGGGTAAATCCGCTCCACCGGTAATTCATCCTGGCGCAGTGGAATAGGTTTGAGTGGCGGCACTGCGCCTTCAACGGCTGGCGTTTTTCCAGGCTCTTTTCCAAGCGATTGGGGCACAGGCACTTGTTTACTATCGCGTTTCACTTCAGTCACCACCGGATTATCCAAATCGCCGGTTACCGTAAAGTTGATTTTCGAAATCACCTCGGCCGACTGGAACATTTCATCCAGCGCATAAGCGGCAACGCCAGATACCGGATTGACCATCCAGGCCAAAATCACCGGAATACTGGAGGTGACTTTCGGGCTGAAACTCATTTGGTAATCAAGCTGTTTGGCTTTTAAATCGGCAGTACCCTGCATCTCGATATCACCGGCGGCGCCGAGCACCTGGGCATTGCGGGTTTCCGATACCCCATCAGTCAATTGCATATCGCCGGTCATTTTGCTAAAGAAAAAGCCTTTGGAAAATACATCGCGAAAATCCAGCCGTAGTTTACGGATCAAAGAATCCAGGCTTAACAAACTGAAAATACGCGCGCCGCCATCGCTGACTTCTGATAATGAGCCATCACCCAGCAACCAGTTGACGTTGCCGTTTAAAGTCTGCCAGTTAAACTGGAACGGCGCGCCTTGCCATTGTAAGTCTTTGAATTTAACGGTGGCTTTGCTGCCACTTAAGCTGCTGCTGACATCATAATCGGTGAGCAATTGACCAAAGGCCGGGCTGGTTAGGGTGCCGGTTAAATCAGTTTGACCTAAAGCACCATCAGCTTGCCACTGGCCTTTGACGTTCCAGCGATGCCCTTGATACAGACTACTGAATTCGGTGAGCTGCCAGCTTGCACCATCACTTTTGCTGCTGAACTGCACTTTCCCGAGCTGAAAATGACCGATGGTGCACTTAGCACAGCTGATATTTAACGGCGGTAAATCGGCCAGCCATGGCATCGGTTGCAAAGCGGCAAAGGCTTCCGCTTCCAGTTTGGCGTAATCGGGTTTTTCGGTATTGTCCGGATCCAGCAATAACTGCGCTTTCAACTCTGCTGCCGCCAGCTCTTCAGCTTGCTGATCAGCAAATACCAGCTGCAGTCGTTCCAATTGCGCTTTAATGCCATGCTGCGCCAAATCATGGAATAGCTGAATATCACCGGCCGCTTCTGCAGCATCGAGGCGCATCAACCAGTGATCGGTCCGTGGCTGCAGAGTTAAGGTCGAGTCATGCAAGGAAACATCATCAAATAAATGCAGTGCCGCGACTTTGGCGCGGATTTGCAGCAACGGCGGAAACACCGCATTTTCCGAAGGGCCAGGCGCCGTCATCTGGCTTTGTACCAGGCTGAGCCAAGGCACAAAGTCGGCTTGAGGTAAATCGAGTTCAATCTGAAAACCATCAGCAAGCTGCGCACTTGGCTGGCCCAAACTCAGCAGCGCCTGACTTACGGTTCCGGTTTCCTGATTTAACCGAGCCAGGAAACGCAGTTGGTCGCCGTATTTTAATTGCAGATCAGAACCCTGCTGATCGCCCTTGGCTTCCAGCAACACGGTGGCGCCGTCGGTAGCAGTTTTACCAAAAGGTGCCGGTAACTTCAGTTCGGCGGCGGCTAAATCAATCAGCACGGTCGACTGATAGTTAAAACCCTCGTCCGGCAATTGGATGGAAAGCTGCCAGTCAAAGTTGGCATTACCTTTTCCTAATTCACGCCAGTCTTCACTGATGAGTCCGAGCAATTGATCCGTGCCATGTTCACCTTTGGCCTGTAAATCGACTTGATAGTGGCCTAACTGTTGTTCGCCTTTCAGTGTTGCCGTAAGTGGCACTCCGTAGCTCACCAGTTTTAATTGCTCGGCATTAATTTTGTCGTTGATAAAACTAAGCCGGCCTTCTAATTGCTCTACCGCAACGGCTGGCGCTTTGATATTCAGATTATTGGCAAAAAAGTCGACATCGCCGCGGGCGATCACCGGATCTTTTTCGGTCTTCGCTGTCGCTTCACCCTCAGGAGCTTCGCCGTCAGCGACTTCGCCCTCAGCAACCGCAACACCCGTGATTTCAACCTCTGCCGGTGGATCTTCCAGGTTAATTTGCAGCTGCACTTTGGCATCCACCAAACCATCAACACCCAGATAATCCAGTGTCGCGCCGACTGAATCACTGAGCGGCGAGGCCAGCATTAACCCAGTGACTAATTCGGCGCGGGTCTGGGTCTTGATATCAATCCATAAATCGTCGGCCTGAAACAGATCCGGAATGGATGCTGTAACACCATCTTGCAACGGCACGTCAAACAGCGTTCCGGCCTGGCTTTGGATCAACATCGAGGCGTTTTCAAACAACAGTTCGGCTTTCATACCGCTAATGCTCGGCCAGCTTGGGTCAAAGCTAAAACCGGCATCATCAACCAACGCCAACGCCTGAAACTTGCCTTGTCCGGCACGATACGGAAAATCAGCAAACTGACCTTGCCACAACACCCGCGCTGAGGGAATGGTGCCGCTGAGCAGCGCTGGCGTCAGATAATCGATCACCGATTGTGGCATATGGCGGGTCGGGAAATAATACTGTGCGTCGGTCACCGGTACCTGGCGCAGCTCGCCCAGCAAAGTCATGCCGGGCTTGTCACCAAAATTCAGCACCAGCTCGGCGTCTAACTGCAGCGCCGGATGACGTAGCGCCAGTCGCGGGATTTGCAACCGCCATTGGCCATCTTGTTGCACCACTTCAAGCTGACCCGATAATGTCTGATAAGCGGTATCGCGGGTAAAGGCTTCGCCCCAGCGCAGCGTCCCGTCCTGACCTAACAAATCCAGCCGGATATAATCACGGCTGGCACTAAAGCGTCCGGTCAGATTTTGTAGCCCCGGCACATCACCCACCGGCACCGAGGATAAATCAATAAAATCACCGCTGAGGTACCAATCTTGCTCCGACAACCGCAGCGCCAGCTGGGTGAGCCGGGCATCGGCTTTAAATGCCAGAATGGATTGCAACGCTTCGGAATCTTCGGCCAGTAATTGCGCCAGCGGCACCATCGCTGCCAGTTGGAATTGTTGCAGCGCGCCGCTGTACACCCCTTGTTGACTGGACAACTGCAATTGCAAATCGTTGAAACTCTGGCCGCCGCTACTCAGGGTTAAAGCTGAGGAATTCAGCGCCCAACCGGCATCATTCGGCCGCCATAACAACTGACCTTGCCCAAGCGTCAGTTGCCGGGTTTTACCGCCTTGTTGCCAGACCAGCCGGTTTTGCGCCAGCGCGATTTGAATTTGTTGCAAAGTACCATCACGAATATCGCCCCAGGCCTGAAAGTTAATATCAGCGCGTTCCAGCTTTTTACTTTGTGGCACCAACGTTTCAAACCAAGGCAATACATCCAGTTCCTGACTGGATAAATACAACTGGCCTTTGCTTTTTGCTAAAGAATCACCATGTAAATCAATGATAAAAGCACTGGTATTGGTGGTAATGCCGGCAATCGCCACTTCACCGGAACCCTGATGGCGCGAACCTTCGTTGCGCCAGGCCAGTTTGGAAATGCGGATCACAATATCGGGGGTGTATTGGCTTTGCAGCGTCAGTTCGCTGTCAACTAAAGTGAAGTTTTTCAGTTGTTGAAACAGCAGTTGCTCAACTGCTGACAACAAAGGTTCAGCATCTTGATTGGCATTTTCGTTGGTTTGCAGCAGTTGCCGGCTATCAAGCTGATACTTCAGGCCACTGAGTTCAAAGTGTTCGGCTTTGAGTTGTAAACTTCGCAGGCTCCCCCAGAAGTCAATCCGCACCCTGGTTTCAGCAATCTGCAGCAGCGCTTCACCTTGTTCGTTTTTAACTTCAACTTGCTGCAGCAACAACGCCGGACCCGTGCTTTGCCAGCCGGCACTGAGTTGGCCAATCTGCACATTGGCGCCGTAGTTGTCAGCGATGAGATGTTCGATATTGGATTTATAACCTTGCGCATAAGGTAAGCCGAACCGCAGCAAGGTCACCACAGTTGCGAGGATCACGATACTGACCGCCAGCAGCAGCCAGGTTTTGTGCAGGCAGAAGAACCAAGCCAGCTTTAGCTTTTGCACTACATCATCACCACATCAAATTGTTCCTGCGTATATTGCGGCTCAATCACCACACTGATTTGCTTGCCGATAAACACTTCCAGCTCAGCCATACTATGGTATTCGTCGTTGATTAACGCATCCTTTACCGCAGGCGAAGCGTACACAGTAAACTTATCTGCCGCGTATGCCCGGTTCACCCGGACAATTTCCCGCAGAATTTCAAAACAAACGGTTTCAACGGTTTTTAAAGTGCCACGACCATCGCAGACCGGACATTCGGTGCAAAGTACATGCTCCAGACTTTCACGGGTACGTTTGCGGGTCATTTCGACCAAACCCAACGCCGAAAAACCATGAATATTGGTTTTGGTTTTATCCCGCGCCAACGCCACTTCCAGGCTGTGCAACACCCGTTTTTGATGTTCACTGCTTTGCATGTCGATAAAATCGATAATGATAATACCGCCTAAATTGCGCAGTCGAAGCTGACGGGCAATCGCCTGGGTAGCTTCGGTATTGGTATTAAAAATGGTTTCTTCAAGATTACGGTGGCCGACAAAAGCGCCGGTATTCACATCAATGGTAGTCATGGCTTCGGTCTGATCGATGATCAGATAACCACCACTTTTTAAGGGTACTTTACGGTCCAGCGCCCGCTGAATTTCGTTTTCGACGTCGAACAAATCAAATACCGGCCGCTCGCCCGGATAATATTCCAGCTTAGCGGTCATTTGCGGTACAAATTCTTCGGTAAAAGCGTGCAGCGCCTGATACGTCAGTTTCGAATCAATGCGCACCCGCTCTAAATCGCTACCAACAAAGTCGCGCAGAATACGAAAGGCCAGCGTTAAATCTTCGTACAACATCGCTTCTTTACGATGTTTTTGCCGGCGTTTTTGAATTTTGGTCCAGAGCTTTTTCAAAAAACGGGCGTCTTGCTCCAGCTCAATTTCACAGGCACCATCAGCGGCAGTGCGGATAATAAAACCGCCGTTTTCATCGTCGAGGCAACGACTGACAATATCTTTTAGCCGCTGGCGTTCTTCCGCGCTTTCAATGCGCTGCGACACGCCGACATGCGGCGAGCCTGGCATAAAAACTAAATAACGTGACGGCAAGGTGATATCGGTGGTCAGCCGGGCGCCTTTGGTACCCAGCGGGTCTTTCACCACCTGCACCAATAAAAACTGACCTTCGTGCACCAACAAACGAATGTCTTTGACCGCACTGACTTTGACTTCAATGTCGTTGGCATCCCGCTGCACGATATCGGACGCATGTAAAAAAGCCGCTTTGTCCAGACCAATGTCGACAAAAGCGGCTTGCATGCCCGGCAATACCCGGCTGATTTTACCGATGTAGATATTGCCGACCAGCCCATGTTTGGCCTGACGTTCAATATGCACTTCCTGCAGTACACCATTTTCAATCAGCGCGACCCGGGTTTCGCTTGGGGTGACGTTCAGCAGTAATTCGGCACTCATAACAATCCTTACAGCTGTTGCAGTAACTGATCTGTCTCAAATAAAGGTAAACCGACCACTGCAAAATAACTGCCGGTAATTTTCGGAATAAAACGACTGGCCAACCCCTGAATACCATAACCACCGGCTTTATCGGCCGGTTCGCCGCTGTGCCAATAATCCAGCATCTGCGCTTCGGTAAGCGTGCTAAACCAAACCTCGGTTTTGACTGTGTCGGACAGTACTTTTTCGCCAGTGACCAGTTCGCCACTGACCAGATTGCCACTGACCAGCGCAATAGCGGTATAAACCTGATGTTGCCGACCGCTTAATAAGCGCATCATCCGCAAAAAATCAGTCTGATCCAATGGCTTGCCAAGCACTTCACCGTCAACCACCACAATGGTGTCAGCACCTAATACCGGTAACCGCTCACTGCTCGTTTGCACCCCAAAACCAGCCCGCGCCTTACTAATCGCCAATCGCAACACATAGTCCGTGGCGATTTCACCAGGCAGTTGCGTTTCATCCACATCAGCTTTCACCAATTCAAAGTGGACACCCAATTGGGCTAATAATTCACGACGGCGGGGAGAGGCAGAAGCCAGAGCTATTTTTTGCATATGCGGATGATTGATCACTGTATTTTAAATTGACGTCTGGTACGACGCAAAAACCAGAAGATGTAAGGCCATACTATCATGCCCGTTAGCACCGGCCACAAATAAGCTGCGCGGAAATACACCCCGGTTAGAAAGTGGCTGAGCCAGAATACCACCAGGTGATAAAGCGCCAGTAATAAGCCAATCAACAGACTTTGCTGTAACACTGAAAAATTGCGAATTTTCAAATAGTTGGCTGCAACAACAAAGCAAATGACCGAATAACCAAGCGCGTTAACGCCAAGCACAGTGCCAACCATCACATCAACTAAAAAGCCCAGCACAAAAGCAGTACCGATATTACTGCGATGTGGCAAAGCCAGCACCCAATAACACAGCACCAGCAAGGGCCAATCGGGTCGGAAGAGTTTGACTGCAGCAGGCAGTGGCATCACGTTCAGTAGCAGTGCCAACAGCAGTGTCAGATGGATATATAAAAAGCGCCAGGAATTTTGCATCAGTCCTGTCCTTGCTCAGGTGGGGTCATTTCTTCAAGAATTTGTGGGTCGACTTCACTGGTACCACGATGTGGCCACACTAATAACGCATACCGAATGCGGTCCAGCTTGGCGTAGGGTTCGGCCAGCACCTGTAAAAACGGCTGCCGCGCATCCCTATGGACCCGAATGATCCGAGCGACCGGATAACCTTCCGGAAACACGCCATCCAAGCCTGAAGTTAATAAACGGTCGCCCACTTCAACATCGGTGCTGTGTGGTAAATGAATAAGGCGCAGCGCATCCGACTGACCAATGCCTTCGGCGACAGCACTTAAACCGGTGCGTTCAACCCGCACCGACATGGCATGGGTGTTATCGGCAATTAACAAAGCGCGGCTACTCGAAGGCCCGACACTCACCACCTGCCCCAACACACCTAAATCATCAATGATCGGCTGACCGTTGGTGACACCGTCTTTGGAGCCTTTATTTAACACAATCTGATGACTAAACGGATGGCTGTACACGGCCAATACTTCAGCAATCAGCCGTTGACCTTCAGTGACCGGATTCGCGCCCAACAACGCACGTAATTTGTCGTTTTCCTGCTGCAGAAATTGTAACCGTTGTAACTGACCGTTTTGCAGTAGCAAGGTGTCTTTTAAGCGGCTGTTTTCTTCGATCAGTTTTTGCTGCGACATAAACTGCTCGGACGCGCCAAACACCATATCCTGCGGCATATTCGCCAGATAAAACAACGGGCTGACGGTGGCAGTCAGATAAGAGCGCAATTGCACCGAGCTGTCGGTGTAATGGTCGAGAGTAATCAGCCCGACACTGCACAACGTCGCGATAAATAACCGCAACGGCAGTGAGGGGCCACGATCAAAAAAAGGTTTCATGGCAGGAACAGGCGCTCAGTGTCAGTTAGTCGTAACTGAACACATCGCCGCCGTGCACGTCGATCATTTCCAGTGCTTTACCACCGCCACGAGCCACACAAGTCAGCGGATCATCAGCAACCACCACCGGAATACCGGTTTCTTCCATCAACAGGCGGTCTAAATCACGCAGTAACGCGCCACCACCGGTCAGCACCATGCCACGTTCAGAAATATCTGACGCGAGCTCTGGCGGAGATTGTTCCAGCGCCACCATCACTGCCGACACGATACCGGCTAATGGCTCTTGCAGGGCTTCGAGAATTTCGTTGCTGGTCATGGTGAAGCTGCGTGGCACACCTTCAGCCAGGTTGCGGCCGCGTACTTCAATTTCGAGAATTTCATCACTTGGGTAAGCAGAACCGATTTCGGTTTTGATCCGTTCAGCAGTCGCTTCACCAATCAGGATGCCGTAGTTACGGCGAATGTAGTTGATGATCGCGTCATCAAATTTGTCGCCGCCAATCCGCACAGAAGAAGAGTAAACCACACCGTTTAACGAGATGATGGCAACTTCTGTGGTACCACCACCGATATCTACCACCATTGAACCGGTCGCTTCTGATACTGGTAAACCAGCACCGATAGCTGCGGCCATTGGCTCGTCGATTAAGTACACTTCACGTGCACCAGCACCCTGCGCTGATTCACGGATGGCGCGGCGTTCTACTTGGGTAGATCCACAAGGTACACAGACCAATACCCGTGGGCTTGGCCGCAGGAAACTATTGCTGTGGGCTTGTTTGATAAAATGCTGCAGCATTTTTTCGGTGACGTAGAAGTCGGCAATCACGCCGTCTTTCATCGGACGAATGGCTTTAATATTGCCAGGCGTACGGCCTAACATCCGCTTGGCGGCGTGGCCTACTGCGGCAACGCTTTTTGGACCACCAGCACGTTCCTGGCGGATGGCGACGACTGAAGGTTCATTCAGCACGATGCCTTGGTCTTTCACATAAATCAGTGTGTTGGCTGTACCCAGATCGATGGATAAATCGTTTGAAAACAAACCGCGTAATTTTTTTAACATGAAAAGGGTTAATCCTACTTTATGGGGCGCCTACAACGGTCACGTGCACCTCAAAGCCTACCCGTCATCCTTGTAGATTCGGGGTATATCGCTTGGGTCTACACACAACACGACAAAAATTTGTGCGCATATTTTAAGAAACAATGCGCCAAGAAAATAGCTCTATCTTACACTTTTACAAAATTAAACCAAGAAACATATCAGGATGTAGCCCAGTTACGACAATGTCTGGCTACGAATGTGCGGGAAAGTGCAAGTAAGACAAGCATGGGCGGTTATCGTTCCATTTAAATCCAGAGCGGGCGTTTTAATGCACTTCGATGTCGATAATTGCAGCGACTTTAGCGGCGTACTGCCTTCGGCGAGTACGCCCTACGCTTGAAATTCGTTTAACGTATTGTTTTAAAAACAAAAACTGTAGGGCGCTACTCGCCGCGGCAGCGGCAGTACGCCGGAGGATAGTTTAACGCCGTTCCCTTAATTCTCGCGCCAGAAGATCTGCCGGTTGTTGCCGCGAAAACCGCCGAATACCGCCTCCCCTGTTGGGTTTTCCAATAACTGGCCGTTGTCGGGTACCCAGTCGTATTGCAGCCAAGGAAAAGCGTCGAGCTGGTACTGCAACTTATAACTGCTTTCGATGCCAGGCGATGACAGCAATAAATCAAAAGCTGCACTGTTGCCGTATTGCAGGGTGCCATTATTGCCGCTCACCATCAGTACCGGCGCCCCCGGCGTCATCGCCGTCGCCTGCAACAGTGCTGGCTGAACCGGGCTGCAATGATCCAGGGTATTTGGCACAAATTGCTGATCTTTCCAATATTCAGCTTTGAGCTGTACCGGCAAATTACTTTGCTCCGAGCCCAGCGCGTTGACTATCTGTAACCGGCCATAACGCCAGGGCTTGGCATCGTCCAGGGTGATACTCTGGCAATTATCCGAAGCTGCGCAGTCGTCAGTCTCGGTATGGTTGGTGGTGGTCACGTTTTGATTCAAATCTACCAGCACGCTGAAATTGTCTTTGTCATCTAAAGTCAAACCAAATAACACCGACTCAAAGGGCCCGTCGGCTGCGGCTGCGCGCAATAAACTAAACGGCAGCGCTGTCCGTGCGGATACACCGTGTTGCCAATGCATCTCGACTGGCAAAGGAGCTATCCGACCGGTTAAATCAGTCCCGTTATTGTTATTTTCCGCCACCAGCGACGTGGTGGCTTTGGCAAAATCGCCATGGTAATTCTGCGTCACATCACCTTCATGATTTAACGCTTCTACTGTGATATCCAACACCGCCAGTTGTGATAAATAATGAACATTGTCGCAGGTACTGGTGTTCCTGATCTTGCTATAAGTCCGCTCAAAGCGGTCTGGCACTATCCGGCCCAGCGGGTTGTCCATGCTACTGCCAAGGTTGATTGGAAAGCCCAAATAATTCAGATGGCCACCGGCCTGTAACTCAAAAACACCGACTTCACTTAAACTAAGCCCTGTCACCTCGGTGTTAGCATCCACAGCCGCCACATGGCTATATTGGTTTGGAGTCAACTCCCCAAGTTCACCACCCGCAGGTTGCACCAGACTATGGCTCAGCGGAATTGCACTGAGACTGAATGATGGCGTTCTGCTGTTATTACAAAAATCGTTATCGATTTCTTTTTCCCAGGCACGGGCACTTAAAGTCGCGCTGAAATTGGCACCGGTTTTTTTAAATGCCGGGCACGTTGCATCGGAGGTCTGGCATGCTTGTTCGGGCGTAATACAAATCCCGGCCGGTGCACTGACAAAAGTGTCGGCGCCAAGCAGAACCAATCCGGCGTCGTTGTTGCCTGCACTACCGGTATAACGGGCATTGAGATCCAGCTGGCCAGCATCGGCATAATTCAGCGCAATTCTAGCTTCGCCGTTGGCGTTAAAAGTAAGCGTCATCGGCGTTGCAGTGCCGGACGACTGACCAATAATACTGCTGCTGACGCCATGACGAACGGTCACCCGCGCCTGCGGATCTGAACTTGGGGCTAATGGGCTCACATATTCCGACCAGAAACTGACACTGCGGTTGACGCTAGAAAAACTCGGTACGCATTGCTGACTGCCATCACTTTTCACTGCCCGCACCACAATATCGTCAACTTCTTTGCCCGCCAGTTTATCCGCCACCGAAAATACCAGGCCGCTGCTGGCAAACACCACATTACAATGGGCCGCCGATAACGATGCGCCAATCTGACACAAGGTAGTACCAAGCGGTTTGGTCGCAGGTACCGAAGACGTGATCCCAACGTTGATGGTTGCCGGCGTGGTCTGCGCTAGCGTTGCTGTGGCGATACCGCCGGTAAAGTTCAGCACATTACCACCGGTTAAACCACTGCCACTGATCCAGCCTGTTCCCGGCGTTAAGGTCGCACTGACAGCCGACGTGACCAACTCACTGCAAGTCGCATTTTTACAGGCTTTGATGGTGAAGGTTTCGGCTTTACAGGTCAGCGCCTGACCGGAATAACTAAATTCAAAATGATCAATTTGCTCAGGAACGGTTTGTCCGCCACAGACCACGCCGCCATTGAGTCTGCTAAGCGCCTCGGGATTGTATGTCGCGTTGGCATTATTCCAGCCGGAAATACTTCCACGGGCAGTCAAACCTCCATTGATGCTGGCATTGTTGCTAAAAAATACCGACCCGCCAACCAACACAAAACCACGGATCACCGAATTGTTAAACACAGTCAGACTACCGGTCACAACAATCAGTAAATTTTCCGGAGGCCCACCAGCGTTAAACATCACATTATTATTTAGCACCAGATTGCCATTAACAAAAATCCGGGTGGTCGCTCCGGTGGTGGTCAAAACGGTGCCATTGCCGACGGTGTGCGTCCCGATCCGATAATCGCCCGGCGCAAAACTACCACTAAAACTGTTGATGATGGTGGGGTTTGACGGGTTGTAGATGACCGAAGCCGGTGTACTGGTTTGTGGTGTCACCGCTGAAGGCCAGATTTCTGTACAAAGGTCGCTACGACTGGCAAAACTAACAAGCAATAACAGGAGAACAATGCAGCGCCACTGGATTAACATCAATACGCCTCCATCACGACAACCCGACTGCTATTGACCTCACCACCCTGACAACTACCGGTGCTGGTGAGCCGGTATAAAGGCCGGGCGTTTTGATCAGGATTGGCAACTTGTAGACAACTGATGGTCGCAGCGCAACTTTGCAAACCCGGCTGACTAAATGAAAAACTGGCTGACACGGCTGCGCAAGTGGCTGTCGCATTCAGTGGAAACAACTGCGCTAACCCCAGCTGCAACCCCGATTGGGCGGCATTAAAAGCGCGGTTGCCCTGCACTTCAATGCTGACCGAAGTACTGGCACTAATCAGCTGCCGACCCAGTGCCAGCAGCAATACACTCATCAGCACAATAATAAATAGCGCCATTACTAAGGAACTACCGCGGCTGGCTGTGAGTCGATTGAGTTTTGAGTCAGGCATGGTTCTAAGGCACATTCGGAATATGAACCTCATGATTAAAAAACAAATCCTGGCCGACATCACGCGCCGGACTAAAGCGCCAGAACAGATGCAGCACCGCATTACGGTTTAAAACGGCGGCGCTGAGTAAAAACGCCGGTTCGCCACTTTGATTGGTCAGTCCGGTGGCAATTACATCGCCCTTATCGACCGGCGGTGGCAGCGGTTGCGCCACATGAAAACCATAGCCGCTATAACGGCGCAGTTGCTGCCCGACCAGACAAAAACTAACCGGGCTATCCAGCAGATAAAAGCGTTTTTGCGGTGATTCGGTAATATAGGCCATGTCTTGCCCGCTGATATCGTCCAGTCGCACCCGACGGGTATTGGCGTTGCCATCGCCATCATCCATCGCATTTTGATTTTCAGCGACGACGCCAGTACGAGCCTGAGTTAAATCATAAATATGGTCGGAATTGGTCGGATAGACACTAAGGCGTTGTCCGGTTTGTACCGTCCAACCGCTGTTGAAAGTAGTGATACCAATCCATTCGCGTCTTGCTGGATAGAGCGGTAAATCGCGGTAGACGCCACTTTGCACCAAGGGCGTAAATTCAACACAGCTGACACTATTGTCGGCGCTATTGAGCACCCGCACGCTATTTGGCACAGCACCGCGTAGTTCCCGCACCACTCGTTCCAATGCAAAGCGGCTTTGTTGCAAGGTTTGCTGGACCACTGTTGCATCCACCACCATGGTTGCGCCAATCCGCAAATAGCTGGTGAGGCCGGTCGCCAGAATTCCCAGCAACAAGATCACCACTACCAGCTCGACCAGGGTCACCCCAAGCTGGCTTTTTTTCAGCTGGCCTATGATCTGCTGCGGCAACTGAGGCAGGCGGCGCATCACCAGTTTCCTTTGTAGCTGCTAAAGGCAATGCTGTCGCCTGAAGGCAATATCACACTGATATCCACTCTTTTAGCGCTTTGATTGGGCAAGCCCACATCAGCTCCGGCGTAGCTTACAAATACTGCGACCTGATAATTGCGGTAACTATCGGCCAGACTTTCATTCAAAATATTACTAACAGCAGCGCCATCTCCGCGAAAACAATGAAAATCGTCGACATCATCATATAAATCGCGACTGGCTTCTTCGGTGGCGCTGCTCATACCGTTAGCTGGACAACCAGGCATCGCAGCAATGCAGCTGTCCGCGCCTGCTTCGTTACAGCGCAATAAGGTCGCGCCACGACTGGAGTTTTCATCAAAACTGCGCGCCATAATTTCATTCATCAGGCTATGGCCAAGTTCAGCCGCCCGCACCTGGTGCCAGGGCTCGGCACTTTTAATATACATCGGGCCTAAAATACTGCTGATCATCAACAGTGCAATGCCCAGCACCACCACGCCGACAATCAGTTCCAGCAAGGTAAAGCCAGCTGATTTTTCGCTCTGCGGAACTAACATAAATGGATATATCCGCTGCGCTCGATGCAAATCCGCTGCTCGATATTGTTTTGACTCAGAATAATGTTACAGCCATTGGCACAAGCACCTTGCGGCCGCCCCCAGCTGTCAAACCGCAGTTGTAATGGTATACCCGCGCTGCTACTGACATCAGCATCGACATGCCAGCTAATTTGCTGTGGGTTGTTGGCATCAATGCTAAAACTGCCATCGGCGGCACAGGTAAAACCGGCGGCAGTGGCAGTGATGACTAGGGTTGGACAGGTCGCTGTTAAATTCGCAGTATCTTGCATACTTTGCAGCTGTAACTGATGAGTTAAGGCCAGCACTTGATCGCGCTGGCCTTGTAGATTTTCACCATCGACACTAAAAAATTTTGGCAGTACTGTGACTGCCAAAATACCGCCGATCAAAATCACCACCACCAGTTCAACTAAGGTAAATCCGGCTTGGTTTTGCATGATCGGCTCTGAGCTAGCGGCTGGGTTAGCAGCCGCCGGTTTGTAAGGTCGTTACAGGTTTTGCCCCCGCAGCTGTTGATTGTTTATAAATCAACACACAAGCGGCATTTGCTGCAGTGTTGGCATCTACCGCTGCCGAAGACTTAGGTTGCACCGTTACATCGTCTGCAGTAATGCCTAAAGTGGCATTCGCAACACCAGCAGCAATAGTCCAGTCAGCCGTTGATAAATCCAACACATTTGTTACTTCAGTTGTATCCGCTTCCACATAACCATATACCAGCTTAATTGCCGGATTTACCGTAGTGTAAGTCGCTTCATTTTGTTTGCTGGCAATAATCGCCTTGGCATACACCTGCGCATTAGCACTTTCAATCGATGCTTTCACGGCCTGCAAAGTACTGGCTTTGGCATCACCGGATAAGTTTAAAAACTTCGGTGCTGCGGTGACCGCTAAAATGCCCAGGATCACGATCACAATGACCAACTCAATAAGGGTAAAACCTTGATTTCTTTTCATTACAACGCTCTTAGTTTGGTTTGTTCAGGAACGAAACAACAGCACCTGTTGCCGGAGTATAGGTAAAACCGTTTGTAGTGCCAGTTCCTGCAGCTGGTGCAGCAGCCAGACCTGATGTTTGATGGAATTCACAAACGTTAGCCGCCGCTCTCACAAATAGAAAATCTGCTGTAGTAAAAACGGTATTCGCTCTCACACGCCCTGCGGCCTGAAACAGGTTGGTCACTAGAAACAAGCAATCATCGGAATCAACAGCTGTCGCTAAAGTGCTCGACGCAGGATCGCCTGATGGGTAGCCGATAGTGCCGTCAACACCGATATTAAAACTGTCATAGTTGACTTGGGTGCGATTTGCAGCCACGTTATTAATTGGACGACCAGCGATTTCCCAGCCAGCGCGCACTAAGCCAACCGCAGAAGCAAAACCACCTGCGATCCCTTCTACCGAAGCGTCTTCAGCTTCTGCTGTGACATTTAACACCCGCGGTAACGCGGTCGCTGCCAATAAACCCAGAATAATAATCACGATAACTAATTCAATTAAGGTAAAACCTTGTTGCCGTTTAGAGATTGATTTCATGGTATTGCTCCGCAAGGAAATAATATTTATATATCACTAATTAATGACAGCTTTTTTGACAATTGCCAAGCTGTGATTAACTACCTTTTTTATAAGCGTTTAGCATGTCCCACATTGGTGTAAATATACCCAAGGCCAGGATCAACACCATCACCGCCACAATGACAATCAGGATCGGCTCAATTTTGGCGGTCAGACTTTTTAAGTCAAACGCCACTTCCCGTTCATAAAACAGGGCTACTTCCTGCAACATATCATCGACCTGACCGGTTTCTTCGCCCACCGCCAGCATTTGCATCACCAGCGGTGTGAATAAATTACTCTGGCCGGACACCCGCACCAGACTCTCGCCGCGCTCGATATTACGCCGCATCTCGCGGATTTTCTCCGCCATAAAATCGTTATCGACCGCTTCGGCCACCAAACTTAGCGCCGAGGTCAGCGGCACCCCGGCGCGTAACATCAATGAAAAACTGCGGGCATAACGGCCTAAAGTGGCGCGGTTGATAATATCGCCCATAATCGGCAGCCGTAATTTCAGTTTGCTCCAGCGATAACTACCATCCGGTGTGTGCAGATATCGATACAAAGACACCGCTGCTACCAACACGCTCAGCAATAAATACGGCCAATAATTGATAAAAAAGTTCGAAGTCGCCAGCAGCACCTGGGTCGCCCACGGCAATTCAGCATTAAAACGGGCAAACATATTGGCAAATTGCGGTATCACAAACAGGTTCAGAATGACCATCGCCGCTACGATGGCCAGTAGCACAAACATCGGATAACGGGTGGCCTGTTTAATTTGTTTGCGGGTTTCCATTTCCTGTTCGAAATAATCCGACAGCTGTGAAAAGGCATCATCAAGCCGACCGGTGTTTTCGCCGACATGCACAATGCTAACAATCAAGCGGTTAAACACCTTCGGGTGACTGGCCATCGCCACCGACAAATTACGTCCTTTTTCCAACTGATCGGCTAAATCAGACAGCACCACATTCAACGCTTTGGAGGCGGTACTATCAGCCAGACCGCGAATAGCGCGGATAATCGGAATACCGGCGCGCATCAGTGAATACATCTGCCTTGCGAATACAATCAGCTCGGTTAAGCCGACTTTCGGCTGGCTCAGATCCATCTGCCACCAGGGAGCGGATTTATCCGGGATCAGTTCAATCTGCAGCGGGATTAACAAACGGCGACTGAGTAAATCGGCGGCCGTGCTTTCACTGCCCGCGTCAATCACGCCGTTTTGCAGCTGACCGTTTTGGTCCCGCGCTGCATATCGATAATTCGCCATCAGTTGCTGGCTCCGTCGGCTTTCATGTCATCAAGTTCAACGTATTCAGAGACTTTGATCACTTCCTCCAGCGTGGTGATACCTTGTTGGGCGTAACTTAATGCCATACTGCCCAACGTGCGGAAACTTTCCGACTGATACGCCAGTTGCGCAAATTCTTCGCTATCGTTACGGCGCAGCGCGTCGGCCAAAGGTTTATTAATGACTAACAGTTCAAACACGCCAAGCCGGCCTTTATAACCGCTAAAGTTACAAGACTGACAACCACGGCCTTGCCAGAATTTCAGCTCGCCTTTGGCTTTAAAATGCGCCAGCCAGGTTTGTTCCAGCTCGTCCGGCTGATACGGCTGTTTGCAGTGCTGGCAAATCCGCCGTACCAAACGTTGCGCGACAATGGCTCTCAGCGCACTCGCCACCAGGTAAGGCGCCGCTCCCATATCAATTAAACGCAGAGTACTGGTCACCGCATCGTTGGTGTGTAAAGTGGATAACACCAAATGGCCGGTTAAAGCACCGCGCAGGCCCATTTCGGCGGTTTCCTGGTCGCGCATTTCACCGACCATCAGAATATCCGGATCTTGCCGCAAGCTGGTACGTAACACACCGGCAAAGTCGAGGCCGATTTTATGGTTAATTTGCACCTGATTAATCCGCGGCAAGCGGTATTCCACCGGATCTTCAACAGTGATAATTTTCACCCCAGATTGGTTCAGCTCGGACAATACACCATACAAAGTGGTGGTTTTACCGGAACCGGTTGGGCCTGTGACTAACACCATGCCGTGTGGGCTTTGAATAATCCGCCGTAATTTTTTCAGTAAATCGTCCGGCATGCCGGTTTCATCTAGCGTCAGTAAGCCGGCCGATTGATCGAGCAACCGCATCACCACCGATTCGCCATGCTGCACCGGCATCGTCGACATCCGCACATCGATGGTGTGACCTTTAACTTTGATCTGAAAACGGCCGTCCTGCGGCAAGCGTTTTTCGGAAATATCTAAGCCAGCCATCAGTTTTAACCGCAGCACCAGGGCCGAAGCGATGCCGGTTTCTTTTAAAATATTCTCCTGCAACACGCCATCGACACGCTGCCGGATACGTAGTACCTGTTCATCTGGCTCGATATGAATATCCGAGGCTCGTACCTGCACCGCATCTTCAAACAACGACTGCAACAAGCGGACTATGGTGTTGTCTTTGTCGTTTTCAGCACTTAACGCCGTAAAATCAATGGCATCGGTGTCTTCGTATTCTTCCTGTAATTGATGCGCAATCGACTCAATTTCTTTGGTGCGGCGGTATAAATTGTTAAAAGCTTCAATCAGCTGACTTTCGCGCACCACCGCAATGTCGATGGTTTTCGGTTCCAGCAGCGGCGCGATTTGGTCGAGAATGGATAAATCGGCCGGATCGCTCATGCCGAGCAACACTGAACTACCGCGATCTTCCAGCACCAAAGCACGTAACCGACGGGCATGCACTTCCGGCAATAACTGTGCGGCTTTCGGGTCAATGCGTAATTTGGTGATATCTAAAAACGATACATTCAGCTGCTGTGCCAAAAATTGCAGCAGTTGTTCTTCCGATAAAAAGGCCAAATCAATCAGGCTGGCGCCAAGTTTGCGACCCGTTTGTTTTTGCTCTGCCAGCGCGCGACTGAGTTGCTGTTCGCTGATGATGCCTTCATGCACCAGCAAATCACCCAAACGCATTTTTAAACGAGGTCTTTCCATCAATATGCTCTTTTCATTGTGCTAATCGTTGTTGAATAAATTGTCTGCTGGCAGCAGATAAACCGGGTAAAGCATAAGCCTGCTGATAAGCAGCCCGCGCTTCGGGCAATTGCGCCAGTTGATCATGCGCCAGCGCTTTTCCTAGCCAGGCCTGCGCCAGCTGTGGTTTTAACAGCAATAATTGCTGCCAGCTGGCGAGTGCGCCTGGAAAATCCCCCAGTTGTTGCCTGGCGTTGGCCTGTAATTGCCAGCTTTCGGCGCTGGTCAATTCCGGCGGAATTTGTTGCAGTTGCTCTAATGTCAGCTGCCATTGTTGTTGCTGACTGGCCTGGCGTGCCGCTTGTAAAAGTTGCTGCAGATATTGCAGTTGCTGCACCTGCGCCTGCTCTGCAGCCGCCACTTTAGGATCTTGCAGTACCTTTTCGACTTGCATGCTGCTGGGTTGTTTGATTGCCTCAGTTGCTGCTGATAAATCGGGCTCTGGTGTTGCCGGATAAACTTCGCTCTCAGACTCTGGCACTGGTGTTTCGATGATTTGAGTTTCGATGATTGGTGTTGCTGCAACTGGTTCCGCTATCACAGGAACTGCTGTCTCTTTGGTTGCAGTGATTGGTTCCTGTTGTGACGTGGCAACAACTGTTGGCTCTGCAACTGTTGTTACTGTCGTCATTATTGGCGGTGAAACTAACTCTGTTTTTGGTTCAGTTTTAAGTTCTGTTTTTGACTCCGTCTGTGGCGCCGAAACAGCAACAGAAACCGGCGCTGGCTCTTGCAACCGCGCCTGCACTAAAGGCCAAATCAACCAGCCAATAAAAGCTGCCAACAACAAAAACAGCAGTGGCCGCAACAGCTTTTGGCCAGATCCAGCAGCGCCATTCGCTGTACTATTCACAGAGCCAGCTGCCACAGACCCAACACCCGCAGACCCAGCCGCCAACGACCCGCCAGCGGCAGGTTGTTGTTTGTCGAGGTCGCGCAGCATCTGATTTATAACGCTCATATCACTCCAGGTGGTATCCACCACCAAACCAGCAGTAGCATTGCTGCCAGCAATGGCCACCAATGCAGCGTCGGTTTTACATCTTCAGTATCCAGCACCGCCTGCCACACCTGCGACAGACCAATACTCGCCAGCCCTTTGCCGTACCCGAGCATCAAGGCTTTATGCGCCAGAATATTTAACAGCCTTGGAATACCACGGCTGCAATGCCATAACGCCAACAGCGCCAATGGCTGAAATAGTTGCCTGTTGACACCCGCCACCTGCAATCTGGCCTGCAGATAACACTGCACTTGCGAGCGGTTTAGCACCGACAACTGATAGGAAAAACTAATCCGCTGCCGTAATTGCCGGAACTGATAACTAGCCAGCCGCCGGTCAAGCTCGGGCTGACCAAACAACACCACCTGCAATAATTTACGCTGCTCTGTTTCCAGATTGGTCAATAACCGCAGCGCTTCCAGCGTGTCATCGGGCAGCGCCTGCGCTTCATCAATCAGTAACACCACTTGTTTTTGTTGTGCCGCCAGTAGCATCAGTTGCCGCTGTAACAGCTGGGCCAGCTGCGGGCCATCGATATTGGCTGATTGTTTTAAGCCCAGCTCCAGCGCCAGCGCCCATTTCAGTTCCAGCGGTGACAAATTTGGGTCCGGTACATAGGCCAAAGCCCAATTTTCTGGCGCTTCTTGTAATAACTTGCGGCACAGCAGCGTTTTACCGGTGCCGACTTCGCCGGTCACTTTGATAAAACCTTCACCTTGCGCCAGCGCCACTTGCAGCACTTCCATCGCTTGTTGATGGGTTGGCAAATCAACATAAAAAGCGGTATTTGGCGTCAGGCCAAACGGCGCTTGTTGCATGCCAAAGTGCTGCAGATACATCATCAGCGTTGCTGCGCCCAGTCCCGCACCAGATCACCGGACTGCTGAATTTGTTGCTGCCAGACGCCGTTTTCGACCACAGTCGGTTTCAGTAAAATCACCAGCTCTTTTTTCTTTTCGGTTTTGGTTTTGGACTTAAATAAATTGCCTAGCACCGGAATCGACGACAAGCCCGGCACGCCACTTTCGCTGTCGGTGACCACGGTCTGCATCAAACCACCAATCACCACTATTTCGCCGTTGCGGGCGCGGATAATGGTGTCGGACTCGCGAATATTACTTTGCGCCAGTGGCAGTACCAGACGCTCTTCGCTCAGTTGAATAGTTTTGGTTTGTTCCGCCGTTTCGGTGACCGACGGATGCACGTGCAAAATCACCTGACCGTTCTGGTCAATTTGAGGTGTGACATCCAGCGCGATACCGGAGAAAAACGGCTGTAAGGTCACCGAAGGGGTGGAATTTTCTACGCCACTGGCGGAAGTCGAAATGTTATTCGACACTTCGGTGACAAAATACTCGTCCTGACCAACTTTGATCACCGCTTTTTGATTATTAATCGCAGTTACCCGCGGGCTGGACAGCACCTGCGCGTCACCTTGCGTTTCTAGCAGGCTGATCACGCCACTAAAATCAGCATTCTGAAAGGCGATACTGGTCAAACCGCCAATTTGCCGGCTGATTTCATTGCCAAAACTGCCGGCACCGGTATTGATCCGAAAATCGGTCGAGCCAATATTCGCCAGCGCGTTTTGCCAATTGATGCCTTGTTGATAATCATCACTGAGTGTGACTTCAATAATTTTCGCTTCCAGTACTACCTGGCGCTGTAAATGTTGTTCGGACTGAGTTAAAAAAGCCCGTACTGCGGAAATTTCATCCGGCATACCGCGCACTGTGACTAAACCAGCTTGTGGCGACACCACCACAGCCCGCTGCTCGCCACCGCCTAAAATACCAGTTACGGCTTTTTCCAAATCTTTCCAGAAATCGGTGGTGCTACCGCTTTGAATGGTGCTGCCGTTAAACTGCTGTTGCTGATTTTGCTGACCATTTTGCTGGCCGTTTTGATTGTTGTTCTGATTGCTGTTTTGGCCATTTTGATTCGAGCGACTGTTCTGATTGCCACCGCTCTGGTTGTCCTGCGACACGCCACCAGAATTCACCGCAATCGACGATAAACCCACCCGTTGCATCAGCAGATAATTCACCGCAATGGTTTCAGTGCGCAGGCCCGCCGGATAAATCTGGTACACATTGCCGGTCAGTCGCACGTCAAAACCGTACATTTGTTGAATGACCTGCAGCACTTCCGGCAACGTCACTTGTTTCAGTTGCAGACTAATTTGGCCTTGTACCGATGGATGCACCATCACGCTGTAGTCCGAATCCAGCACTAAGGATGCAAAAAACTCTGATAATTCAACGTTCAGCGCTGACACATTAAAACGTGGTAACAGCAGATCGGCACGTAGCGGTGGCATTGGACTTAATAAATCGTCGTTTACCGCAGCGGGGATCTGCAGTGGTTGTTGCACTGGCGCAGCCTGCTGCATTTTTTCAAGTTCAGCCTGGGTATTGCGGGCCGCTTGCGGCTCATGCAACGCCTGACAGGCACTCAGCAACGGCAACGACATGGTCATCAATAAAAGAGATTTTTTCAGCATCATTTTCGCTACTTCGTTGTGGTTGTTGTTTGAAAAAGATTCAGTACCAGACTGCGATCCCCCTGGACCAGGGTCACCTGACTGGCACTGATGCTGCGGACCGAATAAGCCCCGATGTTCTCACCAGTCTTTAGCCATTGCCCGTTGATCAAAGCTTGCCGACGCGATCCCTGCGATCGGATCAGGCTGAGCTTTGGCAATGCGGGTGCTACTGTCGGCGCTGTTCCGGCAGCAGTGCTCAGCTGCAACTGCACTTCCGGTTGAGTTGGATCCGCCGCCAGTGCGATTGGCGACAGCATGGCTGTGATGACGGCCAGCGCTGCGGCAACGATGGCCAACAGCCGAACCTTAAATTTTAAGATAACTGTCATATTCACTTACCGTTTCCAGTTCCAGTTGCAACTCTGCCTGTGGATACTCTTTCACCTGATAATGAAGGGTGCGCCAGTGCAATTGCCAGGGTAGTTGTTCTAATCGCAGCAGCAATTGTTGTAAACCGGCGTAGTGGCCAGCGAAAGTCAGTTTGGTGCCGTGCCGGTAAAGCAGCGGCTTGGTGCTTGTTGCATGGCCGGCTGAGACATTGTCGCCAGCGGTTCCCGTAAGGGAGGCACCTGGCAACATCACCGCTTTGGCCGGTAAATTTTCCAGCGCAATCAAGCGGATATTTTGTTGCTGATTCAGCACGTCCTGCAGCAACTGTACCATTTGTTCGCCGCTGATATAACGGCCGGTGACACCGCGGATTTGCGTCAGTAACCGCTGCTCATCACCCAGCATTTTGTCGATATTTTGCTGCAACTGTTGATCCGGATTGACGCTCAGTGCTCGTTGTACTTCGTCGATTTGCTGCTGTAAGCCAACTATTTGTTGCAAACTGCTGCGATTTTGCTGTTTCAGTTGTATATGCATCTGCCATAACGGCTGCACCAGATATAGCGCCACCAACCACAATAACAATAACGCCGAACCGTACCCAATCAGGTAACGTTCGCGCAGTTGCAAGGTCAAAAAACGCTCGGAATATTGTTGCCAGGGACTCATGGCTGACCTCCGCTGGCTGGTGTTACCGGCGTTTGTGCTGCCGTCGCAGGTGATGATGTTGGTGTTGAAATCGGGGGGCTCTGCAACAAGGTTTCATCAACAAGCAGCACTGGTTTCGCGCTCACGTCAAAACTTAAATAAGGGGCTTGCGCTAAAGGTTGGAGCTGCACCCCATCAAAACCCTGTCCTTGCATCAACGTATTTTTGCCCAGCGCCTGTAACCATTGTGGCAACAACTGACTGTCTTTCACCACGCCACTAAATTGTTGTTGCTGGCCGAGTTGAAAACTGGTCAGCCAGATCCCCGGTAAATCAATCGCCGCCAGATGTTGAAGCACTTGCGAATATTGGGGTGGGGTTTTACTGATTTCCTGTTTAAGGTAATTGAGCAGTTGTTGTTTTTGCCCGATGCTTTGCTGCAGCTGTTGCGCTTGTTGTTGCAATATCACTGACGGCTGACGCCCGACCAGACTGAGTTGATAAACTTCCAGCTCTTTTAATTTACTTTGTAACTGTTTTCCAACCAAATCAGCTTGCTGACGTTGCTGCAATACCTGTTGATAGTTCCAGAGTCCACCGAATGTCATTAACACCAAAACGAAACTAACTAACCGGAGCACCTGATTTAAAGGCATTTTTTCTAGTCGTGGTTGTAATGCTGGCTGGTACAAATTGATCCGAAGCTTCATAAAACAGCTCCTGCGACTGCCACAACTGGTTGATGAAGTTCCAGCGCACCGGCCACCGTCAGCCAATAATCCTTCTGTTCAGCATTATTTGAACCCGGCATCAGCGCTGCCAAATCGAGTGCCCGGACCTGCCCAAAACCGTTGTCGGCGAAATATTTCACAATAGCCGGCAGTTCATTACTGGCAATCTGAAACAGAATTTCTTTCACCGGCGCCTGGCGTAGCTGACCTTCAAAATAATCGAGTGAACGTTGCACTTCGAGCAGAAGGTTGTCCAACATGCCTTGCGACAATTCGGCAATCGCATACTGATCGATCCGGTTAAAACCGCGCAGGCGTCTGGAAAAATACAATACCCCCTGACGAATGATCTGCAACATCAGTTCTTGTCCTGGCTGATGCACCACCAGCATCACCGCGCCATTTTGTACCGGCAGTAAATTACGGGGCAACCATTCTTCCGGTTGAATATTCACCACCTGCACTTTACGCCGCTGCAATTCACGGCATAACTCCAGCAAACTGCTTTTGGCCGTGACCACCACGTTAATGCGTGGGGTTTGCTGACTGGCTTGCTCTGGTAAATCAATATAATCCAATAGCATATCATCGACCGCAACGGAGGTGAGTTCACGGGCCAGCCAGGGTAATGCCTGCATCATTTCGGCTTCCGGCACCGCCGGTTTATCCAGTTGAATGAGCTGATAACGTTCGGCGGACAATACCAGACACAAAGGCACGTTGCTATTGAGATCGCCGGCCAGCTGCACCACAGATTGCACCAGGCTTTTATCCGGTGATAACAGCAGCGTTTCGACTTTTTCGATCCGATAGGGATTGGTGTGCAGCACCACCAGCTTTAAGCTGTCGGCTTGCAGATGAAGCGCGGCAATAGCAGCCGGCTTGTGACCACCATGGCTGGCGCGTTTGAATATGCTGGCTAACTTTTGGATCATGTCTCAGCCTTGGATACCTTTGGTCGTTCAGGCAGTGATGCTGCCAGCACTTTAGGTATACTCTTATTGTCGTTTTTTGGAACGCTCTTTATTGGAATACTTTGGTTATGACCGATCCGTTTTATCAGCTGCAATGGCAACGCCTTGATCTGGCACCTTTGCAACAACCGCAGCCTGAAGTTTGGATCTGCCAGCTTCACTGCGCGGTTCCGTCCATCGCTGGCAATAAGTGGTTAAAACTAAAGTATCACATCCAGCAAATACAACAACATAACAAAACCGGAATTCTGAGCTTTGGGGGTGCATTTTCCAACCACTTACTGGCAGTGGCTGCGGCCGGTCAGCATTTTGGTTTTAGGACAGTCGGCGTGGTACGTAGCCATCAGCCGGATCCGGCAAATCCGACTTTGCAACACTGCCAAAAGTTGGGCATGCAGCTGCATTTTGTCAGCCCTGCGCTTTATAGAACCAAAACGACGACGGCGTTGCTGGCTGAGTTGCAACAACAATATCCGGATTATTTAATGGTGCCCGAAGGCGGCACTTCCGCCGCAGCGGTACAAGGGGTGGCGGAATTGCCGCTGACGGCCACGCCAAAAGGGCCGGCTGATTTGTTGTGCTGCGCCAGTGCCAGTGGCGGCACCATCGCCGGTTTGATTGCTGGCAGCAACGGCACCGCAGTCCTTGGTATTAGCGTGGTCAAAGATGCCAGTTTATCGCACAAAATTGCCGCGTTATTGCCAGAACCGGTTAGCCAATGGCAATGGCAATTACGGCAGGAATTGACCGGTCGCGCTTACGGCAAATTCACCGCTGCCACTTTAACTACTTGCCTGGAACTAGCTAGTCAGCAGATTTACACTGAGCCTGTGTATACCGGTAAAGCGCTGCATACTTTATTGCAACTATTGGCAAAGGGCGACCTGGCACAACATCGGCGGATCGCTTTTTTTCATACCGGTGGCTTGCAGGGTCTCGATGGCCTTAGATACCGATCGCTAATTTCGGCGGCCGATTACTACCAACTAACCGCCTTTAAACCGGCTGATCCTGCGGAATAATCCGAGCAAGCGGCTGGCTGAAATAGAAGCCCTGTGCGCCACTGACCCCCAGTTTTTTAAGCACCTGCCACTCTTGCTGCGTCTCAACGCCGGTGGCGATGACTTTCACGCCTTTGGCAAAATGGCTGGCAATCAGTCCGCGGATAAACAATTGTTGCTCCAACTGCTGATCAAGCTGCCTGACCACCGACGGATGTAATTTAATCGCTTCAATCTGCAGTTCTTCTAAATAAGGACATGCTTCAATGGTCAGACCCACGTGATCAACAATCAGCGCGAACCCTAACTTTTGCAATTGCATCAGCTTGGGTTTGAGTTTTTTATAATTTTTCAATAAATGATATTCATCCAGTTCAAAGGCAAACTGCCCGGCTTTTAGCTGCTGGTTGTTGATCATTTCCAGCAACCAAGCGTGCCAGTCTTTGCTCAGCACCGTATCCACCGACAAATTGATACTACAGCGACTCGGGCCAATATTTTCGGCCTGGCACAATTTGGCGGTTTTTTGCAGCACAAACTGATCAATCGCCTGACTTAAACCGCAATTGGCCGCCATCGGCAGAAACACTGCAGCGTTAAGTTTGTCATTTTCACTGGTATGCAACCGCACCAGCACTTCGTGTTGGATGACATCATGTTGCTCCCACGAAAACACCGGCTGGAAGCTTAATAAAAATCGTTGTTCTTTTAAGGCGTTGGTCAGTTCGGTGCGCCACCAGACCGAACCTTTAATTTTCGGTTTATGGGTTGGATAAAAACCATAAGCGGCATTCGGCCCTTGTAACTGTGCGGTCTTCAGCGCCATATCCGCTTCGGCCATCACTTGATAGGCCGTTTGGCCATGTTGATAAATGACGTAGCCGATGTGTAGTACATCAAAATCGGGATAATCAACAAAAAAACTGGAGCGACTCAAAATCGATGCCATCCGGTCGCCACAATTTTCGGCATCTTTTTGCTCCATGCCGGGTAATAACACTGCTAAATCATTTTCGGCTAAGCGCGCCAGCACCGCTTGTGGCAGATGTGCGGTCAGCTGCGTCAGCAATTCGGCGCAGCCAGCCAGTCGTTGTACTGCGGTGGCAGGATTTGCATTCGTGTCGGTGTAACTGATTTGGATCAGGAAAAATGCACCAAACGGCATTTCATTGGCATCAACCAGATAGTGCTGTAATTTACTTTCAAAATAGATGCGATTACCAATCGCCAAATCGTGATCAATGAGCCCTTGCACTCGCACCAGATGGCGGATTTCCTGCTCACGTTTACTTAAAGCCTGCTGATTTTGCTGCAACAACAACAGTTTGTCGGTCAGGCTATCGTCCTGCGCCAGCGGTAAATTTGAGCCAATCAGCAACTGATTCAACTGCATTTCGAACTGCCCCAAATCTTGCTGCAATCGCACTATCTTGTGCTGTAAACGCAAGCCAAGCCATAGCGGCACGACAATCAGCAGATTCAATATCCCGTACAGCAACACCGTCAGCAACAACGGCGCCGAAGTCGGTAGTTCAATCACAAGCAACCCGGACATCGACCCTAACAAACCGTTAAATGCCAACAGGATAAGCATGAAATGCCATGCCGGATGAGCATGCTGGAAAAACATCTGCAATCGGTTCACGCCATTCTCCTGTCGTTGTCATCACAGTGTTAGCGCAGCGGTAGGGTTTGTCGAGGCGGGCAAGGAAAAATCATATACCCGCCATTACAGCTGTAAAATAAATACTGTTAGTTACATTTAACTTGGTTAATTTAGCAGCGTAAAGTTTACTAAAGTTATCTTTTTATATTAAGGTTGTTGCGTGGGCGCAAATTTGCCCCCTGGAATGGCAAAGACAACGAGGATAAGTTGTCTTCAAAAACAATAACTTCCAATGAGAACAAAAAATGAAAGCACACAAGCACAGGCTCAAACCACTGGCGATGGCCGTTGTCGCCGCCTTAATCTTACCGACCTTCACTTACGCCCAAGACACCCAAACCACCAAACCTGCCGCTGAAGATTCAGAATTCGAACTGATTACGGTGACTTCACGGAAACGGAAAGAAACGCTGATAGAAGTACCGATGAGTGTTTCCTCTGTTTCGGCGATTGAAATTTCTAACCGTAACTTACTGAATAAAGATGACTTATACCGCACACTGGCCGGCGCAGCCAACCCGCGGGGTGAATTGATTTTACGGGGTTTATCCGGTGGTAACAGCTCAGCGCCAGGCACCACCAGCGCCTTTACTGATGATATTCCTTTTGACTTTGGCGAATTATATGATGTCGAAGCGGTTGAAGTATTACGTGGTCCACAAGGCACGTTGTGGGGTTCGAATGCCATTGGTGGTACTTCACGTATTATCACCAAAAAACCACAGCTCGATGAAATGGAAGTGGCGACTTCAGTCCAGAGCCGCCACACCAAAAACGTTGATGGTACCGATCTGCAAGCCTGGGGCATGCTTAACGTGCCATTGATTGACAACAAAATGGCGATGCGCCTGACCGGCCACTCGGCCAGCATTCCGGGCGCTATCGTCAACACCTTCAACGGGGTGCAGCGCGAGCGTCGTAACGACTATATCCGTGGTCAATTCCTATATGAAGTGGATGACGAACTGTCGTTAAACCTTGGTTTGTGGAGCGACAACCGTTATTCGATTGGCACTGTGTCTTCTGATTTATCCAAACCTGGTTTTTATCGTCTGGCAGAACCAACCCCGGATGCCGATTCTCCATGGGGTTACAGCGTCGGATATCAGAACGTTACCTGTGATCCAGCAGCAAGTCGCTCGGAATGTCGTGGTGGCAATAAAACCAGCAAAACCGGCGACAAATACACGGTATGGGAACGTTTAGACAACACCTTAGACACCTCAACCGACCTGATCACACTGCAAGCCGAAAAAGAAAACTTGTTTGGCATGGCAACATTATATTATTCAGGCTCATATCGTGAATTTGAGTCCAGCGGTTTAGACAACTGGTCGCGGCTGGATATGGACGACATGGTCAACACCTGGATCCTGAATGATGATGCATCTTCACGGATCACCCATGAACTGCGTCTGCAAAGCACTGGTGATGGTGCGCTGCAATGGACTGTTGGCGCTTTTTATGACAAAAACTGGCGTGGCCATTTGCCAAATTATCAGTGGCAATACCATGAAAAAGATCCAGCCAGCATAGCCATTTTCTCTGACTGGAACGATTGGGCCTGGGATGAAAGCTGGGCGGCACTGGGTGTAACCAACGTCGGTCAATTAGGCCAGGTGTTATACGGTGACAGCGGTAAAAACTATAACAATGTTATTAATACCATGTGGGATACAGAGTTAGCCTATTTTGGTGAAATGAGCTATGGCATTGAAACCCAGGATATGGGGCGTTTTGAAGTGACTACCGGGATCCGGTTTTATGACCTGGAAGATGCATCCAACCAGGTGCAAACCGGTATTTGGATTGGCGCAGAACCAAATGTTGCAATAACTGGAGGTGCTGAAAATGGCAATCGGAAAAAAATCAGCTTGTCCTGGTTACCACAAGAAGCCTTCTCTGTGTACGCCATGTACGCTGAAGGTTATCGTCCGGGTGGCAACAACGGCCCGCTGGCCAACGCCTGCGCCAATGATCCAGTAGCTTCTGGCCGCAAAGACCGTTACACCAGCGACACCGTCGACAACTATGAATTCGGCGTCAAAGGCAATATCAACAATAAATTCCAATTCTCCAGTGCGATTTACCAAATCGACTGGGAATACGTAATTGTTGATGTGTATATGCCAAGCTGTGGTTTCACTTACACCGCTAATGCCGCCACGGCGAAATCCAAAGGCATTGAATGGGAAAGTAAACTGAACCTGACCGACAGTGTTGATATGGTATTTAACGCTTCTTATACCGATGCAAGATTGCTGGAAAAAGTAGAATCACTACAAGCCGAAGCAGGTCAGAGTATGACGATGGTACCAAAATACAATGCGTATTTAGGTTTAGATCATTCGTTCACGTTGTATAACAGAGCAACGTCAGTGCGGTTAGATGTGGAAGCTTATGGTGAATATAAGTCGCACTTTAACGCCCGCACTGACGGTTTTGATACGGCTGAAGCATATCAGCGGGTGAACTTATCAGCGAAAATTGATTTAAACGATCAAACCAAACTGAGTGTGTTCGTCAACAACCTGTTTGACACCGAAATTGAAGATTACAAACGGGCCCGTTCACGCGATGGCGACACCCGTAGCTACCTGACGATCGATTACGCGCCAGAGCGTAGTGTGACCTTCCGGGTTGACTACAACTTCTTCTAAGCTACACCCTGCATCTTTCGAGATGCGGTCATAAACTGAAAGCCAGTCAGAGTTTTGACTGGCTTTTTTATTGGCTTGCTTGCCTGCTTAAGCGAAGTGTTCGTTTAACGCGCCTGAATTTTTAACCAATAAGCTTTTAAATCAGCCTTCACTTCTGGCAATAACAAATACAACGCCAGAATATTCGGCACCGCCATCAGGAAAATCATCGAGTCGATAAAATCGAATACGGCCAATACATTAGGCACAGCACCCATCGCCACTACCGAACAAATCAGCACTTTGTATAAACCGATGCTGGCTTTGTGTTCACCGAACAAATAACCCCAGCCTTTTTGACCGTAGTAGGCCCAGCTCACCACGGTCGAATAACCAAACAGCAATAACGCCACCATCAGCACCAGCGGGAACCAGTCAAATTCCGAGGCAAATGCAACCGAGGTTAATTGCACCCCATCAAGGCCGGTTTGCAGGTAACTACCGGTAATAATGATCACCAACGCCGAAATAGTACAAATCACCACGGTATCAATAAAAGGCTCTAACAAACCGACAAAACCTTCTGATACCGGGTCGTTGGTGCGCGCCGCCGAGTGGGCAATCGGCGATGAACCAATACCGGCTTCATTGGAATAAGCGGCGCGGCGAAAGCCTTGAATTAGCACGCCAATAAAACCGCCATAAGCCGCTTCCGGCGCAAAAGCCCCCTTGAGGATGGTCCAGATCGCCGCCGGAATATCCTGCCAGTGCAGACCAATAATGACTAAAGCTGCGGCGAGGTAAATACCGCACATCAAGGGCACCAGCCGACTAGTCACCCTGGCAATACTTTTGATGCCACCCACAATCACCAGCCCGACCAGCAGCGCGTAAACAATGCCAAACAACCAGGCATTATCAAAACCAGTGACGGTTTTAACCTGTACAAATCCCTGATTAACATGCACAAAACCGGCCGAGCCAAACACACAGGCCACCGCAAAAAAGCCCGCCAGAAATTTGCCGGTGCGTGGCAGATTATATTTTTCCAGCGCCGCTTTGATGTAGTACATCGGCCCACCCGACACGGTGCCATCAGGCTGAATTTGCCGGTATTTCACCGCCAGCGTACATTCAACAAATTTGGTGGTCATCCCCAGAAAACCAGCGACGATCATCCAGAAAGTAGCGCCAGGCCCACCGAGCGTAATCGCGACAGCAACACCAGCAATATTGCCGGTGCCAACAGTGCCGGATAACGCCGCCGATAATGCCTGAAACTGACTGATTTCGCCTTTGTCTTCTGGCTTGGCATATTTACCGCGCACCACGGCCACCGCATGGCCAAAACCACGAATATTGATAAAACCGAGATAAAAGGTGAACACAATAGCGCCGCACATCAGCCACAACACAGTGACCGGAATGGCAACACCATGCAGATTAAATGAATAAAAAACCACACTGGCAAGCGCGGAACTCAGCTGCTCAAAAGCCTGCTGGAAGCTAAAATCGCTGGACATCTAGAAATCTCTGGCTGCAAAAAGCAGCACCTTAGCATAGATAATTATGCTTTGGCTGTAGTAAGAATGGTGAATTCAATCAGTTTGGTTATAAAAAGCGCAGCCTAAAACCAAGACGGTAGCGCAAAGAACAAGCTGGCAGTATTAGATAACTGCCAGCGGTGCCAAGGAAGGCCTAAAAGCGCTCAAGTTGGTGATTTATAGTTCGAATTTAATGCCCTGCGCCAACGGCATGGTACTGGAGTAATTAATAGTATTGGTTTGCCGCCGCATATAGGCTTTCCAGGCGTCAGAGCCGGATTCACGACCACCGCCGGTTTCTTTTTCGCCGCCAAAAGCCCCCCCAATCTCAGCGCCTGAAGTACCAATATTGACGTTGGCAATGCCACAATCGGAACCACTGCACGCCAGAAATTGCTCTGCCTGCTGCAGGTGCGTGGTAAATATTGCCGACGACAAGCCCTGTGCCACCGCGTTTTGCATCGCAATGGCTTGCGACAAATCACCTTCATATCGCAGCAGATACAAAATCGGTGCGAAGGTTTCTTGTTGCACCGCCGGATAATGATTTTGTGCTTCGACAATCGCCGGTTTGACATAACAACCCGAGCTAAAAGCCTCGCCGGTCAACACTTCTCCACCCGTCAACACTTCTCCACCCGTTAACAAGGTACCGCCTTGTTGCTGCACCTCTAAAATCGCCGTCTGAAAGGCTTTAACTGCGGCCTGATCAATCAACGGTCCAACATGATTTTGTTGATCCAACGGATTACCAATCCGCAGCTTCTGATAAGCAGAAACCAGCGCTTGTTTTACTTTGTCATACACCGCAGCGTGCACAATCACCCGCCGGGTGGTGGTACAACGTTGCCCGGCGGTACCAACAGCACCAAACACCACTGCCGGAATGGCCAGCGCAAAATCAGCATGTTCGGTGATGATAATGGCGTTGTTACCACCCAGTTCTAAAATCGATTTGCCAAAACGCGCGGCAATTTTTTGTGCGGCATGGCGGCCAACCCGGGTTGAGCCGGTGACCGACACCAGTGCCACTCTGTGGTCATCCAGCATCAGTTCGCCCACCGTATTGCCAGTGCCAATCACCAGATTAAAAATGCCTTCCGGCAGCGCGTTAGCAGCAAGCACCTGCTGCAGAATATGCTGGCAGGCCAACGCAGTTAATGGCGTTTTTTCTGACGGTTTCCAGAGGGTGACATTACCGCACACCGCGGCAATCATCGCATTCCATGCCCAGACCGCTACCGGAAAATTAAAAGCTGAAATCACCCCAACGATGCCAAGCGGATGATATTGCTCGTACATCCGGTGCCCCGGCCGCTCAGAATGCATGGTCGAGCCACAGAGCTGACGCGATAAACCCACGGCGAAATCGCAGATATCAATCATCTCCTGTACTTCGCCTAAACCCTCCTGCAACGATTTACCCATCTCGTACGATACCAACTGCCCCAGCGCGGCTTTGTTGGCGCGTAAAGCATCGCCAATCTGCCGCACAATTTCGCCTCTTTTGGGCGCGGGCTGTTGCTGCCAGTAGCTGGCGGCAGCCTGGGCAATTTCGACGATTTGTTGGTATTCGGTTGCGCCAGCCAATTGCACACTGGCAATGGTTTTACCGTCGACCGGCGATACTACAGCGATGGTCTGGTTTTGATCGTTTGCAAGCCAGCGTTGGCCGGTGCTGGCACAGGGATTTAACGGTTGAAGCCCCAGTGAAGTTAAAAAATCCATGATGATTCCTTGAAAGTCGGTTGTTCTTTAATCGTCGTTGCTAAATTTCAGCGTTTGCATTAAGGCGAGCCCCTGCGCAAAACTTTCCAGAAAACGATCCGCTTCATGGCGACCAAAAGCCAGCGGCGGTTTAATTTTCAAGATGTTCGAGTACGGCCCTTCTGAGCTCAGTAAAATACGCTGTTGTTTCATAAATTCAACCAGCCAATCCATCTGCGCAGTCGCTGGGGCTTTACTGTTTTGATCAGTCACCAGTTCAACACCCAAAAACAGCCCCATACCGCGTACATCACCAATAATTGGGTACTGTTGCTGCAACTGCCGGAATTGTTGTTGCAGATACAAGCCGGTCTCCAGCGCACGTTGTGGCAGGCGCTCTTGTTGCAGTACTTTAAGCACCGCAGCACCAATAGCACAAGACACCGGATTGCCGCCAAAGGTATTAAAAAACTCCATGCCGTTGGCAAAAGCATCGGCGACAGCGCGAGTGGTGATCACCGCCGCCATCGGATGGCCGTTGCCGATGGGTTTGCCTAAAGTGACGATATCCGGCAGCACTTGCTGCGTCTGAAAACCCCACATCTGGCTGCCAACCCGGCCAAAGCCTACCTGCACTTCATCGGCGATACAAAGCCCACCTGCAGCACGCACCTGCGCATACACCTGTTGCAGGTAGCCAGCCGGCATGATGATTTGCCCGGCAACGCCTTGTAATGACTCACAAATAAACGCTGATACTCCCCGACCAGCCGCGGCTATTTCTGTCAGTGCCCGGCCGACATCGGCGGCATAGGCCGCTCCGGCAATTTGGCTATAGCCCTGAAATTGCCCGCGATAAGGGTCCGGTAACAGCACTTTATGCACATGCGCCGCCGCCCCGGTGCCGCCGGGACCATCAAACTTATAAGGGCTGGCATCAATACAGGCCTGAGTATTACCATGATAAGCACCGTCAACCACAATCAGGTCACGCTGACCGGTGGCTGCCCGTGCCAGCCGAAACGCCAGTTCATTGGCTTCGCTCCCGGAATTTACAAAAAAACACACCGATAGTTCATCCGGCATGGTTGCCAGCAACTGCTCAGCGTAATCGACCAGATTATCGTGTAAATAACGGGTATTGGTGTTTAAGAGCGCCATTTGCTGCTGACCAGCCGCCACCACTTGCGGATGACAATGCCCAACATGACAAACATTGTTCACCATATCCAGATAGTCGGCGCCGCTTTCATCATATAAATAGGCACCAAAACCGCGGACGATTTTTAGCGGTTGCTGATAACTTAAACTCAGGGTTTTACTGAAATAACGCTGCCGTAGCTGCAATAAATTTTTACTACTGCGACCGCTATCCGTTTGCCCCAGGCATTGTTGTGTGAGTTGCTGGCCAAGCCAAATAAAGTCCAGCTGCTGCAGTTGCAACAATGCCTGCTCAGCGGCGGTGGCCGAAATCAGAATATAAGCGTTATCCGGTTCCGCCAGACTGGCCTGTGCGGAATTACATAAGCTGATGCTTAAGCGCATGGCAATCAGGCAAGGTAGAACTTGTAGCTCGGTGGCAGACAATGGATGCTGCGCGTGATAAGCCGCAGTGACGGTTTTAATCACCAAAACCGGATCGGTCTGCCCTAAAATGGCATAAGCGCATGCCACCGCCAGTTCGTTCACGGTGTGGCTGTACAGCATATCGCCAAAGTCCAGCAAGCCAGTGATCTGCCAACCATCTGCTGCAGGTTGCAACAACAGATTGTAATCATTGGCGTCATTGTGGATCACGCTTTGCGGCAGTTGACTTAACTGCGGCCTGACTTGTTGCTGATATAAAGCAAGCACTTGCTGCACCAACGGCAACCGCTCAGCTGCTAACAAATGCATTTTGCGCTGGCACAAGCCATAAGCGGTGGCTAAGTCCCAATCCAATTCCCGATGCGCTGCTACATGTTCGAAATTGACAAAAGCACAAGTGGCGTTGCCCATCAACTGCCCCAGTTGCTGCCATAACGCCGGGCTTTTATCTGCAGTTGGCAAGTCACCATAACAACGTCCCGGCAGATAACTTAAGACCCGCAGCCAGCGGTTTTCACCGTTGAGCTCAATCGTGGTGATGAAGGTACCGCTATGGTTTGCCAGTACTTCGGGAACTGCTACATCTGCCGCCGCCAGCCGCGCCATCGCTTTGTTTTGCAGGTCCAGCACCGCCAGGCTGTCAGCACTATTGGCCACTTTTACGATGTAACGGCCGGTATCAGCCAGCTGCAGCAAAAAATTCAGGTCGCTGTAGCCAGGCAAGGCTTTTAACAACCCCTGCAGGCCATAGTGGGTTTGCAACAAAGCGGCAATCTGACTAGTCATGGCCGTCTGCGTTGGGGTAGGTGCAGCTAAATGATCCATAAAAATGATTCCATAAAAATGATTCCGAAAGAGACCGGCTTATTGCGCAGCCAGGCGGGCCAGTTGCCGTTCATCCTGCCCTGCATTAAACGGCACTAACCGAAAGCCATAACGATAATCTTTGGCCGGGATCCGGTATTGGTCATGTACCGGCCTACCCCATGAGGTATCGCCGCCGACACCCATCTGCGCCAGATCCAGATTCAGCGTGGCCAGATGCCGGATCGGTACTTCCGCGCCATGTTTGCGGGTCAGCGGCACCAGACCAGAAGCGGAAGCCGCACCATCCAATTCCGGGTTAAAATCAATATCTTGTTGCAAATATGGCCAGGCACTGGCCGACAGTTTATCTGCGGCTATCGCTAACAAACCTGCACCTTCGGTATTCTTCAGCGCGAACCAGCGCACATCAGTTTTATTGGCATTTTCCTGCGGACGGATATAACGGTGAATTTGCTCGATCAAGGGCAGCTTGTACCAGCCAAGCGCCGCTGAGGTTTTACGATCGGCGTAACTTTCATGCGGACCACGGCCAAACCAGCTGACCAACTGGTGCTCACCGGTTAACACCATTTGCATACCAAAGCGCGGTAAATCCGGCAGTTTTTGCCCTTTGTCCAGGGTAAGTTGGGTATCGACGTCCACCTGACCATCCGCATGCACCAGATACTCCACCTGATACTGGCCTTTAAAATCAGGGCTGTGATAACGGGCGGTGACTTTGACTTTGTTCTGCTTTGGCTCAGTTTGTAACGATTGCAGCGCCAAGCGCCCGGCGGCGTGTTGCCAGATTTTGGCCCATTGCGGCATCTGATTGCCTAAATCATTATCGGTAGGTGCCCGCCAGAAATTGGCGGTTAACGGCGCCAGCAATAAATTGCGCCCCTGATACTGATAGTCTGTTAACCAACCGGTATCGGTGGCAAAACCAAGCTGCATTTGGTCGCTGTGTAATACCAACCGTGTGGGTTGTTTGTCGATGGTGATCGCTGACCTTTGCAAGGCAGGACTTGTTAAAGAAGAGCGCGGCGCCGCGACTAGCCGCACTGGCAAACTAAATTGTTCAAAGGCACTTTCATGACCGGGCTTTAATAACGGCTCGGCCGTGTTCAGACGGGTGCTTAAAGTAATGGTATGTTCAAACGGGCTTTGCTCTGGCAATGGCGGTAGCGCCAGTTTTACTTCGGCACTTTGTCCTGCCGCAATCTGCGGTAAGGCTTGCCGACCTTCGGCTACGAGCAGACCATCCGCTTCAATTTTCCAATGTAAATCAAAGTGCGACAACGAGCGAAATGCCAGACGATTGGTTAAAGTGAAACGGCCGGCGGCAGCGTCGACAGCTTTAAAACGCACTGGCTGATACACCTTTTTCACTTCAAAGGCATGCGGATGTGGCACTCTATTCGGATCAACGAGGCCGTTATTGTGGAAATTACCGTCACTTTGCATCGTTGGGTGTAAATCCAGCCCATAAGCCCAGAATTTCACGCCATTGGCGTTGGTGTATTCAAGTGATTGATCCACCCAATCCCAGATAAAACCGCCCTGCAATACCGGATATTTTTCAATCAGATCCCAATAGTCCTGTAAATTCCCAACCGAATTGCCCATGGCGTGAGCATATTCAATCATGATGGCAGGCCGGTCTTGGTGCTCTTTCGCGTAGGTTTCCAGACGCTCGATACTGGGGTACATCGGCGCAAAAATATCAGTGTAAGCGGCGGTGCCCGCTGGCTCGTACTGCACTGGCCGGCTTGGATCCCGTTGTTTTATCCAGCGATAGGTGTGTTCAAAAATCTTGCCGGTACCCGCTTCGTTACCCAATGACCAGATAATAATCGACGGATGGTTTTTATCCCGCTCCACCATGCGCTCGGTGCGATCAAGATGCGCTGGTAACCAGCTCATCTCATTGCCCAGTTGCGTTTTCTCGTTTACCGCCAGCGGATGTGACTCAATGTTTGCTTCATCAATCACATACAAGCCATATTGGTCCGTCAGCTGATACCAATAAGGGTCATTTGGAAAATGACTGCTGCGCACCGCATTGATATTTAACGACTTCATCAGTTGAATATCCCGCAGCATTTCCTGGCGGGTCACTACATGGCCGTTTTGTGGTGAGGTTTCATGCCGGTTAACGCCCCGGATATAAATGGCCTGATTATTCACCAGTAACTGGCCATTTTTAATTTCGACCCGGCGAAAACCAATGTCCTGGCGCACTGTTTCCAACAGCTCGCCCTGCTGATTGAGCACACTAACCATTAAGGTATATAAATGCGGGGTTTCGGCACTCCACAGTTTTGGCGACGCCAGTTTATCTTGCAGATCCAGCTGCTGCCTGGCATTGCCCGCCAGCGTCAGTGTTTGTTGTCCTTGTAGCAGTTGCTGCTGATCGTTGGCTGGATCTAACAGCTGATACTGCACCTGTAGCTGCTGCGCTTTAGCGGCGTAATTTTGAAGCACCAGCTCGAGGCTTAATGTGCCTTGCTGCAAGCTGCTGTCTACTGCTGGTTTGGCAAACAAGTCAAAAAGATGCTGTTTTGGTGTTGCATAAAGATACACATCACGCTCGATGCCGGTGAGTCGGATCATATCCTGACTTTCCAGATAACTGGCATCGCTCCAGCGTCTGACCTGCAGTGCCAGCAGGTTCTCACCAGGTTGCAGATAGTTGGTGACATCAAATTCGGCCGGTGTTTTTGAACCTTGTGAAAACCCCAGATACTTGCCGTTTAACCAGAGTTCTAACGACGAATTGGCGGCACCAATATGTAAAAACACCTGCCGCTTCGCCCAATTGGCAGGCAAGGTGAACAACCGCCGGTACGAGCCAACTGCATTATCTTTTTTCGGTGCTGCTGGCCACTTCGCATCAAAGGGGTAACGTTCATCCAGATAAATCGGATACCCAAAACCTTGTGTTTCCCAGTTGCCCGGTACTTTTATTTGCTGCCAGCCGCTGTCGTCAAAAGCGGGCTGTGCAAAACCGACTGGCGCCTGATCCGGTTGGGCTTGCCAGTTAAACTGCCAATAGCCATTTAACGATTGATAATTGGGGCTGCTTTCTGGTTGATTGGTCAGCGCTGCTGCGGTAGAACTAAACGAAAACATGCTACTGCGCGGCGGTAGTTTGTTAATTGCAAACACCTGATGATCCTGCCATGGTTCAGGTTTTGCCTGTGCAAAACAGCTGTACACCAGCAGGAGAATGAACACATAAAACTTCATAGTTGCAACCCCAATCTTAATTAGTGATATTTATAATACAAATATAACTTGAAGTTGCAAGTACAATCCGGCAAAAGTGAGAAATTCTGGTCAAGCGGGGTGACCGTGGTGTTAACACGTAAAATATACCCAAAATCATTGGAGCTGCAGAGGCCACGGTGGAACCGCGCCGAGTGAGTGAGTCACCAGGAGCATAGTTTTACTATGTGACTGGGCGAGTGAGCGAAGGCAACACCCCTGCAACTTCAAGGATGACGGGTATACAGTTTATTTTTCAATGATTTAATCGCATGGTCTGCGCAGGTCATTTTTCGCTTGCCGTTATGTATTATAAATAGTATTTTAAAACATCCAACCATCATTTAAACAACATTCCTATGCAAAAACTTTCGTTTATTGATCTCAGCCTGTTCCTTGCCTACATCGTAGTGCTGATTGGGATCGCGCTGTGGGTGTCCCGTGATAAACCCGGCCACCAGAAAAATACCCTCGATTATTTTATGGCCGGCAACAGTTTACCCTGGTGGGCGGTTGGTGCTTCATTGATCGCTGCCAATATCTCGGCCGAGCAAATCATCGGCATGTCGGGCTCTGGTTATGCCATTGGTTTGGCCATTGCCTCGTACGAATGGATGGCGGCAATTACGTTAATTATTGTGGGTAAATACATTCTGCCGGTGCTGCTGGCCAAACGTATTTATACGATGCCGCAATATCTGGAGCAACGGTTTGGCCCGGAAGTCCGGTTACTGCTGGCCATTTTTTGGCTGGGTGTCTATGTGTTTGTGAATTTAACTTCAGTGTTGTGGCTTGGCGCACTGGCCATTTACACCACCACCGGCATCGACATGAATTATGGCCTGCTGTTTTTAGCTGGTTTATCGCTGACCTACTCTTTATACGGTGGCCTCAAAGCGGTGGCATACACCGATATTATTCAGGTGGTGGTGTTAGTGGCTGGTGGTTTGATGCTTACATATATCACGCTGGGTATGGCTTCTGCCGATGGCTCGGTGTTGGGCGGCTTTAATAATTTGCTCGACAAGGCGCCAGAAAAATTCGATATGATTTTGTCGCCAGACAATCCGCATTACATCAGTCTGCCGGGCCTTTCGGTGCTGATTGGCGGCATGTGGATCATGAATTTGTCGTATTGGGGTTTTAACCAATACATTATTCAGCGCGCGCTGGCTGCGAAAAACCTGCGTGAAGCACAAAAGGGTATTGTATTTGCTGCGTTCTTAAAGCTGCTGATGCCGCTGATTGTGGTGCTGCCAGGCATTGTGGCTTTTGTGCTTTACCCTGGCCTGGAGCCAGCAGATAAAGCTTATCCGATGCTGATGAATTTATTACCGGAAGGGATCCGCGGATTTGTGTTTGCGGCTTTAGTTGCGGCGATCGTATCGTCGCTTGGATCGATGTCGAACAGTATTTCCACCATCTTTACCATGGACATTTACGCCAGATACCGCCAGGGAAAAAGTGAAAAGCACTATCTGCAAACCGGCCGTCTGGTGAGTTTTTTGGCGATGTTGTTGGCCATCATTTGCGCCCGACCGCTGCTTGGTCAGTTGGATCAGGCTTTCCAGTATATTCAGGAATTTACCGGTTTCTTCACCCCAGGTATTGTGGTGTTGTTTTTACTGGGTATGTTCTGGTCTGGCGCCACCGCAAAAGGCGCATTGGCCGCGGCGGCTGGCTCTGCAGTGTTCTCGTTAGCACTGAAACTACTGTGGCCGGAGTTACCGTTTATTGACCGGGTGGGTCTGGTGTTCCTGGCCTGTTTGCTGTTGGCCATTGTGATTTCCAAACTGGATAAAGCGGTTCCGCTCCCACAAGAGGAAGCCAACATCAGTTTCAGTACCTCAGGCAGCTACAACATTGCCACACTGGCGATTATCGCTATCCTGTGCGCTTTATATATTAGTTGGTGGTAACCAATGTTAGAAGCCAAGCTGCTGCAGCGACTTCCGGTACAAAACCAGTTGGGCGAGGCTGTGTTGTATGACAAGCGTCTTGATGCTATCTGGTGGACCGATATCAAACAGGCCAGCTTGTATTGTTATCTGCTGGCCAGCGCCACGTTGCGGCAATGGCAAGCCCCTTGCGCCATCACCGCTATTGGCCTGACCACAGATCCAAAGCGGCTGATCGTGGCATTTTACAAAGGTGTTGCGCTGTATCAGCCAGAGACCGGCGACTGGCAGCAGCTAGCCGAAACCGAACTGCAGTTGCCGGGCAACCGGCTGAACGACGGCCGGCTCGATCGGCAAGGACGGTTTTGGGTCGGCAGTATGGTAGAACATGCTGCCGCCAATCCACCAGGCAGCAGCGCCAGCCTCTATTGCTTCACCTTGGCCACAGGGTTACAGCAGGTTTTTTCGGGTTTGCAAATCGCCAATGGCCTTGCTTTTAGCCCGGACTCGCGTTGGCTGTATCACGCCGATTCACCACGCCGGGCTATCAGCCGTTATGCCTTTGATGCCAATACCGGCGCTGTTACTGACGGTGAAGTTTGGCAGGAAACACCGGCCAATCAGTACCCGGATGGCGCCACTGTTGATGTAGAAGGTCGGCTGTGGAGTGCACATTGGGGCGGTGGTCAGGTGTGTTGTTATTTCCCTGATGGCCGTATCAAAGGTTCAATAGCACTGGACGTCAGCCAAAGCAGTTGTGTGGCGCTGGGCGGAAAAGATCAAACTTTATTGTTTGTAACCAGTGCCTGGGATGGGTTATCGGCTAGCGAAAGGCAACAACAGCCGCATGCCGGTGACTTGTTTATCTACCAGGTGCAGGCCACAGCGTTACCAGAACCGGTGTTTGTGTTGCCTGGCGGCAGTTGATACAACAAACTGCCAGTCTGGCTTATCCAGCTTATCTCTATTATCATATTCATAATACTTAAATACAGGCAGCTTTCATGTTTCAAAATTCATCGCCCAACAATCTGACTCATCAACTGGTACAGGAGCTTGGTAAAGCCATTGTCAGTGAACGGTATATGATCGATCAGGGTTTTCCGTCTGAAGCTGAATTATGTGAGCAATATCAAATCAGCCGCACCGCCACCCGCGAAGCGGTGAAAATGTTGGCGGCCAAAGGCTTACTCATATCAAGGCCGCGTAAAGGCATCATGGTACAACGTCGCGAGCACTGGAATTTATTTGATCCGGATATGCTGAGCTGGATTTTAAGCAGCACGCCCAGCCTGGAAACCTTACGGGATTTTTTACAGCTGCGGATGGCAATTGAACCAGAAGCTGCTGCGCTTGCGGCCCGCAATGCCACCAAAGAAGATTTACAGGCAATCGCCACCGCGCTGGAGCAAATGCTGCAAGCCGAATCTGGTCTGGCTGACCCCTTGCAAACCGATATTGATTTTCACGTGGCTATTTTGTCAGCCAGTAAAAATCCGTTTTTTATGCAGCTGCGCAATTTTATCGAAACGGCGCTGCGCGTCAGTATCCGCTTTACTAACTATTTTAAAGGTGTCGATACCGCCAGTTATCAGGATCACCAGAAAATCTACGCGGCGATTGCCGCTGGTGACAGCCAGGCTGCCCGTGAACATTCACGGCAAATGGAAACCGAAGCTTTACAGCTGATTGAAGAACGTCTGACCCCGACTGCCAAAGCTTAATCTCCTGTAACACCGAATAGGGCAGCGCTCATGCTGCCCTTATTTTTTCGTCAACATCACTCAAAACTCAGTCAAAAAATTAAGCAGAATACCTCTATTCCACCCTTGCTTTGGCTAAAGTTTAATTATACTATAAATAGCATATTTAGTAATAAATGCATATCAGAGGCTTGTTATGAACACTGTGTTTTACCCTGATCTAGCGGATTGTTGTGTTTTTATCACCGGTGGCGCCTCCGGCATCGGTAAAGCCTTAGTGACTGCCTTCCACCAGCAAGGTGCCAAAGTCGCTTTTATTGATTGTCAGCAACAGTTGGCAGAGAAGTTGTGCCTGGACCTTAGCGCAGGGTCAAATCCTGCGCCTTTTTTCCAGCGGTGTGATGTGCAGGATATCGATGCACTACAACAATGCATTGCCAGGGTCGCAACAACGCTGGGGCCGATTAAAGTATTGATTAATAACGCAGGCTCCGATCAAAGACACCAATTTGACCAACTCAAAGTGGCCGATTGGGAGCAAAGCCTGAATATTAATTTAAGGCCGCACTTTTTCACCGCCCAGGCGGTGGCACAGCTGATGCGCGCGCAACAGGGCGGCAGCATTATTAATCTGAGTTCAAATTCGGCGCTGCTTGGGCTCACCGGTTATCCGGCGTATGTCGCGGCTAAAGCTGGCATCTTAGGTTTGAGTAAAGCGCTGGCGCGGGAACTAGGGCCCGCCGGGATCAGAGTCAATAGTCTGGTGCCTGGCTGGGTAATGACCGAAAAACAACAGCAGCTGTGGGCAACCGAACAGGCGGTGGCCGAGTGTTTGTCGCAACAAGCGTTAAAACAAACCATCACTGAGCAGGATATCGCCGCCGCCGCGTTATTTTTAGCTTCAGACGCTTCCCGGATGATCACTGGTCAGGCGCTGGTTGTTGATGGCGGACGTGCCTGATGCAGTGCATTGCCGTGGACTGGGGTTCCAGTTGTCTGCGCAGTTTTCTGCTGGATCAGCACGGCAACCTGCTGGCTAGCCGCCAATCTGCTGATGGTGTATTCACAGTGAAGCAAGGGGCGTTTGCTGAGGTTATCCAGCAACAATGTCACGACTGGCTGCCCGAATGTGAGTTAATGATCATGGCCGGTATGGTTGGCAGCCGGCATGGCTGGTATGAAGTGCCTTATTTACCTTGCCCGGTCAGCCTGCCCGCTTTGGCAGAAGCCTGCCAGTTGTTACCAGCTGCGTTGGTGAATGGTGCCGCCTTACCCGAAATCCGGCTGGTACCAGGTTTACGTTGTACCGACAGCAACGGCATCGCCGATGTGATGCGCGGCGAAGAAACGCAAATTTTTGGCGCGCTCAGCTTAAGCGGTTTCGACCAAGCCTGGTTGTGCCTGCCGGGCACCCACAGTAAATGGGCCTTGGTGCAACAGGGCCAGATTATCCGGTTCCAGAGTTTTATCAGCGGTGAACTCTTTGCGTTACTGCGCCAACAGAGCTCGTTGGCGGCGTTTTGTCAGCATCCTTCAATTGATTCGGGCGCTTTTTCACAGGGCTTGGCGCAAGCGGCTGCTACAGACAGCAATTTATTACATCAGCTATTTTCAGTCCGGGCACAAGTGCTGACCGGACAATTGCCCGAACTTAGTGCCAGCGGTTTGTTGTCAGGCCTAATCATCGGCCACGAATTCGCAACCGCACGCCGCTGGCTGAGCGACGACATACCGTTATTACTCGTCGGCAACGCTGAATTAAATAAGCTGTACCAGCAAGCAGCCGGTTTTTCTGGCGTCAACTGCCAATCGATTAGCGCAGAGGCCGCCAGCATTGAAGGCCTAAAAGCGATAGCGCAACACTATCATTCACGCTGAAAAACCAGTGCTTAACAACTAACGCTTCAAAACCTGCAGAGAGCAAACATCATGTTATTTCAACCAGAGGCTCACACTCCCCTGATCGCCATCTTAAGGGGCTTAACCCCAGCGCACTGCCTGAGTGTCACTGAGATTTTGCTACAGGCAGGTTATCGGATGATTGAAGTGCCGTTAAATTCACCGGATGCTTTGCAATCGATCGCTTTAATGACGCAGCAGTTTAAAGGCCAGGCCTTGTTTGGCGCCGGTACTGTTACCCAAGTCAGTCAGGTGGCGGAGGTTGCGGCGGCAGGTGGCGAATTTATTGTCTCGCCTGATACCAATATTGAGGTGATTAAAGCCAGTAAAGCGGCGCAGTTATTGTCGGTACCGGGTTGCGCCACCGTCACTGAAGCCTTTAGTGCATTAAGCGCTGGCGCCGATCTGCTGAAACTGTTTCCGGCCAATGCGATACCGGTCGGCGCCGTAAAAGCCTTCGCCACAGTGCTGCCAAAAGACAGCCAGATGCTGGCCGTTGGCGGCATCGACGAACACAACATGGCGGCGTATTTGCAGGCGGGCTGCTGTGGTTTTGGGCTTGGCAGTAATTTATACCAGCCGTCTTTTAGTCTGATTGAGCTACAACAACGCGCTGAACGGCTGATGGCCCATTTTTTAACGTTGCAACATTCTTTGAAAGGGAGTCAGCAATGACAAAAGCTACATTCAAGCTCAGAAGCCAACAGTGGTTTGATGATGCCTCCAACCCGGATATGACCGCGCTTTATCTGGAAAAGTATCTGAACTACGGCTTGACCATTGAAGAGCTGCAATCGGCACGACCGATTATTGGTATCGCCCAGACCGGCTCTGATTTGGTGCCATGCAACCGGATCCATCTGCAACTGGCCGAGCGGCTCAAAGCAGGGATCCGCGACGCCGGTGGTATTCCGATTGAGTTTCCGGTGCATCCCATTCAAGAAACCGGCCGTCGCCCGACCGCCGCGCTGGACAGAAATTTGCAGTGCATTTCGCTGACCGAAATCCTGCATGGTTACCCTATCGATGGCGTCATTCTGACCACCGGCTGTGACAAAACCACCCCGGCACTGTTAATGGGCGCTGCCAGCGTCAACCTGCCGGCCATTGCCTTTTCCGGCGGTCCGATGCTGAACGGCGTGTATCGTGGCCAATGTGTTGGCTCCGGCACTATTATCTGGCAAGCCCGCAAATTACTGGCACAAGGCGAGATTGATTACGCCGAGTTTATCCGTCGGGTAGCGAGTTCAGCCCCTTCGGCGGGTCACTGCAATACCATGGGCACTGCCTTAACGATGAACTGTCTGACCGAAGCGCTGGGCATGATGTTGCCAGGCTCAGCCACAATACCGGCACCTTATCGCGAGCGCGCGCAGTTTGCTTATTACACCGGCAAAAGAATTGTTGAGATGGTGTGGCAGGACTTAACCCCGGCAAAAATTCTGACGCGCCACGCCTTTGAGAATGCCATTGTGGTGTGCTCGGCGTTAGGCGGCTCTACCAATGCGCCGATTCATATTAATGCCATTGCGCAACATGCCGGCATTGAACTGGATCTGGGCGACTGGCAACAGCTGGGACAACAAGTACCCCAATTGGTCAACATGCAGCCGGTTGGACAATATTTAAGTGAAGATTTCCACAATGCCGGTGGTTTACCGGCGGTGCTCAGTCAACTGCTGAGCGCCGGTTTATTGCATGGTGACGCGCTTACCGTCAACGGCCAGAGTCTGGCGCAAAACTGTGCTGAGGCCCCCTGCCATAATCACGATGTGATCCGGCCATTTGACCAACCTCTGAAAGCTCAGGCTGGTTTAATGGTGCTAAGCGGTAATCTGTTCCAATCGGCGATTTTAAAAGTGTCGGCCATTGATGGCGAGTTCCGGCAACGTTATCTGACCGATCCGAGCCAACCTGGTTGTTTTGAAGGCCGGGTGATCGTGTTTGACGGTCCGGAACATTATCATGCCGACATCAACAACCCGGCGCTGAACATTGATGAACGCTGCATTCTGGTGATGCGTTACAGCGGCCCGAAAGCTTATCCGGGTTCGGCAGAAGTGGTGAATATGCAACCGCCCACCGCCTTGTTAAATCTGGGGATTAATGCCCTGCCGACCATCGGAGACGGCAGACAAAGCGGCACCTCCGGCGCGCCTTCTATTCTGAATGCGTCACCGGAAGCCTCAGCCGGCGGTGGCCTAGCGTTATTACAAAATGGCGATATCATCCGCGTCGATTTAAATCAGGGTCTGGTGAATGTGTTGCTGGACGAAGCGCAACTGGCCGCACGCCGCGCCGCGCTCACCAATCTAACCCCGCCAAGCCAGACCTGGTGGCAACAGTGTTATCGGATTGAAGTGTCAGAATTGGCCGAAGGCGGTGTGTTTAAAAGCATGACGCAATACCGCGATATTGCCAGCAAGACACCACGGCATTCGCACTAAGCTTTGGGCCAGAATACCTTTGGGGTCAGAGTACTACTCTGACCCCAAAGGTAAATATCGGATATGCCCATAGTTGATTTAGTGTGATTTTAAGGTTAATTTCCCTCAGGTAACATCGATAAAAGCCACAAAAAAATTCATAGCGAAGTATCAGGACGATGCATTTAAGTAAGGAAAACTAATGCAGTTAGCTCAGTTAAATATCGCTAAAGCCAAATACCCGCTGGATGCCCCGGAAATTGCTGATTTCGTTGAAAATTTAGATCCAATCAATGCCTTGGCCGAAGCCAGTGCCGGTTTTATCTGGCGGTTACAGGACGACAGTGGCAATGCCACCAGTATCAGCGCGATGGCTGATCCAGACATGCTGGTGAATATGTCTGTCTGGCAAGATATTGATTCGTTAAAAGAATTTATGTACAGAACCCACCATAAAGAATTTTTGCGCCGCAAAAAAGAATGGTTTCACCGGCTGACCGAAGATAGTTATGTATTGTGGTGGGTGCCCGCTGGTCATACCCCAACAGTGGCTGAAGCAATGGAACGGCTGTTGTACCTGCGCCAGCACGGCGATACGCCATACGCATTTACATTTAGAAATGGCTTCCAGCCAGCTGAAGTATTTAAAGCAGTCAAAACCTGACAACAGGCGCCAGCATACTTCGCTGTGGGCTGTGTTGCCGAAGGGTGAACAATAGCAAGGCGTTGTTTTTTTGGCGATGTTTTTAACACAGCCAAAATTAATGTTCAGGGCTGCAAAACCAACCCGCAGACTCGGAGATCAGCACCTCGTGTGGAATCATTATGTCTAGGGCTAGCCACCGCACAGAGGCACGAATGCGACTTGTATCTTTTTATCTATTTCTGCTTGTCTTGCCTGCACTCTCTGCCGCGCTGGAGCCATCGAGTCTAGACATCACGCTGAAGTTAGCACGTGAGCGTGGCTACCGCACAGCACAGGTTGACTGGAAGATCATCGAAGCAAAGGCAAGATTGTTGTCAAAAAATCAAGGGGAAGGCGCTGCAATACGCTTTGTCCTCAAGGCGCTGGGCGACGGGCATTCCTTCTATCGGCCCCCTGGCAAGGCAGGCTATTCGCTACCTGCTGCCAACACAATCCCCCAAAAGTCGGTACGGATGTTATCTGAAGTTCGTGCGCCTATTTTAGGCGTACCCATTATTCGGATAAATGGTTGGTCAGGCACCAACCCAGAAGCCATTGGTGCCACTGAATCACTAAGGAAGCACCTGGTGAGCGCGCTTTCAGTTCCCCGTTGCGGCGTTGTCCTTGATTTCTCAGGCAATACCGGTGGCAACATGTGGCCCATGCTCATAGGTTTAAGTCCATTGCTTACAGAAGGCGTACTTGGCTACTTCAAGGATGCACATGGCGCGACCAAAACTATCGAGAAAAAGGCGGGAGGAATCTTCATAGACGGATCGGGACATATGCTTAACGATGCAACGGCACAGCAACCCCAGTATCCTGCCGCACTGATTGCAGTGGCAGTAGGACAACGAAGTTCCAGTTCGGGAGAAATAGTTCCAATCATGTTCTACGGTCAAAAAAACGTTCGCATCTTCGGCCAGCGGACTTCAGGGTACGCCACTGTGAATTCGACTTTCAAACTGCCTAACGGCGGTGCAGCTATTATCACAACCGCCATTACGCAGGACAGACGTGGTAAGGTATTTGACGCGCACCTTGAGCCGGAAACTTTAACTGACCGGCCTTTAGAAGCGGCCACACGTTGGATTTCGAGTCAATGTCAACGCGGAATACCTGACAATTCATTTGAGCTGACGCCGCGTTAGCGCTTGTCACTTTGAAACAACCTAAGCTTCTAAACGCTGCCCTGAAGCATTTATCTCCCGCAATAAAGTTGCTTCAAGTTGTTTGGGTATAAATGCCCTGCCTAATTGCTGCAGCCCTGTGGCAATCAACTGCTGGGCAGTTTCGGCACTGACTTTTGCGGTCAGAATACCTTTGGGGTCAGAGTACTACTCTGACCCCAAAGGTAACTGTCAATCGCAAGAAGTACATGCTGTCGAAGCGGCTGGTTAAACTTTTTACAATTTGGCAGACAACCAAATTGCAAATTCTGTTGCACGCCTAACAATGTAGAATATTGGCTTGTAAACCAATGAGTTTTTACCATTCGTTTGACCAAATTCTTGATGAGCTTCTTCGTCGGCTTTAATGCTTAAAACCGCCTGATGAACCTCAAGATCATTGGTGCTTAAAAACGCCAGTTGCCATTCGAGATGGTGTAACACCGTACTTTCAATTGAATTTGTACAAACCCAAATAGCATTTCGCCCCATCAATGCGGTAAATAAACCCAGGAAAAAACCACCAACTGCCCAAAATTTAATGGCGTAACAACGTCGAATTGAACGTGCAACTAGAATTTTATTGAAAGTATTAAAATGCACTTTTTCATGAGAAAGCATTTCTTCAAGTTGCGGAACAAGGTCTTTGTAAAAGACGCGAGCGACAAAAAGCTGGGCAGTATAGATATTGATAGCTCCGTATTCACCAGCATGATCAACTCTAAGAATGCGTTCAATTTCTTTCATTACACGAAGATCTTCCTGAGTTGTCTAAAGCCCCAAGCAGCCAAAGCGTGGTTTGCCGATGAATTGGTTTATGAGGTTTTATGCGCATAAAAATACTGTTTTACCGGCGAGAACATGACTAATGTTAAAATAACACCATCAATAAACATTGATGCATCGTAGTTAAACTGCCCGAAAGAACTAAAAACATAAGCCCCATCTAAAAAGTAAAATATACAATTAGTCAACAATGTAAAAACATATAAGTATAGGCCCCAACGCTTAAACAGGAACAAACCAACATACGAAACTGCAGTCAAAATCAATGAAATACAGAGCAAAACAAGCACTGCATTGTCGAAGCTTTCACTGGTGGTTGGTTCATTTTCAAAGATAAAGTCGTTGATACTCTCGATGAACGGATCAGGGTAGATCAAATCATATCCTATACCTGTAATAGCGAAGATGACTGAAAATACAATAAGTGCACGAAATCTAAATTTACTCATCATCAAACCCAACGGTACTTTTTCAACAGTAGACAACCCGCAACTCGCAGCCATCATTCACAACATTCCATACAGCAAGTTATCCGCTTTTCACATGAACTTCAACAACATACCAATGTCCGGAGCAATTTAAGGAAGTGTAAAAGAAGGCATGGTGCCATTCACTGGCACCCAAACTTCGGTGCCAACCATCAACGAAGTTTTATCGCCGCAGCTGACGGCTCCACCACCTCCGGCAACCGAATCACCCCCAGCTGCAACAGCACAATCGCCACCAGCGGGGTCAGCCAGTTGTAAAAACAGTACACTGCATAGTGCAGCGGATCGACTTGCAACACGCCGTGCATATAGGCGCCGCAGGTATTCCAGGGCACCAGTGCTGAAGTTACAGTGCCACCGTCTTCCAGTGCGCGGGACAAATGCTCCGGTGCTAGCTGCTGTTGTTGATATTGCTCGCTAAACATCCGCCCCGGGATGATCAAACTCATATATTGATCGGCGGCGATGCAGTTGGTGGCAAAAGCGGTGGCGATAGTTGCGGTGATTAATGAGGCGCTGCGTTTGACCAGGCACAGCAGCCACTGCAATAGTTTTTGCAGTAAACCCACCTGCTCCATAATGGCGCCAAAGGTCATGGCGCATAGGATCAGCCAGATGGTATTCAGCATACTTTTCATGCCGCCACGGCTTAACAGACTGTCGAGCGTGGCCGAACCGGTCTCCGGCGAAATGCCCTGATACAGCGCTTGCCACAGTATCATCACACTCGCATCCAGCGCCGACAACTCAGCCGGCATCTGTGCCTGAATAAAAGGCTGCTGCACCCCTAACGCCAGTACCGCCCCCGCCAGCACACCAAGCGCCAGCGTTGGCAAGGCCGGCATCCGTTTAATCGACAGCACTAAAATCACCAATAACGGCAACAATAAATACCAGCCGAGCCGGAAGTTTTGCTGTAGCGCCTGTTGTAACTGCTGAAAATCGATCACGGCGTCAGGCGCTGTACTATTGCGCCCGAGCAGCCAGAAGACGACTGCGCTGAATAGAAACACCGGCACTGAGGTTTGGCTCATAAAACGAATATGCGTAAACAGGTCTGTGCCTGCCACCGCTGCCGCCAGATTGGTGGTATCCGACATCGGCGATAGTTTATCGCCAAAATAAGCGCCGCTGATAATTGCGCCGGCGGTGATCAGTGGCGATAAACCAAATCCTTCAGCGACCCCCAACATCGCTACACCTAACGTGGCGGCGATAGTCCAGCTGCTGCCGATACACAAGGCCACCACACCACACAATAAAGTACAACTTAGATAAAAATATTCCGGATGCAGCAATAACAAACCGGCGTAAATCATCATCGGCACGGTGCCCGACAACATCCAGCAGCCAATTAATGCCCCCACCATCAATAAAATCAGCATAGCGTTGATGGTATGACTGATACCTCTGACAATCGCCTGTTCGATGTCTTTGCTGTGATGGCCGTTATACCGGCCGATCAAAGCGGCAATACCGGCACATAACAACAAAGCCACTTGATTCGGGCCGGAAGATGAGTCAGCGCCAAAATAGTACACCGTCATAAACAGCAGCAATAACAGTGAGATAATCGATACTAAGGTTTGCAGCACACTGGGCGGACGGGGTTTTAACATGGACGACACCTTCTGCAGCAGAACCGGCCGCCGGTAATAGCGCTTAGAACAGCGCTATTACCGGAGCACTCCACCAACAATATTGCTCCGACCAACATCCAGTCAGCCGTCGCTATTGTGATTAGAACTTGGCGCGGACACCCAGGGCATAACGCGGACCCGTTTCAATCACTTGTAACGTCTGATTAGCATGTTCAGCACTTTTCACCGTCAGTTCGTTGGTCAGGTTAATGCCTTCAAAAAACACCGTGAAGTTGTCGTTGATGTCATAACTGCCGCTGATATCCAGTTGCTGGAAGTCATCGACATAATGACCGTCACGCTGGCGGGTGCCGCTGGTGACCGGTTTGGTTTGCAGGAACCGTGCGCGGTTGTTGTACGCCAGACGCAGCTGGAAGGCGTCTTTTTCGTAAAACAAGATCAGGTTCTGCGAATCGCCAAGCCCCAACAATGGCAGGTTGTCCTCGCTGGACTCACTATCCACTTTGGTCAGGTTAAAGATCACCCCCAAGCCGTCAAAAGGTGCCGGCAAGCTGGTGAACATATGCTGTGCAGAAAATTCAAAGCCATCAACTTTGGTGCTGTTTTCGTTGATCGGACGGGAAATTTCGTAGTTGTAGCTTCCGCTTGGTAAATTGATGGTTTCCGGCAACGTGCTGTAACCAAGGTAACCGTCGATGTCCTTGCTAAAGTGCGCTAACGCGACATAACTGGCTTCCTGGTAATACCATTCCAGCGATAAATCGATGTTTTTCGAGCTGTAAGGTGCCAGCAACGGGTTGCTGCCTGAACCACTCAGGCCATCAATCTGGCCATCGCCATAACTGGTCAGCGGGCTCATTTCATTCAGTTCTGGCCGGGTGATCGATTTCGACCATGCCATCCGGCCGACTAAATCATCGGTGATATTCAGATTGGCATTTAGGCTTGGCAACCAGTCCTGATAACTGTTGCTGATTTCAACCGGCACATAATCGTCGGAATACACGGCGAATACTTTACCTGGCTCGTTCTGCGAAGGTTGTAAATCCAATAACGCAATTTGTTGGCCGCTGGAGGTACTGGTGGTGTCGACATAACGCACCCCGCTGACCAATTTCCACGGCATGCCACTCAGTTCGCCTTCGAAATGGAAGTCGGTGTAGAACGACAATAATTCTTCATTCACATCGTACGCCGACCGATCGAGTACCCGGCCAAAACCATTACGGCCGAGCACCGCTTTCGCCGCTTCCGGATCGTCCAGCAGCGCTAACACTTCCGGACGGCTCAGGTAAGCCATAATTTCATCGGTATTAAAGGTTGGCCATTGATTAACCGGAGAACCGGAAGCGCCGGATAAAAATCCTTTGGCATCAAATAAATGGAATAATGAAGCTGGCAGCGGAATTCGGCTGCTGTTGTCGGCAAAAATCCACGGCAACGGACCTTCAGTTTCGCCATACACTTTACCCAAAGTGCGGTCGGCATAATGCACCCCAAAATTGATATTCGCCAACGGGCCCATATCAACCATATAACGGTTGTCGAATTTGCTGCCAAAGACTTCGTCGTCCAGATCGGTGCCCTGCAATGAGGTCCAACCTGCGGTCAGATTATCGCCCGGTTGCAGCGGATCAAACGCCATCGTTGGCACTTGCTGGCCCTGGCTGCGATCATAAGAAAAGCTACCCGGCCGCCCGACCACCACATCGGACCACCCTTTGCCCGGATCGGATTCCGCCTTGGAGCCACTGATATCCAGCTCGCTATGCCAGCGGTCATTGATTTGCCAGTCGATATTCAGGCCATAAGCATTGAGTGTGCTGGAAGCATCCGACTGGCGCGCCATCGACTCCACAAACACATCAACAAAGTCGGCGTAAATCAGTGTGTTACTGGCATCCAGTTTCGGATTTCGAACATTGCCCGGCGTAAACCAGGACGGATAAATATCCTGACGGCCCACCACATTGTATTTGGAGTGCATAAAATCGGCGGACACTGTGACATCGGTGTGCGGTTTGTACTGCAGCACCAGGGTGCCGCTATTGCGATCGCGGTCTTCGTTTTGCACAATTTGGTCATAGTTACGCGGGAAATACACAGTGCCGTAGTCTTTGCCATCTAACGGCGCACTGCTTTTAAAATAATAAGCGGTATTAGCTTCTTCATACTGACTTTGCCGCTCATAGCGGGCAAAAGATAATAAAACACCAAAAGTATCGTCAGCAAAGGTATTGCTGATGACGCCAGACAGATGCGGTTTCGTGTTGCCGGTCATCTCGTCATACATGGCCTTGGCGCTGGCGACCGCCTGAAAACCTTTGTTGTCAAAAGGTCGCATGGTAGTGATATTAATCGTCGCACCAATTGCGCCTTCCTGTACGGCGGCAGACTGGGTTTTGTGCACTTCGGCGCCGTTAATCAGTTCGGTTGGCAGAATATCAAAACTAAAAGCGCGGCCACCCGGCGTGCCATCCCAGCTCATTGAAGATGGGTCGCCCACAGTTGCCAGCATCCGGCCATTGAGTAACACGGCATTAAATTCCGGTCCCATGCCACGTACTGTCACCAGCTGACCTTCACCACCTTCGCGGTCAATCGCCACACCGCTGATCCGTTGCAGTGATTCCGCCACGTTTTGATCTGGAAATTTACCGATATCTTCGGCACTGATCGCATCCACGATATTGTCTGAGCCGCGTTTAATATCCAACGCCCGCAACAAACTACCTCTGATCCCACGAATTTCGATAATTTCGGTTTGGTCTGCTTCCTCAGCGGTTGGTTGCTGTGTAGCTTGCTGCTGTGCAAAAGCGTTCGACTGCGTTAACGCCGCCAAATGCAACAGCACCAAGGACGAGATATAACTGAGTTTCCGATGTTTACCCTGCATCTTGTCGCCTCCTTCAGGCTTATAAAGGCTTATGAACCTTTTTTTATAGTGTTTTTGTTTCTGGATTGGTTACTACTCACAAGTGACTGCAAAACCGATACTACGCGCAGATTTTAACCTTTGCAATATTTATACTATAAATCATTTTAATAAGATTTTGCTTAAGGTAGTATCTGTTTTCACGACCGGATTACGCGGTAGAATGCAAAAGAATGAACAGGATAGGAGTGCAGATGCAGGACAATAACCGGAACTCAGAGCCGCTGGCTCACAGCAAATACCGGCTGCCAGCGGCCATGTTTGTGGCAATGTTAGCGGCCGGATGGGCGCTCTGCACTTTCAACAGCGTGGCGGATACCTTGCAGCAACCAGCTGCCGGGAATACACAACCACAAACAAGTTGGCCCAGCAGCTTAGACCGCACTGGCAGCCCGCAATTTATCCGGCACACCGACAGTTTCGGTAATCAGCCATTTAACCCCTTGTTTGACGCCGGCGCCTGGCACGGTTTTTTGTTACCGGCCGCAGCGAAGGAGCACGGTGGTTTTACCGGCCCGATGCTGATCACCGAGGAATATGGTCTTTATCTGGCAAATGCTCTGGAGCGACTGGACATCAACAATCTTGGCAGCGGACAGCCATTTGACTATCAACAAGCACAAATCAGCCAACAAGCGCTGGCCGGTGGTTTACTGCTTAGTTATCGCTGGCCGGAACTGGCGCTGGATTTAGAGTTACGTTTTGTCAGCTCGCGTACTGCCCTGGTCGAAACCAGACTGCATAACCTCAGCAAACAACCGCTCAGCCTGCAGCTGAACTGGCAAGGGCAGCTGTTAGCAGAGTGGCAGCCAGCTGCGAAGCAAGCTGCAAAACCAGCTACACCGCAAGGTGCGCTAAAACCTCCGGCCTGGCTGGCTCGCCTTAGTGCAAACCAGACCGAATTAACCATTGCATTCGCCAAAGTCCGCGAGCAGTGGGATCAACTGATGTCGGGCGAGAACAGCTATCTGGTCCGCCGCTCAGTGACTAGCACCACCATCATTCACCAGCAGCAACAGCATTATGTAAGTCAGGCCACGCTGCAACTACCTGCGGCTGGCCGCCAGCAACTTTATACCAGTCACAGTTATTTTCATTCACAGCAAGAGCGGGACCACGAACAAACGGTATTAAATGCGCTGTTTGCCAATCCGGCGGAATATCAGCAGCACAGCCAACAACGTTGGCAGGGTTATCTGCGTGCAGGCCTTCAGATGCCGTCGGGATCGGCAACTGTGCAGCAACATAAATCTCTGGTGCCAATCCCGATTGCCATTAAAGCCATCGAAACCTTATTGGGCAATTGGCGCACTGCAGCAGGCCATATTCAAAAAGATGTAGTCACTCCCAGCACCACCGCGCGCTGGTTTAACGGCGCCTGGGCCTGGGATAGCTGGAAACACGCCGCAGCACTCGCCTGGTTTGCGCCGGAACTGGCCAAACAAAATATGCTGGCGATGTTTGATTATCAGATATCGGCCACAGATACGATCCGGCCGCAAGATGCTGGTATGGTGACCGACGCCATTTTTTATAATCAGGATCAACAACGCGGCGGTGATGGCGGTAACTGGAATGAACGCAATTCCAAGCCACCGCTGGCGAGCTGGGCGGTTTGGCAAATTTATCAGGCAACCCACGATCGTGCTTTTGTGGCAGAGATGTTCCCCAAGCTATTGGCGTATCATCAATGGTGGTATCGCAATCGCGATCACAACCAAAATGGTTTCGCCGAATATGGCGCCACCCTGCATCCAAAACACAATAATGCCGCTGGTGAGCTGTTGTTCAGTTTGACCAGCAACGACAACACCGCTGCGGCTGATCTCGCCCGTTATTGTGTGGCGGTTGCCGACAAAGCGCCTGCTGCTGGATCAAATGTCGGCAAACCGAAACCTGGCAACACCTACCACTGCCATAGTCACCGGTTTTACGAGCAGTTGTTAGCACAGGGCAATTATCAGGCAATGGATATCGGCGCCCAGCATGGTGCAGGCTGGGAGTCCGGCATGGATAACGCCGCCCGTTTTGGTTTTATTAATGAGCAACAACTACAGCGTTATGCCGACCAACATTATGCCAAGGATCTGACCCGCGCCAGACAAGACTGGCAAGTGCGGTTTTTGAAAAATACCAATGACCGCAATGAACTGCTGGGCTTTTCAATTAATCAGGAATCGGTCGAGCTAAACAGCTATCTGGCACAAGAGAAAATTCTGCTGGCGCAAATAGCTGATTTATTGGGGAAATCTGAGCAAGCAAAAGCCCTGCGCCAACAAGCTGACCAACTTAGCCAACGGATTAATCAGTGCTTTTTTGATGTCAAAAGTGGTTTTTATTACGACCGGCAAATCACAGCAACCGATACCGTTGATGCCCAGGGTTGTAGCGGTACTTTGCTGACCCAACGTGGTCGCGGCCCGGAAGGCTGGAGCCCGTTATGGACCGGTATCGCCACACCAGCCCAAGCCGCAGCAGTGGCAAAGGTGATGTTAAACCCTGCGGAATTTAACACCCTGGTCCCTTTGGGCACGGCGGCTTTGTCGAACCCGGCTTATCATCCGGATATCTACTGGCGTGGCCGGGTCTGGCTTGATCAGTGGTATTTTGGGGTGATGGCGCTGCAAAGTTACGGTTACCAGAGTGATGCCCGCCAACTCGCGGCCACACTGTTACAGCAGGCGCAAGGGTTAGCAGGACATGCTTCAATCCGCGAAAATTACCATCCACAAACCGGCGCTAATCAAGGCGCCACCAATTTCAGTTGGAGCGCCGCCCATCTGTATTTAATGTATCGGCAGTTGGCAATCACCGAGCCGGAGGTTGCTACATCACCAGCTCAGCGCTAAAAAAAACGCCGGTCATCTAGAGCGTGCTGACGTTTGGTGTATGAGTTTTGTTCAACCGGGAGCCGCCAACTCACCAATAAAGTTGCTAACTACGCGGCTCCCGATTGAACCCTGCGGGCAGCGCTTGGCTGGTCTTTCTGCAGCGTTATCGCCTGCTCATGTAGAATAACTACATATCGCGGGCGATGCCTTGCATAAAAACCAGCCAAACTGCTGCAAAACTATCCACCAAAGGTCAACACGCTCTAGACTGGCGTTGTTACTTTTAAGTTGAAGTCAGCGTTTAAAACCGGTCAGCGTTCATCACTTTGGTCCAGGCTTTCACAAAGTCGCGGACGAACTTCTCTTTGGCGTCGTCCTGGGCATAAACTTCTGCATAAGCGCGCAGTACTGAGTTTGAACCAAACACCAAATCAACCCGGGTGGCGGTGTATTTCACGGCGCCGGTTTGCCTTGCAACTATTTGATACAGGTTTTTACCGGCCGGTTTCCAGCTGTACGCCATATCGGTCAGGGTGCTGAAAAAGTCGGTACTGAGCACGCCTGGTTTATCGGTAAACACGCCGTGCGCGCTGCCACCATGGTTCGTGTCAAGTACGCGCATGCCGCCGATTAATACGGTCATTTCCTGCGCGGTTAAGCCCATCAGTTGCGCCCGGTCCAGCATCAGCTCTTCCGGCACTGCGGCATAATCCTGCTTTAACCAATTGCGAAACGCATCATGGATGGGCTCCAGCACCGCAAAGGACGCAACATCGGTTTGTGCCGCTGATGCATCACCGCGACCTGGCATAAAAGGCACCGTGATGGCAACACCAGCAGCTTTCGCTGCTTGTTCGACGGCAGCGGTGCCTCCCAGCACAATCAAATCGGCAATACTGAGCTTTTTGGCCAGACTGACATTAAGCTGAGTCAACGCCGTCAGCACTTTTTGTAACCGCGCCGGTTCATTGCCCGCCCAATCTTTTTGCGGCGCTAACCGAATGCGGGCACCGTTGGCACCACCACGAAAATCAGAACCACGGAAGGTGCGGGCACTATCCCAAGCCGTCGCTACCAATTCTGACACTGATAAACCCGTGGCCAGAATTTTAACTTTGAGTTCAGTGACTTCCGCATCTGATAACTGGTAATCCACGCTCGGAATTGGATCTTGCCAAATCAAATCTTCAGCTGGTACATCCGGGCCTAAATAACGGGCTTTTGGCCCTAAATCACGATGCGTTAACTTAAACCAGGCGCGGGCAAACACTTCGTCGAAATAAGCCGGATTGGCGTAAAACTTCTCGGAAATCTGGCGATAAGCCGGGTCCATTTTCAGCGCCATATCGGCGTCGGTCATCATCGGGTTGCAGCGAATGGACGGGTCTTCTACATCCACTGGTTTGTCTTCTTCACGAATACTCACCGGCTCCCACTGCCAGGCTCCGGCCGGGCTTTTCGTTAGTTGCCAATCGTAAGTGAATAGCAGATAAAAATAACCGTTGTCCCACTTCGTTGGATGGGTGGTCCAGGCACCTTCGACGCCACTGGTGACGGTGTCGCGGCCAATGCCACGGCTTTGCTGGTTCATCCAGCCAAAACCTTGTTCATGAATATCGGCACCTTCCGGCGCCGGGCCTAAGTTGGCCGCGCTACCGTTACCATGCGCTTTACCGACGGTGTGACCACCGGCAGTTAACGCCACCGTTTCTTCATCGTCCATCGCCATCCGCGCAAAGGTTTCGCGCATATCGGCAGCGGTTTTTAACGGATCCGGGTTGCCATCCACCCCTTCCGGATTAACATAAATCAGCCCCATCATCACCGCAGCGAGTGGGTTTTCCAGCTCGCGGCCAGCGGCATAACGGCTATGTTCATTGGCAGTTGGCGCCAGCCATTCTTTTTCTGATCCCCAGTAAATGTCTTTTTCCGGATGCCAGATATCAGCGCGGCCACCGGCAAAACCAAAGGTTTTTAAACCCATTGATTCATAAGCCATATTACCGGCCAGGATCATCAAATCGGCCCAGGATAATTTATTGCCGTATTTGCGTTTGATTGGCCACAACAAACGACGCGCTTTATCCAGGTTGCCGTTGTCCGGCCAGCTGTTCAGGGGCGAAAACCGCTGATTCCCCGTACCGGCACCACCACGGCCATCGGCAATGCGGTAAGTGCCAGCCGAGTGCCAGGCCATCCGGATCATCAGGCCACCATAATTGCCCCAATCGGCCGGCCACCAGGCCTGGCTTTGGGTCATCAGTGCTTTTAAATCAGTTTTAACGGCGGCCAGATCAAGAGATTTAAAGGCTTCGGCATAGTTAAAGTCAGGGTCCATCGGATTAGTTTTGTGATCATGCTGATGCAGAATGTCGAGATTCAGCGCATTCGGCCACCAATTCTGGCTGGCTTTGGTCGCGGAAGTATTGGCGCCATGCATGACCGGGCATTTACCTTTGCTAGCTTGTGGATTGTCCATGGTGTTGATCCTTTAGTTATGAGGTGAAGCAATTTTTTGATTGCATAGAGCGGTACACGTCATTAAAGGTAGTCGTAAAATAGAATTAGCTAAATCAATTTTTATCAGTGAATTCAATCGTTTTTATCGATGAGCTTTCAAAAGAAGCAACGGCGGCGACCCGGTATTAGATCATGCCATGCGATGCGATTACTCAAAAAGTAACCAACTTAAGCTAAAGATGACGCAATACCAGAAGTTTTTACTATGCTGAAATGAATTCGGCTAAGGACAAGTTTTTCAAATGAAATTCGCTTATTTATGGATACTTTGTAGTGTTGTCAGCTGTTTCCCAGGCAACGCAACTGAAGTACATTTTTACAGTAAAATGCCGCCCAACTGGCTCTCGTTGCCAAAGCCAGCAAATGAAGCTTTAGATAAAAAACTGATCCGGGACATTCTGATCCACACCAAAGACATGCAGTACCAGTTTCATCTGGTAAACCATACCAAAGCTGCGCAATTAACCCTGGATAACGCCCATGGTTGTATGGCAGGCGTCCTCAGCACACCGGAACGGCGGAAAATTTTCCATTATAGTCAGCCATTTACACTGGTACTTGGCCTACGGTTATACGTGCTAAAAAATAGCCGGATGCAACGAAGATTGCAGTTTCTGCAGGATCCACAGGGCAAAGTCAGCTTGCAGGCAGCCTGGCTTAAAAATGCCAGGGTGCTGCTTGGACTGGATGCCGAGCGTTCTTATGGTGCTGAACTGGATCCACTTATTCGCACCCCGGAAAAATCGAAATATCTTTACCTGAAACAAAGTGGCGTCGGTATTGGCGAATTATGGCCAATGTTGCTTCAGCAGCGGGTGGATATTATCCTTGAATATCCGTTTTTGTTACCAGAGACTTATAAACAACAGCTTCATTCTTTTCCGGTGGCGGAAGCGACTCACACCACAGCAGCATATTTTGCCTGCAATAGGGGAAAAGTTGGCGCTGAAATTATCGCCCGTTTAAATACCGCTATTCGAAGTCGGGTCTTGACGGAACACTACCTTCAGTTGCAACTTTCTGAAGTCGAGTTGCCAGAACAGGCCGAATATAAAAAGCAATATAAAGAGCTGATGTCAGCTGCCGACTGAAAAAAGCTGTAGAAATAAAAAAGGTGCGGGTTTTCACCAACACCTCAAAGGGCTGCCTGCCAGTTTTTCAGCCTTATATCTGCGACTGTAAATAATTCTGCAAACCGAACATTTTGATCTGACGCAGTTGCTGCTCCAGCCATTTGGCGTGGTCGTTTTCGGTATCGTCCAGCAGTTGCTGTAACATCGCGCGGGTGACAAAATCCTGCTGTGTTTCGCACAGCGCCATGGTTTTCTTCAGTAAAGCACCCACAGCGTATTCAACGTTCAGGTCGTTTTGCAGCATTGAAGGCACATCTTTGCCAATTTGCAGACCATCGCGGGTCACCATATCCGGTGTGCCTTCGAGGAATAAAATCCGCTCGATGATCAATGAAGCATGGCCTTTTTCGTCTTCCACTTCGTGGTCGATACGCTCGAATAACTTGTGCAGACCCCAGTCTTTATACATCCGCGAGTGGATAAAATACTGATCCATCGCGCTTAGCTCATTGGCGAGCAATAGATTCAACGCGTCGATAATGTGTTGTTGGCCGTGCATGGGTTATTCCCCTACTTTCGATTGCAGGTAATTCGGCAGACCCATCACGCCAATCTGATATTGCTGCGCGTTGATCCAATCGATATGTTCTTCTTCGTGTTCCAGAATTTCCACCAGCATTTCCCGGCTGACATAATCCTGATGTTGCTCACAAAGGGCGATGGCTTGTTTCAGCAGCGGTAATTGCTCTTGCTGAAAATCTAAGTCGCACTGCAGCATTTCTTCGGTATCTTCGCCGATGCGTAACCGGCCAAGTGCTTGTAAATTCGGTAATCCTTCTAAAAACAATACCCGCTCGATCAGCTCGTCGGCTTGTTTCATATCGCGAATGGATTTTTTGTAGCAGGTGTTGTTCAGCTCAGCCAAACCCCAGTTTTTGTAGATACGGGCGTGTAAAAAATACTGATTGATGGAAGTGAGTTCTGAAGTCAGTACTTCATTCAGCACGGCGATGATAGCGGGGTGGCCTTGCATGGCTTGGCTCCTGGTTGGGGCTGTAAAAGCGGCATTTGTTGATAAAAGTGCCGCAGCAATTATTGAGTATTTTAGTCAACTGACGCCGGAAGTCGAGCATTAAAGCCAAAAAACCTGAATAAAATCATATGCATGCAATTGAGAACGCTTCGCTTTAACACCAGAATTCTTGTTAGGTTTTGTATCTGAAATTTAAACAAGAAAAACCTTTAGCAAATCAACCGACTAGCATTTTAGTGTGACGATGCGGGTGAAAAGGCCAGCAGCCATCGAAAAAGACAGCTGCCTGGTTTAAGTTCCTTTTAACTAACACTTCGCATTAATCGGCAGCTTTGCCCGCCAACTGCCGCAACCGGTACAGATCCCGACCGACTTCGTAGATACAAAATAGTCCGGCCAAAAGGAATATATTCCGCAGAACCCGATCTAAATCGGCAATCGTCAGCAGCCTTGGTAACGGGTTTTCGGTGCCCACCAGCAAGGTCGGCGAGAACCACAACAGCAGGAAACTCAAACTAAACAACAGGTTTAATACCACGTTGATGCTCAGCGTCAGTTTGGTCCAATACGGCCGTAGCACCCACCATAGATTGGTCAGCACTGACACAACTAACAGCGTCGAAAGCCAGGGTACCCATTGCAGAATTTCCGGATTTAGCGCAACCCGGGTACTGGCCATCGTCTCGGCCGACATCCATAGCGGATGCCACAACACCAGCAGTAAAAAGGCGGAAGTCGCCAGATCGGTCAGTAAATCGCCAGCACTCATTTGTTGCCAGGGACGGCTGACCGGCGGTAAATCCTGTACCCGCCATTGCTTCGACAACAACCAGCTGTTGTCAGCACCACCTGCGCTATAAGCGTAAAACAGCAGCGTCACCACCATAAAAGCGGTCGCTGCCGTATCAAAAAAACCAAATAACAACTGCATTAAAAACTGCAGCGTTTTGAAATAATCGGTCTGTAAAAAATGAATGCTGCTCCCCAGACACTGCAACAAAAAAATCAGGCCAAACACATAAATCAGCGTTTGTTTATACACCGGCATCAGCTCAGAGCTGACCAAAGGTGTCGGTGGTACATAAGTCGCCGCCACTTGCCGTGGATGTCCCCATTGTTGCAGAGTCGCCGCAACTTCGTCGTCAGTGAGCTTGCGACCCAGTTCGTCCTGCTGACCTTCCAGCTGGTCCAGCAAATGCGAGCTCAGCTCACGGCCGATGTCTGTTCGTTTGTCTTCGGGTAAATACCGCTGTACTGCATGAATATATCTCTCGACCAGGTCCATTAGAGTTGCTCCAGTAAGTTGCCAAGTGCGCCGTTCAGCTGTTGCCATTCTTCGGTCAGTTGCTGCAGTAATTCGCCGCCCAGGGTTGAAAGTTGGTAATAACGCCGTTCCCGCCCTTCGGCCTGTTGCCATTCGCTGTCCAGCAAACCTTGCTCGGCTAGCCTTCGCACCAGCGGGTATAATGTGCCTTCATCAATGTCGATGCCGGCGTCCTGTAATTGTTTACGTAGTGAATAGCCGTAATGCGGTTGCTTCAGCGACGACAATACCGCCAGCACCAGCACCCCGCGGCGTAGCTCACCACGCATTTTGTCTAATCGGTTTTCGGTCATGCTGGATCCTTGATTAATCCTTGCTTGTTGCCGCTTTGGTCTGTCCGGACGCTCTCCAGAAGCTGCCCGAACCTTTCATTTGACCAAAACTACTATGCTGTGCCACACATACTGTACATCACATACTATGCCACACACAGCAAATACTATGCGACATACAGTAAGAATGCAAGTCCAGTGCAAAAAAAAACCAGTGGTGCTACCTCTTCCGCAGCGCCACTGGTTGTTTCAAAGGTAAAAAAGCTATCTGAAAAGCGGCAGCACCGAAGCATCAAACGCAGACAACGCCGGAAAAATTTGCCGACATTGGCTGTCCGACAAGCCAAACCAGCTGGCTAAACTGGCAAACAACTGCACATTGGCGGTGGTGGGGATCATCCGGCCACCGCCTACATCCAATTCAGAGCCAAGCCGCTGTTGCAGGAGCTGACCATAGATGTCGCCGCCTTGCACCGCGCCGCCGAGTACCAGCTGATTGCCAGCCCAGCCGTGGTCGGTGCCATCGCCGTTGGATGACAAAGTGCGACCAAAATCGGACATAGTAAAGGTGGTCACCTGATCGGCAACCCCAAGCTCCGTGGTGGCTGCAGCAAAACTGGCCAAGGCTGCACCGAGCTGACTGAGCAGCGCCGGATGCACGGTATTTTGATCATCATGGGTATCAAAACCGCCCATGCCGACAAAAAATACCTGCCGGCCGACGCCAAGCGTAGCCTGCACACTGATGAGCTTTGCCACCATCTGCAGCTGCTGCGCCAGATTGTTGTCTGGTGCAAACACCGTTTGCAGTGGCGGTGCCTGCGTCAGCGCATCGGTGATAATCAAACTCCGCGCCTGCGCTGCGCTGTTCGACTGCGCATACAAGTTTGCCAGAGGCTGCGGTTGTGACGCCATCAGCGCCGTTTGCAAATTTTTCATCAGGATGGCGCGGCTGCCGGTGCCGTTATGTGCCGTTAAACCGGGTACACCTTTGGCAGACATCCCAAAGGGCTGCAGTAGCTGGCCACGTTGCCATAAGTTGGTACCGGATAAACTGATACAACCGCTGAAGTCTGGATTGGTCTGGAGCAGTTCCAGCATTTGCGCCCCCCAGCCGCGATCCAGACTGAGTGGTTCCTGTCCGCGCATCCAGGTCGCTTGTTGATCATTATGTGAATACAGATTTTTCGGCAACAACGCTTTGCCTTGTTGTACTTCGAGCTTACTAGTTGGCTGCTGCAACGCACCAACACCACTGATCAGTGCCAATTGTTGTGATGCAAACAACGGCTGCAATGGCGCCAATGCCGGATGGATGCCAATGCCATCGGCCACGGCGGTCCGCGGACTGATCGGCAAAGCCCCGGTCACCGCCAGACTTTGCCGCGCCTGCGCATATGCACTCAGCCTGTCACCAGAGAGCGGCACCAGCATATTGGCCGAATCATTACCGCCAAACAAAAATACACAGACCAATGCTTTATAACCGTCCACGGGTGCCGACTGTGCCGCCAGCGCTTTGCTCATCGCCGTCAGCTGCAAAGTTGACAGAGCCGCGAGCCCGAGACCGCCCTGCAATGCCCGTTTTAATAAGTCTCGTCTTGATAGTTGATCCATATCGGGTTCCGCCTTACCGCTGCACCGCGTACTGCGGCGAAATCAGGATGAAATATAACAGAGCAGCCGCTTGTTGCTCGGCACTCTGACTGCTAAGCCCGACGGCTAATTCGGTCAGAATTTGTCGCAATGGCGTCGGCATGTCGCCGGCCAGTAACAACAAGGCATAGTGGTCAAGTAACGCCGTCAATCCTTGCTGGCTCAGTAAATCGGCATAAGGTTTGAACCGTCCCAACATTTGATTCTGCCCCGGGCTGGTCACCGCTTCAAATATGCTTTGGTAGGTTTGGGTATACAGATGGTTTTGCAGATTTAGCGCATTGCTGTCGGTGACAATTTGCTGCTCTGGCGCCACTAAACCCAGCTGCTGTAATTCGGTGGTCGGCGCATAATCGGGCCGGAAAAAGTTAAAGACCGAAGGCGATTGCAGTGGTGCCTGCGCATGGCTATCCGCGAGACTGTAGGTCAAAATACGACCGCTCGGCGCTGCGGACTGCAACAGCCGCCACAGGTGGGTGGTTTTAAGTAGTGGCTCGCGTAATTTGCCAAAGCTGCCGCTTTGGGACAAATCGCCACTGCGCGCTTCTTCATCCAACAAAATAGCAGTGACCACCGCTGTTAAATCACCGCGCTGGCCCTGTCCATTGTCGGCAAATACTGCGCTGACCCGCCCAACATAACCTGGTGTTGGGTTGGACGTCACCAGCCGCTGGATCAGCTGTTTACTGATAAAAGGCCCAACATTGGCATGCCCGGCTAAATTGTCCAGCGCCTGGGTTAAATCTTGTTGCGCGCTTTGTCCGGCGGGCAACACCGTGTTATTCAACAGTTTTTTCTCAGCACTGGCGTGAAAGTCGGCGAAGGCGATCATCGGATTGATGTAATCAGGCTGCGGCCGGTCAAACCGCACCGTACCCGCGCTGGTCCAGCCGGTGAACACATGGGCAAAACCTTCAATCATAGGTTGATCATAACTAGGGATGGGCTGACCGCTGCTATCACGTTTGGGGGTACCGTCGGGTTCCAACAAAACCAGGCCGATGGTAAACAGCTGCATCACTTCGCGGGCATAATTTTCATCGGGCCTGATGTTGCGCGCCAGATCCGGCTTTTGGTTGCCAAGATGACTTAAATATACGCCCATCACCGGCGATAAGGTGACCTGCTCCAGCAACTGCCGGTAGCTGCTGTTGGCACCGCTGCCATATTGCAGTAACAGGTCGTAGTAATTCGCGAGTCCAACCGGCTGATTGTTCAGACCATTACCTTGATCCGACACCACCATAATTTCCGACCAGGCAAATGCCAGGCGTTGCCTTAATTGATCCGGCGCCGTTAAGGCGATGCGCCACCAGGTCTCCAATCGGCTAACCGGTGCCGGCCGGTCCTGGTTGGGTGGATTTTGTAGTTTGTCGGCATGGGTAGTGGCGGGCAGTGCCAACTGTTGCGCCACCCACTGCTCGGCACTCATGCTGGTCGCTTGGGTGATATCGGCGGCCGTTGGCCCGAAGCTGGCTTGTTGCAGCAATCTGGCGGCTTCAGATGTGGTCATTGGCAAGGGTTTTACTGTGACCAATACCGTATCGCGGCTGCTGAGGCCAGCAGTGTCGGTAACTTCCAGCTGAAAACTAAAATTGGTGCTGCGATAAAGCTCTGGCGCGTTAAATTCAGCGTTGGCTAGAGTGCTATTACTGATAGTCACCACAGGCCCACTTTGTTGGCTCCAGCGATATTGTAAAACGCCGGAGTCCGTGGCACTGCCAGAAAGCGATACTTTGGCTTTGGCACTCACCTGCAGATCAGCACCGGCCGAAACTATCGGCGGTTGATTGACCACAACAACCGGATCAGGGGCCGTTTCACCGCCACCACAAGCGGTTAAGGCCAGCAACAACGGCCAGCAGAGCGCGCCGCGCCTAAGCTTCACCCCGAGATCCGTTTGCCTGGTCACTTGCCTGATCATTTGCATAGGCACTGGCATAGGCATAGGCACTCCAATCTCAATCACAACTGCGGTCCTTAACCATAGTGAAGTTGCCGCATAATCTCCAAATTCCGACGGTAAAGGTTTGGTAAAATTATCATCTGCCACAACGTTGGCTGAGATATATTCGTCTCCTTTCTGGTCAGCGGCAAGGGCAATATGGTAAAACAAGCGCTATCAACGAGGGCGAATCGTCAGCTGTTTTTGGCCTGACCCAGGAATATCATGAATACCACCACACCATCTGCCACACCACCTGCCGGGAAAAAATCCAACGGTTTACTCGGCAATCTACTGTTTAACATCGCGCTGCCGGTCATTATTCTGAGTAAATTCAGTACCGAAGATTATCTGGGCCCGGTTTGGGGTTTGGTGGTCGCTTTAGCGTTTCCGGTCGGCTTTGGCCTGTGGGAGCTACTCAAATCCGGCAAAGTGAATTTCTTTTCAGTGGTCGGGATTATCAGCGTGTTGCTGACCGGCGGTATGAGTTTGCTGCAACTCGACCCGAAATATATCGCGATTAAAGAAGCGGCGGTGCCAGGTATTATTGGTTTATTGGTGTGGTTCAGTCAGCACAGTAAATTTCATCTGATTAAAACGCTGCTGGAAAACGCCCAGTTACTGAATATGACAAAACTGCAGCAAGTGCTGGAAAGCAAACAGCTGGTGCCACAGTTCGAGCACAAATTAGATGTCACCAATCAAATGTTAGCCGGTTCGTTTTTTCTGTCATCAGTGCTAAATTACCTGCTGGCGAAATGGATTTTAGTCAGCCCGCCCGGCACCCCGGCTTACAACGAAGAACTCGGCACCATGACGGCACTGAGTTATCCGGTGATCGCCCTGCCCAGCATGGTGCTGATGATGGCGGCGATGTGGTACTTATTTACCCAAATCAGCAAGCTCACCGGCGAAGATATCGATAACTTCCTGCAATAATACTCATGGGGTCAGAGTACTACTCTGACCCCAAAAGTTTCTGCCCTCATTAGTTTCGCCCCCCCCTTGTTAACTTTTTTTATCTTTATATTCGCCTGTTCATAATTTTCTGCTTCACTGAAATTGCACACAACTGTGGTGTGCTTCATAAAAAAAGCTGAAGGAATCAATAATGAATAAATATGGCGCAGAATTTTTTGGGACTTTTTGGTTAGTGTTAGGGGGTTGTGGTAGTGCTGTGCTGGCCGCGGCCTTTCCGGAACTTGGTATCGGTTTACTGGGGGTATCGCTGGCGTTTGGTCTGACGGTGCTCACCATGGCCTTTGCGATTGGCCACATTTCTGGTTGTCATTTAAACCCTGCCGTTTCGATTGGCTTATGGGCCGGTGGCCGATTTGAAGCCAAAGAATTATTGCCTTATATCGTGTCGCAGGTGCTGGGCGGTTTGGCTGCCGGTGCTGTGTTGTACCTGATCGCCAGTGGCAAAGCTGGTTTTGATGTCAGCGCTGGTTTTGCCTCCAATGGTTTTGGTGATCATTCGCCCGGTGGCTACAGCATGCAGGCGGCGCTGATTTGCGAAGTGGTGATGACGATGATGTTTCTGGTGGTGATTTTAGGCGCTACCGATAAACGTGCGCCACAAGGCATGGCGCCAATCGCCATTGGTTTATGTTTAACACTTATTCACCTGATCAGCATTCCGGTGACCAACACTTCGGTCAATCCGGCACGTAGTACCGGCGTGGCGATGTTTGTTGGTGACTGGGCAGTCGCGCAACTGTGGTTATTCTGGGTGGCACCGATTGTAGGTGCTGTGCTTGGGGCCGTGGTGTATCGGGTGATTGGTAAAGAAACAACGACCGCATAGTGCCATCCAACTGCCTGGGGGTCAGAAATACTTTTGGGGTCAGAGTAGTACTCTGACCCCAAAAGTAGCTTGTTAACAATTGACTCTGACCCCCGCGTTAACAAATGTCAGGGCTGTTGCTGTTTGTGCAGGCTTTGATTGATGAGTGCAACACAAGACGCATCAATGGTTTTTTTGCTGAGCATCAGATGAATTTCAGCACGGTAAAGCTCAAACGGCAGCACCACTAGCTGCTGATATGTGGGCTGATCTTCAAATCTTAACTTTACTGAGATTTGATCAGCCAGGGTAAAATCCGCCCGTTGATTGAGCACTAACGCCATCCGCTGCTCGGCATCAAAAATGGGCACTGACCGATGCTGCACCGGTTGCAGTTGTTTTAACTGTTCAAATTCAGCACCATAAAAACCTTTGGGGTTAAAAGTACCAATCAGTTTGCGCCGGGCTAATTCAAAAAATGCCGTTTGGGTGGTGATCTCAGGATAACGTTGCAGCACCAACGGGTGCACAATCACCACATTGGTTTCGAAGCGATAGGGTTGGCTGAACCAAGCAAATTTGGCACGGGCATCGGTATAAGAAGCGCCAAATAACAAATCAACTTTGCCACTGGCTAAATCATTCAGTGCCCGCGATTCCGGCATGCTAAGTAATTGCAACTCACTGCCGATGTCTTTTAATACTTTACGGATCAATTCGATATCAGTGCCGGTGACACCTTCGTCCGTCACTACGATATAAGGCAACCAGCTGCTGTTATACGGCAGCCGGATCTGCGCCGGGCACTGTGCCAGCAACGCAAAACTTGCGCCGCAGCACAGCGAGAAACCACATCGTAACCACCACTTCCGGCTTGATCCCATGCTTGTTTACTCTGGCACCTATTCTGGATCACTATAGCTGAAGCAGCGGCTTGCTGCCGCCCGGTTATGGCGCAGCCAACGCCAGATTAAATCGACTAAAAGCCAGCTCTAAATCGGCAATCAAATCGGCCGGATCTTCAAGGCCAATATGCAAGCGGATCAAGGGCCCCTTAAAAGGCCAAACAGTCGCGGTGCGTAGCGCCTGCACATTTAAGTTGGCGATGATCAAACTCTCGTAACCGCCCCAGGAAAAACCCATTTTAAAATGCTGCATGCCTTCGATAAAAGCGGCGATCGCTGTGGCGTCCCCCTGGTGCAATACAAAGGAAAACAAGCCATTGCTACCAGAAAAGTCGCGGATAAACTCCGCATGCCCAGGGTTTTCTGGCAACGCCGGATGGCGGATCTGCGCCACTTCCGGCCGTTGCTGCAACCACTTCACTACATCCAGCGCATTGTGCTGATGTTGTTTTAACCGTACGCCCAAGGTTCGCAAGCCACGCGCTGCCAGATAAACATCATCGGCCGAGGCGCAATAACCCATCAAATAACCGGCTTCCCGCAATTGCGGCCAATGTTTCGCGTTGGCACTGGCAGTACCAAGCATCGCATCGGAGTGCCCAACGATATATTTGGTCGCCGCCTGGATCGAAATATCCACGCCATGCTCAAACGGCCGAAACAACAACGGCGATGCCCAGGTGTTATCGAGCATGACCACGATGTCGTGCTGTTTTGCCACCGCGCAAATGGCCGGCACATCCTGCACTTCCATCGTCAATGAACCCGGTGATTCGAGGAAAATCACTTTAGTGTTGGGTTGAATCAAAGCAGCAATGCCAGCGCCAATTAAAGGATCGTAATAGGTGGTTTCAATGCCGAGGTTTTTCAAAAGCTTATCGCAAAGACCACGGGTCGGTTCATAAGCGTTGTCGACCATTAACAGATGGTCGCCGGTTTTCAGAAATGCCAGCAAAGCGCCGCTAATCGCCGCCGCCCCACAAGGATACAAGGCACAACCGCTGCCACCTTCGAGCTCACAAATCGCATCGCTAAAGGCAAAATGGGTCTGAGTACCACGCCGGCCGTAATAAGGCACCTGATCACCCCGATGAATGGTGGCGTGTTTCAGCTCGGCCATGGTGTCAAACACGATGGTCGACGCCCGCACTACCGGTACGTTGACGCTGTAACCGGTCCATTTTTTACTACGACCGGCGTGGATAATTTTACTTGCGATTTTCATGGGTAAACCTCAGACATCCAGATGGCTTTATTCTAGCGAGACTTAGCGTAGTTGTCGCCTGTTAAAGCAGCACTAAAACATAACATTACGTGCCTATTGCCGCTATCTGTTGCGGCAATATGTCTCAGCGTGCTTCGCTTCAACTGCGACCTCAGTTAAAATGCCCATCCGGCGCCAGCCCCTCCACTCCAACGAGCCACAGCATGTCATTTAATGCCCTCTATACCGATTTATCCGGTTATTACGATTTGATGTGTGCCGACATCGATTACCAGACGCAAAGCGAAGGCGCCATCCGGCTGGCACAATTTTTTGGCAATGGCGGCAAGCAGCACCTGGATTTGGCCTGCGGCACCGGCCCGCATATCGAACATTTTCTGGCAGCAGGTTTTCAATGCACCGGCCTGGATCTGAACCAGCCGATGCTGGACTTAGCCAAACAGCGTTGCCCTAAAGCACAGTTTTTACGGCAAAATATCTGCGATTTTCAGCTTGAACAACCAGTTGATGTCATCACCTGCTTTTTATATTCGCTGCATTATGCTGGCGATACCCTAGGCTTAACGGCCTGTATCAGCCGGGTGTTGGCCGCGTTAAAACCAGGTGGGGTGTTTTGTTTTAATACGGTAAATAAAGACCTGATTGATAACAACGCTAAAGTTCGTCACAGCACCAGACAAATAACTCAACACGGGCAAAACGACTTTATCTTTGAATCAGGCTGGTTTTATTCCGGCCAGGGCGACAAGCAAAGTCTGAACCTGAGTATTGCCAAAACCAGTTTGGGCGTGACGCAACAATGGCAAGATCAACATCCGATGGTGGCGGTGAATTTCGCGCAGTTACGCGCGCTGCTGGAACCGGCTTTTGAGGTAATTTTGCTGGAGCATGATTATGAAAAAATCGTGCCCTGGGATCAGAGCTCAGGCAATGCGCTGTTTGTGTGCATTAAACGTGAGCCAATTATTGGCTGATGTTCACTCATACACACAAAAAAGGGCTGCGGTGATTCACCGCAGCCCTTCGTCAATCGCCTGCTCCCTCTGGCCGATTGACTTTCAACTTACCTTAACTGTGCTTGCGACGACGCCAGAAACGTCCGCCAGCCACAGCTAACAACATCAACATCCAATGACCGATTGCACCGCCAGATGATTTTGGTTTCACTTCCACCACCACCTGCTGATCTTTCACCGTCACATTGACGATGGTTGTGCTGCTCAGCCCCTGATCTGCCACTACCACTTCAAAGCTGTAGCTGCCTGATGGCGCATTGTTCAGCGTCAGTTTGGCGCCATTGGCGGTAGTGTTCAGCGTGTTGCCGGATTTTTGCAGCCAGCTGTAGCTCAGCGCATCACCATCGACGTCGGTACTGGCAGATGCATCCAGTGTGATGGTCGAACCGCTGGTCCCTTCAACATTGCTGCTCACCACTTTAGCTAACGGCGCATCATTGACTGGCGTCACTGTCAGGTCAAAGCTGGTGCTGATTTTGTCGTTTGGTCGTTCCACATCAGCCACTGTAACCGTGACTGTGGTGGTCCCGACAAAGTTGGCGTCAGGTTTGATATTGATAGTTGAGCCTGGGCTATGACCATCAACCGTGGCCGTCACATTAGCACCGCTGACACTAATCACGTTGGCACTGTTATTTTCATCAGCGTACAGCACCTGCACAGCTTCGAGCTCAGTATCTTCAGCCACGGTCGTGTTGCGGATAGCGCCAATCGCGATGTTGCCTGGGACTGAAATCTCATGACTCATGCTGATATCAGCCATCCCTTCAACCTGACTGGTGGCTTCAACTTTTAACAAGCTACCAATCGCATTTTGAGCAACTTCAGCATTTAACGTGACCTGGAATTGTGACGACTCTGGGCCTACATAGTTGTAACACAACACTTTGCCGACACTCAGTTTACTGTCTAAGTCTTCATAAGCGAATTGGGTGCCTAAATGACCTTCTAATGGGCCAAATGCTGACAGTTGACCACGATAACCCTGCACACCCACAGCTCCACGGCCGTCGCCGGCAAAGTCTAACTGGTTATAGGCCATATAAAACTCATATTCGCCTTTACCAAACCGGGTTTTGTTATTGAAAATTAATTCAAACTCAAAACGGTCGTCGCGTTCGCCCCAGATATTCTGCCAGTTCTCATCCATTCCCAGGTAAGGCATGGTCCGCATGCCATCCCACTCCACAATACCCCAGCCTGACTGAGTACTGGCAATGGTCATCCCGGTATCCCAGCTCAATGGTGTAGCTGCCGATTCCAGAATAAATGGAAATCCACCCCAGCCACGCCACAAGGCACCAATCGTCTCATGCGGGAAGCCGTTGTATGGGAACGGATAATGCGCTGGGTAGAAAATAGGGTCGCCAGAGAATGCCACCACACCGTTGCCGCGCACCGACATGATCTGTGATTTGGCATGCTCATTGTTATATAAACCAAAACTGCCACCGTCACCGAACATGGCGTTATAGGGCACTAAGGTGCCTTCTCTGAGCAGACCCGGGTCATCACCAAAAATCGGATAAGCACCAAATTCAGTTAAATTGACGTATCGGTCATTGTTCTGACCAAAATCAGGCACCCGACACATGGCGTCTTCGTCGCTGCTGCTGATCTTGTACTCTGGCTTGATTGTCGATGTATCAGGTTGAGTCCCTTTAATCGTCAACACACCTTTATCCAGGGTAGTTTCGGTCACGATGCTATCGTCACTGGCCTGAATATTGTCGACCGACAGTGCTAAACCCGCCGGAATTTTCGCTGTTAAGGTGAAGTCCCGATCGGCACCTGACAGATTCGGTAACGTATTAAAATGCAACGCGACTGGCTGACCAGCACGAGCGGCAGTTTTATCCGCTTTTAAGGTGACATCATCATCACCACGACTCAGTTTCACCGGCACAAAACCGATGTTCCCGGCATTGGCAGACGACGAGCCGATATCAAAACCGGTGTAATACAGATCACCGGTTTTCATCTCAGGTTTATGCCAGTTGATTTGTAAATCAACCGGCGTTTTGCCATCGGTTTGAGCAGGCATAGCCACAGTGATATCGGTCGCTTCGTCACCTTTCACTACGGCATAGGTGTATTCGAAACTATCAGTACCCGCGGGCATCCAGTCGTTGGCGTTGTACATAATCGCAAAGTACTTGCCGGCTTCGGGTTCGTTGATATTACAGTAGTTGTTGTACGTCACATGCCAGGACACACAAAGCATTTCGGTGTCTAAGTCCATCACGCCATTGTTATTAAAGTCTTTCCCTAAATAAACAATGGCATTTCCGAAGTTATACGATTCTTTGTTGGTGGAATGGGTTCTTTGCAGAGTCTCCACGATCAACCGCTTACTGTTCGCAGGCACGTCAATCCAGAAACTATGCGAAGCTTCATCCAGCCGGTTTTGATCAACATCACCTTCCTGCAATGGCCACGGGAACGTGAAATCGTCATCTTTTGGCAAGGTCACGCTATGTCGCTCAGCTTTCACTGGCGCATAAGCGCGGGTCACCGCCTGGCTCATCGCTGGCACCGGCAGATTTTTAACGGTATAGCTGCTGTTGTTACGGTGTGCGGTCACCGCCAAACGTTCTGGCAAATCACCATTGTCGTATTTAAATACCACCGGCAACCGCATTTCGGGCGCTTTGTTATGGTCTTCTTTAAACATCAGATGCGACTGTAGTTCGACTTCAGAATTTCCCAGTACATCCTGCGAATTCATAATCGAAGCCCGTACCATGACGGTCTGACTTTCACCGGCTTTTAAGGTGAATTTGTTGGGTAATATTTCGAGCTTGGCGCCCTGCTGCACATATCTTTCCTGATAGGACGGCGACCAGTTGGTGATTTCATCGGCTGAGACGGTCCAGCTGCCATCTTGGGTGGCGGTAAAAGTACGCAACCAGCTACAAGTAGGCTTGCAGCTGAAATTAACCATTTCCGGCAAGTTCAGTTTATGCACCAGACCACCATTGGCCGGGTTCGCCGCCAACATATTGTCGTAGCTTTCATCCATTAATAAACCGGCATCTATAGCAGAAGCAACGTTGATGCGACCCGTACCGGCGCGGTAGATTTCGGCTTTTTTATCCAATTCCCACTCGGTGTCCGGATGGACGGCATAGGTCACCACCGGTTCAGCCGTTAACTGCAAGGCCGCTTGTTTTTGCGCTACTGTCCAGCTTGGCCGGGCCTGAGTTAACAAGGCCAAAGCACCTGCGACATGCGGCGCAGCCATCGAAGTTCCGCTGTAAGCAGCAAAATCACCGGTCACCGGGTTTTGCCCTAACCGCTCTGCAAACGGACTCTCGTCATTGGTGGCGGCGTAGATGTTGACACCAGGCGCAGTGACCGAAGGCACCAGATGTTCCGGATTAGCAATGCCTGGTCCTCTTGATGAAAAATCAGCCAGTTTATCGGCTTCACTCTCATCGACTTTGCGTTCAATGCTGGTTGCTGAAATGGTCAACTGATGGCCGGTACTGCTGGTTGAACTCAGCCAGTAGTACATACTGTTCCACCACTGCGCATTGGATAAATGGATGCCCGGCACGGCGTAACTATCGGTTTTGACGATATTGCCTTCATCACCATAATCGGTGTTGTTGTACAGGATAAAACCTTCAGCGCCACCGGCCGCAACATTGGCAGATTTTTCTACCCGGCCATTGGTACCACGCTGACAGACCACAATCACCTTGGCTGGATTGCCTTCCGCATCCAGGTATGGCTGGCCTTCGTCATTGGTTAAGTTATCAAAAGTGCCTGCGGCAAAAGGTTCGGTACACTGCGTATTGCCGAAATTTTCCGCTTGTACCACGATCCCGGTGACAGCATTGGTATTAATGCCACCGCCTTGTAGCGGAGCTGTCGGTACACTATCACCACCGGCAAAATCTGCTGCTTTGGTATCCACATCGATAGTCCGGCCCGTCGTCGAGGCCGCCACGTTTAGTAACCAGGGGGAAACGTGGTCGATGTAAGTACCGGTTTCCATGCCATTGCTTAAACCGGCATTACCGGCCGAAGCCGCCACTGCGATGCCCGCCTGATGCGCACCTAAAAATGCCAGTTCAATCGCATCTTCCCACGGCGATGTGGTATTCATCACATTACCAATCGAGAAGTTAATGGCATCAACACCATCGATCACCGCATCTTCAATCGCGGCGATAAGCGCTTCACCTGGGCAGCCTTCTAAAGGGAAACAGACCTGATAAGAAATAATATTGGCATGAGGTGCTACACCGGAAATTTCCGGGAATAAATCGGCTTTGACCACAATCCCATCACTGGCAGGGCTTAACTCATGCACCACATAATCAACATCTTTAAGCACATTACCAGCGGCGGTAGAAGCGGTATGCGAACCATGCCCCGCCATATCTTCACCCACGGCCGGGTAAATTCCGTCGTAAGTGTCGGTGATAACTGAATAACTACGAATACCAATCAGCTTGTCGTTGCAGCGGTCTTTAAATTCATCCACTGCACAATCGCCAACAAAGTTGCCAGCACCCAGCGGGTTGACATGGTCATAACCATCATCGCCGACATCAGCAAATGAAGGGTGGTCACTGTTAACACCCGTGTCGATAATACCAACCACCGTGCCTTCACCTTTAAATGGCAGTTTGCTGCTGGTTTGGCCGGTCCAGACTTTGTCAGCGCTCATGCGCTTTGGGCCTTCGTCGGTGTGTAATTGGTACATTTTTGAACGCTGCACGCTCACTACATTGGCTAAACCGGCGACTTGCTCAGCTTCGCCCTGGGTCAACGTTAAGCTGAAACCATTGATAGCATTGACAAATTGTTGACGGACTTTTTTATCACCCAGCAATTGGCTGATATCCTTCAGCGCAGCCTGCTGCTGATCCAGCAGAAACTGCTGATAATTTTTCACTGCGGCATTGACCGGCTTACCCTTAGCAAACAACCGTTGTTCGGCGTCCGCTTTTTGCAGTTTGGTCGCTGCCATGCCGGCAATACCACCATTGTATTGGCTGACCGGATTCTGCCGCAGTCGCACTATGTACACCTGCTCACCGCTGATGTCCGCTTCACGCACAAATTTAACTTTGGCCGGTTGCAACGCGATGTTTAAACCTTCGTTTTCCAGCCGGTTGTTTTGGATGGTGCGTCGATGTTGCCGCTTTTTCAGCTGCTCTGCTGACATGGTGATGGGCTTCAAGGTATTGGCGGCATTTTGACCACTGGCGGTCACCGGCACATGACCTGTTGCTGCTTGTGCCAAAGCAATGCCACCAAGGGCGGCGGCCACTGCATAAGCGATTGATTTTAGTTTCACTGGATTCTCCACTTTTGATTATTAAGGCGACTGGTTATTTTTCCGTCGCTAAATTTATCTAATCATTCATGGCCAGCAGGTGGCGAAACCTTTCATGTATCAGTTTGTATCATTGCGCTAAAACAGCTGCTTTCAACATGCAGTCTTGCTAAAGTGCAATCAGAGCTTGATTGAACTACCTGGTTGTTGATGAAAATTTTCGGACTTGGGTTACTTGTTACCAGCTTAGGTTTCAGCAGTAATCTTTTTGCAAATACCACATTGCCTGCAGCGCAAACGGATGCCGGGCGCTGGGAATTTGCCTTGTCGCTTGGCACCGGCAAAGTGACCACACCGCTATCTAACCGTGACGATCTGCAAGGTTCAGTGCTACCGGTGGTGAGTTATTACGGCGAGCGTTTTTTTATCGAAAACAGTTTTATGGGCTACAGCCTGGTCGAACAAGAAACCTGGTATCTGGATCTGGTGGGGGGTCTGAATGATGATGGGTTTTTCTTCGTACTGGATGGCGTGAACCAATTTGGCTGGTGGGACGCGCTAGGCATTGAACGTGGTTACAACCTCGAAGGAGGAGGTCCGATTGATCCTCCGGGCACTTTTGAAGATATCGAACGTCATTTATCTTATATGGCAGGCACCAGCGTCAGTTGGTTAACCAACCTCGCCGAGCTGCGACTGACCTTGTTAACGGACGTCAGCGGCGTGCACCATGGCCAGGAACAACACTTCAGTGTGCGCAAAAGTTATAGTTACCAGCAATGGCAATTTCGCTGGCAATTGGGTGCGCTGCATAAAGATCAGCAAATCAATAACTATTATTACAACCTGCGCCGACACGAACTGCACAACGCCGATTCCTGGTTCAAACTACCAGATAGCTGGCAGTATTTTTACGCGCTGACGGTCAGTTACCAGGTTAATCCGCAGTGGGCCGTTCAGGCGTTCTGGCAAAAGAACCAGCTGGACAAAGACCTGCTCATCAGCCCGTTAGTAGCCACCGACCATTACTACAGTCGATTTATCGGAGTGAGATACAGCTTCTGATGAACCAACGGTGCAGTCTGGCCTGCGGGCTTGTCATGTTAGGACTTACCACGGATGCCGATGCCGCATCAGCTGCACTGCGACTGCAATTATTGCCACAAACCTGTGTCATTACCGAACAACAACCTTGGTGCAAAATCCGGCTGCAAGTGCAGGTACATGGTGGCGACATGCTACAGCAATTGTGCCTGTATCACGGCAGCATCAGGCACAGCTGCCTGCAACATTCTCCGGATCGCAGCAGTACGTTTGAAGTGAATATTCAAGCCGACCAAAACCAGCTGCTGCAACTCAAAAACCACAGCGGCGAACTTTTGGCCAGTGGCGAATTAAATCTGGTGCAATATCAGGGAGTGCACAAACGGCATAAACGCGGATATTTGTGGAATATGCTCTGATGCACCAACACTGCAAAATTCTACTGATTGAAGACGATGCCGGCCTGGCTCGCGGCATCAGTGAATATCTGCAGATCCAGCACATCGAACTGCTCCATGCCGCAACGGCGCAACAAGCGTTGGCCGTGGCAGGCGATTTTGATTTGATCCTGTGCGACATCATGCTGCCGGATGGCAACGGTTTACAGTTATTACCGGCGCTGCAGCAACGCTGGGCCTGCCCGGTGTTATTCCTGACGGCGCTTAGCAGTGCTGATGATCAGATTTGTGGTCTGGAAGCCGGTGCCGCCGACTATTTATGTAAACCCATCGACCCCAGTTTATTACTGGCCAAGATCCGCAGTAGCCTGCGCGCCAGACAGCATCAACACCGGCGTACTTTGGCATTACATGATTTGGTGATCGACTTCAGTCTGAACCGGGCTTTGTTGGCCGGTCGCCCTTTGCAACTGACCAGTCTGGAATTTGATATTTTATGCTTTTTTATGACGAGGCCAGGCCAAATCGTCAGTCGTGAACTGTTATTTCATCATTTGGTTGGTCGGGCCTACGATGGGCTCGACCGGGCGATTGATGTGCGGATCAGCCGCTTACGTAAACACCTGGAGCAACTAAACGTCACCGGTCTGGCCATTGTCACCGTGCGCGGCCAAGGTTATTTATTTAACTATTTGCCGGAAGCTGCAGCGCTACCTGAGATCGCAGCGTCGCCGGTAACCACAGCCGCTTTGCCAGATCTTAGCGTGGCGGGGCCATCACGATGAAAAAACAATTTGTGCGGTTTTATTTGTTGTTGCTGCTGTCCTGCGCCGGATTATTGTGGGCGCTGGGTAGTATGTATCAACTGCTGCAACAAGAGCAGTGGCACTATCAAATCAACGCCACCCAACTGTTTGATTTACAACAACAACAGTTATCCCTGTTTCAACAAATACCCGCCGCCAGCCTGTATTTTCCGCCGGAAATTCATACCATCATTGCCGCGAAACAAGTGGTCGCCGTCGACTTACCGGACGGTCAGAGTTTGTATTACCGGCAAAGCCAGCACGCGGGCATGTTAGATCAACTGGGCCCGATCCCAACCCTTGCTGCTGCCGACGACAGCTTACCGTTTTTGTTATACGGCGCTTTAGCCTTGTTATTCCTCGGTTTATTGTGGCCGGTATTTAGGGATATTAAGGTGCTGACCCGCATGACGCGGCAATTTGCCACTGCGCCAGAACCGCTGCAAACCCGCATCAAATCAGGCTCAAGCTTGTACCCATTGGCACAAAGTATCGAAAACATGGCGGCGCAAATTAGCCAGCTGATCACGATGAATCAGGATATGTCGCGCACCATCGCCCATGAAACCCGCACACCACTGGCGCGGATGAAATTTACCTTAAGCCTGGCCGGCAGCCAGCTGGAGCATCGGTTATCACAACGTTTACTCGATGATATTGCCGAAATTGACAGTTTGGTCAGCAACTATCTGGATTTTTCCAGACTGGATTATTTTCATATCACGCAGCAGTTGCCGCAACAGCTACCACAACAACGACCGGCTGATTTGCTGAACGATTTAGCCGGCCGTTTTGATATTTACCAACATTCCTTTGAACTGACGTTTCAAACGCAGCTGCAACATGCTCATTTTAATTATCCGGCGTTATTGCTGGCCGGCCAAAACTTGCTGGCAAACGCCTTACGTTACGCCAAACAACAAATTCGGGTCGAATTTAGCCGGCAGTTGATTGATGACCAACAGTTTTACCAGTTAACCGTGTCAGACGATGGCCCGGGGATGGCAGAACATCCGGATGTGTTGCAACGGTTGTTTCGAAGAGGCGATAACAGCTCTGGTTTTGGGCTGGGGCTGTATATCGTCAGTAAAGTTGCCAGCTGGCATCATGGAGAAGTTTGTATTCATTCCACAGCTGGCCAGGGCACGGCAGTGAGTTTGCGCTGGCCTTGTCCTGCACCAGTGCGGCAAATTGCTGAATAACTTGTTGGTATTTCTAAGTATTAAGGTTAATCGGCGCCGACCAACATCACTGGCGCGCCACCGGTTGAAATACGCGCCGCATCTGTTGGTTGTGGGTACAACACCTGTAATTTCACTGTAGTCATAGCGCGTCCTCGGGTGGATGTTCGTTGGATACAGACTGCATGCTTTAAGCGCATCCAGGCTGGATAAATCGGCAGCACTAAACGCTAGTCATTTTATGGTGTTAGGGCAAGTCGCCGCCGGACTGTTTGTTGGTTTTACCGCCATCCGTTTTCTGCTGGCGGCTTTTTATCCAAAACCAATCCTGATGTGGCTGTTTTTAGGATTGTCGACGCTGTTATTGTTAACGTCCTACCAAAGCCCATTACAACTGCTGGCGTTTTTAGCCAGTAATCTGGTCGGTTTTTTACGGCAGCGCCAGGCTGTTCAAGCGGGTTAATTCAACAGCAAAAGGGCTAGAACTTGACAACGAGTGACGCCCCCAGATTCTGTGTTTTAATACCGGCGACTTTGGTTTGCTCAAAATCCAGGGTCATTGCTACCTGGTGGTTAATGCCATAACCAACACCAAACCCGGCAATCGCCGAGATGCCATTGTCACTGAGCTTGTTAGTTTCAACTGCCGCGTTACTTCCTGCCGCTGTGGTCAATTTATTGTTCCAGAACAGCGCCCCAAGATTGGCTTTTAAGTAAAAGCTGTCACTTAACGAATAAGTGCCGACCAAACGCAGATCACCGGCAATCGTTTCAAAATCACCTTGTAACACAGTTTCGTCAGATAACGCGCCATCACCAGCGGCAACTTGCCGCGCGACACTAAAGTCAGCTTTGCCATAGCTTGCGACACCGGCTTCCACAGCAAAAAAACGATTAAAATGATGACCAATAAAACCACGGACCCCAGTTCCGGATGAGTTCTCGTTTTTCGTGACCGGGCCGAATGCGTCTGCGTTGATTTGTGGTGAAGACAGGAGATGCTGATAGCTATTTTGTTGAATATGAAGCCCATAATAATCAAATTGATGGCCGCTAGTTGCCTGCGCCTGTGCCGAGCACAAGCCAATTAAACCGAGCATGGAGATACGGAAGAATTGCATTACGTGTTACATCCTTAAGAGAATTTACCAACAACATCTGTTGCTGCGATAACGACTTTTGACGTCGTCTACAACTTATTTAGCGCCTACAACTTGTTATTTTTCAAAAACTTGACAAGAAGGCAATAACAATTTTGGTAAGTTGGACTACGCACAAAAACCATAACCAACATTGCCCTTGCTGCGGCAAGGTGGCATTTTCTACACTAGCGGATATTAATTTACAACAAGTAATTAACTAAATGTGTAGCGCGAAACTGCTCAACCAGCATCCAGGCGCAAGGTGAAAATATGCAGGATGCCATGCAGAACGGCTGTGGCTGTGACCTGCCAGCACCGTTGCATAGACCCGGATTGTCGTGCAGGCGTAGCAAGCTTATTTGGTGAAAAAAGTCGTTCAAAAGTGTTTAAAAATCGGCTATCTTGTTCCCGTTTTATTCGTTATGCCTGCAAAGGTGATCTTTTTTATCTGCAACATCAATTAGATCCCGCATGAAACACCGCTTTAAACCCGAACGTTCATCCGTGTGATGAATACACGCTTGCAACAAATTTGGGGTTTATTTAAAGGCAATTTAATCGTTACTGCTTTGCAGTAAATGTTTCTTTAATACGGATTGGTCATAAAAATAATCATGGAAAGTAAGATGAAATGTTTATCAAAAGTCGTGATCGCGATGGCGTCACTTTGTTCCACCTTGCCCGCCGCTGCCAGTACCACCACCTATAACTATGACGCCAGAGGCCGCCTTATTCAGGTCGCCGATGGCACAGGTCGTAAAGTTGATTACACCTTGGATAAGGCCGGAAATCGCACCAATGTTGCTGATGAGACTGCCGGCATGGTGGCCCCGCAAATCGTCAGTTTTACCGCCCCCAGCCTAGTCAATCAAGCTGGCCTTTATGCCACGCTGAATTGGACATCCAGTAACGCAGTGTCTTGTCGGATGACGGTCAACGGCGTGTTGGTCTATCCGACCCTCGCGGTCACCGGGGCGGTCAGTGTGCAAATCAATACCATGACAACATTCGTGTTGACATGCATCAATGGCAGTTTGTCAGCCTCTTCCTCCAGAACCGTTCGGATCAAAGATATTAACTAATTCAGGTCACTAATTCAGATCACTGATGCAGTAAAAATGGACTTCATATGAAACACAAATTCACCAACATCGTTGCGTTATGCCTATTGGCGTTGACGCTGGGTAGCGCAGATGCCTCAGAGCATCCGAACATCAAGCCACTGCAAGTGGCCGCCGATATCAACGCGGTTGATTTATTATCCGGCAAGTTTTATCCAAAATTACCAACCCTGAGCATTCCTGCTGCGCCGAGATTAACCCTCGAAACCATGCAGCAATTTGATTCAAAAATCACCGGAATTTTATATGCTTCGGTTGATGCCACCGGGATGCCGACCGGCGAGCGCAGAGAAACCTATTCACTGACCTTTGGCGGTAAAACTTCAGAGTCATTCACCTGTCTCAGTTACGAGTGCCGGGCCGCCGATGGCACGGGTTCCAGTCTGCACGGCAATATGAATGCCAATTCACGGCAGTTCAGGTATACCCAGGGCAGCAGCGGCATTGCAGTTCTTTATACGCTGCAGTCGTCTTTCTTTGATTACAGCGGGCCCTACAGCTCAAAAGCATACGAAGGCACCTGGTATGCCAGTCAAATCATCTACCCGGATGGCGAGACTATTGATATTGCCTATACCACGGCCAATGCCGGTTTGTTTGTGGCACATCGCCCACACACCGTGACATCCAATAGTGGCTATCAACTGCTGATCAGTTATCAGTCTGACAGTATCAGCGGCAACTGGGGCATGCCATCGCTTGCCAAATTAATCAAAACCACTGAGCCCTGGAATGTGCTAGCCCAGCACACTTATAGCGGTACCGGCACCACCGATTTACTCGGCCGACTGTATACCCATCAGGGATTTAGCAGCGGACTGGGCTCGAATGATCACACCAATACCTTTAGTCAAACCTTGCCTGGGGACAGCTCACCGGCACTTAGTGTCAGTTCGGCCAGCCTCAATTATGCCGGCACCGTTCACAGTAATTTTGTGACTCAAGTGGTGCGGGATGGTTTGTCATACAGCTATAACTATACGCCGGTAAGTGGCTCTGGTTTCGATCCGTCAAAGCAATTTAGCCAGGTGCAAATCACTGGTCCAGATAATTACAACCGGGTTGTCGGCCTGCTGGTCATGCAGGCTCCAGATCCGCACAGGCAGTTGATCCAATCCGATACGGACAGTACCGGCAAAACCACAACTTACACCTACACCGGCAAGAATCAGGTTGAGTCGGTGACTTACCCGGAAGGTAATCAGGAATTCTATACCTACGACAGCGTGGGCAATGTCACGTTACGCCGCCAGGTCGCTAAGCCGGGCTCTGGGGTTGCCGACATCGTAACCCAGGCGCATTACAACAGTATTGGCTGCGGGGACGTACTGCCGACAATCAATATTTTGTGTTTCCGGCCAGAATATACCCTGGATGGTAAAGGCAATCGCACCGACTACACCTTCTCCAGCGCACACGGTAATTTACTCACCCAATTGGCACCTGCGGATGTCAATGGCATTCGCCAGCTGACCACCAACACCTGGGAGCAGGTGAACACCATCTGGCGGCTGACCAAAACGTCCGTCTGCGGCCAGGGTTATTGTGGCGGCAAAAACGAACAGGTCACCCTTTATACCTACTGGGGCAGTACCGCCCTGCCAAAAACCGTGACCAAAACCAACGGCAATGCCAGCAAAGCTGAAACCATTACTTACGATTACGATAATGCCGGGCGGTTGCAAAGTGAAGACGGCCCACTGGCTGGCAACGCTGACGCCAGTTACTCACGCTATGACAGCGTGGGACGCAAGACCTGGAGTATTGGCCCGGTCAATCAATCCGGTAAACGACCTGCCACCAAAACCGTGTATCGCAGCCGTGATGACCAGGTAGAAACCGTCTATCAGGGGTATGTGAATAGCGAAACCGACACCAGCCTGGCCAGTATTAGTCTCACCACCAGCAACAGTTACACCAGCACCGGCTTATTAAGCAAAACTGCGGTGGCATCCACCCAAACCGATAAGCTGACGCAGTTCAGTTACGATTTGCGAAATCGGCAGCGCTGTGTGGTGGTACGGATGAACCCGGCGCAGTTTGCTGTAGCACCTGCAGATGCGTGCGTAAAAGGCACCACCGGTACTTACGGCGATGACCGCATCACCCAGCACAGCTACGACACCAATTCCAGGCTGATTAAAACCGTCTCTGGCGTCAGTACCACCGCGGAAGGTGTTGATATCGAAATGACCTACACCGCCAACGGTCAGATTTTTA
>Ga0115550_1000034_pt1 | contig 152679 bp, 137 predicted proteins | sample COGITO_mtgs_1005_FD_87177 | JGI IMG/M metagenome (GOLD analysis project Ga0115550, IMG submission 87177) | Pelagic marine microbial communities from North Sea - COGITO_mtgs_100511 | ecosystem: Environmental > Aquatic > Marine > Epipelagic | place: Germany:Helgoland, sampling site Kabeltonne...
CAATCAGCGCCAGCCATTGTTCGGAGGTTCTGCGGATCATAGGAAACCCTGTTTGGTGAACGATGCAAACAGGGTATGGAGATTCAGCTAAAGCTGGAATGTGTGGTTTGAGTTACGCTTACTGCACAATGTGTGTAATACTACTCAGTGTCATATTCAATAAATTGGTAAGATTTTGATGCAGCGGCCAGATTAAACTGCGAACATTTAGCATCTTCAAGAGCGGATTCTCTACGTTCAAAAACCGCAAACAACTTATCAATATCTGGTTTGTAAAATGCCTTAACCATCTTAGAGCGCTTGAGCAAAAAATACTTACTGCAAATATCAAATTTTTTCTCTAAGTCCTTATCATCCCCCCAAATGTTATGACTTTCAAAAAAAAATGTTGCGCCAGATTTTGTGAGATCGAATATTTTCCTTATGTATCTATCAAATGAAATATTTAAACCACCGTCTATGGTATGGTGATTCGATAGCGAAAACACACAGTCAAACGTTTTATCTGCAGAATAGTTTTCAAAGTTTGCATCGATAAACGATATATTTTCTAAACTCAAATATTCTGCGGCGGCTCTGCCAATGCGATTTAGGAAAGGATTGTACTCAACAGCTGTCACACTACCGGCTTGACTTGCAACTTCACATGCTAAGAATCCCGCATTTGATCCAATATCTAAAACATTTGAATCGCTTTTAATATAGCGCTTAGAGTCGTAATTTGTTAGCCTTTCCTGTACAGGCTTAACTCCAAATACTCCGATCTTTTCGTAGCCTTGATAAAAACTTCCGTCACAGTAAACCATTGCTGGCCAACTTAGTAACTGTTCTTTATTGATCTTTGATAACTCCTCATGCAGCGGTTTTAAATGCGGATTTTCTTTCAAAAAACTATTAGTTTTTTCGTTTAAAATTTTTTTAACATCAAACCATTTTGATCGTGGTCTATGTAAAATCTTGTCGATTTTAACTCTTGTATTGGAGCGTACGAGTGGACTTTTTTGTAGTTTAATCATTTTTCCTTCCTGCTTACTTTTAGCAAATTAGGTATGGACTTCCCAGTGTTTACCAGACAGCCTGTTATTCCAAAAAATACGCTTCCTCGAATTCAGTCGGCGAAGTACCGCTTGTATGTGAGTGGTGTTTTTGGGTTTTTAAAGCATAACAATAAAGTTAAAAATCTCGCTTTTCATTTCATTGGCTCGTCACGAATACTTTCTTACTCGTAACTCTTTTTTTAACGTTGCAAAAACTGTGTGCAATCAAAATATCATAACAATTACTACAAGCGTAACAACAACTCCCATGCGGCGTGCTTCACGCATGTTGCTTTGCTCAGTTTGGCAGCAGCTTAGCTTATACTTCAGGTTGGTTGACGCATGGCAGTTTTTCAAGTACCTCAGTTTGCTATTTTTAAGGAACTAAGTCATTGATTTTGGCGGTTTCGACCATGCAGCGCAGAACCATGCCACCGGTGATGCCGGTTCTGGTGTTGTCACCCAGCCAGCCTGTACAGCTGATAACAAAGAATTTCACAGTGCCTTCGGCATGGTTGTTGTCGATGTTGAGTCGGCCATCTTCGAGATAGCTGGTCAGTCCTACAGTTGTTCAAGATGCTGTGGATCATAATCCTTCCAATCTGATAGCCAAATTCAGTGTGCCATTACACGGACGACACCGAAGCAGCTGGCCAGACAAACCGAAATACGCAAACAGCGCATCGTCCATCTAAGAGCTCAAGACATCATCATCGTTTGAAAATTCTATTCTGCCTTCATAGAACAGTAATTTTCAGCCTTACAAAGGGCTTTAAAGCCACTTTAGCGAAAACTTTAATTTATTTTATAAAATTATTTAAATGTAACTTATTGAAAATTAATGGGTATTGCAATAAGTTGCCGCTTGGCGGAAAAAAAGTGCCTTTTTTTATTAAAGTCCTGAAGTTGGTTGCCGATACCTAAGTTAAGCCAGATTGCAGTCTGGCGTAAATTGCGGAAATCCGCGTAACAAAACAAGTTGAATGTGGCTTGCAGGCTGCTGAAAACTTAAGGAGTGGCTCATGGCTTTAGCAGTAAATACCAACGTATCCTCATTAAATGCCCAACGGCAGTTATTAAATTCTGGTGGCGCGCTGGATACCGCGTACAAACGTTTGTCTTCTGGTTTCCGGATTAACAGCGCCGCTGATGACGCTGCTGGTTTGCAAATCAGTAACCGTTTAACCAGCCAGGTGAATGGTCTGAATCAAGCTATCAGTAACGCCAACGACGGTATTTCAGTCGCTCAGGTTGCTGAAGGTGCGATGGACGAAATCACCACAGCACTGCAACGGATCCGGGTGTTGGCCGTTCAATCGCAAAACGGTATCAACAGTTCTTCTGACCGTTTGGCACTGCAAAAAGAAGTATCAGCGTTAAAAACTGAAATCAGCCGTATTGCCCAAAACACTCAATTTGGTGGTGTGGACTTGTTAAAAGGTACGTATTCCGCGAAATTTTTGGTCGGAGCAAACGCCGGTCAATCCATCAGTGTGAATATCTCCAGGACAGGCGGCGGTTACGGTGCATCAGGTCTGAATATTAATACACTGTCAGTATCGTCAGTGGGCGGTGCTTCTGCAGCATTAGCAAGTATCGACAGCGCAATCAAAGTTGTTGATGGTGCCCGTGCTGACTTAGGTGCGATCCAAAACCGGTTCCAGTCAACCATCCGTAACTTAAGCAACATCGTGGAAAACGTATCCGCTGCTCGTAGCCGGATCAAAGACACCGACTTTGCGAAAGAAACGGCTGAACTGACCCGGGCACAGATATTGCAGCAGGCCAGTACAACGATTCTGGCTCAGGCCAACACCAGGCCGCAATCTGCACTATCATTATTAGGCTAAGCTTAATGCTTAAAGCGGAGATTAATTCAAGTCTCCGCCAAAGCAGCCGATAGAAGGTAAGTGCATATGAGCTCAGTAATCACCGGCAGTTTCAGCAACGCAAATGCGACTCAGGTTACGCAAGGTAACACCGCAGTTGACCTGAGAAGCACGAAAGTGACTGATATCATTGCTAAGCAACAAACCGAAGCCGACAAAGTTGAGGAGCAGCCTGAAGAGCAGGTTACACCAAAACAATTAGGTGAAGCCGTTGAGCGTATAAACCAGTTTGTAAATGCAGAAATGCGTACGTTAAATTTCTCAGTCGATGAAAATTCTGGCAAAGCTGTTGTCAAAGTAATCGATTTTGAAACCAAAGACGTGATCCGGCAAATTCCGGGCGATGAAGTATTGCGAATGGCAAGTGCAATCAAAAGGTTGCAAGAAGACTTAGGGTCGGCAACAGGTTTGTTGATCGACAGTAAAGTGTAGTACACATAATTACGGAGAGTGAATCATGGCCATAACCGCTTTAGGTACCGCTTCTGGTCTTGACTTGGAATCATTGGTTAAACAGTTGGTCCAGGTTGAACGCGCAAGCAAAGAGTCGCGGTTAGAAAAAGTGAGTAAAGGCCTTGATTCATCTCTTTCCGGTTTTGGTAAACTGAAATCCGCATTATCTAAGTTTCAGGATGCAGTCAAAGCGTTAAGTACAGAAAATTTGTCAGCGCGAACCACGACTGTGAAACAACCCACCGACGACAAAACCTATCTTGAAGCTAAAGCGAAAACAACCTCGGCCACAGGTTCTTTTGATATTAAAGTGAATGCTTTGGCAGAAGGTAGCCGCCTCGAAACGGCAGGGGGAGCTTTTACGTCCTCCACAAGTATCGTAAGTACCACGGCAGGCAAAATGACCTTCACCGCAGGTACGAAAACTTTTGATGTTAATGTCACCGCGAATATGACGGTTGATCAACTCCGTCAAAAAATTAATAGCACGGGTAGCAATTTTGGCGTCAGCGCCAACTTAATTAATAGTAGCGAAACCGGCACTAAATTAGTGTTCACTTCGAATGTAACGGGCGCTGGTAATAACTTGGTCATCACCAACGACAATGCTGAATTAAATCCTGTTTCAACGGGCGGTGGTTTAGTCGTTGCCAAAAACGCTGCCGATGCAGTGATAACTATTGATGGCATTGAGACCAGAAGTAAAACAAACGTCTTTAACAATGCAATTCAGGATACCGAACTGACCATCAGTAATATCACGCCAGATGGCAATAATGCCCGGATGACCATCGCCACCGATAAAAAACAAGCTGAAGATAAAATTAAGACGTTTATGGATTCATACAACGCCTTAGTGACCGAAGTTGAAACTTTAAGCCGTAACCGGATGTTGTCAACAGATGGCAAAACAGTGATTCTCGAAGGTGGTGATTTAAACGGCGATTCAATGGTTCGGGGCATTATGAGCCAGGTCACCTCAATCATGACCGGGGCTGTTAAATCTGCCGATCCTAAACTGAATAACCTCTATGCACTGGGGATTACCTTTGACGATCAGGGTAAAATGGAAATTCAGGCCAAGAGTTCATTTGGTAATTTATCGGGTCGTGAGCGGTTGGATAAAGCGCTGGATGAGAATTACGATTTGATCGGTAGTTTATTTACCAGCAAAGATGGCCTTGGCACGCTTGCAACAAAGTTGTCGACTGAGTTTACCCAACGTGGTGGTTTGTTGGCAGGCAAAGAAGAAGCATTAAAAGCTGAAATCAGAAAAAATGGTAAAGACAAAGAAGCCTTTGAACTTTATATGTTTAGTTTTGAAAGTACCATGCGCCAGCGTTATGGTGCACTCGATAGTCAGCTGGGAGGTTTACAACGGACCTCGTCATTTTTATCACAGCAATTAGCGTCTTTACCGAAATTCGGTGGTTAGGAGTAGGACATGAGTTACGGCATCAAAGCATATAAGTCGGTGGGCGTGAAAAACGATCTGGCCGTTGCTGATCCACACCGGGTGATCCAATTGCTGATGCAAGGCTCACTGGAGAATATGGCGTTGGCCAAAGGTGCCATTGAGCGCAAAGATTTTGTGGTGAAGTCAAAATCTGTATCCAAAGCGATGACAATTATTGCAGCACTGCAAAATTCGCTGGATATGGATGTTGGCGGTGAAGTTTCCGAAAACCTCTGGTCATTGTATGATTTTATGGTGAATCACCTGATGCAGGCCAGTCGCGAAAGCAGCGTGGCGAAGATTGATGATGTGATGGAAATCATGTTAAAAATCAAATCTGCCTGGGATCAAATCTCAGTGGCTGATCGTGAAAAAGGTTTCGCCTTGTTAGCTGAAAAAAATGGTCAGGCCAACCTGGCAACTGCCTGAGTACTTATTTTGACTATGCCATGGTCAATCCAACTGCAGCAGCAACGCGATGATATCGAGATGCTGCTGCAGACAGAATCTTACCCCATCGAACTCTTTGCCGAACTCTGGCAAACCTATCAGCAAAGCCTCGAAAGCTGCTGCAGCGATATTACCGATCCTGCTGATTTAGAAAGTATATTGGCAGATAACTTGCAGTGGGTTACTCTGATAATACAACAAGTATCTTCTGAAAAAGACGCCGTAGCGGCGAAAGTATTGCAACTGCAAAAAGGCAAAAGAGCTCAGCAAAGCTACGGTGACAATAACTAAGCAAAAGCTGGCGGTTATGCTCAAATACATCAATTACCAATTGCTAGACGACGAAGAACAGCAGAAGCAACTTGAACGTGCTGTTGCCCCACAGATCAGCCGGAATATCCGGCAAAATATTGACGCCTTCCGGCAATATATCCCTTCCGTATTACAAATGTTGCACGAGCACGAAGTGCAACAATTTTCGTTATTTTGTACTGCTCAGCAACAGTTAAACATCGTCGATTTCGCGACCGGTCGGGTGTTTTATACTGCAGACCCAATGCAGGAAGTCGCGAATGAATTGTCGGAATATTTTCAGCACGCCAGCTATTTCTGTCTCAAAGGCGATGCTGACGGGCAGGCGTGGCGACATCAGCCATTACCGGCAAAAATTGATGTGATGCTGGTGTTTGGTATGGGTTTGGGCCTACATTTACTTGAATTAATTTCCAGTAGCCGCATTCGTTTTATGGTGATTTACGAACCGAGCGCCGACGTGTTTGCTTGTTCTGCGCAGGCCGCAGACTGGCGGGAAATTCTTGATACCGCACATGCAGTTGGCACCCACATTTTTCTGCAAATTGGCAGCGAAGCAAATTCGCTACCTGCAGAATTGCAGGAACTGCTCGATTTTGACCCTGAACTCAACGAAATTTTTGTCTATCGCCATCAGTTCCACCCAATGATGGATGATGTGATTGCCTATGTGATGCAAAACCACGGCAATAGTGAAGCGCTGCTGCAAAGTTCGCATATTTTTACCCCATACAAAGATTATGCGGATTATGTGGCTGAGCGGGCGGGGAATGTTATTGGCACCGACATGGTTTCGCCGGTAGAAGATCCTGCCGCACAAGCATTGTATGAAAAAAATATGGCTGCTTTGGCCACGTTTTATCCGAAAGTGCATAAAGAGTTACTAAATCATAAAACCAGAGCCTGGCAGTTAGTCACCGATGCAAAAGGCAATCTCAATCTTTACCACCAGAAACGTCATGGCTTGTTTCATCATGATTTGACAGCTGAATCGACTCAATTGGTCGACTATTTTATTGAGCATCCATTTAAAGACGATGTGGTTTTAAGTCAAAGAACCAGTTACAAGTTCCGGAATTATCTGCATTTTTCGAAGATTGTAGAATTACAGCCTTTGATTGAAAAGATACTGACTCAGCAAAGTAAACTTCCGGAGCAAGTTGAGACACTTATTGTTTTTGGTATTGGATTGGGTAAGCACATCGAATTGCTGACAAAACAACGCAATATTAAAAACTTGTTTTTATGTGAACCGAATCTCGATTTTTTTGCTGCGAGTTTGTGGGTGACCGACTGGGCTAGCATTATTGACCAAGCTGACAACAGTGGTGGACGGATCTATCTAAATTTAGGCGGCGATGGCAGTCACTATTTTTACGATTTGATGTCGCAGTTTTATCAGGTTGGTGCTTATTCAATCGCTGATACTTACATGCTGAGCACCTATTACAATGTCGGTATGCAAAAGGCTATCGCGGATTTGCGTGCTGAGTTACGGGTCGTGCTGGCCATGGGGGAATATTACGACCATGCCCGTTTTGGAATAGCGCATAGTTACCACAGCTTACATTCAGGACAGCGGTTTCTTAAACATGCCAACAATGAATATAAACATCTACCAGCCTTAAATTTGCCGGTGTTCATCATCGGAAATGGTCCCAGTCTTGATCAGTGTTTTGACTACCTGAAAGAGTACCGTGATCAGGTTATTCTGATCAGTTGCGGGACAGCATTGAGGTCATTGCACAGGCATGATATCTGTCCGGATTTTCATGCTGAAATTGAGCAAAATAGAGCAACTTACGATTGGGTTACCCAGATCAAAGATCCAGATTATTTAAAACGAATTAACTTGTTGAGTGTCAATGGTATTCATCCGGATACCAGCGCATTGTTCAAAGCTACTTACCTATGTTTCAAAGATGGCGAAGCGTCGACCTACATTTTTCACAATGGGATGAAAAAGAACGGTTATAAAGTTGCCTCGCTGGCTTATGCCTATCCGACAGTCACGAATATGGTGATGAATTATGCGATTAAACTAGGCTGGAAATGTTTTTATCTGTTTGGGGTCGATCTGGGTTTTGTTGATATCAATCAACATCATTCGCAGCACTCAGCCTATTACAAGGCTGACGGCTCTCAGGCGTATGATTATAAAGCGCGTCACGGTGGTGGCGTTCCTGCACCGGGTAATTTCAGGGCGCAGTTGTACACTAAACCTGAATTTGACGTGTCCCGTAAACTGATAGAACAGGCCATTACCAAAGCTGGCCGCAAGCTCGAGGTTTACAACTGTAGTGACGGTGTGAAAATTAAAGGTACCGTGCCATTGTTGCCGGAAAATATTCTGTTGGAGCATTCAACAACAACACACAAAGATGAACTGTTATCTGAGTTGTTCAACGAGGCATTTTACCCAGCAGAACCCGAACTAGCCGACAAAATTTATCGTCGGCTTGACCCTGAGTTGTACAATAATTCAATGCAAACATGGCTTGAATTGTTGGCTGACGACGCAACGGATACGGCCTCTGCAAAAGCGCTTGTCAACGAACAATGGAATTTCATGCGTTCCCGAGCTGTCGTTGACAAAGATATTACCTTTTGTTTGTTTCACGGCAGTTCGAATTTTATTGCTGCTGTACTGACAAAAATTGCCGCCAATATTAGTACAGACAACGACTTTGCGCTTGAAACCTTTAATCAGGTGTTGGCAATTTGGCGTGACTATCTGGAACAAGGCCGGGCGCGATATATGTCGGAGCCGTTAGCTTTCGATTCGGTATCTGTCAGCTACTTATTTACACCGCCGAAAACTAAACCAGTGACTGATACCATTTAAGTGGAATTGTCATTGAACAACATCAACGCTTCATGCTTGCAGGTCATCGCAATAGAACTGTTAAAGACGATCACTTTGCTGGTCGATAACAGTGAAAGCAGTTGAACGCGATGTTTGGTTATTGCGCTGCTAGGTGGTTTTTGTACTGAGCTGGTCGCTTATTGTTGCTCATGCGCAATCCTGAAGTTGGGCTTGGTTAAAGGGTGGGGCCAAAGAATGTTTATTCATCATTTTGCTGATGTCAGTAGTGAGCACATTGGGCATGGCACCCGAATTTGGCAATTTGCGGTTGTGTTAAAAGGCGCTGTCGTTGGACAAGATTGTAATATCTGCGCACATACGCTGATTGAACATGATGTGGTGCTAGGGGACAGGGTCACAGTGAAATCGGGTGTCTATTTGTGGGCTGGCACCATCGTTGGCAACGATGTATTTATTGGTCCTAATGCGACTTTTACGAATGATGTATTTCCGCGTTCTAAACACTACCCAACCGAGTTTGTCGGAGTAGTTGTCGAAGACGGTGCCAGTATTGGTGCCAATGCGACATTGTTGCCCGGAATTCGGATAGGGCAAGGCGCTATGGTCGGTGCCGGTGCGGTAGTCACTAAAGATGTTCCGGCCTGGGCTGTAGTTGCGGGAAATCCGGCACAAGTGATCCGAGTGATTGAGCACGCAGAACAAAGCATACAGACTGAGGCTGGGAAACGATGATGAAAGGGATTGTATTGGCTGGTGGTTCAGGCTCCAGGTTGTATCCGATCACGCAAGGTGTCTCCAAACAACTATTGCCGGTTTATGACAAACCCATGATTTATTATCCTATTTCGGTGCTGATGCTCGCTGGGATCCGCGATATTTTACTAATCACCACGCCAGACGATCAAACTGCTTTCCAGCGGCTGCTGGGAGATGGTAGCCAATTTGGTCTTCAACTGAGCTACATAGTGCAGCCCGAACCAGACGGTTTGGCGCAGGCTTTTATTCTTGGTGCGGATTTTATCGGTGATAGTCCGGTCAGTCTTATTCTCGGTGACAACATCTTTTATGGTCAGGGCTTTACACCAAAGCTACAAAACGCCTGCACTCGTGGCCACGGAGCTACTGTTTTTGGATATCAGGTCAAAGATCCTGAACGATTTGGCGTGATTGAATTTGATGAAAATTCACGGGTTCGTTCGATTGAGGAAAAGCCTGCCATTCCTAAATCTAATATCGCAGCGACGGGTCTGTATTTTTACGATAACCGAGTTGTTGAATTCGCCAGGCAGGTAAAAAAATCTGTGCGTGGTGAGCTTGAAATTACCTCCATTAATCAAGCCTATCTGGCGGACGGCAGCTTGCATGTGGACATTTTGGGACGCGGTTTTGCCTGGCTTGATACCGGAACTTGCTCCAGCTTATTAGAAGCCGCCCAATTTGTTGAAATATTAGAAAAACGTCAAGGGTATAAAGTCGCCTGTCTGGAAGAGATTGCCTTTAATCAAGGCTGGATCAGTGCAGAACAGTTGTGCCATACCGCGAAAAGGTTGGAGAAAAGCAGTTATGGTGAATATCTGAAGTTTTTAATCAAGGATATGCCATGTCATTAATTCAGCTGCTGGAACTACCAATTTTTGGGGATGGACGCGGAGATCTGGTGTCGGTTGAAGCCGGCAAGCATATTCCTTTTCAGATTAAACGGGTCTATTGCCTGTTTAACCTTGCAGACCACCCTCGAGGCATGCACTCGCACCGGCAATTGCAACAACTGGCATTTTGTGTACATGGCAGTTGTCGTTTTGTGTTAGATAACGGAACTGAACGAGAAGATGTTGTGTTGTCTGCTCCCACGAAAGGCCTACTGATTGGTAACTTGATTTGGCGTGAAATGCACGACTTTACCGATGATTGCGTCATTATGGTGTTAGCCAGTGAACATTATGACGAGGCTGATTATATCCGGGATTACGACACTTTCCTTGAGGTGGTGCGGAGTTCGCACAGATGAAGGTTCCCTTTCTCAATCTCAAAGCCATCAATCAGCGCGATGAAACCGAACTGTTAGCGGCCTGCGAGCGGGTAATAAAATCGGGCTGGTATATTCAGGGTGCTGAAGTGACCTCATTTGAGCGGGCATTCGCTGATTATTGTGGTACTGACTATTGTATTGGTACCGCGAATGGCTTAGATGCGCTGCGACTGACTTTAGCAGCATGGAAAGTATTAGGCTTGTTACAGGACGGGGACGAAGTCATTGTGCCGGGCAACACCTTTATTGCCACTGTTCTAGCCGTAACTGACAACAATTTAGTGCCGGTATTTGTTGAGCCCGATGCTGATAGTTATCTGATGACCGTGACAACCGTAGCTGGAGCCATTACGGCAAAGACCCGCGCGATGATTCCGGTGCATTTATATGGCCAGTTAGTAGACATGCCCCCGTTGCTTATTCTGGCTGCGCAGCACAATCTGTTGGTGCTGGAAGATGCGGCTCAGGCGCATGGTGCTGCAATCAAGTCCAGGTTTGCTGGAAATTGGGGACACGCTGCGGCTTTTAGTTTCTACCCGGGTAAAAATTTGGGGGCATTGGGTGATGCTGGTGCAGTCACAACCAATGACTTAAAGCTGGCAGAGGTTATCCGTGCGCTTGGGAACTATGGTTCAGCACAAAAATATATCCATCAATACCAAGGCCTCAACAGCAGATTAGATACTATTCAGGCTGCCATGTTAGGAGTAAAGCTGGCCCGTCTGAATGGTGATATTCAGATAAGACGGACCATTGCACAGCGGTATTTGTCGGAAATTAATAACCCATTGCTCTCTTTACCTCAAATCATCGATGTGCCAAGCCATGTCTGGCATTTATTTGTGATCAAAACAAAGAGGCGTCAGCAGTTACAACAATGGCTTGCAGAGCACGGGATTGAAACCTTAGTCCATTACCCTTGTGCGCCTCATCAACAACAAGCTTATATCCAGTATGCAAAAACCTCTTTACCCGTAACGGAACAGTTGCAACATCAGGTGCTGAGTTTACCGATAGATCCAACCATGTCAGAAGCAGCTGTGGCAACGGTTATTCGCTATTGCAACAGTTTCAGTGCAACAAGTCTTACTTTATGAGCATCAGCAACATGAATAAAAGCCCTTATGCATCGGTTGGTTTTTTTGTCCACACCACGGAGCTTTGTAATCACTATAAAAATTTATGGCGGTTAATGGGGGCCAATAATTTCGATGTGATACTCCATGGTTCACATGCAGAGAAAAATGATACAAAAGCGATTGTGGAGTCGCTTGGTTACCGTTGTTATTACAGTGAAAAAGTGATTGAAGCTGGATATCAGTATGAGGTGGTGATTTCTAATCTGAGTATGCATTTTTACCAGTCCAGGCCAATTTCCCATGTGCTTGGAAAAAGAAGTGTGCGATTTATGTACGCTTTAGGCAAAGCTAAACATAACTTCTCTGATTGGAATGCTCATTACGATCTGATTTTATGCTACGGCCCGTGGCAAACCGAACGGATGAAATCCTGTTGTGATGTCGTCACATTTCAGATGGGCTATCCTCGTTATGATGATTATTTTAATCCGCAAGCGTCAACTGCAGTGTATCCGCTGACTAAACCACTGGATGCAGCAAAAAAGACCCTCCTCTGGCTGCCAACCTGGCGTGAGTTATCCACATTAAATGCTTTTAGTGATGTTATGGGGAGCTTGTGTGAAACCTACAATGTGATTGTTAAAACGCACCCGCTGATTGCAACCAGAGAGCCTGCAAAGCTTGAAGCCTTGAAGCCTTATAATTTTCATGCGGTGATTACGCACGCTGTTGATAATCTTGAGTTGTTCCCGTTAGCTGATGTGGTGGTTTGTGATTATGGTGGCACGGCATTTGGGGCAATATATTTAGACAAGCCTTTGTTATTATTGAATATGCCGGATGCGGAGAAAGACTCTTTAGTGGGCGAAGATTCCCCGGATTTGGCCCTGAGACAAGTGATTGTAAATTTTGATATAGCAGATCGCTGGCAGCTCGAAACGGCAATTGAAACAGCAGATGTTTGGCTGAAACAAGCAGAGATCCGCCGTCGTCTGCGTGATAAATACTTTTTCCCGTCTTATGGTTTTTCTGCCGAAATGGCTTATTTTGCGATTAAGAATATCGAGCATATTTTAAAACAGGCAGGGAAGGGTTAATTATTATGGTGATTTGGTTTGTTGGCTTGTCTGGCGCTGGAAAAAGTACAATCGCCAAAGCGGTTTATACCAGGTTAAAGCAAAAACGTCCCCAAACGGTGTTGATTGACGGCGATGAAATCAGAGCCATTTTTAAACACGACACCACGCCACAAGCTTATACGCCGGAAGGGCGGTATCAAAATGCCTGTCGAATTCAGGCAATGTGCCAATGGTTGGATAAACAACAAATCGATGTTGTTTGTTCAATGTTGTGTGTATTTCCGGAATTTAGTGAAACCAACCGACTTTTATTCAGCGAATATCACGAGGTGTTTGTGGATGTAGCGCTGAAGACATTGACGGAACGCGATAATAAAGGACTTTATCAAGCCTGTTTACAAGGTGAAATGTGCAATGTCGTTGGTATTGATATTCCGTACCTGCCACCTGAACAACCGGACCTGGTCATTCAAAATGATTTCAAAGAAAAGAGTTTGGATATTTATTTAGCCAAGGTTTTGAATTTACTAGGTAAAGATGCCAATGAATTATGATTATGCCAGCGTTGATTTACTGGCGTCGCCGCAAAAGTATCAGTACACGCCGTATTTCGGACGCATCTTTATTGAAGCCTGGAAAACACACCGCGACACCTTGATGACTGCGCTACCCGCTGCTGCTTTGCCAGAATTGCCAGCGATCGAAAGTCCCGGCGCTACTTATCAACAATTGGCTGAAATCTGCCATCAGCTCAGAAGTCATGCCTCGTCGTTAGAAAACACGGATTTATTGCTGTTTTATTTGAAGAAATTTGAAGTGACGAAGCGGCTTTATGCTGGATATAGCCAATCTGGTAAAGCGATTAAAAGTGACGCTTCTTATACTGTTTTAGGCAACTACCTGCTGCTGGCTGAGAACTGCATTTATAAATGGCAACAGGAGCGGCGAAGTTATTGGCTGAATGCACTGCTAAAAATATGCGATACCCTAAGCACGCAATATCACAAGATGTCAGTGACAGAGCAGGCCTACTTGCATTGGATATTGCGCGCTGAAGTAGAGATCGTAGGTCAACTTGGGGACATGGCCAGATGAAGCAGCCCGGATTAATCTTACTTTGTGGTCGAAATAGCCGCTCAACTGCTTATGTGCAGGCATTGGCGCATGCGGGTATTGAGCCAGCAGCGGTTATTATGTATGGCACAGAAAACTCAAAAATTATTACCGAGCGCGCCCTGAAGCCGTTCGTTCAAAAAGAAGTGCAACAACTAACGCAGCACCCAACGCAACACCTAACGCAAGACCAAGTGCAACACGAAACACAATACGAAACTCTATTTTGTCCCGATGTGACTATTCCAGTGCAGCACTCTATCAACGAGCTGGGGTGGCACTTCTATGAATGTGCTTCGCGTGAGCTTGATTCGGCTGAATTATTGTTGCTGCTTAAACAATTAGCACCCGAGGTTTTAGTGTATTCAGGCTATGGTGGCCAGTTGGTGCCGGACGTAATTTTGAACCAATGTCCGGTATTACATATCCATAGTGGTGCTTTGCCGCAGTACCGCGGGAGTACCACGTTGTATTATGAGATCCTCGAGCACGGTGCTTGTGCCGCCAGTGCCATTTTGCTTTCTTTGCAAATTGATACCGGGCCCGTGGTACAAGTTTGCCACTATCCGATGCCACCCGCGACTATAGATGTTGATTATTTGTATGATAATCAAATACGTGCTGATTTACTGGTCAAGGTTTTGACATTCAGACAACAGCATGGCCATTTGCCTGAGCCAGAAGCTCAGATGGCTGAGATGCCTCCTTATTTTATTATTCACCCTGTGTTGAAGCATTTAGCATTACTTGCTGTTGATGCTGGAGCGAACTGACATGGCAGATCAAGGAATTACCTGGGGCACCAAAGCCGAAACACTGGATAATCTTCGTTCAGTGTTGCAACACGCAGTTATTTTACCTTCCGTTTATTTTTCGCTGCAGCAGTGGCAACAGCAGCGGACGCATTATCTGCAGTTAATTCGCAGCCTGGCGGCACCACTGTTGATTGTTCGCTCCAGTGCTCAAAATGAAGATGGTGCGAATAACTCACTTGCGGGCGCGTATAAAAGCTGCCTGAACGTCCCCGTTGATTCTATCGATGATCTGAATGCCGCCGTCCAAACTGTGGCAGAGTCGTTTGGTGATAATACCGATCCAGATAATCAGATCCTTGTCCAACCGATGATCACGGCAGTGCAGATGAGTGGCGTTGTAATGACCCATGATTTGCAAAAAGGTGCACCTTATTATGCGATTAATTATGATGATGAAAGTGGGGTCACCGATACCATTACCGGCGGTATTGGTATTCAGAAAACCGTGCTGATCCACCGGAGTACCCGGCTCTCAAAAGTGAAATCTGAGCGTTTACGGCGGGTGTTAAAAGCATCGCAAGAGCTCGAGAAACTTTTTGAGCAGGTGCCGTTGGATATTGAGTTTGCAGTTGATGCAGCACGTACCGTGTACGTTTTCCAGGTACGCCGGATTAGCGTATGTAATCGCTGGCACCCGGTTACCGAGCGCCGGGTAAGTCGTCAATTGGAGCATGTCAGTGCATTTTTACGCTTGAATCTGGGTGAGAAGTCGGCGATTTATGGCAAACGCAGCATTTTGGGCAGTATGCCGGATTGGAATCCGGCGGAAATCATTGGTTCTTTCACCCGACCGCTTGCCAGCTCATTGTATGGTAATTTGGTAACCGATGCCGTTTGGAGTGAGGCGAGGGCGCTGATTGGTTACCACCATGTTCGATATCATCCGCTCATGTATGTCATCGGTCATCATCCTTATATTGACGTTCGCGCTAGTTTTAACTCATTTTTGCCCAAGGGTATTGATCCGTCAGTGGCGGCACGCTTAATGGATGCCTGGATAAATCATTTAACGCAGCACCCTGAATTACATGACAAAGTAGAGTTTGAAGTTGCACAAACCTGCCTGGATTTTAATTTTGATCAAAACTTTGCCAGCCGATATGACGGGATCCTTAGTCCCGAAGAATTCAGTGACTATCGTCGGCAATTGTCTGCTCTGACATTGAATGCGATCACGGCTGATTGCAAAGGTAATCTGCAAGACGCTCTGGCAAAAATCACTGAGCATGAAACCAGGCAACACAACCGGATAAAAGCTGATGGGCTTGCTGATGCGGTCACTTTACTGCATCAATGCCGGGATATTGGTGTGCTGCATTTTGCAGTTATAGCCCGCCATGCTTTTATTGCGGAAGCTTTGATGCGCTCTGCATCGAAGCGAGGGGCCTTTAATACAGAAAAGCTCCAACAGTGGAAACAAAGCATTCAGACCGTTTCGTATGATTTCACACATGACTATGATCAGGTATTAACCGGCACGCTGAGTAAAGATAGTTTCATGGCGATCTATGGTCATTTACGACCCGGCACTTATGACATTACATCGTTACGTTACGATGAAAGGGTCGATTTGTTTAAACTCACTGGCACTCATTCTCCACTGGGGACTCCTAGCAAAAAGTCGTTTAGCTGGGAGCCAGAAGAATTAAGCGCCTTACAACAGCTGATAGTAGACGAGCAGTGGTCGTTTTCCGCTGAACAATTACTCAGATATGCGGAGCAAGCGATTGCCGGGCGGGAATATGCAAAATTAGTATTTACCCGTGATCTATCTGATTTGTTGGCTGGACTGGTCTCTTGGGGGGCGGATGTTGGATTGTCACGGGACGATTTATCCTTTTTGAGTATTGACACCATTTTGCAGCTGGTAATCACGCCATTACTTGATGATCCCGACCGGATCTTAATCAAAGAAGCCGAAGAATCACGTCTTCGTTATGAGCAGGCCGCACTGTTAAAACTATCCCATCTGATCTTATGTCCTGAAGATATTTATATTGTGCCGCTACATCGGGCAATGCCGAACTTTGTCACAGAACAATATATTGAAGCTGATATTTGCATTCTAACGGCGGATATTGGTGCTTCGGTGGATTTAAATGGGAAAATAGTTTGTATTGAAAATGCCGATCCTGGTTATGACTGGATTTTCATCCAGAATATTGCAGGACTTATTACCAAGTTCGGCGGCACCAATTCACATATGGCTATCCGCTGTGCTGAACATTCAGTTCCCGCGGCGATTGGCTGTGGTGAGCAGTTATTTAACAGCCTGGTGAACCACCGCAAAGTGGTTTTAAATTGCCGGGATAAAAAATTGACGACGGTGTAAGCCATGCGCAGGATTGGTATCACCATGCGCAGTAGCTCCGCGCAGCACTATCACGAAGCGAGAGATGCGTTAGCCCGAGATTGGTACAGGCTGTTTGAAGCCTTGGGCTGTGGCAATCATTGGTTGCTAATTCCGAACATTGGTGAGGATGTTGTTAGTTATATAAAATATTGGCAACTTGACGGATTTATTTTGTCCGGCGGTGAGGATATGGGGGTAGACCCGCAACGCGATAAGACCGAACAGGCGATATTGGCGTTGGCACAAGCTGAAAAAATGCCGCTGCTCGGCGTTTGTCGTGGTATGCAATTAATCCATTTGCATGAGCAGGGGACACTCGATTTAGATTTAAAGCATGTTGCTACCACCCATGCCGTGACACTCAATCCGGCTTTTGCCTGGGGCAGCAATTTAGAAAACAACTTGGTTGAAGTGAATTCATTTCACGCCAACATTATTTCTTACCCGCTACCGGCCAGCCTGGATTGTATTGCCCGAAGTGATACAAGCTGTGAAGCATTTCAGCATAAAACGCTGCCATGGCTTGGTGTGATGTGGCACCCTGAACGTGAAGCAACATTGCAAAGTTTTAATCAGACATTGTTGCAATGGCTATTTGGAAATACTGAATGAAATCAATTACGTTAGCGGCAGGACGAGGTTCAAGACTAGGGGGGCTAACGGCGTCAACGCCGAAGACTTTAATGCAGTTAGCCGGAAAACCATTGTTACAGTGGCAATTAGAAGCGCTAAAGGCAGCCGGCGTCACCCATAGTAATATTGTCACCGGCTATTGCGCAGAGGCCCTGCAGCCTTTTGCCGATGCGCATATTTATAATCCTGAATGGCACAATACCAATATTTTTGGCAGTCTGCTGTGTGCGACTGCCATATTGGCAAGCGACACACATATCGTCAGCTATGGTGATATTGTGTACCGCGCCGATAGTGTTGCCAAATTGATGGCAGCCGATGCGCCAATTGCGATTACCTACGATGAACTGTGGCTGGAATTATGGCAGCAACGTTTTGCCGATCCGTTAAGTGATGCGGAATGTTTTATCCAGCAAGATGGTTGGCTGCAGAAAATTGGTAGCCGAGCTACCGCGATCAAAGACATCCAGGGACAGTATATGGGGTTGTTAAAAATTACCCCGCAAGGCTGGCAGCAAATTTGTGAGTGTATCAATACCTTGCCATCGGGTCAGGGCAAGCAACTGGATATGACCACTTTGCTCAGCTTGTTGTTGTCTCTTGGTGTCCGTATTGCAGCTGTACCGGTCCAAGGCGGATGGGTTGAGGTTGATACCCCATCGGATATTCGTTTATATGAAAGTCAATTGGCCGTAGGTGAATGGTCACATGACTGGCGATAGCTAGCGTTGCCTGAGCTGGCACTTTTGAGCGCCAGCTTGAAGTAACCAAATAAGGTGTGGCTTCGAGCTAACCGAGGAGGAATATTGCGAAAAACATTATTGTTTGGTGCTGGCCCTGGTGCAGTGAACTATATAACCAACCAGCGCGAGCACTGTCATTTTATCGGCTTTATCGACAATGACAGCCTGAAGCACGGGACCGTTTATGCCGGTTTGCCGGTGTATGGTGTCGATGCATTGTCCTCATTAGTTTACGACGAAATTGTCATTACCACACAATGGGTCGCTGATGTCAGGAAGCAATTGATTGAAGGACTGCAGATTGCTGAAAATCGGGTGGTCGTGCCGGCAAAAGCGCAACTAAAAGCGATCAAACCTTTTGAACATCTCCCTACTTTAGAGCTTGCCCGTCTGCTGATTACAGAATTATCGCGACAAGCCCAGCAAGACCAACTGCTGCTGTGGGTCGATTTTGGCACATTACTGGGGTTAGTCCGTGATGGCGATATTATCCCATGGGATGACGATGTCGATTTTGCCATTACCCCAGCTGTCGCTTCCATGTTCTCCGCTTGGTTGGCGAAACAGGTGACAACATTGCCGGTGCCACCAGGTTGGACTATCGACGTGTTATGTGATGTCACAGAGCAAATTCAGAGCGTGCTGCTACGGTGGCCGAATTCCGAACAAGTGCGGCCTTTAACTATTTCTTTCAGTGTCCGGCAGGAACTGCAAGGGCACAGCAGGCACATGCCAAGTCTGGGGATGTGGTATGCGCCGGCAAGTCATTTTGCTGCGCAAGAATGGCTGGACTGGCGCGGCAGTAAAGTACCGGTGCCGCAAGACCGTGACGCTTATCTAACCTTTGTTTACGGCGACTGGCGGGTCCCAAAACAGCAGATGCAAATCACTGATTATGCACATTTGCAAGAGTCCAGTTTTGAAAGTTTTAAAGAAGCCGGCTTGCATACTAAAAAAGTGTGTTAATCGTACAAAATTTCCAAAGTGAACTGATTGAAAATTTAATTGGATGATCATGAATTTATTGCCAAAAGTGTCATTGTTTGTGTTTTGTTATCAGCAAGCAGACTTTATTGCGCAGGCACTGACAGCGGCACTGGCACAGGATTATGGCAATCTGCAGATCATCGTTTCAGATGATTCATCGGCAGACGATACTTACGCTATTGTTCAGGCCCTTGCTGCAGAGTATCAAGGGCCACATCAACTGACGCTCAATCGCAATGAACAGAATCTCGGAATTGGCCGCCATTTTATTCATATTATGGAAAATCTGGCGCAAGGTGAACTGATTGTCGCTTCGGCCGGGGATGATATTTGTGCGCCAAACCGGGTCAGCAGGTTAGTTGAAGAGTGGCTGGCCAGTGGTAGACCCGCTGTTGTCGCCCATGCTCTGGAAGAAATTAACGAGCTTGGGCAACCTTTTGCCGGCAGCCGTACCGTGCAATATCGACTGCAGAATGAACCGCACAAGTGGCCAAAGAGCATGGCAATGCAGGATTATCTGCAACATCCATTTCCATTGCCTTTTATCGGCGCCGCACTGGCCTATCGCCGCGACATCTATCAGCTGTTTGGGACACCGAAAGCCGCGCCAGCTTACGAAGATCATCTAATGTATTTCCGGGCTTTACTTAGTGATGGTCTGCATTTTTTCCCAGAGGTACTAGTAAAATACCGCCGGCATAGTAATAACTTCACGGCGAAACCAGCCAAGCCACAACCTAAAAGCTTACCAGTGCCGAACTTGTATTGTGACTGGCTGCAAAACCCGACGTTATTTCAACCGGCAGATGTGGGCATATTCAGGTTGCACCAGCTGACGACCCAGCAATGGCTCGACTATTGCTTTGCAATAAAAGCTGGGACTGTCGCCGTGCAAGTAGGTGTAGCGACGGAGCTCTGGCAACAGTTGCATTGGCGGCATCATTTATTGCTGAAATATCAGAAGCCAGGCGCAGCAGCAATGCCTTCTTTTCGTTATCGTTTTAGCCAGTTGTTAACGGCATTATGCTGGCAATTTGGCTACAAAAAGTATCGATATCACGACCAGCTGCTAGGCGCCAGTTATGTAAGACCGCTGCGGACCGTGGTATTTGCCGCCGGATCCGGTGGCGAGAAAGCTTTGGTAAATTTGGGTGGTGCTTTTGAGGTGGTTGCTGTTTGCGATAACAACGTCACATTACACGGCGGTAGATTTTGCGGATTGCCGGTGATAAGTCCCAAGGAGTTGCAAGGCTGTATTGATACAATCGATTGTATTGTCGTTGCGAGTACCTATTATCACGAAATTAAAGCGACTTTGGCCGAAGAATTGGCAATCCCGGCCGCAAAAATCAGCCGGGCGCCATTCGCCTGCATTACCCGGACTGAACCAGCAGTTGCGATAGCCTATGTGAGCTCGGTTTTTGCCATTTCTGCAGCAATACTTAGCCTATTAGCACTGTCAGCTCTGGTCGCACTTTTGCCGTTTTAAGCAATACTTCACTGCGTTGTAGCAATATCAGCAGATCCGAGGCCGTAAACGGCAAAATGAAGTTGGCAGCCCGATCCGGATGAAACATCTCAGCAGTCCGACTGTAAATTTGCGTAAAATCTACTTTTGCCAGCAGCGCCTGAAATAAAGGCAATTGCTGTAGTAAATCACTCGCTTGTTGAAATGTTGATTGCAGATGTGGTAATTCGGCCGTCGTTTGCACCATTTCCAACAACGCCGGAAGTGTAAAGCTGCAGGCCAAACCATGTGGCACAGCATAATGACTGGTCAACGGGTAACTGATGGCATGGGCTATTGCGGTACGAGTAGTGCTAATGGCGAGCCCCGCTAATAAACTGGCGGTTTGCATTGCCTGTCGGGCCGCAAGATCAGAAGGTGACAATAAAGCTGTGGAAAAATGGCGAGCCAGCAGAGCAATCGCTTGCTGGGCGTAGGCCTCGCTAATGGGCGTGCGGTGCTTATTCCACAGTGACTCGAGACTGTGCGACAAAGCATCCAGACCCGAATACAGCGTTTCATCAGCTGGCAGACTGAGGGTCAGACTGGCATCCAATAACGCAACATCCGGATACACCGCGGGCCCACTTAGGGAGAACTTTTGTTTCTGGCGGTTATCCCAAATGGTGGCGAACGGCGTGACTTCAGAACCGGTTCCGGCAGTCGTTGGGATCAACAACAACGGTAGCCGCTCAATTGGCTGCTTGATACTTTTTACTCTGAAGAGCTGATTTAAAGGTGCTGGCTTGGTGGTGGCTGGCGTCAACATCATGGCTACAGCTTTCGCTGCATCCATTGCGCTGCCACCGCCTAAACCTATCACTGCGGCTATCGGCTGGGTTGCATATCGGTTTATCCAGCCGTCAACACTGTCGATATCCGGATTGGCCGTCACTTGATCAATAATCAGCAATGGCATTGGTTGCAACCACTCGGCTAGCTGCGCGGTAATGCCTCGTTTGGTAAAACCAGCCGAGGTGACCAGCAAAATTGCCGCTGGTGTCTTGTTACATTCAGGCTGCAATAACGATTGCAGTGCCGTTGGCAATGTTTGCTGCAACGGACCACTGCAAATGCGTACCGGCTGGTGATGCGTCCAGACGTTAGTTGCTGGCATGAGCAAGATGTTCCATAAATGCCTGTTTGTTTTGTTCTGGAGTACTTTTTGGCCTGGCCAAATCCGCTCTGGAACCGCAGGCTATGGTAATTTCCAGCATATTGGGTCCAGCTGCTGCAGTACATTGTGGCCAGAGCTGTGCTAATTCAGCGGCTGATGCTGCTTTATAGTAATTTTGGTAGCCAAGGGCCAGCGCGACCGATTTTAAATCCAATGCGCCGGCCACAGTTTGCTGGCCACCCACCGATTCGTGAGCGCTATTATTTAAAACTACATGCAGCAGATTTGCAGCCTTACTTTGACCAATAATAGCGGCCGCGCCAAGATGCATTAATAAGGCACCGTCACCGTCGAGACAGGTGACTTTTTGCTCTGGTTTTGCCAATGCTAAACCCAGGGCAATAGAACTGGCATGACCCATTGAACCCACAGTTAAAAAGTCACGTTGTTCCTGGCCGGCTTGTGCTCTGAGTTCATACACTTCACGGGAGGTTTTGCCCGTCGTGGCAACAAAAGCCGTATCCGCTTCAGATAACTGCAATAAGGCTTTGAGAGCTGCTTCGCGGCTAAATTGAGTTGTTGTCGCTGAAACTTTAGATGCTTTGTAGGCGGAGAAAGTGTCTTTGTGGACTAAAATCGCCACCGGGCATTGTGAACTCAACATTGTGCTGGTCGCTTGGGCAAGAACGGTCTGAAAGTCACTTTGGGCATGCAGGCTAAAAGCAGGAACATCCAGCAAGCTCAACATTTGCGGTGTGATCCGACCTTGTTTCACATGCTGTGGCTCATCTTTAACACCAGGCTCACCACGCCAGCCAATAATCAGCAAGGCAGGAATGCGATAGACTTCAGCGTCCGTCAGCGAAGTCAGTGGATTTACTACATTCCCCAACCCAGAATTTTGCATATACACACAAGCCGGTTTGCCGGTGCCGAGATAATAACCGGCCGCCATCGCCAAAGCGTTGCCTTCATTGGCGGTAATAGTGTGCTGACCTACCGGCAAGGTATCGTCGATATAGGCGCAAAGACTCTGTAGCAGTGAGTCTGGTACGCCAGTAAAAAAGTCGATGCCAAGCTTGTGCAGCTCAGCTGAGAATTCAGCCGGGCTAATCATCTACTTACCTCCCGGGATCAGTTCAAGAATTTGCTGAATGGGCATCATATCGGCATCGGCTTCGGCTGAACGGCTATGTGTCAGAATAGATTCGGCAGTTTTTACCATCGCAGGATAAGCACTACGCAGCAGCTGATTGGCATAAATCACCACGTTAACGCCATGTTCCGTCAGCTCTTTTTCGGTCACTTTGTTGTAGCTCGATGGCACGGCGACCAGAGTTTTGCGGTTTTCCAGCTGATTGTATCTTTTGCAAAATTCAAACACTTCATCCGGTGTTTTTTGCCGACTATGGATCATAATGCCATCGGCTCCAGCGTCGAGGAACGCTGCTGCTCTTTCCATGGCATGATCAACGCCCATGCCTAAAATCAGGCTTTCGATGCGGGCGATAATCATAAAATCACGGGTGGCCTGAGCATTTTTACCAGCGCGGATTTTGGCGCAGAAGTTTTCAATGCTGTCCTGAGTTTGTTCGACATCGGTGCCAAACAATGAATTTTTCTTCAGGCCGGTTTTATCTTCGATAATCACCGCTGATACCCCAAGCCGCTCCAGTGTTTTTACCGTGAACACAAAGTGTTCGGTTTTGCCGCCAGTGTCGCCGTCATAAATAATCGGTTTGGTGGTGACTTCCAGCACTTCGTTTAAGGTCACCATGCGGGACGATACATCCACCGCTTCGATATCTGGTTTACCTTTGGCGGTTGAGTCGGTGAGGCTGCTGCCCCACATGCCATCAAATTCCTGCGGACCATGTGGCGTATTTACTTTTGTGTTTTCAATAATTAAACCAGACAGTGCATTGTGAATATCTAAAAAACGCACCAGTGGTTTAGCCGCCAGCATCCGGCGCAGCGAACGCAGGCGAACGTCCGGTGTGGTGCCAATTTCTTTCATCGCGGCGTGCAAACGGGTTGAGGAAATGCCAACAGTGTACGGCACTTCGACCAGTTTGCCGCCCCATTGCGCTAAAGCGTCGATCACTCGTTGTCTGGTTTTGGCCTGAACACCGTCTTTCCAGTCGTCACCGTGCACCACATAATCAGGTTTCAGTTGCTCCAGATTGGGCACATAATCCAACGTGGTTTGGGCGATGACCTGAGTGACGCCTTTGATATTTTCAATGACAATTTTGCGTTGTTCAAAAGTCATAAAGGGGACACGTTTATAACTGGCGATTGCCTGATCGGTGAGTAAACCAACGACCACATCACCAAGTTCAGCCGCTTTTTGCAGGATATTCAAATGCCCCGGGTGAACTAAATCGGCACTCATGCCAACATATACTGTCTTTGTCATAGAAATTCCTGAATCAGAATACGGATAAGGTCAGAGACATGACCTATCAAGGTTATCGTCCACGGCTGAAATTAATTTACACCCAATTTGTTCTTTCATGACCAACAACTTATGTTTGTTGCAGTATTGCGCTTTTTCCGGCGGTCTGAACACTTCAAATTGCCGCAAAAGACGTTGAATATTTGCGGTTAGGTGCTCGGTATACTGCCGATATTTGTGTTCGTTGTAAATTTACAACAAACACACCACCTTGCGGCTAAATTGCTCAATCAAATTCACGCCATCCCAGTGCGGGCTAAAACTCAGTGCCTGGCCTACCGGCATGACCCGGTCGAGGCCGGTATGCACTGTACTTAGCCAGTTTTTCAGCATGCCAGGTTCTACACCCCAGACGGTCAACGTCTGATGCGCCTGGGTCAGCATTGGGTTTAACAGCGTCAAGTCAGCAAGCGCTAATTCCAAAAATAAACCACAACCTTGATGGTGCCGGATAAAGATTGGTTCCAATTCGATAATTTTAATCCGCGAAATTGTTTGTCGCTGGCTCAATGACAACTGAGTGCCACTACTCATGATGAGCTGCTGCGCATTGGCCAGTGCCTGATATTGCTCGCTCGCATTCAGCGGTTGTTTTTGCGCGACCAGTTCAGTGAAGGCTGGCCAGAACCGTTGTTGCGCTTGTTGCACTTGTGCATTTTCACCCAGCCAAAGCACTGCTTTTGCTGAGGAACAACCTTGCTGGGAAAAGGTTAACTGGTCGCGATAAAACAGCTGCAGCAGTTGCTGGAATTGTGTGTCGTCAGCTTGCAGTAATGCTTCGGCACCCAATAAACACAATGAGAACTTATGGCCAAAACTCAGCTCGCGGGCGTGTGCTGGCATCTGTAACTGGCGCTGCGCCTGAATGGCCTGATCTGAGCCCCACAACACGCGGCCATCGACTTCTGCAATCAGTGCTGTTAATTGTGGGCTGTCATAACTGCATTGGATTAACTGAAAACGGGCATTTTGTGCTGGAAATTCGCTAGCGAGGTGACCGATTTTATCTATCAATATAGCCGTACTGCCGCCACTGCGACTGGACAGCCTAATCACATTCCTATTACCGCAGAGCAAACTTAAAATCCCTGAATAGACAAATAAACTGTCGACGTTGGCTGGCGCGCTATGAAAGATTAGACCTAAAGGCTGGCGGAAAAAGTCTTGCAGCTGATAAGGTGCCAGTAGCGGTTTTAAGTTGGCCTGACGTAACCAAAAACCAAGCGCGATTAAATCCGGATATTCGCGGCTTTGTGGATCTTTGAGTAGCGCTTCCGATAGCGCCTGGCAATAGGTGAAATCTTCTGGTGCAAAAGGAGCGTTCAGCATCGCTGGTTCGGTGGCAGGATTTAGCACGGTAAAACTCATAGTGCGGCTCCTGTCTGAGTTTCTGCCTGAGCTTCTGATAGATCTTTGCGCTGGATAGCCGGTGCAAAAGTATCACTACAGCCGCGCGCTTCAGCCTGCGGCAAACGCCCCAGAATACGGAAATATTTACCGGGCAGGCCGCAACTGCAGTTATCTTCGCCGAGCAACAGCGCCCGGTCTTCGGTTAATAAACTATGCCCCGGATAGCTGCGGGGTAAGGTCGATAACAGCTGCAGCACGCCGGTTTCGCCAACATCAGCAACTTCCCAGCTGCCTGGGCGACGCACCAACACATCGGCGTAGACCGGGCAGTGTAGATGCCCGCTGCTGCATTCCACAAAAATGGCGCCGATTTGCTCGACCATGCCGTAAAAATTATGCACCCTGGTGATACCGGTAAGTTCAGCCACAGTTTGCTTAAACTGCTGATTACTGACTGCTTGGTCTTCGAGTTTTTTCCAGCCGCCGCTATGCAGTAAAATACCTTCTGGTAAATGAATTCGACGGCCACTTTGCTTTAATGCATGCAGCAGATGTTGCCAGACCATAAAGGTAAAACCGAATAACAACACTGGGCCATCACCATAGTTATCAACAAATTGCTCAAGCGCAGGCCAATTCAGGCTCATATCGGCGTTAAAGGCATAACAATGGTTGCGGCCCATAAAACTCAAACCCTGAATGCCAGCGCCACGGGCAGAAAAACTGCTGCGATCACTAATGACTCCTGGATGGTCCAGGATCAACATCGGCAACCGGGCTTTGCCGAGCCAATGTTGCATGATTTTCACCAGGATTTTTGATTGTACGGCGGCGCTGTCGCGATCGAGAAAAATTCTGGATGGCGTGCCGGTGGTGCCGCTGGAATATAGGGTTTTAAACACTGCTTCTGTGGCAACAGAACGAAGCTCCAGCTGTTTAAATAAGCGCACAGCGAGATAGGGCAGTTGTGCCAAATTGCCGGCGCTTTGCTGAGAATCACCAGAATTCACCGAAAATTCCGGCCACTGCGCCATGACTAATTGCCGATAAGCCGGACAGTGCTGCTGATGCCACAACGTCAGCGCCTGCAATTCTGCCAGTAAGCGTGGCGTTTTGGCAGCGGCCATCAGGGCATATGGCAGTTCATCAGCCAACAGCATCGGTATTGCCTCCACAGGCTAAGTTAAAAATAGCCTGATAGTTAATTTTACCGCTGCTGGTATACGGAATATCGCGTAATAACAGAGCTTTAAATAAAGTCGGATGCAGATGGAGTTGCTGCTGCAAATAACCGCTGATTTGCGCCGGAGCAGTTGAAGTGGCATCCGGGTCTATCGCGCCGACCACCAGTAAATCGTCACGACCCGTGCAAACCACTTTGAAGCCCTGCGCGCTAAGCGTCGCTTCCAGATGATCCAGCGTCCAACGTTTTCCCTGAAGTTTTAATATCCGGTTTAACCGGCCGACAATCCGGTACAGACCATTGGGCAAACGCTCGGCTAGATCGCCGGTCGCCAGCTCATCAAGCTGCTGCGTGGTGCGAAGCTCGCTGGAATTGGTGGCATAACCCAGCATCACATTGGCGCCGCGATAACACAGCTCACCTGCGGTCAGCGCTTTTTCAATCACTAATCGATCCTGTGGGTCACGTAACAGCAATTCGCCGCCCGGAATGGCATTGCCAATACAATCGGCATGGTTGGGTAGATATTCCGGTGCCAGATAGGCGATGCGGGCGGTGGCTTCGGTCTGACCGTACATCAGATAAATCGGAATGGGCCGCTGCTGACTGAGCTGCTGCAGGTAACTGGTGAGTTCAGCGGTTAATTTACCGCCGGCCTGGGTCAGGTAACGTAAAGCCGGTAGCGGTAAACGTTCAAAGCGTAAGGTTTTGAGCAGCTGATAACTAAAGGGCACACCGGCCAGGCTTGTTACCTGCTGCTGATTGACCAGTTGCCAGAATTCTTTGTTCATCACTGAATAGTCGGTCAGGACTATTTTGGCGCCTAACAGTAAATGACTATTTAAAACTGACAGACCATAAGAATAATGCAGCGGCAACGAGGTGATGGCGGTATCGGTGGCAAGCATCGGTAAATATTGACTGATGGAAAGCGCATTCGCCTGCAGATTTACTTGCGACAACATCACCGACTTTGGGCTACCGGTACTGCCAGAGGTACTGAGTAACAAGGCTAAATCGGTGCGGGCGCGAAATGCGGATGTACTCACGCGGGTCATTTCGCCTTGCTCATTGATCAGCGCTGCTATTTCCAGGCGTTTAATCAGTTCATCAAGCTGAGCGGGTGGTAGCGCCGGATCCAGCAGCAGCAATGGCCGTTGATGGCGCAGACAACTTAAATAGGCCACGACTGAAGTTAAATTATTGCGGCATTGCAGTGCACAAATTTGATGAGGCCAGACGTCATAGCGGACAAAGTTTTGCGCAAAATGATCGGCCAGTTGCGCCAGCGTGTGGTAGCTGATGTGCTGGCCGTCATTCAGAATTAACGCGGTTGCATCGCCAAACTGTTCTAGCAGGCGGGCAAAATGACGGCGGCGTTGCAGAGCTTGCGGTTCCTGAGTGAGCTGGTCGGCGAGCGTTTCTGTCAGCTTCGGCTCACTCATAAGCTAAAACCACCATCCACCGCGATGATTTGGCCATTGAGATAACTGGCATCGCTGGAACATAAAAATTGCACCAAAGCTGCCACTTCATCGGCCTGACCTGTTCTGCCGAGGCTGATCTGCTGGCAAAGCTGTTGTTTTTGATCGTCGCTGTAATGCGCGGTAAGGTCAGTTTCAATAAAACCTGGTGCCACAGCGTTCACACGAATGCCGTTTGGGCCAAGTTCTTTGGCAAGGGCTTTGGTCAAACCCGAAATGGCCGCTTTGCTTGCAGCATAGGCGGATTGACCGATTGCGCCGCTTTCGCCGACTTTTGACGCTAGATTAACGATATTTCCTGATTTTTGTCGTGACATCAGCCGCGTGGCCAGCTGACAACACTGATAGCTGGCGCTGACATTCAGCGAAAATAATGCTTGTAGATCAGCGAGCTTGGTCATGCCGAGCACGCTGTCCTGCATCATACCCGCAGCATTGACCAGATTATCCAGGCGTTGATGTTGTTGTTTGATTTGATTAAACATGTGCAGCACAGCGGCTTGATCAGTTAAATCGCATGGCAATACGGTCGCGGATGCCGCACCCAGTTTCAGGCAGCGCTCGGCAATCGTCGTTAATATCAGCTTGTTGCGGGCAGTTAACAGCAGATGATGACCTAAAGCCGCGAGGCGCAGCGCCACCGCCGCACCAATGCCGCGACTGGCGCCGGTCACGAGGCTAATTGGAGCGCTTTGGTGCGGGGCAACTGCTGGTTCCATCATGCAGGACCCGTTTGATTGGTGGTTGCATGGTCAAAAACAACATCAAACACCACGCCGTGTTTGCTTAGAATAGTTTTGGCCATCTGCACCGAGCTCATATCGATAATATCGTCGGTATCCAGCATCAGATTAAAACAATTTTCCAGTTCGGCAATCAGCAGCATATGGGCGGTCGAATCCCATTCGGCGATGCTGTTATAGGCTAAATCATCGCTAATGCGCGCCACATCAATCGCCAGTGCCGTAGCAAAAGCATGTTTTAAGCGGCCGGTGTTGCTGATTTGAAGGTCGGTATGCTTGGCTGCTGTCATATTAATTCCGGATAGATAAAAGCGATAAAAGTTGCCGCTGTTTGTTGATGCTTGGCTGCAGTCATCTTAATTCCTGATAAAAGGGATAAAGGTTGCTGCTGCTTGTTGATGATGTTCATTATTCAGTGTGAATACGGCCAGCTCAACGTTGTCAAAGCCGGTTAATTCATTGCCAGTTTGCACCATGACATTGTCGGGCTGGCGCTGATAACCGAGCTTTTCATTAAAGCGCAAAGCGGCGCTATTGCTCAGTTTCACTTGCGCCAACAGTGTCTTACAGTTAAGGCGTCCAAAGCAATACTGATTCAGCGCCAGCGCCGGGAAAAATGCCAGCAAGGTGCCGCGAAATCGTGGATGCGCCAAATAAAAGCCTGCTTCAATGGTTTGACTTTGCCCAAGCTCCAGGCCATCAGCACTTTTTAAATTACAGGCACCAATCGCTTCATCTTTGTAATAGATCACAAATTGCGCCTGGCGTTTGTCATTTTGAATGCGGGTAAACCATTGTTGTTGCATCTCAGCGCTAATCAGTTGTTGCTGTAGCATAGGTGCAGCAATCGCCGGATCGTTGCGCCACTGGCGTAATAATTCAAGTTGTTGACGCTGCAATGGTCTGAGCTCAACCGAAAACTCGCTGATGTGTTGCTGGTGCCACATGCCGTCGGCTTGTTTACTGTCTGCGATGGCCGTACTCAAAGCAACAGATCCCAGCTTAAGGCAGTGCCACGTTTGACATCCACTTTCACTTGGCGCCCAAGCACCAGCTCCAGGTATTTCGGCGCCAATCCTAAACCTGGGCGAATTGCGCGTAAATTTTCTGCGCTAAGCACAGTTCCAGCGGTTAAATCAGCGCTGATATACAAAGAACGTCGATGTTTACGCGAAGCAATTTCTTTGTCAGTGACGCCATAATGCACTTTACCCAGTGCGGTCCAGGCACGTTCGGTTTCGTCAACCAGCTGTTTCATCTCAAACGGTTCCAGCGAAAACTCGGCATCCACGCCACCTTCGCTGCGATCCAGCACAAAGTGTTTTTCAATGACGGTGGCGCCAAGCGCGACGGCGGCAATCGACACGCCAATACCGGTGGTGTGGTCGGATAGCCCGGCCAGACAATCAAATAATTGTGCCAGATGCGGGATGGTCAGCAAGTTAGCATCGACCGGCCGCGCCGGATAATTGCTGGTACATTTCAGTAAAATCAACTCGTTACAGCCGTGGCGTTTTAACACATCCACGGCATCGGCGAGTTCGGCAATACTGGCCATGCCGGTCGACATAATCACCGGTTTGCCGGTTTTCGCTACGGCTGCTAATAACGCATGATCGGTATTTTCAAAAGACGCGATTTTGTAGCAGGGAACGTTGATCGACTCTAAAAAGTCGACCGCGGTTAAATCAAATGGGGTGCTAAACGCCAGCATACCGTGGCTTTTGGCGCGCTCGAAGATGGCCTGATGCCAATCCCACGGCGTGTGGGCAATTTGATAGAGTTTGTACAACGAAGTGCCAGCCCAGAGGCTGTCCGGATTATCGATAAAGAATTCACCACTGTCGATATCCAGCGTCATGGTGTCTGCAGTGTAAGTTTGTAGTTTGATCGCCTGAGCGCCGGCAGCAGCTGCGGCGTCGACCATGGCTAAGGCTTTATCCAGCGATTGATCATGATTGCCGGACAATTCGGCGATGATCAAAGGCCGGTGCGCGGCGCCGACTTGCACATGACCCAGTTGGATGGTGGTTACTGCCATAAAACTCTACTCTTGGTTGTGGATCCAGCTGCATGAAGCATGGATCAAAGCTTGGTTGGTGCTATACCAAAGTTTACGCGATTGAATCGTCAACGCTTAGTCTTTCTGCTTTGTTTGCGTGTTTGCCAGCTTGTTTTCCAACCGGTTTGCCAGTGCGCCGAGCAGTCGCTGACAACCGCCTTCCGGCGCCACCAGCTTAGAAGCGGCTTCGGCCATTTGCTGCAATTTTGCCGGTTGCTGCAGTAGCTGGGCGATTTCCATACTTAAACTGTCACCGCTAAGTTCAGCGCTATTGCCTAAGTATACACAAGCGCCAAGTTCTGCCAGATAACGGCTGGTTGGCTGCTGGTTTGGTGCCAGACTGACCACCAGCGCCGGAAGTGCCATGGCACAGCGTTCCCAGTGGGTTGCGCCACCGCCACCTATCATCAGCTGCGCTTTGGCCATCAGCATCGCCATCCCTGGCGTTTGCACGTGTAGGGTTAGCCGATGGTCCCCTTCACACAGCTGCTGCAACAACGATAGGTGCGGATTGGCTGAACCAACCACCATATCGGCCAGCCAGTCCAAATTCTGAAGTTGCTGTAACGCAGTAATGGCTAATGCCGTGAGATTGTCGAGATCACTACCGCCGAAAAATACTAGTAATTGATGAGGTGTTGCTGAGAAATCTTTTGGTTGAGCAATAGCTTGTGTTACTTCTGAAGCTTCTGAAGTTGGAGCTTGGGTAAATTCTGGCCGTAACAATGCGTAAGAGGGGCCGATAAATTGCTGACAAGTATTCGGCAACAAACCTTGGTAACGCACGATAGCGTCCGGTAATAAATTTTGATCTAATAAAAAATCACATTCGTGCTGGCGGTTGGCCAGATCATCAATCACCAGAATATTGCGGCAATAGTGGCGTAACGCCCTTTCGAATAAGTGACCGAGCCCATAATGGTCAATCACCAATAAATCGGGTTGTAGCGCTGCTTGTTGCAATGCATCGATGACCGCGGCAGCGTCTTCAGTTTCAGTGGCGCCTAACCATTGGCGGTCGCCTTCTTTAACTGTGATTGATGGCAAGGTTTCAACTAGTAACGGTAATGCCAGGCAACTAAAGCCCTGATTTTCTAGCAACGGAATTTGCTGACCAGGGTGTTTGCGACAGCAAAACGTCACGAGCCAGCCGCGTTTACGCATGGCTCGGGCAAGTGTTAGACAGCGCATCAAGTGGCCAGAGCCAATGATAAGAGACGCATCAACCCGAAACAGCACTTGCATCAGTCAGCCTTGGCGCTTTGTAAAATCAACTGGTGCAGTAATTCAGCACGTCGCCAGTCGTCAAGGGTGTCGATATCCTGCACCAGATGTTGGGGTAATTCAAAAAGATAAGATGATTTCGAAAATACCGGCCGCGCTTCTGACCAACTTTGCGCCCGGCCCAGATAAAACTGGCCGGCATCATGAAAAGTTTCGGTTAAATCTTGTGAGCGTTTGCCAATCGCCTCTGGTTGCACCGGTGAAACTGCACCTGCTTCGTCACGATATAACGCCCGTTGAATGGGAAAACTAAAACGGCAACCAGAAAAGATGTAATCGAGTTCCGGCTGCTGCGCCCATAAAGTCATCGCTTGACGCAAAATTGCTGCGCTTAACAGCGGGGCAGTGGCATAAATACAGGCGACAATATCCAATGAACCACATTCTGCGTGCCATTGCTGCTGCGTGACCCAATCAATCGCATGGCGTACTACGGCAGAAGTGCCGGTATGGTCGTCGGCTAAGGTGGCTGGGCGGATAAAAGGCACTGCTGCACCATATTGCTTGGCGACTTCGGCAATTTCAGCGTCGTCGGTCGACACCAGCACCTGGTCAAACATTTGACTGTGTAATGCAGCTTCAATCGACCAGGCAATCATTGGCTTGCCGTTAAACAGTTTGATATTTTTACGCGGGATCCGTTTGCTGCCACCCCGCGCCGGGATCACGGCAAGTTTCATGATTGTTAGTCCTGTTGCGCCCGATCGGCTGCAGAATGGATGTCATGGTTATTTGTCAAAAGTGTGTTTGCCAATGCCGTCGCCACTTGCTGTTGCATCGGATAAGTTAAATCGGCATACATCGGCAGGCTAATGATTTTACTGTAGAAAATCTCGGCCCCCGGAAAATCACCCCACTGAAAACCCAGCTGCTGATAATAAGGTTGGGTGTGAATGGGAATATAGTGCACATTCACACCAATGCCAGCTGCGCGCAGTGCTTCAAACACCGCCAGCCGAATATCGGCATCGTCTAATCGAATAATGTATAAATGCCAGGCTGAGACACCGTCGAAGGCGGCTGTTGGCAATTGCAGCGGTAAATCTTTCAGCAACTGCTGATAATGTAAAACGGCTTGCCGGCGGGCGGTCAAAAATTGTGCTAATCGCTGCAGTTGACTTAACCCCAACGCGGCCTGTAATTCAGTCAGCCGGTAATTAAAACCCAACTCAATTTGCTGATAATACCAGGGCCCGTGGCTGGGTTCGGTCATATCCTGCGGGTCGCGGGTAATGCCGTGACTGCGGTGCAGCTGCATTTGCGCAGCGAGCGCCGGATCGTTGGTCAACGCCATGCCGCCTTCAGCGGTGGTAATAATTTTTACCGGGTGGAAGCTAAACACACAAATATCGCTGAACTGACAATGGCCAACCGGCATACCCTGATAGGTTGCGCCGATGGCATGGGAAGCATCTTCAATTATTTTAATCTGGTACTGCTGACAAAGTGCTGCAATAGCGGCCATGTCACAACTGTGGCCAGCCAGATGTACCGGAATTAGTACGTTTGGCAATTTGTGTTGTGCGGCAGCCTGCTGTAATTTTTTGGTAAGCGCTGCGACCGACATTAAGCCGGTATCCGCATCTACATCCACAAAATCAATGGTCGCGCCGCAGTATAAGGCGCAGTTGGCTGAAGCGACAAAGCTAATGGGGCTGGTCCAGACAATATCACCTGTGCCCACAGCCAACGCCAGACAAGCGAGGTGCAAGGCCGAAGTGGCACTGTTGACGGCAACCGCATAATTGACGTTGCAGTATTGCTGGATCGCCTGTTCGAATGCAGGAACTTTCGGCCCTTGGGTTAAAAAATCAGACTGCAGTACTTCAAGTACTGCAGCGATATCTGCTTCGTCAATATTCTGACGGCCGTATGGGATCATGTCATTGCGGCCTGATTAAATTGTGCAAGTTCCTCCACCGTTAAAAAATGTGGGTTTTTATCAGACACATACTCGGTGCCAGGTGCTACCAACCGGCCATTTTCTTTGAGCGCATTAATGGTGAAATTGTTGCCACGATTAGAAAACTGAATCGATGGCGCAATCACAAAATGGTCATCATATTCGTAGGTGTTATAAGACATATCACCCGGACACATCATTTCATGTAGTTTTTCGCCCGGGCGAATGCCTACTTCTTTAATAGGAATATTGGGGGCGATTGCCTTGGCTAGATCCACCACCCGAATGGACGGAATTTTGGGTACGAAAATCTCACCGCCCAGCATTCTCTCGAAATTTTTAAGAACAAAATCAACACCTTGCTGCAGGCTAATCCAAAAGCGGGTCATTTCTAAATGGGTGATTGGAATATGGTCGGCACCGCTGTCGCGCAGCTTTTCAAAAAACGGCACCACTGAGCCACGGGAACCCACCACATTGCCATAACGCACTACCGAAAAACGTGGTTTGCTGCCGCCAGCAATATTGTTGGCGGCGACAAAAAGTTTGTCTGAAGCCAGTTTCGTGGCGCCATATAAGTTAATCGGATTGGCGGCTTTATCGGTAGAAAGGGCGATGACTTTTTCAACATTATTTTCAATGGCGGCATTAATCACATGCTCGGCGCCATTGATATTGGTTTTGATACATTCCATCGGGTTGTATTCGGCGGCCGGAACTTGTTTCAGCGCTGCGGCATGGATCACAAAATCGACACCACGCATCGCGCGAATAAGCCGTTCCTGATCCCGTACGTCGCCAATAAAGTACCGCATACAAGGTGCATGATATTTCTGCTGCATCTCGTACTGTTTCAGCTCGTCACGGGAGTAAATAATGATTTTATTCGGCTGATATCGCTCAAGCAGCGTCTGGGTATATTTATGACCAAAAGAGCCGGTGCCACCGGTGATGAAGATATTTTTGCCGTTAAACATAAAAGCCCCTTTTCGACTTGCGAGCGCTGTGCCGCTGAGTTTCGCAGCCTGATGTCGCGATACTGAAACAATAGCATAATCTATTCCACTTTTTAAAAGTGCTTTTAGCTGAGGTAGTTAGCGCTGATGTTGAAGGCCTGATACAAACTGGTGAAAAAAAGCACAAACGAACGCTTTGGTTTGGTCCTGTATTGGGCTAAACTCTGCCCATAACCCACATCGTCGGAGTAGTTATGATGAATATCGGTGGCCTATCTTTAAGCGAATCGCTGTTAAGACTGAACAATTCAGAAAATGAAAACCTGCTGAAAAAACTGGCATCGGCCAAGCGGATCAATAGCGCTGCCGATGATGCAGCAGGCTTGCAAATCGCCAACCGCCTGACTCAGCTTAACGGTGCCACAGTGCAGGGCGAGCGTAATGTATACGATGGTATTTCGCTGGCAATGGTTGCCGACCAAGGCCTGCAAGGTATTACTGATGGTCTGAATGAAATCGACCGGTTGGCCGTGCAAGCTGGCAATGGGTTATTAACCAGCTCAGACCGTCAGGCACTGCAAAAACAAGCAGATGCGTATGCGGCTGGTATTCAGGACCAAATTAAAAACACTGAATTTGGTGGTATTAAGTTATTTGATCAGGACGGCAATATCGGTATTGCCACTGGCAGTGGCAGCATCAATATTAAAACTCAGGATTTACAAACTAAGCTCACCGATAGCGGTGCTTTTAGTGTGGATTTATCATCTTCTGCCAAAGCGGCCGAATCACTGTCGAAAATCCGTCAGTCCAGTCAGTTAATTGACAATAACCGTACCGATCTCGGCGCAACACAGAATGCGTTAAGTTCAGCTGGTCGTAACTTAAGTACGCAGAATGTCAATCAACAAGCGGCAATCAGCCGGATTCAGGATCTCGACTACGCCAAAGCTTCGACCGAACAGGCGCAGGCCAGTATCCGTGAACAAGCATCTTACTCCGTTGCAGCACAAGGGCGGGTTTCGGAACAGCAAGCACTGCAATTGTTAGCTTAACCAAGGTTCGATGAGTGCAAAGCGGCTGCTTCAACAGCCGCTTTTGTTGTTTTTAAAGCAACACATTTTTAATGGTCGCGTATTGGTTGCCTATCAACGACACCAGCAAATCGCTCGAAAAACGCTGGTTTTTTGACAGTAGCGTCAAAAAGTTAGCGTTTTACCTTGCATGACTGCGCTGGCTTTGCAAAAATGCTGTAAAAGCACAAGAAAAAGTCCAGCGCCATGATCCCCAAGTTATTTATTCTTGATCAGCAAGAGCAACGTGCTCAACGACTGAGTATCATTCTGAATTTTGTCGCTGAAGCGCATCAAATTGTTGATGACGTGCAATTGCTATCGCAGCTGGCGATTGACCCTAAAGCTGTGGTGCTGCTGGGGGCTTTGGTTGGCCAGCAACACGAACAGCTTATCGAACAACATCCTGCCACCGCCTTTTTACTGCTTGGCGAAACGCTGAAACCTTTATTGCGGCATGCCAATGTGGTGGGTTTATTAAGCGAACCTTTTGCGTATGCGTCGTTAACGCAGCATCTGCGCGATTGTCAGGAATATCACCGGTTGTTACCAGGACAAAGAGCGCAGGAATCTCAGGCGCGGTTTGTCGGCATGGTCGGAATTTCAGCCCAGATGCAACAAGTGCGTTTTTTAATTCAGCAAGTGGCGCGCACGGATGCCAATGTGCTGATCCTTGGCGATTCCGGGACTGGTAAAGAAGTGGTGGCGCGCAATATTCATGTGTTATCGCACCGCGCTGATGGTCCGTTTGTGCCGATTAACTGTGGCGCTATTCCGGCAGAGCTTTTAGAAAGTGAATTATTCGGCCACGAAAAAGGTGCTTTTACCGGCGCCATTTCGACCCGCAAAGGCCGGTTTGAACTGGCGCAAGGCGGTACCTTATTCTTAGATGAAATTGGCGATATGCCACTGCCAATGCAGGTGAAATTACTGCGGGTATTGCAGGAAAGGATTTACGAACGGGTCGGTGGCAACCAACCCATTCGCGCCGACGTGCGGATCATCGCCGCCACCCATCGTCAGCTTGAAGGTATGATTGAAGAAGGCCGCTTTCGCGAAGATTTATTTTATCGCTTAAACGTGTTTCCAATTGAAACGCCAGCCCTAAAAGACCGGCCAGATGATTTGCCACTGCTATTGCAGGAATTACAACAGCGGTTGGAGCAACATGGTCAGGCGTCGATTAAATTTACCGAGCGGGCGATTGCCAGTCTGAAATTACACGGCTGGCCCGGCAATGTGCGTGAACTGGCCAATTTAGTTGAACGTCTTGGCATTATGTTCCCGCATCAGGTGATTGATGTCGCCGAATTACCGTTGAAATACCGCCATATCGAAGTTGATAGTTATGTGCCGCATTATCCGGAAGCGCTGCTGGAGCGCGATGCCATCAATGAGTTGTTCCAGTTTAATGATGACGACGACAATGAAGGCGACGCGCATTTCGCGCAGCATCCCGACAATAATGCCTTTAATGTGCTGCCCGATGATGGGGTGGATTTAAAGCAGTTTTTGGCCGATCTAGAAATCGCCCTGATCAGCCAGGCGTTAGAACGCCACGATTTTGTGGTCGCCAGAGCCGCCGATATTTTATGTTTACGCCGTACCACATTGGTTGAGAAAATGCGCAAATATAATCTGGGCCGTGACGATCTATATACGGCTGAGTAACCGCGATCATTTCGAAACGTCAAAATATTGGCTAAAAAAATCAGTCTAATTTATTGATATAAAACAGTTTTTTGTGTGGCATGCTTTGTGCTTATAGCCGTTAGTGTTACAGACTAACGGAGATCACCATGAACAGCCTCGCCACCCTGGCAACAGCGCCTGCGACAGGCAGCAATGCCGACAGTTATCAGCCGCTGTTTGAACTGGCCGTAATGGAGTCTCTGGCCGGAGTGCTACCAGAGCCCAGTTTACTCTCGGCAGCAGTGATTGCCTGGCCAAAAGCGCCAAAGCTGGCCACCGAGCCAGTGCCGAGTCGCTCAACCGCCGATCAGGCTGAACTTTCCCGCTTACAACATTTATTACAGGTGCTGCCGACCGGCGTCGTGGTGCTGGACGAACGTGGTTTTGTGCAGCAGGCCAATCCGGTGGCCATCTCGATGCTTGGCGAACCCTTGACCGGACAACGCTGGCTAGATGTGATCACCCGCAGTTTCCGTCCACGCAGTGATGATGGTATGGAAGTCTCGTTGCATGATGGCCGCCGGGTGCAACTGGCAATCACGTCGCTGCAGCCGGAACCTGGTCAGCTGATTGTGTTGACTGATTTAACCGAAACCCGGCAGTTGCAAAGTCGCATTGCCCACTTACAACGATTATCAGCGCTTGGCAAAATGATGGCGTCGTTGGCGCATCAAATCCGCACACCGTTATCCAGCGCTATGTTGTACGCGCAAAACCTGACCAATCAAAAACTCGACCAGACGTCCCGACAACAATTCCAACATAAATTGCTGAATCGGCTGCAGGATTTAGAGCAGCAGGTCAACGATCTATTGTTGTTCGCCCGCTCAGGCCGCGAACAGCAGGTCGAACGATTGTCGATGCAACAGCTTCTTAGCGAAGTACATCTGTCGGTTGAAGCCATGGTGCAGCAACAGGATGGCGAACTGGTGGTTGAATTGCCTGAGCCGGATCTACCGGTACTTGGCAATCACTCTGCTTTATGTGGCGCCTTAGGTAATTTGATTCAAAATGCACTGCAGCATGCAGGCCCTGGTGCGCGGATTGAAGTGTCGGCGATTGCCAGCAGCGATGGCCAACTGGTCACGTTGGCGGTAGAAGATCATGGCCCTGGTGTACCAGTGCATCTGCAACAACAAATTTTTGACCCGTTTTTTACCACCCGCAGCAACGGTACTGGCCTTGGTTTGGCCGTCGTACAGGCGGTGGCGCATTCCCATAATGGCCAGGTTCGTTGTGTCACCGGCAAATCCGGCGGTGCACGTTTTGAAATGATATTGCCGGTGTATCAATCGGCGCCTATCGCAACACATTCAACTGTAACGATGGCTACAACCGCAGCGACAAATTTAACCGAGGAGCAGCACAATGCAGCACACTAAAATTCTGGTGGTGGAAGACGACGCCGGGTTGCGTGAAGCACTGGTCGATACATTAAGCCTGGCGCAGTATCAGGTGATTGCTGCGGAATCTGCCGAACAGGCAATGCAGCTGCTAAAGCAGCATAAAATCAGATTGGTGATTAGCGACGTGCAAATGGGCGATATGTCCGGCCTGGAGCTGTTGAAATCAATCAAACTGAATTACAACAATATTCCGGTATTGATGATGACGGCTTATGCCACGGTGAATGACGCCGTGCAGGCGATCCGCTTAGGGGCTGTTGATTATCTGGCAAAACCGTTTTCACCGCAGGTGTTGGTAAATATGGTGAGTCGTTATGTACCGCTGGATGAAGTGGCTGCGTTTGAGCCAATCGTCGCGGCACCAATAAGCCAACAACTGGTAAAACTGGCGGCGAAAGTAGCCCGATCTGATGCCAGCGTGATGGTGCTTGGGCCAAGCGGTTCGGGCAAAGAAGTACTGGCACGGTATATTCACCAGCAATCACCGCGTCACGAAGGGCCGTTTATTGCGATTAACTGCGCTGCTATCCCGGAAAATATGCTGGAATCGACCTTGTTCGGCTACGAAAAAGGCGCCTTCACCGGAGCCATTCAGGCTTGCCCGGGTAAATTTGAACAAGCGCAGCACGGGACGATTTTGCTGGATGAAATCAGTGAAATGGATTTAAACCTGCAGGCGAAATTGCTGCGGGTGCTGCAAGAGCGCGAAGTGGAGCGGCTGGGGAGTCGCAAAACCATTAAATTGGATGTGCGGGTGATTGCCACCAGCAACCGCGATTTACGCCAAACGGTGCAACAAGGACTGTTTCGCGAAGACTTATTTTACCGGCTGAACGTGTTTCCATTGACCTGGTCGGCGCTGGCCGATCGCATTGAAGATGTGCTGCCGTTATGCCGGCATTTATTAGAGCGGCATTGTCAGCAACAAGGTGATCCGGTGCCAAATCTGACAGCTGCGGCGCAGCGCAAGTTGCTGCAACACGATTGGCCAGGCAACGTGCGCGAGCTGGATAACGTGATGCAACGCGCTTTGATTGTGCACACGGCCCCGGATATTACCGCCGACGACATTCTGCTGGAGCTCAGTTCAGGTCCGAGCGATTGGCAGGGCGACGAGCCGGTGTTGATGGCGTTAGATCCGGATTTAAGTGTATTTAAATCAGAAGTCTACGAGCAAGAACACCGCATCATCTTAGAGACGATGCGCGCTTGTGCCAATCGGCGCAAAGACGTCGCAGAAAAGCTTGGCATCAGTGCCCGGACGTTAAGATACAAGCTGGCGCGGATGCGCGAGTCTGGAATTCAGCTACCGGCTTAAGCGGCTTGTTATGGCAAAACACTCAGCAGAGCAACGTGATCCGCTGAGTGTTTGTCCTATTTTGCTCAATATACTGCAATCGATCTGCAATCGTTCTGCAAGCCATTTACAAAGCTCAGCAATCAATGTCTACCATGCACTTTTGCAGCAATTCCATCGAACTTTGCCAATCGTCAGCTTTTTGACAACCTCAATAATTTGTAACGCTATGAAAAGTAACAAATAAAATGTGGCACGTCTTGTGCTTTATCTGCATATTCTGGTTTAACACCACCGCAACAGGTAAACAGCAATGGACATTAAAGGCGCCGCTTTATTTCAGGAAATGCAGTCGTATGCCAATCAGGCCCGCAACATTTCTATTGATATCCGCCCGCAGGAAATGCAGGTTCAGAACAGCAGCCAATCTGACTTCTCCAGTTTACTGAAACAGGCCATTGATAACGTCAACGGTCTACAGGACAACAGTAACAAACTGGCGACTGCGGTGGAAATGGGCGACCCAAATGTATCATTAGCCCAGGCGATGATTGCTGGTCAAAAGTCATCAATTGCCTTTGAAGCGACAGTGCAAATTCGGAATAAGCTGGTAGAAGCTTATAAAGAAGTTATGTCGATGCCGGTGTAAGGGGGAATAAACTGTGGCTGAATCTACTTCAACTGAGCTGGCACTAAGCAGCAACGACTTTAGCGACGCGCCGATAGCTGATCATAGTCAGCAGGAGCAAAAGTCTGGTTTTCTGGGCTCAATGGGCGGCATGGATATTGTGCGGCAAATTACGCTGATTGTTGCGCTGACCATTTGTATCGCCATCGCCATTTTAATTATTCTATGGGCCCGTGAGCCGGAGATGCGGCCACTTGGCACCTTTGAAACCGCGGAGCTTATTCAACACCTCGATTATCTCGATGTCCAAAAAGTCGCTTACAAACTGGAAGGGAATGTGATCCTGGTGCCAGGCGATCGTTATCAGGATCTGAAACTAGGGTTAACCCGTGCCGGAATTCAACCGGAAAGTAACAGCGGTGACGATATTCTGATGCAGGATAGCGGTTTTGGCGTCAGCCAAAGATTGGAGATGGAACGGTTAAAACATAGCCGCGAACAGCAGTTATCCCGCACCATTGAAGAGTTTCAAAGCATCGCCCGCGCCCGCGTGTTATTAGCCATCCCGAAAGAAAACATTTTTGCCCGTACCGAAAAATTGCCATCGGCCACGGTGATGATCACCGCCAAAGGCGGCAAAACCATTAAAGATGGTGAAGTCGATGCCATTGTCGATTTAGTGGCTTCTGCGGTCCAGGGGCTGGAACCTGCTAAAGTCACGGTCACCGATCAAAATGGCCGTTTATTAAATAGCGGTTCGCAAGACGCCAGTTCGGCGCGTTCGCGTCGTGAGTATGAAATTGAACAAAAACGTGAAGAAGAATATCGTCAGAAAATTGACTCTATTCTGATCCCGGTGCTGGGAATTGACAACTACACCGCACAAGTCGATTTGCTGATGGATTTTACCACCACTGAACAAACGCAAAAACGCTTTAACCCGGATTTGCCGGCAGTGCGTAGTGAAATGACCATTGAAGAAAATAGTGTGGGCGGCGGCTCGATGGGTATTCCCGGTGCTTTATCCAATCAACCGCCGCTGGATTCAAACATTCCGGAAAAGGCAACCGATGGCAATCAACCGATAGTTCCAGGGCGGAACAGCAAAGAATCTACCCGTAATTATGAACTGGATACCACCATCAGCCATTCAACCCAGCAATCGGGTGTGATTAGACGGTTAAGTGTGTCGGTGGCGGTGGATTATAAATTGGCACCTGCGGTTGGCGACGCTGCTGCTGCGCCAGCTGCCCGGGCTCAGGCTGAACTGCAAAATATCCGTCGTTTATTACAAGGTGGTATTGGGTTTGATGTCCAGCGTGGCGATACCATTGAAGTGGTTTCGGTGCCGTTTACCCGTGAAGCATTGGTGGAAGAGAAACAACTCGAAATATACGAACAACCCTGGTTTATGGAAATAATGCGGTTGGTGCTGGCGGCACTGGTGATTATCGTACTCATCATGGCTATTGTGAAACCAATGATCAAAAAACTAATCTACCCTGAAGATACCAGCGAATCTTACGATGAACATTCATTGTCGCGTGGCCTTGACCTGGGTGATGATACTATCGACATGCTGAGTAAAGAATTTGACGCCAAGTCCGTCGGTTTTGCCGCCGATGGCACCTTGATGCTGCCAGACTTACATGGTGATGAAGACTTGTTAAAAGCGGTGCGGGCATTGGTTGCCAATGAACCTGAACTTTCCTCTCTGGTTGTGAAAAATTGGTTAGCTGAAGATGAGTAACATTGATACCACTCAAAAACCGGCCTTTGATGTCGGTAAATTAGACGGGGTTGAAAAGGCCGCCATCCTGCTGCTGAGCTTATCAGAAGAGGATGCCGCCCAGATCCTGAAACATTTAGAGCCAAAGCAAGTGCAAAAAGTCGGTATGGCGATGGCTTCGATTGAAGATCTGAACCAGGCGAAAATTTCTGCGGTGCACCGGCTTTTTATCGAACAAATTCAGAACTTTAGTACTATCGGCTTCCAAAGCGAAGACTTTATCCGCCGTGCCTTAACGGCCGCTTTGGGTGAAGAAAAAGCCTCAAACTTAATCGACCAGATTATTTTAGGTGGTGGCGCTAAAGGCTTAGATTCACTGAAATGGATGGACTCGAAGCAGGTGGCGAATATTATCCGCAACGAGCACCCGCAGATCCAGACCATTGTATTGTCTTATCTGGAACCGGAGCAATCGGCGGAAATATTGTCGCAGTTCCCGGAAAAAGTCCGGCTCGATTTAACCATGCGCATCGCCAACCTGGAAGAAGTACAACCAGCGGCATTGCAAGAATTAAACGAGATCATGGAGAAACAATTCGCCGGTCAAGCTGGTGCCCAGGCCGCGAAGATGGGTGGGCTCAAAGCTGCCGCCGATATCATGAACTACCTCGACACCAACGTCGAAGGTCAACTGATGGATTCCATCCGCGAACACGACGAAGAAATGGCGCAGCAAATTCAGGACTTGATGTTTGTGTTCGAAAACTTATTGGAAGTCGACGACAGAGCCATTCAGGCGATTTTGCGCGAAGTGCAGCAAGACGTATTGATGAAGGCACTCAAAGGCGCCGACGAAAACTTAAAAGAGAAAATCCTGAAAAATATGTCCAAACGGGCCGCCGAAATGCTGGCTGACGATTTGGAAGCAATGGGACCGGTTCGCGTTAGCGAAGTAGAAACAGCGCAGAAAGAAATCCTGTCAACGGCCCGTCGTCTGGCCGATGCCGGCGAAATTATGCTCGGCGGTGGTGGTGGAGAAGACTTCCTGTAACGCAAAAGTTTTTAGCTCCGGATGTTGCAGCGGGCGCCTCATCATCGCAGCATCATCCGGCCATGCAAGTCAGCGGTCAGCATTGAGCAGTGATAAATGACGACAAATATGTTTCAGCAAAATCGGCCTTTTAAGCCCGACCCAGGAGTAATGGATATCTTGAACGATTGCGACAAGCCATTGCGGATAAGTACTGATGAGCCGGTCGCCACAGCACCTGCAGCCAAAGCTGCGCCGGTGAACAAACCCGAGACAATTACGGCAGGATCCTCAATACCGGCGGTGTCACCGGCCAGTTTGTACAAAACCAATGCCCTGTATAAAAAGCGCCCGGAACCCGGCGAGCGGTTGTCGGCCAAACACGAAGACGAAGTGGTGATCAAACCGCTGACGGCTGACGATATCGAACAAATTCGCCAGGCGGCCTTTGATGAAGGCATTAGTCAGGGTAAAGAAGAAGGTTTTGGCCAGGGTTACAGCGAAGGTCGCGAACAAGGATATCAGGACGGCCAGCAGCAAGGCCAGGCTGAAGGTAAAAAACTGGGTCTGAGTGAGGGCGAGCAACTTATTCGCGAACAACTGGCACAGCTACAGACGCTTCTCGATCAGCTACAACAACCCCTGCTAAAAGTGGACGCTGAAGTTGAACAATCCTTGCTTCATCTCACGCTACAGATGGCGCAGGCGGTGATTGGGGTTGAAGTGAAAACCAACCCACAATGTATTTTAAATACGCTGCGTGATGCCGTGGACGCTTTACCTTATCAGGCCGACAAATTGATTATCAAATTGCATCCGGATGACGTGGCGATAATTGCGCAGCATTACAGCCCTGCAGAAATTGCCGAACGTTTGTGGCAAATCCGCAGTGAACCGGCCTTAGATCGGGGAGATTGCCGGGTGGAAAGTACCGAATCCAGTGTCGACCGCACGGTAAAAACCCGGTTGCAAAGCAGTCTGGAGCATTTTTTGCAAGAACCCGCTATCAAGCCTGAACAGGCGGCAGAAGATTGACGCAGGAAACCTCCTGCAAGGACATGCATGACCAGTGCGACGACAAACCCATCAACTTTAGCAGAGCGTCTCGCGCTGCAACAACAATACATTAAACCCAACCGGCCGGTCGTTGCCGGTCGTCTGGTGCGGGTGGTGGGTCTGACCCTGGAAGCGACCGGTTGCTCGGCAGCAATCGGCCAAACCTGTGTGGTTGAAACGGCAAGCGGCCTATTGGAAGCCGAAGTGGTTGGTTTTGCTAAAGATCGAATTTTCCTGATGCCCAAAGACGATGTGACCGGTGTGGTGCCAGGAGCACGTGTAACGCCATTGCAGGATCACCGTGGTGTGCCCTTAAGTATGGCGCTACTTGGCCGGGTGATTGATGGTGCTGGTAAACCGCTGGATGGCAAAGGTCCGGTGCTCGCCAATGAATTTAGTAAAGGTAAAAAACCTCCCATTAATCCACTGCAACGCCGCCCCATTAAACAACCACTCGATGTTGGCGTGCGCGCTATCAACAGCATTATCACTGTTGGCAAAGGTCAGCGGATGGGGCTGTTTGCCGGTTCAGGTGTGGGTAAATCGGTACTGCTTGGCATGATGACCCGGGGGACTGCAGCTGATGTGATTGTGGTAGGACTGGTCGGCGAACGGGGCCGCGAAGTGAAAGAATTTATTGACGAAATTCTTGGTGATGTTGGCCGTAGTCGTTCGGTGGTGGTGGCAGCGCCAGCAGATGTTTCGCCTTTAATGCGGTTAAAAGGCTGCGAAACCGCGGTACAGGTAGCGGAATATTTTCGCGATCAGGGGCTTGATGTGTTGCTGCTGCTCGATTCCATTACCCGTTACGCCCAGGCGCAGCGGGAAATTGCCCTGGCCGTGGGCGAGCCGCCAGCGACCAAAGGTTATCCGCCATCGGTGTTTGCCAAATTACCGGCACTGGTTGAGCGGGCGGGGAATGGCGCCGAAGGTCAGGGGTCGATTACTGCATTTTATACTGTGCTCTCGGAAGGTGACGATTTACAGGATCCAATTGCCGATGCGGCCAGGGCCATTTTAGACGGCCACATTGTACTTTCGCGTCAACTTGCCGACAGCGGCCATTTTCCGGCGATTGATATTGAACGTTCAATTAGCCGGGTAATGCCGGCTGTGACCAGCATGGAGCATCAGTTACTCGCCCGAAACGTCAAGCAACTCTATGCCAGTTTTAGTCAAAGCAAAGATTTGATTGCCATTGGCGCTTATGTCAAAGGTTCGGATCCGATGTTGGATCAGGCAATTAGCTTCATGCCTCGCATTAACAAATTTCTACAGCAAGGGATGACGGACGTGGTGCCGTATGACGATAGTTTAGCTGGGCTGGCAGGTTTGATCCCAGCGGGTCGAGGATTCTGAGCATGGCATTAAAACAACTACAGTTGCTGGCGAAAGTTCAGCTGGAAAAAGAAGAAAAACTGCAGGCGCAGTTTGTGCAGGCGCACCAGTTCGCCCAGCTTGCCGTCGAGAAATATACCGGGCTTGCCAATTATCGCACTGACTATATTCGCCAGAGTCAGCAGCGGGGTGCCGAAGGTATCGCCAGCAGACAGTTTAATCAGTATCTGAATTTCATTACTAAACTCGATCAGGCGTTGACCCAACAGAATATGCAGGTGCAGCAGGCGCAAAGAGTCGCTGATATGCGCCGCAGTGCCTGGCTGGTGATGCAAAAAAAGCGTAAAGCGCTGGATTTATTAATTGATAAAGAGCTGCAGGCTGGTTATGTGCGGGCGCAAAAACAAGAACAAAAAATGTTGGATGAAATGGCCACCCAGCAGTTTTTCCGTCGCTTGCAAGCGGCAGAGCAGTAAAACTGGCGAAATAGTTAAAATCAACGCGGCTTAAAGAATATGGCGCGAATTTTGAATAGTTAATCGTTATAAGAACATTTAACGACTAAAAGCGGCAGTTGCAATGCTGCCAGCGATAAGTCCCGGAGTCAGCATGCACATTCATAAGTCATTTCAGCTTTTATCTGCAGACAACAGCAAATTGGCCACTGACGAGACCTCGCGCCAGAATGCCAGCGACATTGAAGTTGAATTCAGTGAATTGTTGGGTGTTGAACTGGAGAGTCAGGAACAACAAAGCAGCAGCGGGACTGATAAAAAAACCGGGCAGGAAGTTGCCGCTTTACTGATGCCGCACACGAAAACTGCCACAGCAAGCTTGGTCGAGGGCGAATCGGATGCCCAGGCACTGGCTGAAAAAGCACTGGCTGAAAAATCTTTGAGTGAAGAATCTCTGGGTGAACCATCTCTGAGTGAAGCATCTCTGGGCACAGAAACACTGGCTGGCACATCCGCTGGCAGCAATTCGCAGGCAATCACAGATGCCGTTGCCACCCAGCGGGCGTCAAAGACCTCGGGCAGTGAAAAAGCTGCGCTTCGGCAGTCCCATGCACCAGAACTTGATACGGTGCAACCAATCAACCCAAGCCCATGGTTGACGATTATTAGCCAATCAAATGATTTTAATTCAATTTTATCTCAAAACTCAGCGTCTTCGCTTGCGGCTTCGACCGGAGAAAGTCAGTTCACATCGGCTGAATCGCTGGTCGCCGATGTGTTGGGAGTTCCGGCAACGGGTAAAACTGCCACCAATGTTGGGTTGACAGCAAGCATCGACTTGGCGATGACCGATGCCACAATAGCGGCTACAGCCGCTGATGAGCAGCAGCTGGCAAAGATGACGGCAAGCGGGACCGATTTGGCCAGTCTTGGTGATGCAGCAAAAGCGCCGGCGGATGGAACCCTGCTTAATCTCGTTGCAGAAAAGCAGGGCGGCAAGGCGCAATCTGTTGCCAGCCAAGCTGGCGACGCAGCTGTTGATACTGCATTGGAAACACCTACCCAGGCGGATCGCAGCGCCAATAGTACTAATGCAGTTAACCCAGACAAAATGCCGGTTGAGCAACAAGATGTGCGGGAACTGTTTAAAACTGATAAACCTCATCAGCAAAACCAGCCAGGGGCCACAAGTGAGCAACAACCTGTGACCGCAGAGCAAGATACAGCAGCTGCAACTGATCAACATATTACAACCGGCAGCGCGGCAGTGGCCTTTGCAACCCGCAGCCAGACACCACAGCAACAACTCATCGCTGAAGCAATCGTCGCACCAGAGAGTCAGACTGAAAGTAACGTCTTGAATCCATCGCCCACTGCGCCGGGTGATATCGAATTACCGATTGACGTGACCCCAGACTTTGCGGCGCTTGGTACAATTCCCTCAACTGGTGACACCGCGACAGCTACAGCGGTGACCAGCGAAGCGAAAGTGACCATGGCCGCAGCATCAACAGTCGCTACCGTAGCAACCAGTGCAGCAGCGGTCGCGCCAGCTAAAAATACATCTCCAAGTTTTGCCCAATTTCAAAAGGCGGTGAATGCCGCTGCTTCTTTAGTCCAGAAGCAGCAACAAGCCGAACAAACACAACTCCAGCCACTGCAGGAGCTGGCCGCGCAACAACCCACCAAGGTTGCGGAACTGAGTGTCATGATGTCTGGTCAACACACTGAGACCCCAACCGCGTTTAATGCCCTGCTGCAAACCGAACGTCCAATCAGCAGTAGCGGTAGCGCGATGGGCTCCTCAACTGGCCAGCACCAGCAACAGGCTGCTTCACAGTTATTCGCCGCCAAGTTAAATGACCAGGTCGCGAGCAACACACAACCGGCCTTGAATTTACTGGAGCCAAGTGCCGCCGCTCAGCTCAAAGAACGGGTGATGTTTCAGGTGAATCAGAAGATCCAAAGTGCTGAGATTAAATTAGCGCCGGAAGAACTGGGCAACATGCAGATCAAAGTGCAGATGCAACAGGAACAACTGTCGGTGCAATTTGTGGTGCAGCAAGCTGGGGCTAAAGAAGCATTAGAGCAACAAATGCCACGACTGCGGGAGATGCTGGAAGAGCAGGGCATTGAGCTGACGCAGGGCCAGGTGAGTCAGCAGCGTGAAGGTTCTGCTGAACAGCGCCAAGCCCGCGAACGTCAGCAAGGGCTGGATCAGATGCCGGATATCGGCGACGAACCACTACAACAGCAGGCGATGGTTAGAGTGTCAGACCGAATGGTCGATTATTACGCGTGATTTGCAGTTAAATCTGGCTGTTGGCGACTGGTTGATTGCTTTTGGCCTGACATGCGGTAAATAATAGAAAAAATGCTAATAACCGGAGTACTTATGGCTGCTGAAAAAGACCTGCAAATCGCTGATGGCGGTGGCAAAAAGAAAAAAATGATTATTATTGCTGCGGCGGTTGTTGTGCTCGGTGGTGGTGTAGGTGGTTATTTCATGATGAGTGGTTCGGACGCGCCGCCACCGGCCGCTGCAGTTGAAGGTGGAACCGCAGCCGCAGGTGCACAACCGGCTGCAGCTGCTGCCAGCGGTGACGCGACTACAGCATCGATGGGGACAGCTCTGTATGTGTCGATGCCACGACCATTTGTGTTTAACGTGCCTGGCGCCGCCCGCGATCGGTTGGTGCAAATTAAGGTGCAGTTGTTAGTGCGTGGTCAGAACAATGAAGAAATGGCGAAACAACATATTCCATTAATTGAAAGCACCATGCTGAAAACGTTCAGTACCGCCAATGCCGATGATTTAGTCACCGCTGCTGGTAAAGACACTTTAAAAGCGCTGGCATTAAAAGACGTCCAGGACGCTTTGGTGGGTGTGGCCGGTTCCATGGTGGTCGAAGAAGTATTATTTACCGGTTTTGTCATGCAGTAATACCGGTGAGACCGAAAGAGGGTAACCAACTTGACTGATTTACTGTCACAAGACGAAATTGATGCGCTATTACACGGTGTTGATGACGTCGAAGAAGAAGAGATAGAGGACGGTTCCGGACCGGGCGGACGCTCGGCTTTTGAATACGACTTTTCTTCACAAGACCGTATCGTCCGGGGCCGGATGCCGACTCTGGAAATGGTCAATGAACGTTTTGCCCGCCATATGCGTATCAGCTTGTTTAATATGATGCGCCGCACTGCTGAAGTCTCCATCAACGGCGTGCAGATGATTAAATTCGGTGAATATGTCCACACGCTGTTTGTGCCGACCAGTTTAAATATGGTGCGGTTCAGACCGCTCAAAGGCACTGGCCTCATCACCATGGAAGCGCGGCTGGTGTTTATTCTGGTGGATAACTTCTTTGGTGGCGATGGCCGTTATCACGCTAAAATTGAAGGCCGGGAATTTACGCCAACCGAACGCCGGATTATCCAGATGTTGCTCAAGCTCATCTTTGAAGACTACAAAGAAGCCTGGGCGCCGGTGATGGACGTGTCGTTTGAGTATCTCGATTCCGAAGTGAACCCGGCGATGGCGAACATTGTCAGTCCAACTGAAGTGGTCGTTATCAGCTCCTTCCACATCGAACTGGATGGCGGTGGTGGCGATTTCCACGTGGCTTTGCCGTATTCGATGCTCGAGCCCATCCGCGAACTGCTGGATGCCGGTGTGCAAAGTGATAAAGAAGACACCGATTTGCGCTGGAGTAAAGCGCTGCGCGATGAAATTATGGATGTCAAAGTTAATCTGACCACCAAAATGATGGATGTTGAGCTGACCTTAGAGCAAGTGATGAACATGCAGGCGGGCGACATTATTCCGGTAGAAATTCCCGAACATATCACGGTACTGGTCGAAGATTTACCCACCTATCGCGCAAAAATGGGTCGCTCCCGCGACAATGTAGCGCTGAAAATTATTGAGAAAATTAAACGGCCTGAATCGGTTAAATCTGAGCTGCATGTCTTTACCAAAGGCGGCCGTCGCCTGGACAGCGATGCAGATATCAGTGAGCTGGAAGCCGATTTAATTTTGTCTGAACGTGCAGAGGAAAGATGGTAATGGCTGACGATAAAGATACGATGGACGAATGGGCCGCAGCCCTGGCGGAAGCTGAAGGTGGCGATGGCGCCGAAGCGGTTGAACTCGAAGAGTTGCAGGAAGAGAAAGGCCTCATCACCGCCGACGAAAAACGCAAACTAGAAACCATTCTGGATATTCCGGTCACTATTTCGATGGAAGTGGGCCGGGCGAAAATCAGTATCCGCAATTTGCTGCAACTGAACCAGGGGTCGGTGGTAGAGCTGGAGCGGGTGGCGGGGGAGCCGCTGGACGTGCTGGTGAATGGTACTTTGATTGCCCACGGCGAAGTGGTGGTGGTGAACGATAAATTTGGTATTCGTTTAACTGACGTGATCAGTCAGATTGAACGGATTAAGAAGTTACGTTAATGCCACGAATAATGGCCGGACGTCCGGCTCGTTTGGTCGCCTTGTTGCCGGTGCTGTTGTCGGGCCTGGTGTTGGTTTTGTGCAGCTTTGGCAGCCTGGCACAGGAAACGGCAACAGCGGTTGCCAAAGAAACTGCCAGAAATCCGGCGGCCATTCCAGGCGTTGGCCAGATCGTCATTTCCTTGGCACTGGTGATTGGCCTCGTGGTGTTGCTGGCGTTTTTCTACAAAAAAATGCAGCTGAAGATGCCAGGTTCAAAACATTTTAAGGTGGTTGCATCTTTAAATGTAGGCACCAAAGAACGCTTGTTAGTTATTGAAATGCAAGGAAAACAACGGGTGATTGGTGTCACTGCCAACAACGTTAATTTCCTGTTTGAACTCGAAACTCCGCTTGTTGAAGAAAAGTTGGCATCAGATTTTCATACGCAGTTACAATCGTTCCTGAAAAAATAGACTGATGTCATGCTCCGATTGTTTTTGTTACTGCTGGTGCTGCTAAGCCCGGCAGTATTTGCCGATAACGGCGCTATGTCTGCCCTGCAAATTACTACCAACCCTGACGGTAGTCAGGAGTACAGCGTCACGCTGCAAGTGCTGGCAATGATGACCGCGCTGAGCTTCCTGCCAGCGATGATTATCATGATGACCTGTTTCACCCGCATCATTATTGTGCTGGCCATTTTGCGTCAGGCCATTGGTTTGATGCAAAGCCCGTCCAACCAGGTGTTGATTGGTATCACCATTTTCATGACGTTTTTTATCATGGCGCCGGTGTTTAAGCTGGTCAACGACAGCGCCATACAGCCTTATTTAAAAGAAGATATCACCTCCATTCAAGCTCTGGATGCGGCGATTATTCCAATCAAGGCTTTTATGCTGCAACAAACCCGGATCAAAGATTTAGATACCTTTGCCGAAATCGCCGGCCATCCGCCGGTGGCAAAGCATAGCGACTTACCCATTACCATTGTGATCCCGGCTTTTGTCACCAGCGAGCTAAAAACCGCTTTTCAGATTGGGTTTATGATTTTTATTCCGTTTCTGATTATCGACCTGGTGGTCGCCAGCGTACTGATGGTGATGGGGATGATGATGTTATCGCCGATGATTGTCGCCTTGCCGTTTAAACTGATGATGTTTGTGTTAGTTGACGGCTGGTTGTTGGTGATGGGCACGTTGGCAACCAGTTATGGGGTAGGAACATGACACCAGAAGTCTTTGTCGATGTATTGAACAATGCGCTGTACATGGTGATTTTGATGGTCAGTATCATCATTTTACCGTCGCTGGCGGTTGGTCTGGTGGTGTCGATTTTCCAGGCGGCAACCTCTATCAACGAACAAACCTTAAGCTTTTTGCCACGTCTTATCGTCACTTTGCTGGCGCTGATGTACGGTGGCCACTGGATGACAACAACGCTGATGGATTTTACCATTGGCTTGTATATGAGCATCCCGAGCGTGGTGAGCTAAGGTGGAGTTCCCGCTGCAAATTCTGATGCAGGGCATCGCCGACTTTTTGTTGCCGCTAACCCGCATCGCAGCCATGTTTGGACTGATGGCCGGTATTGGCGCTAAAACGGTGCCGATCCGGATTAAAATGGGTCTGGCGGTGATGTTTACCCTGATCATTATGCCGGTGATCCCACCGGTGAAAGACGTTAATCTGATGTCGTTTAATACCGTGATTCAGGTGATGCAACAGTTGATTATCGGCATGGCGATTGGTTTTATTTCGCTGATGTTTATCACCACCTTTATTCAGGCCGGACAAATTCTGGCGACGCAAACCGGTTTAGCTTTTGCGTCGATGGTCGACCCATCAAGTGGCGTCAGCGTGCCGTCGATTGGTCAGTTTTATTTAATTCTCGCCACTTTGTTATTTTGGGTCGCTGATGGTCATTTGATTATGTTCCAAATGGTGGTGTTCAGTTTCACCTCATTGCCGATTGACGGTGGCTGGTGGGATGTGTCGCATTACTGGACCATTGCCGAATTTGGGGTATGGATTTTTTCGGCGTCGCTGGCGATTGTGCTGGCACCGGTGACCGCGATGCTGTTGGTCAATTTGGCCTTTGGTGTGATGACCCGCGCCGCGCCGCAGCTGAATATTTTTTCGATTGGTTTCCCGGTGACGATGATTTCCGGCCTGTTGATTATGTGGCTGACCATGGACACTTTTGCTTATCACTTTAATCTGCTTTGGCAACATGGTATCGAGTATACCTGTCAGCTGATTGGCTGCTAACGGGAGGAATGCCGGATGGCTGCTGACAGTGACATGGAAAAAACCGAAGACCCCACGAGTAAAAAGCTCGAACAGGCCGCCGAAAAAGGCAACATTGCCCGGTCAAAAGAGCTGGCAACGGCATTGGTGTTACTGGGGAGCAGTGTGGGTATTCTTGTTTTTGGCAAAGAAGTTGCCAACACCACGCTGACCGTCTGTAAACGATTGTTATCATTGAATTACAAAGATATTTTTGACGAAAACGCCATGTTTACTGCGATGGGCGCCGCGCTGACTGAAGTGTCACTACCGTTATTTAAACTGTTTCTGGTGATTGCGATCGCCGGGGTGCTGGGTAATATCCTGCTTGGTGGTTACAACTTTACCTGGTATGGCGCTAGTTTTCGCCCGAGCAAGCTCAACCCTTTGGCTGGTTTAAAACGAATGGTTGGGTTACAGGCATTGGTTGAGCTATTTAAAAGTGCGCTTAAAGTGGTCATTGTGGCCGGTGTTGCTTATGTGCTGCTGGTGGTGTTTTTTGATGACATTATGGCGTTGTCCTTAATGAGTTCGCCGGAAGACATCGCAGCAGCGGTGTATTTGCTGAGCTGGATGTTTTTTGGTTTGTGCTCCAGCATGCTGATTATTGCAGCCGTCGATGCACCTTACCAGACCTGGAACCATCACAAACAAATGATGATGACCAAACAGGAAGTGGAAGACGAATATAAAAACTCCGAAGGTAACCCGGAAGTAAAAGGCCGCATCCGCCGCATGCAAATCCAGATGTCGAGGCGGCGGATGATGGAAGCAGTGCCAACGGCCGATGTGGTAGTCACCAACCCGACCCACTATGCGGTAGCGTTAAAGTATGAGCATGGCAAATTCCGGGCGCCGGTCGTGGTCGCCAAAGGCGTCGAACAGATGGCGCTGTATATCCGGCAGATTGCTGATGCCAATAAAGTCCCGATTGTTGAATCACCGGCGTTAGCCCGTTCTATCTACTTCACCACTGAACTTGATCACCCAATCCCGGAGCAATTGTTTGCTGCGGTGGCGCAAGTGCTGGCTTATGTCTATCAACTCAAAGCCTATCGTCGTGGCAAAGCGTCCAAACCGAAAAATCTAGCCAAAGAGCTGCCGATCCCAGAAGGTTTCCGTCACTAATATACCCTTCATCCTTGAAGATGCAGGGTTGTTGGCTTCCTTCACGCCCCCAGTCACATAGGACTACTATGCTCCTGGGATTCGTTCAGTTGCCGCCTACCTGCATCTCCAATGATTTTGGGTATACGTCATCCTTGAAGATGCAGGGTTGTTGGCATAGTGGAACAGTTTTTGCGTAACAGGCCCAGAGCGTCAATTTTTTATCAGGTCCGTTATGCAGCTAAACCAGGTTTTTAACCAGTTTGATCGGAAACATCTTGTTCATCTTAAAGGCTTTGGGACGCCGCTGCTGATCATGGCAGCCCTGGCGATGGTGGTATTACCGATGCCACCGCTGTTATTGGATATGCTGTTTTCGTTTAACATCGCGCTGGCGCTGGTGGTGTTACTGGTGACCATCTACGTTAATAAACCCCTTGAGTTTGCCATTTTTCCCTCAGTGATCCTGGTCGCGACTATTTTACGACTAGCCTTAAACGTTGCCAGTACCCGGGTGGTGTTGCTGGAAGGGCATACCGGCCCCGGTGCAGCTGGCGCGGTGATTGAGTCTTTTGGTCATGTGGTGATCGGCGGTAATTTTGCTGTGGGTATCGTGGTGTTTTTAATCCTGATTATTATCAACTTTGTGGTCGTTACCAAAGGTGCCGGCCGCATCGCTGAAGTAACCGCTCGTTTCACCCTGGACGCGATGCCCGGGAAACAAATGGCCATCGACGCCGATTTAAATTCCGGTTTTATCGATCAGGACCAGGCGCGGAAACGCCGGGAAGAAGTCACCGCCGAAGCCGACTTTTATGGTTCGATGGACGGTGCCACCAAATTCGTGAAAGGGGATGCAGTGGCAGGTCTGGTGATCGTGGCGATTAACCTCATTGGCGGTCTGTTTATTGGCATGATCCAACACGACCTGACCTTTGGCAATGCGATGGAAGTTTATACCCTGCTCACCATCGGTGATGGCTTAGTGGCGCAAATCCCAGGTTTATTACTGTCCATCGGCACTGCAATTATTGTGACCCGTCAAAACAAAGACGCCGATATGGGCGAGCAAATGACCGGTCAACTGGGCAATACCAAAGTGTTAACGATGGCAGCTAGCTTATTGTTTATTATGGGTATTGTACCAGGCATGCCGCATGTAGCGTTTTTGACGTTAGCAGCGGTGGTCGGTGGGGCGGCCTATTACATCCACAAACAGCAAACTTCGCCAAAATCGGAACTGGTCAGTCGTAAAACTGAAATGGTGCAGGGCAACGATATACAACCACAAAAAGAAATCGGCTGGGACGATGTGCAGCCAGTGGATATTATCGGGTTGGAAGTGGGTTACCGGCTGATTCCGTTAGTGGATAAATCGCAAGGCGGTGAACTGTTAACCCGAATTAAAGGCGTGCGTAAAAAATTATCCCAAGAACTGGGTTTTTTAATCCCGGCTGTGCATATCCGTGACAATCTCGATTTGGAACCGAACACCTATCGGGTGACGTTAATGGGGGTCACCAGTGGCAGTTCTGAACTGCGCCATGATAACGAACTGGCAATTAACCCGGGTCAGGTATTTGGCACCGTCAAAGGTGTTGCCACCAAAGATCCGGCATTTGGGCTGGAGGCGGTCTGGATTGCCAAAAATCAGCGCGAACATGCGCAGACGCTGGGTTATACCGTGGTCGATGCGGCAACAGTAGTGGCCACTCACCTGAGTCAAATATTAAGCAACAACGCCGCCAGTTTACTCGGCCACGAAGAAGTGCAGAACTTACTGGATATGCTGGCCAAGGCATCACCGAAACTGGTGGAAGCGCTGGTGCCGGATACCTTACCGCTGACGGCCGTGGTGAAAGTGCTACAAAATTTATTGCATGAAGGTGTGCCGATCCGCGATATGCGCACCATTGTTCAAACGCTGGTGGATTACGGCGCGCGTAGCCAGGATATTGATGTGTTAACTGCCGCGTGCCGTATTTCACTGCGCCGGTTGATTGTGCAGGAAGTGGCGGGGGCCGCGACGGAAATCGCGGTGATGACGTTTGCGCCAGAGCTTGAACAAATGCTGCATCAATCAATGCAGGCTGCTGGCAACGACGGTTCCGGCATCGAACCAGGCCTGGCCGAACGTATTCAGGATTCATTACGCTCTGCCAGCCAGCAGCAGGAATTGGCAGGAGATCCGGCAGTGTTGCTGACTTCCGGCATTTTACGTGCGGTAATGGCACGATTCGTGAAGTACACCATTCCAGGACTGCGGGTTTTGTCCTATCAGGAAATTCCGGACGACAAACAGGTTCGGATCGTCAGTGTGGTAGGGCAGGCGAGTTAGGAGTTAATGCATGAAAATTAAACGTTTTGTCGCAAAAGATATGCGCACTGCGCTGACCGAAGTCAAAGAATTTCTCGGGCCAGATGCGATTATTCTGTCGAATAAGAAAGTGGCAGGCGGTGTTGAAATCGTCGCGGCGGTGGACCCGGAAGCCGTGCCAGCCAAGGCACAGGCCGCTGAACCAGAAGTTACGGCTAGCAGCAATGTGCGAACTCCCAGGTTAGATATCCGGGTAGGCGACGATGAAGACGACAGTAGTCCACCAGCCGATTCATTGCGTGCCTTGTTAGCCCGGCAAATGATTAAGCAGCAAAAAACCGCGCCGGAAGCTACACAGGCCGCAGTCAAACCTTTGACGGCTAAATCCTCCGCGGCTGAAGACGCCATTCGTCCTTTCGGTCAAAAATTAAACACGACGGCACCAGAACGTCAGAATTCCGCCGCCGCTGGCATCAATTTACAAGAGCTTTCGAGCTTGCAAAAGCAACAAGCCAGTTTGATGCAGCAACAATTTGACGCGATGCGCCAGGAAATGCTGTCAATGAAACATTTACTGCAACATCAGGTGTCTGGCTTGATGTGGCAGGATTTAGCACGGCGGGAACCGGTACGTGCTTTGGTCATCGAACAACTGCGTCAGTTGGGCTTGACCGAAGCAATGGCTGACCAGCTTGCGTGTTTTATGCCGGAAGATATCAGCGATACCGATGCCTGGAGCTGTGCCTTGGATTTGTTAGCGGGTCAGTTGACCACTACCAATGACGATATTATGCGCCGTGGTGGGGTTATTGCCCTGGTGGGGCCAACCGGTGTGGGTAAAACTACCACTGTGGCAAAACTTGCAGCGCAATTTGCTAAACGCCATGGCGCTGAGCAGGTTGCATTAATCACTACTGATACCTTTCGGATTGGTGCTTTTGAACAATTAGCGACTTTTGGCCGGATTATCGGATGTCCGGTAAAACAAGCGCGCGATCATGAAGAACTTGCGCTATTGTTAACTCAACTTCAGCAACGTAAATTAATTTTGATCGACACCGCAGGTATGAGCCAACGTGATGTCCGGTTAGCTGAAAATCTGTCGGCGTTAGTGCATAATTCGCGTGTCAAAATAAAAAGTTATCTGGTATTGTCTGCGACATCGCAAGCGCGTGTCATGCAAGAGACAGTTGACCACTTTAAACGAATTTCTCTGGCGGGTTGTATTTTCACCAAACTTGATGAATGCTTAAGTCTCGGTGAAATCATTAATGTAGCAATTCAAAATGCTTTACCTGTCAGTTATTTGACCAATGGTCAACGGGTACCTGAGGATATCAATATCGCCGAGGCGGCCACGATGGTTGCTCAGGCAGAACAACTGCGCATGGCACACAATAGTTCGGGTCATCAGTGGTATCAGGATGGGCTTACTCGAACGGAAGAGACCTATGCATAATCATGAATTAACTTACGATCAAGCCAGTGGCCTGAGAAGAATGAAGCAGCAGATGGTAAAAGTAATTGCAGTGACTGGTGGTAAAGGCGGCGTGGGTAAAACCAACGTCACTTTGAATCTGGCCATGGCGATGGCACAATTGGGCAAAAAAGTGTTGGTGCTTGACGCTGACCTTGGTCTTGCCAACTGTGATGTGATGCTTGGCCTGCGGGTGGAGCGTAACCTTTCCCATGTGTTGTCCGGCGAAGCTGAGCTGGATGATATTCTGGTCACCGGACCCTTTGGTATTAAAATTGTGCCGGCAACCTCGGGTACGCAGTCGATGACTGAATTGAGTCCGGCAGAACATGCTGGCCTGATCCGGGCTTTTAGCGAACTCAAAACATCTTTTGATGTATTGCTGGTCGATACGGCGGCCGGTATTTCAGACATGGTACTGAGTTTCTCCCGCGCCTCGCAAGATGTACTGGTGGTGGTTTGTGACGAACCTTCGTCGATTACCGATGCCTATGCGCTGATGAAAATCCTCAGTCGCGAACATGCGGTGCAAAAATTTAAAATTGTGGCAAATATGGTGCGCAGTTTACGTGAAGGGCAGGAGCTTTTTGCCAAGCTGAGCCGCGTCACCGACCGGTTTTTAGATGTCACGCTTGAGCTGGTTGCGACCATTCCGTTTGATGAAAATGTGCGTAAAGCAGCGCGCAAGCAAAAAGCCTTTGTTGAAGCATTTCCGAAAACCCCGGCTTCACTAGCAGTGAAAACCCTGGCGACCCGCGCTGTGCAGTGGCCAGTACCACCCAGCGCCTCAGGGCATCTGGAATTTTTTCTGGAGCAACTCGTGCACTCACACACTGAAGCCAGGGGGTTGGCTTGAATAGTCGGCTGGCAGCCTATGGTGCTGCAAATCAGATGCAGTCGTTGGTGGAAAAGCATGCGCCGCTGGTTAAACGTATTGCCTATCATTTGTTAGCCCGATTGCCCGCCAGTGTGCAGGTCGACGACTTGATTCAGTCCGGCATGATTGGTTTGATTGAAGCGGCCAAAAATTTTGATAATACCAAAGGTGCCAGTTTCGAAACCTTCGCCGGGATCCGGATCCGGGGTTCAATGCTTGATGAAATGCGTCGCGGCGATTGGACACCCCGTTCAGTTCATCGCAACGCCCGGTTAATTGCTGAAACAATCGCCGAATTGGAAGCTGAATTCGGCCGTGACGTAAAAGATGTTGAAGTTGCTGAAAAACTTGATATAACTCTAGATGAATATCATCATATGCTCAGTGATGTCAGCAGTGGCCGCATTATTGGGATTGAAGATTTAGGCATTTCTGATGATGTGCTGGTGACAGCCAACGACAAGCAAGATGACCATTTATACGAAGAGCAGGCGAGTGATGCTTTTCAACATGCTTTAATAAAAAATATCAGTAGCTTACCCGAACGGGAAGCAATAGTATTGTCACTCTATTATAATGACGAACTGAACTTGAAAGAGATTGGCGAAGTGTTAAGCGTCAGCGAATCTCGGGTCAGTCAAATCCATAGTCAGGCGTTGGTGCGGCTTAGAGCCCGGATGCAAGACTGGTTGTAATACTTGAGAATAACCATTGAGGTATCTCGTCGGAGGGGATTTTGGATAAGAATATGAAAATTCTTGTGGTAGACGACTTTTCTACTATGAGACGCATCATCAAAAACCTGTTACGCGATCTTGGATTTACCAATGTTTCGGAAGCGGATGATGGCAGCACTGCATTGCCTATGTTGCAAAATGGCGATTTTGACTTTGTCGTCACCGATTGGAACATGCCGGGAATGCAAGGTATCGATTTACTTCGTGCCATTCGCGCTGACGCCAGACTGAAACACATCCCAGTGTTGATGGTGACCGCCGAAGCGAAAAAAGAGCAGATTATTGCAGCTGCTCAGGCCGGTGTGAACGGATATATCGTGAAGCCTTTTACTGCAGCCACCTTACAAGAGAAGTTGTCGAAAGTATTTGAACGTCTGGGTTAACCGTAACTGACACAGGAGTGGCGCCATGTCTGCAATTACGGCCCCAATCATTACCTTAGAACAGGCTCGTGAGCTTGTGCAGTTGTTAGAAATGGAGCAGCAGGAAGCCGCAAATGAATTAGTGCAGGGGCTAGCGGTGCCAGGCTCCTCAGAATTGTTCGCCGAAGTTGGAAAATTAACCCGGCAGCTGCACGACTCACTAAAAAGTTTTCAAGTTGACCCTTCTATCGACAATTTGTTATCCGAAGATATACCAGACGCTAAACGCAGGTTGACTCATGTTATTGATATGACTGAGCAAGCTGCGAATAAGACGATGGACGCCGTAGAATCTTGTTTACCCATAGCTGACAAATTGAATTCCGGGATCGGAGTTATTTTGCCTGATTGGCAGCGCTTAATGAAACGCGACCTAAAACTTGGTGAATTCAAAGAGTTATGCCATAGTCTTAATGATTTTCTGAATCAGGCATCTCTGGATGCAAACGCACTGCAGGGTTCATTGACCGAAGTGCTGATGGCGCAGGATTATCAGGATTTAACAGGTCAAATTTTACGACGGGTGATTGAACTGGTTCGTGAAGTTGAAGATAGCTTGATCGGTCTGTTAACGGCTTTTGGTCATACCAATTTGCCTGAGCAAGACCGTCCTGTCGTGGCTAAGAAGCCCAAAGCCGGACATGAAGCTGAAGGCCCTATCATTGATGCAGAACTGCGGGATGATGTGGTGTCAGGCCAGGATGATGTAGACGATTTATTATCGAGTTTAGGTTTCTAAGAGAGGTAGGCTAGCATGGGCTTTGATTTAGATGAGGACATTTTACAGGATTTCCTAGTCGAAGCCGGCGAGATCCTTGAGCTGTTGCAGGAGCAGTTGGTCGAACTAGAAAATAACCCCGACGATGCCAGCTTATTAAATGCAATATTTCGTGGTTTTCATACGGTAAAAGGCGGCGCCGGTTTTTTGTCGTTAACTGAATTAGTTGACGCTTGCCATGGTGCTGAAAACGTTTTTGATATTTTACGCACCGGCAAAAGACGCGTCACATCTGAGCTCATGGACGTCATACTGCAAGCACTTGACGCCATAAATGAAATGTTTGCCAATGTGCAAAATCGTCAGCCGTTAGAACCCGCATCTCCTGAAGTCTTACATGCGTTACATCGTTTAAGCGAACCAGAATCTGCTGAAGAACAGCATCATGCCGCTGCACCTGTTACAGAACCAGAAATGAGTCTGGAAACTTTTGATGCGGCAGTCGAATTAGAAGTTGAAAGTGAATTTTCTGCAACGACTTCCGGCTCGATTGATGACATCAATGAAGATGATTTTGAAAAACTGCTGGATGAACTCCATGGTTCAGGTGCACCCGGCAGAACGCCTGCTGCTGCGCCAAAACCGGCTCCGATTAGTTTTACGCCTAGTGCCACTGAAGATATCACCGACGACGAATTTGAAGCCATCCTGGATCAGCTACATGGTAAAGGCTCGTTTGTGCCTGGCGAAACTGAAACCGTTGCTACAGTGGTGAAAACCACCCCAGCACCGGCAGCAGCAAAACCTGCGGCCAAAGCGCCTGATGATATTAGCGATGATGAGTTTGAATCGTTGCTAGACGAATTACATGGCAAAGGTAAAGCACCGGTCGGTCCGGCAGAAGCTGCAAAAGCTGTCGCTAAACCAGCGGTTGTCACTGCAGCTGCTAAACCAGCACCAAAAGTGGAAGTTGCGAAACCAGCAGAAGCTCCAAAACCGGCAGCGCCAGCACCTGCACCTGCAGTAGCTGCGAATGTGACCAAAGACCGTGATGCAGACGATGGAAAAGGTGGTGGCAATGCCGCTCAGGCCGATACCACAGTGCGGGTTGATACCAAACGTCTTGATCAAATAATGAATATGGTGGGTGAGTTGGTACTGGTGCGTAACCGGTTAGTTAGCTTATCCGCTGTGGCGCAAAATGAAGAAATGAGTAAAGCCATTTCAAATCTCGACGTGGTCACTGCAGACTTGCAGGGCGCCGTGATGAAAACCCGGATGCAGCCGATCAAAAAAGTGTTTGGCCGTTTCCCGCGGGTTGTTCGCGATTTGGCGCGTTCACTGCACAAAGATATCAATTTAGTATTGGAAGGCGAAGATACCGACCTGGATAAAAACCTGGTCGAGGCGTTAGCCGATCCACTGGTGCACTTAGTGCGCAATTCAGTCGACCACGGTATCGAAATGCCGGATGTGCGGGCGGCGAATGGCAAATCGAGAACAGGCTTGGTGAAACTGGCTGCGCAACAGGCTGGTGACCATATTCTGTTAACAATTCAGGATGATGGTGCCGGCATGGATCCGGAGAAATTAAAAGCCATCGCGATTAAACGTGGCGTGTTAGATCCGGACGCCGCTGGTCGGATGTCCGATACGGAAGCGTTTAACCTGATATTTGCGCCTGGATTTTCAACGAAAGAACAGATTTCAGATATTTCTGGTCGTGGTGTTGGCATGGATGTGGTGAAAACCAAAATCAACCAACTCAATGGTACCGTGCATATTCATTCGAAATTAGGTCAGGGCACGTTACTTGAAATCAAAGTACCTCTGACATTAGCGATTTTACCGACTTTGATGGTCATCGTTGGCAAACAACCCTTTGCATTACCGTTGGCGACCGTCAGTGAAATTTTCCACCTCGACTTGTCGAAAACCAACACTGTCGATGGTCAGTTGACGATTGTCGTACGGAACAAAGCGATCCCATTGTTCTATCTCGAGCATTGGCTGGTGCGTGGCTCTGACAGGAAACTGCGTCGTGAACAAGGCCATGTTGTCATTGTACAGATTGGTACCCAGCAGGTTGGTTTTGTCGTCGAAGCCTTAGTGGGGCAGGAAGAAGTGGTGATTAAACCGCTTGATGCTTTATTACAGGGGACGCCTGGCATGGCAGGTGCAACAATTACGTCCGATGGCGGTATTGCGCTGATCCTCGATGTGCCAAACTTACTTAAACACTATGCGAAAAAGTCGAAAATTAAGTTTGATCGGTTTAACAACTTAACTTCATAAGCGAGTCATCTATGTCGATCAGGGTGTTAGTTGTAGATGATTCAAGTTTTTTCCGCCGTAGGTTGACGGAAATTCTGGCTGCTGATGCTGAGTTACTGGTGGTTGGTACCGCAAATAATGGCAAAGAGGCGGTCGAAAAGGCCGCTGAATTAAAACCTGACGTCATTACCATGGACGTTGAAATGCCCGTGATGGACGGCATTCAGGCGGTGCGGGAAATTTTGAAGACACAACGGATCCCGATCCTGATGTTTTCGTCGTTAACGCACGCCGGTGCAAAAGCAACATTTGATGCGCTAGATGCTGGCGCGGTCGATTTCCTGCCGAAAAAGTTTGAAGATATTGCCCGTGACAAAGGTGAAGCGATTGAGGTGTTACGCCAGCGGGTGAAAGCTGTGGCGCGCCGTCGGTTGTTCGTCAGGCCTGCAACTGCAGTGACGCCGCCACCGGCAACGGCTGCCAGACCTGCGCCTTCAGCGTTGGCCCGTACACCGCTGGCGCGTGCTGAATTATTACGCAGCACGGAGCGAACGGAACCCGCCGAAGCAGTTAGTTCAGCCAATTTCAGACCCTCAGGTAAACAATATAAACTGGTCGCCATTGGTACTTCAACCGGCGGCCCGGTTGCATTGCAGACGATTATTACCGCTTTACCCGCCAATTTTCCATTGCCGATAGTGCTGGTGCAGCATATGCCAGCTGCTTTTACCGGCGCCTTTGCCAGCCGATTAAATTCACTGGCTAAAATCGAAGTTAAAGAAGCCGCTGATGGCGATATTTTACGTCCCGGCGTGGCTTATCTGGCTCCGGGCGGTAAACAAATGCTGGTGGAAGGTTCTGATTCGCAGGCGAAATTGCGGATTAAAGATGATGATTCACCACGCATCACTTTTAAACCAAGCGTTGACATTACCTTTGGCACAGCAGCCAAAGTATTTAGTGACAAAGTGCTGGCGATTGTTTTAACCGGAATGGGCTCAGATGGGCGTGATGGCTGTCGTTTACTGAAACAATTTGGCTCGAAAATCTGGTCACAGGATGAAGCAAGTTGTGTGGTGTATGGGATGCCGCAAGCTGTCACCAGTGCCGGGTTGGCAGACGCCGAGGTGAATCTGGCCGACGTTGCCAGTAGAATGGTTGCGGAAGTTGGGCATGGATAAGCTTGCATTTGCTGGATTAATTCTTGGATTGGTGTCGGTTGCCTTTGGTTACACTTTACATGGCGGCTTATTGTCGACCTTGTTTGATTTACCGGCCTTGGTGATAGTGTTAGGTGGCACCTTAGGCGCGGTTGTCTTTCAAACGCCGCTACCGCAATTTACGGTCGGCATCAGAATGTTGGGGTGGGTGTTTAAAACGCATTATGTCCCACTGAACGCCACAGTTGAGCGGTTAATCAATTGGGGAACTGCTGCGCGGACCAATGGCTTTTTATCGCTGGAAGCCGAAGCGTTGCAGGAAACCGACCCGTTTTTACACAATGCACTGAATTTGCTGGTGGACGGTGTCGAACCGGCTATTTTGCAAGACGCTTTAGATGCAGAGCTGACGCTGGAGCGGGAACGTTTATTGCGCTCCGCCAGAATTTACGAAGCGATGGGGGGTTATAGCCCGACCATCGGGATCATCGGTGCCGTGCTTGGTCTCATTCAGGCGATGCAAAATATCGATAAACCGGAACTGCTTGGGCACGGTATTGCAACCGCTTTTGTGGCCACAGTGTATGGGGTTGGTTTTGCCAATCTGGTGTTTATTCCAATTGCCAATAAGCTAAAAAGTATCGTGATCCAACGCACACTTTATCAGGAACTGATTGTTGAAGGTGTGGTATCCATTGCCAACGGCGAAAACCCGCGAGTGATCGAACGTAAACTTGCGGCTTACCGGGTCGGGTGATCTGATGTATCGCAGCAGAGTACGTTATCAGGAGCATCAGGACAAAGACCCGCTGGATAGGTGGTTAGTTTCTTATGCTGATTACGTGACTTTGATGTTTGCATTGTTTGTGGTGCTGTATTCTTTGGCCATTGCTAAAGAAGAAAAATTTAAAACCATTTCCAGTTCTTTAGCCCAGGTGTTTGAAAAACCAGTCGAACCTGACACCGGAGTAAAAGGTCAGGATGTGTTGACCGACAATCAGCCGCGCAGTGATTATCAACAATTTGGATCGTCACTTGAGACACCAAGCGGCCCCGAGTTAATGGCCGATGCCACCGAACAACCGGTGTTAAAACAACCAGAATATGGCAATCCGCTGGTATCTTTGCAGGAACAGTTGACCCAGTCGCTGGCCAACTTAATTGAAGAGGGCGTGGCAAAAGTTGAGAACGATGAAGACTGGCTGACGATTCAACTTAATAGCGGATTGTTATTCCCAAGCGGCAGCGGTGTGCAAACTTCGTCGGCATCGGTGTTGCTCGCTGAAATTGTGACTATCCTTAATCAGACCAGCAATATTGTCCGGGTGCGCGGTTATACCGATAACCAGCCGATGAGCAATGAAATTTACGCATCGAACTGGGAATTGTCGATGGCGCGAGCAACGGCAATTTTACGGGATTTGCAGCGTTTGGGGGTCCGACCCGAACGTTTGGCCGCCGAAGGCTACGGTGAATTTGCGCCTTTTGCCGATAACGCGACTGTCGATGGCCGTGCTGAAAACCGTAAAGTGGTGATCGCCATTTCCAAGTTCGCAGCAAGACCACTGCATGCCGCGAATTCGGTGTCAGAAGTATCCACCTTGCAACAGGCTGCTGAAATTTTAAAAGCTCCTTTGCCGGCCGATGATGGCACCATCAAAGTCATCCGACTGCCGCACGGCGGTATTAAAATCACCTCTGCAGCGGATGCTGTTGTAGATCCTCCGAAGAAAAATAACGGGAATAAATAATTGGTCGTTTGGACTATTGCAAATCAAAAAGGCGGGGTTGGTAAAACGACCTCCACCGTGACACTGGGCGCTTTGTTGGCAGGGCGCGGCCATCGGGTATTGTTGATTGACACCGATCCGCATGCTTCCTTGACCTATTACTTTGGCATTGATGCTGAAGAACTGGAAAACAGTGTCTACGATATTTTTATCCGTGGTAAAAGTATTAGTAAAGAAGAAATTATGCAGTCGTTGTGTCCAAGTGGCATGAATAATCTGGATATTCTGCCGTCGTCGATGGCGTTGGCGACTTTAGATCGCTCGCTCGGTGACAAAGGCGGCATGGGCTTGATCCTGAAAAAAGCGCTGGCGAAAATCAGTGATGAATATGACTATGTGCTGATCGATTGCCCGCCGGTGATTGGGGTATTGATGGTCAACGCGATGGCAGCTTGTGATCGAATTTTAATTCCGGTGCAAACCGAATTTCTGGCATTAAAAGGTTTGGATCGGATGCTGGCGACGATGCAGTTAATGCAGAGTACGACGCAGCCCGGTTATCAGTTTACGATAGTGCCAACGATGTACGACAAACGCACCAAAGCCTCACTGGAAGCTTATAAAGAGCTGAAAAGTAAATATCAGGATTTGGTCTGGTCGGCGGTGATCCCTATAGACACCAAGATGCGTGATGCCAGTCTGGCACAGACGCCGCCACCGGTATTTGCCCCTAAATCAAGAGGGGTATTTGCCTATAATACCTTGCTTACTTATTTATTGCAGTTGAACCCGGAGTCAGGCAATGAGTGAACTGGTTGCCAGTCAAAAAGTGATGCGCAATTATTTAAACGCATTACTGACGGAGGAGCAGGAACCTGAGGTCAGCGTTGAGACGCAGGTTAAAAAGCAGCAGTTAAACCAGTTGTTAGCGACAGTTCAGCCAGAAAAACCAGCAGTTACTACTCAGGTTAAAGCGCCGCCCCCGGTCAAAACCGAGCCGGTTCGCGCCAAAGTTATCCCTGAAACGATTGTTGCAAAACCGGTGGTAGCGGTACCTGCACCAGCAGCGAAGATTGTGGTGCCGGTGAACACGGCTCCGGTCATCACCACACCACCGCCAAAAGCACCTGCGACAGCCGTGGTGAAAGAATATCGTTCAGGTCGGTTCCAGGCATTGTTTTTCTCGGTTGCCGGATTAAAGGTGGCATTGCCGCTGAAAGAGCTGGGTGGAATTCATAAAATCACCACTTTAAATACCTTACCCGGCAAGCCGGCCTGGTATAAAGGGGTGATGCTTTATCGGGAACAAAAAATTAATGTGGTGAATACCGCCAGGTGGGTCATGCCAGAAAAATATGACCAGCATCTGGCAGAAACGCTAAACTATCAATATGTTATTATGTTGGGTAAAAGTTCATGGGGCCTGGCCTGCGAATCGTTGGTCAACACCGTAGCGTTAGAACAAGATGATGTGAAGTGGCGGGCCACAGAAGGGAAAAGACCTTGGCTGGCCGGATTGATAAAACAGCATATGTGTGCTTTGTTAGATGTAGAAGCGATGATTGCGTTGTTAGCGCAGGGCGCTGGCAGTTCTGACTGAATACGGACCAAGGTTTGAGGTTTTGCGGTTTTAAGGTTTTGAGGTAAAGGAGCGATACATGAGTAATTTATTGGCGCAATCAGTGAAAACCAAAGAACAAAATGATCTGGTTTTACAGTGGGTCACTTTTAAACTGCAGGAAGAAACCTACGGTATTAACGTGATGCAAGTGCAGGAAGTATTGCGTTACACCGATATCGCCCCAGTGCCGGGTGCACCGATGTACGTGATGGGGATTATCAATCTGCGTGGCAATGTGGTGACGGTGATCGATACCCGTGCCCGTTTTGGTTTACCACCGACTGACGTCACCGAAAACAGTCGGATTGTCATTATTGAAGCCGACAAGCAGGTGATTGGTATTCTGGTCGACAGCGTGGCTGAAGTGGTTTACCTGCGTGGTTCAGAAATTGATACAGCACCCAATGTCGGCACCGACGAAAGCGCCAAATTTATCCAGGGTGTCTCAAACCGCGATGGTGAACTGTTAATTCTGGTCGATTTGAACAAACTGCTCAGTGACGAAGAGTGGGACGAAATTACCAATATTTAACCGGTCGTATCCCGTGCCTCTGACGTTTGAATGGTTAACCCTGATTGTGATCCCGGCAGTAGCGATACTGCTGGTGATTTTTGTTGTCTGGAAGCATAAGTTGCAACAACAACAGATCCGGCAACTGGCTGAGCGTATTGCCGAACTCAGCGCAAAACAGCCGAATCAAAGTGCCGAAGTCGATGAATTACGCAGCGGTGTCATCGGCATCGGCCAGCGCATTCTGCAATTGGAACAAGCGCTTCAGACCATTGAATTAAACCAGCAGGCCTTGGCCACCGAGTTGGAACAACTCACCGAACACCAGCAAAAAATCCAGTTGTTTGACCCGGATTCCAGGCTCTACAGCCGTGCGGTGAAAATGGTGCAGTTAGGTGCGGGTCTGGAAGAAGTGATGCGGGAATGTGAATTGCCGCGTGCCGAAGCGGAACTGCTCATCAATTTGCATCGCCAGCAAGGCAGTTAGTCCGCTTTGCTCCGGTAATCCAGAATTTATCATTTTCTTAACGTACAGATTGCTGCGGCTCCGTCGACACGCTTCTTTTAATATTAATCCTTCAATGCATCGACTTGCACACGAGAGTTCATCGGCAATGCTGTTACTTTTAACTGAGGTTTGATAAGCTGCAGCCTGTTGCAAGCTAAGCTATGGAATCTGCTTATGTTAAAAGTGCTGAGTGTGTTTGGAACCCGTCCTGAAGCAATCAAAATGGCGCCTCTGGTCAATTTATTAAAACAAGATCCAGCCATTGAAAGTAGGGTCTGTGTGACCGGCCAGCATCGGGAAATGTTGGATCAAGTACTGAAGTTATTTCATATCGTTCCTGAATATGATTTGGCCATTATGAAAGCTGGTCAGGATTTATATGATGTTTCCACCAGTATCCTGTTAAATATCAAGCCGGTACTGCGTGATTTTCAGCCTGATATCGTGCTGGTGCATGGCGATACCAGCACCACTTTTGCCGCTGCGCTGGCCTGTTATTATGAAAAAACTGCGGTTGGCCATGTTGAAGCTGGCCTTCGTACCGGCAACATTTATAGCCCGTGGCCAGAAGAAGCCAACCGTCGTTTAACCGGTGCCATCACCACGCTGCATTTCGCACCCACTGCGACTTCTGAGCAAAATCTGCTGGCTGAAAATGTCGACCCGGCCAAAGTATTTGTCACTGGTAATACGGTGATTGATGCACTGCATCAAGTCGTGGCGAAAATTGATGCCGACAAAGCATTATCGGCCGATTTTGCCAGCAAATTCCCCTATGGTGCCGATGGTCGCCGGTTAATTTTAGTGACCGGCCATCGCCGCGAAAGTTTTGGTTCAGGTTTTGAAAACATCTGTGCCGCACTGAAAACCATCGCTGAACGTTTTCCGGATGCTGATGTGGTCTATCCGGTGCACTTAAACCCGAATGTGCGCGAACCAGTGTTTCGTTTATTAAGTAATTCACCGAATGTGCATCTGATTGAACCCCAGGATTATCTGCCGTTTGTCTATCTGATGAGCCGCAGTTATCTGGTATTAACTGATTCTGGTGGGATTCAGGAAGAGGCCCCGTCCTTGGGTAAACCGGTGCTGGTGATGCGTGATACCACCGAACGGCCAGAAGCGGTTGCCGCAGGTACAGTGAAACTGGTTGGCACCGACGAAGCCGTGATCGTTGATGAAGTGACCAAGTTGATGACCGACAGCCACTACTATCAAAGCATGAGCTTTGCGCATAATCCGTATGGCGATGGTCAGGCTTGTGTTCGGATCACCGACGCGATTAAACAGTATTTTCAGCGTTAAATATCGCCCTGAGCCGGTTCAACCCGGCTTGTCCGAGGTGTTGAGTTATGCAAGAAGGACTTTATGAAATATCAACAAACACTGCAGCAGTTACAAGCATCCCCGAAAACCTGGTTAGTGACAGGTTGTGCCGGTTTTATTGGCTCTAATCTATTAGAAACCTTATTAAAACTTGACCAGACTGTCGTTGGCCTCGATAACTTCGCGACCGGCCACCGGCACAATCTGGCGGAAGTGCAGGGTGTAGTCAGCGCAACACAATGGCAACGTTTTACGCTGATTGAAGGTGATATTCGTGACCTTAGTGCATGTCAACAAGCGGTGCAAGGTGTGGATTATGTACTGCATCAAGCGGCTTTAGGTTCGGTGCCACGTTCCATTAATGACCCTATTACCAGCAATGCCACCAATATCAGTGGTTTTCTCAACGTGTTACAAGCAGCGAAAGAAGCAGTCGTCAAAGGTTTTGTTTATGCAGCTTCCAGCTCTACTTATGGCGACCATCCGGCTTTGCCAAAAGTGGAAGCCAACATTGGTAAACCATTATCCCCTTATGCGGTGACCAAATATGTCAACGAGTTATACGCCGATGTATTTTCCCGTTGTTACGGCTTTCACAGCACAGGTCTGCGTTACTTTAACGTGTTTGGCCCACGCCAGGATCCAAATGGCGCTTATGCTGCGGTGATCCCAAAATGGACCGCCGCCATGATTGCCGGTGATGATGTTGCCATAAATGGTGATGGTGAAACCAGCCGTGATTTTTGTTTTGTGGCCAATGCGGTACAGGCCAATATCCTCGCGGCAACCACCTCACTGGGCCAAAGTGAAGTTTTTAATGTGGCTGTCGGTGACCGCACAACGCTAAACGATCTGTTTCGGGGCATTCAGCAAACACTCAGTAAAAATGGCGTTTTATACCAAGCTGCACCAGCGTACCGCGAATTTCGTGCCGGTGATGTCCGCCACTCGCAGGCTGATGTCAGTAAAGCCGGGCAGTTGTTAGGGTACGTGCCAAGCCATACCTTAAGTGCTGGATTAGATATAGCGATGCCGTGGTATATTAGCCACAATTGATTTTTTTGGCGCAGGCCTTCATCCACAGGAAAGTTCATGAAAGTTACTGTTTTTGGGATTGGTTATGTAGGACTGGTGCAAGCGGCTGTGTTAGCTGAAGCGGGACATCAGGTCTGTTGTGTTGACGTCAATCCCAAGCGGGTCGCTGATTTACAAGCCGGTATTATTCCGATTTATGAACCCGGCTTATCGGCGCTGGTGCAACAAGGCGTAGCGCAAGGGTTGCTGCAGTTCACCACCGATGGTGCTGCTGGTGTTGCTTTTGGCGAATTGCAGTTTATCGCCGTTGGTACGCCGCCGGACGAAGACGGCTCTGCCGATTTAAAGTACGTATTAGCGGTTGCCAGTACCATCGCTACGCATATGACCAGCCCTAAAGTTGTGATTAATAAGTCGACAGTACCGGTTGGTACCGGCGACAAAGTCAAAGCTGTCATCGCTGCGACTCTAACCACGCGACAGCAGGATATTCAGTTTGCAGTCGTTTCCAACCCGGAATTTTTAAAAGAAGGCGCTGCCGTTGCCGATTGTCAGCGGCCGGATCGGATTATTCTGGGCACTGATAATCCATGGGCGGAAAAACTACTGCGTGAACTTTATATGCCGTTTAACCGCAATCACGACAAAATTATTGTGATGGATGTGCGTAGTGCTGAGCTGACCAAATATGCCGCCAACTGTATGCTAGCGACCAAAATCAGCTTTATGAACGAAATGGCAAACCTGGCCGAGCTGCTGGGTGCCGATATCGAACAAGTCCGCCATGGTATTGGTTCGGATCCACGGATTGGTTACCATTTTATCTATCCTGGTTGTGGTTATGGTGGCTCCTGTTTCCCGAAAGACGTGCAGGCGTTGATTAAAACAGCCGAACAAACCGGTTACAACACGCAAATTCTTAAGTCGGTGGAAGCCGTTAATAACCAGCAAAAACACAAGCTGTTTGGCTTTTTACAGCAACATTTTGCCGGTGATTTACAAGGTAAAACCATTGCCATCTGGGGTTTGAGTTTTAAACCCAATACCGACGATATGCGGGAAGCTTCCAGCCGGGTGCTGATGGAAAGTTTGTGGCAAGCCGGCGCGACCGTGCAGGCGTATGATCCGGAAGCGATGGAAGAAACGCAGCGTATTTATGGCTCCCGTGCTGATTTAAAACTGGTCGGAACCAAAGAAGCAGCTTTGCAAAATGCCGATGTTCTGGTGATTTGCACCGAATGGAAAAGCTTTAGGTCGCCTGATTTTGACGTATTAAAACAGCAGCTAACCCACCCGGTTATCGTCGATGGGCGCAACCTGTTTGAACCATCTCGCTTAAAAGAACTTGGTTTTACTTATTATGCAATTGGTCGTGGTGATAGTATCAAGCGGTAATCACAGGCCAATGGTTGCTGGTTAATGGCCAGCTGTGGATTGCACATTTTATTTTTAACGACCGGTGACATTTTATAATCCTGTGGCACCGGTTTGGATTAGCCTACATCGCTGGAGATAATAATTTCCAGGTCGAAATTGGATTTTGAACGATATGATTAACGAATATGCAGTGCAAAAAGTCGCGATCATCGGTCTTGGTTATGTTGGGCTACCGTTGGCCGTTGAATTTGGTAAAGTGCTGCCGACCGTTGGCTTCGACATTAATGTTAATCGCGTCAATGAATTACGGTCAGGCCAGGATCACACTTTAGAAGTGTCATCTGAAGAGTTGGCGCAGTCAACGCGATTGACTTTTGAATCTGACATTACCTGTATCCGGGATGCCAATTTTTACATTGTCACCGTGCCAACACCAATTGATGAACATCGCCAACCGGATTTAACGCCTTTGGTGAAAGCTTCTGAAACCTTGGGGCGGGTCATTAAACCAAACGACATTGTGGTGTTTGAATCGACAGTCTATCCAGGCGCCACGGAAGAGGTTTGTATTCCGGTAATAGAGAAACATTCCGGTTTAAAATTTAATGTTGATTTTTTTGCAGGTTACAGCCCGGAGCGTATTAACCCAGGCGATAAAGAACATCGGGTTACCACCATTAAAAAAGTAACGTCAGGTTCAACACCACAAATCGCCAGGATTGTCGATGCGCTGTATGGCCGGATTATTACCGCAGGGACCTACCTAGCCAGCAGCATTAAAGTGGCTGAAGCAGCAAAAGTTATTGAAAATACCCAGCGTGATTTAAATATTGCGTTAATCAACGAGCTTGCGATTATTTTTAACCGTTTAGGCATTGATACCGAAGAAGTGCTGTTAGCTGCAGGTACCAAATGGAATTTTCTGCCATTCCGGCCCGGTTTGGTTGGTGGCCATTGTATTGGTGTTGACCCTTACTATTTAACCCATAAAGCGCAAGCAGTAGGTTATCATCCCGAAGTTATTTTAGCGGGCAGGCGCATCAATGATGGCATGGCAAAATATGTCGTTTCGCAGTTAGTCAAAAGTATGATCCGCACTGAAATTGCGGTTTCTGGCGCCAAAGTGCTGGTATTAGGGTTAACTTTCAAAGAAAACTGTCCGGATATCAGGAATACCAAGGTGGTTGATATCCTTGCCGAGCTAACAGAATATGGCATGAAACCTGACGTGTTTGACCCTTGGGTCGATAGTGAGCAGGCAAAACATGAATACAATATCGAGCTGGTAACGAAGCCGGAGTTAGGCAACTATGATGCTGTGGTGGTTGCTGTTTCGCATCACCAATTTAGAACACTCGGCGCCGAAGGGATCCGTGCTTTTGGCAAACCGGTGCATTTAATTTATGACTTGAAATACTTATTGCCAATAGCAGACAGTGATTTGAGACTGTAACCAGCATCGTGTAAATACACTGCTGCCATTTCGCTTGGTAAATTGAAATGCCAGCTGTGCTATTGCTGTGTGACAACTAGTGCGATAACTAGTGCGACAAGTCGTGTGGCAACAGGCCTGGGACTGGTTCTTTGATTGACTGAACATAACGAACGCTTTAAGCTTGCGCCCGTAAATAGTCAGGCAGGTTAGGTGTTATGGATAACTGGTTTTTAGTTTACTGCAAGCCAAGACAGGAGTTGAGGGCACAACAACATCTGGCTAATTTAGGTTTTAATTCTTATTTACCGCAATTGACCAAAAAGCGTGCCGGCACCGAAGTTGCGACCAAAGAACTACTTTTTCCGCGTTATTTGTTTATTCAGGCAAAAGCTGATGCAAATCTGGCGGTGGTGAAGAACACACGTGGGGTCACTGATTTTGTGCGGTTTGGTGGCGTAATTTCAAAGATCCCGGCTGAGTTAATTGAACAAGTTACCCGACAACAAATTTCATTACAAAAAAATCACCAACAACAGGATTATCTGGCCGGTGATACGGTAGAAATTTGTGATGGTCCTTTTAGGGGGATGCAAGCCATATTTCAAACGGCTGATGGTGAAAAACGCAGTATGATCTTGATCCAAATGCTAAACACCAGTGCTGTGATGTCAGTGCCGAAAGAGCAATTGAGTAAAATCGCATAAACTGAATCAGGTTGCTAACGTTGTAGCACTCGTAAAGCTGCCTACGTTGTTAAGATAACGTGCGATTGCCGGGTGGCTTTGCTTGCTAATTTGCGCCAACAAGTGAGTCGTAGTAACACGCTCATTCCGGTAATCCTGATGCCACAATCGCTGTTTGATTATGATTTACCGAATTAATTTTTACTTGTTGAATTGTTATAAAACGTCTGAATTTGATGAAACATGGAGTTACAGGGTGTTTAAATCTATAAAATTTTGTGCTGTGTTTATTTTATCCGCACTGGTAGCACTACCAGCAGTAGCTGTAACGCCGTCACCGGCAATGATTGAGCAATTTAAACAATTACCGAAGGCTGAGCAGGAAAAACTTGCAGCCCAATATGGTATTGATTTAAAGCAAATTGACGGGAGCGCTTTCGAGGAATCTCCAGCAATTGCGGAGCCGCTGCAGCAAAGCGACAAAGTTGTCGCAAAACAAGTTACCCCGAGCATGGAACAGTCAGCCGCGGCAACCCCGGCTTCAAGACGTTTTGGCATGAATATGTTTGACCCGAAAATTAGTACCTTTGCACCGGTTGATAATATGCCGGTGCCAGAAAATTATATTCTGGGGCCAGATGATGTATTAATGGTGCAGCTTTATGGCAAAGAAACGGATAAGCAGAGTTTACGCATTGGTCGTGACGGTTTGGTGCAACTTGATGATGTTGGACCAATCCAACTGGCCGGGCTGAATTTTTCAGACGCTGCGGCATTAATTGAAAGTCAGATTTCTACCACCAAAATTGGCGTGAACGCAGCCGTGAGTATGGGGCAACTTCGGACCATCAATATCTTTATCGCTGGTGAAGCACGTTTCCCTGGTATGTATGCGGTGTCGGCGATGACCACGGTCACCCAGGCCCTGTTTGTGGCTGGTGGTGTGTCTGAAATTGGTAGTTTGCGCCAAATTGAAGTGAAGCGTCACGGTAATAACATCGGGCAATTCGACTTATATGATTTATTGCTGCGTGGCAATAATCAGCAGGATATTCATCTGCAGCACGGCGATGTGGTGTTTGTGGCGCCGGTGAATGCACTGGTTGAAGTGGATGGTGAAGTAAATCGCTCTGCCATTTATGAAATTAAACCGGGCGAAAAAATCGCTGATGTTTTAAAAATGGCCGGCGGCACCAAGTCAACAGCGCACCTGAAATCGGTCGCACTGGAACGTGTCAATAATGACAATCTGAAAGTTCTGAAAAATATTGATTTAACGCAAGGTGCCGATCTTGGGTTGGCAATGCAAGATGGTGATCAACTGCGTATTGCCGCAATCTCCAGCCGGATAGAAAATGAAGTGGTATTGGCTGGTGCCGTCGTTCGGCCAGGTCGTTATGCCTACCGCGCCGGCATGCAATTAAACGATATTATCCGTGGCGTTTGGTCAGATTTACTGCCAACCGTCGATTTAGATTATGTACTGGTACTTCGTGAAATTAATGCTAAAGGTGATGTTGAAGTCTTACAGTTAAATTTAGCCGAAACATTAGGTTTAAACTCACAAGCCTTGGCGCGTTCTTTTGTATTGCAACCCCGTGATGTGATTGTCGTATTCCATCATGGTATTGAAAAAACTGATAAAACTGAAGCCGATGCCGATGTACTGGAAGGCTCATTCAAGGCAGTGTTTTCAGATAGTGAATTTCTCAACCAATCCCCGCTGTTAACCAGACAACAGATGTTACAACCGATATTGGATAAATTAAGGATGCAGGCGACCGGCCAACTGCCGTTGGCTATAGCTTCGGTGTTTGGCGAAGTTAAAGTTCCAGGTGATTATCCTATAGCCAGCAACGCCAGCATTAAAGACTTACTTACCGCTGCCGGTGGGGTTAAAGATTCTGCTTATTTACCGCGCGCTGAGCTCAGTCGATATGATGGCCACTCCACGACCAATAACCAGATGATTGTCTCAAACATCAATGTCAATTTGCTGGAATTAAACACGAATCCTGCACAAAATGTGGCTTTACAAAGCCGGGATCGCTTGAATGTGTTGTCCATGCCTGACTGGGCAGTGAGCAGAACCATTAAAATCGATGGTGAAGTTCGTTTCCCGGGTACTTATCAATTAACAAAAGGGGAAACTTTATCCCAGTTGATTGAACGAGCCGGTGGATTCACAGACTATGCTTTCCCGTTTGGTGCAGTATTTACCCGTGAAAAAATTCAGGAACGTGAACAAACCGAATACAATCGGCTGTTAAATCAGTTAAAAGCAGATATAGCCACCAGGACATTAGCATCTACCAGCAGCCCACTCGGCGGCGCTACAGTGACTCCAGAGCAATCAATGAAACTGATTGAACAGTTGGGAGAGCAGCAAATGGCTGGCCGGCTGGTTATCGATATGACACAAATTGAAGCTGGAAATCCGGAATACGATCTGGAAGTAGAGCAGGGCGATTCGCTGTATATCCCCAGGAAAAACAGTGCAATTTCGGTGGTCGGTGAAGTACAAAACCCTGGTACGCATTCGTATAACGCGACTTTATCGGTTAATGATTATCTTGCATTATCGGGCAACGGCCGCAAACGCGCAGATGATGAGCGTGTTTATGTACTTCGTGCTGATGGCTCGGTATTCTTGCCTGGACGACATTTCTTTAGTTCCACTGATCAGAGGCTAATGCCTGGTGATACCATCGTGGTACCACTTGATATCGATTACAAAGACAGCTTAAGCTTGTGGTCACAAGTCACGCAGATTTTTTATCAGTCTGCAGTGGCGCTGGCGGCAATTAATACTTTCTAAGCAGAGCTATTTAGCGGATAAGACTGGATTTTGGTGTTGTCAAAATTCAGTCTTGTTGCAACGACAAGCATGAAACCTCGCCGCTATCATCTGACTTTTTTGGCAATTAGTTGGGTGAGTAAATGAAACGTAGTTGTTCTTTCTGTTTAAAGTAACATGGTTGGTTCTTGACTAGAGAGTATGTAAGGTTATGAAAATCCTCGTCACTGGTGGTGCTGGTTTTATCGGTTCGGCATTAGTCAGGCATCTAATTGCAAATACCCAGCACCATGTAATGACGGTTGATAAATTGACGTATGCTGCTGATTTACAGTCGTTAGCTGAGGTTATGCAAAACCCTCGTCATCAGTTTGTCCAAGCAGATATTTGCGATCCAGCTCTTTTAGCCCAGATTTTCTCAACGTTCGAACCAGATGTGGTGATGCACCTGGCCGCAGAAACTCATGTCGACCGCTCCATTGAAGGTCCTGCAGCCTTTATCCAAACGAACATTATCGGTACTTACACGCTACTTGAAGCAGCAAGAAAGTATTGGGTGACTCTCGAACAACATGTTCAGCAGCAGTTTCGCTTTTTACACGTATCTACCGATGAAGTTTTTGGTGATTTAGGCACAAGCAACAAATTGTTTCATGAGCAAACAGCCTATGCCCCCAGTAGCCCTTACTCCGCCAGCAAAGCCAGTGCGGATCATCTGGTACGAGCCTGGCATCGAACTTATGGTTTACCGGTACTTCTCACCAATTGTTCGAATAATTATGGGCCTTGGCAGTTTCCGGAAAAATTGATCCCCTTGTTCATTGGTAATGCTTTGGCACACAAGCCGCTGCCAGTTTATGGCAATGGTCTGCAAATTCGTGACTGGCTGTTTGTTGATGATCATGTAAGAGCTTTGTTATGTGTGTTAGAGCGTGGCATTGTTGGCGAAACCTACCTAATTGGCGGTTCGCAACCTAAACAGAACATCCAGGTTGCTAAAGCCGTTTGTGAAATATTAAATCGTCATGGAAGTACCACTGCGACGTCCTTTAGCAATTATGATAAATTGATTACGTTTGTCACTGATCGTCCAGGCCATGATGTTCATTATGAAATTGACCCCAGCAAGATCCAGAACCAACTTGGCTGGCAGCCCTTAGAATCGTTTGATACGGGGTTACAAAAAACTATCGACTGGTACTTAAAGCACCAACTATGGTTTCAAACTGTGCAGTCTCGTACACAACCCATTCGCTAGCCGTTTCCGTTAATCAATCATGACGCAGAGCCAGATATTGTACCTATCAGCCGTGTTCTGGGGTTATGTCACTTTGCTGAATACCTCTGATGTGTATTTTACGACCCGGATATTTAGTATTCAAATCGATAATTTCAGCACATATTTGGAGAAGCCGGATATTGAATTCGTCTGGTCTGTGAAATCGTGACCAATAATCCCCCGTGATAAATCAAGCCGAAATTCGTTTTATATTGTAAAACCTAAAAGTAGCAAAGGCATGAATTCATTTACTTGATTGCTTAAATTGTGTGCAGATGCACGGTAAAGTCAGCAATTGGTATAGTACTGAGGATACACAGCAGAAGAATTTAGTTATAATCGAAGTCGATAAAAATTTGCGTATATTTGAAGATACATGATGTCTACAGCTCAGCATTTGGGTTCAAGCATTTGAGCATATCGTTGTAATGTTATTGCCGCGAATCAGTGTCAGGTAATAAAAGTTGCATCTTCAACTGTAGAGAGTATTGGATTTAAATTTAGTCGCTTTAGTATTGAGACGCTTAACTCAGGGGCGGTAGCGTAATTAGCTCACTATAAGTGAAATCTAAAGAACTCTGATCGAACAAATGTTTAAGCGGAATTTACGTAAAAGGATTTTAGCCATGATTAGAAATTCCAGTCTTAAACCACTCTCTAGTTTTGTTTGTCTTATTTACAATCCTCTAAAATTCCATTGAAAATTTCGATTTCAATAGTCATCAAACAGAAATTTAACGTTTAAAAGGCCATACATGACCAGTTACCGAACTCAAAATGCAATCGCTAATGACGAAATTGACATTGGTGGTTTATTCGCCGCCATTTGGCAAGGAAAATGGATAATCATTGCAACGACTTTGGTGTTTACGGTGTCCGCGGTATTTTATGCTTCAAGTTTGCCGGACATATACAAAAGCGAAGTAACATTAGCACCTGTAGCAGGACAGGGTGGCGTACAGCTCCCCGGACAATTGGGTGGCTTAGCTGCCTTAGCAGGCGTTAACCTTGGTGGCGCCGGAGGTGGTGATAAAACTGGTCTTGCATTAGAGATTTTGAAGTCTCGCGATTTTATCAGCCGTTTTATCGAACAAAATGATTTATATGTTCCAATTGTAGCCGCTAGAGGTTGGGATAGAAGTAACAACACACTATTGCTTGCTACAGATATCTATGATGTAAAAAGTAAGCAATGGGTACGCAAGGTCACGGCGCCATTTCAGCCAAAACCAAGCAACCAGGAAGCATTTGAGGAGTTTGAAGGTTTGTTTGCAGTGAGCCATGACAAAACATCAGGTATGGTGCGAATGAGCTTAGAACATTTCTCGCCATATCTGGCAAAAGAGTGGCTTGATATACTGGTGAAAGCTATCAATGAAGAAATGCGTCAGCGCGAACTGACGGAAGCTGAAAAAAGCATTGCCTATTTAAATAGTCAAATTGCTCAAACCAACCTTGCCGATGTACGCACGATGTTGTTTTCGTTAATCGAAGAGCAAACTAAAACATTGATGCTGGCTAATGTACGTGAAGAGTTTGTATTTAAAACGATCGATCCAGCAGTGGTTGCGGAGAGAAAAAGCGAGCCGAAGCGTACGCTGATCATTATTCTGGCACTTATGTTGGGCTCCGTTTTAAGCAGCTTATTGGTGTTAGTCATCTATTTTTCAAAGAAGAAATGAACATGCGAATTTTAACCGTTTTTGGTACCCGTCCTGAAGCTATTAAAATGGCGCCATTAGTTCATGCATTGTCTGCAGATACGCGTTTTGAAGCTAAAGTATGTGTAACCGCTCAGCACCGCGAAATGCTGGATCAGGTGTTGGCACTTTTTGAGATAACACCTGATTATGATTTGAACATCATGAAAAACGGTCAAACTCTGACTGATGTAACAACCGCGATCTTAAAAGGGTTGCAACCAGTATTGACCGAATTTAAACCAGATGTGGTGCTGGTGCACGGTGATACTGCAACAACATTGGCTGCATCACTGGCAGCTTACTATCAGCAAATTAAAGTTGGTCATGTTGAAGCAGGACTGCGTACTGGTAATATTTACAGCCCATGGCCGGAAGAGGGGAACCGAAAGTTGACCGGAGCTCTGGCCAGTTTTCACTTTGCGCCAACAACGACTTCAGAACAAAACTTGCTGGCTGAAAACGTAACCGCGCATAGCATTAGCGTTACAGGAAACACCGTTATTGACGCCTTGCTACTGGTAAAGAAAAAAATTGAGCAGGATGAAAAATTAGCGGCATCACTGGCTAGTCACTACCCATTTTTAAATCTTAATCAAAAAATGCTGCTAGTCACCGGGCACCGGCGTGAAAGTTTTGGCGGCGGCTTTGAGCGGATTTGTGAAGCGCTTCGACAAATCGCAGTAGAATTTCCAGATATCCAGATCGTATACCCAGTTCATTTGAACCCTAACGTACAAGAGCCTGTGAATCGGTTGTTAGCTGGGGTTAACAATATCTTTTTGATCGATCCACAAGACTACTTGCCGTTTGTTTACTTAATGATGCGTTCGCATATCATTTTGACCGATTCTGGCGGCATTCAGGAAGAAGCACCGTCATTGGGTAAACCAGTGCTGGTGATGCGTAATACAACCGAACGTCCTGAGGCTGTTGTGGCCGGTACCGTAAAATTAGTGGGTACTGACGTTGCCAAAATAACCGCTGAGGTCAGTCGCCTGCTAACAGATAATGTGGCTTATGATAGAATGAGTCTCGCGCACAATCCGTACGGTGACGGCAACGCTTGCCAACATATTCTCGATACGCTTTTTCAAGGTAATTCATAAATGAATTTTTCATCTTTATCCGTCATTGGCCTGGGTTATATTGGCTTACCAACAGCTGCAGTTTTCGCTTCACGTAAAATTAAAGTGATAGGTGTTGATGTCAATCAAAAGGCTGTAGATATCATTAATCAAGGCAAAATTCATATTGTCGAACCAGATTTAGATATCGCCGTACATGCCGCAGTTACCGAAGGTTACTTGCAGGCTACTACAGTGCCGCAAGCGGCGGATGCCTTTATTATTGCCGTTCCTACACCGTTTAAAGGTGATAATCACGATCCAGATTTGAGCTATATTGAGTCGGCATGTAACGCTATAGCACCGGTTCTTGCCAAGGGCAATTTAGTTATTTTAGAGTCCACCTCACCTGTAGGGGCTACTGAGCAAATGTCGGCTTGGTTGGCGGCTGCCCGGCCCGATTTAACCTTTCCTCAAACGCATGGTGATAAATCAGATATCCGCGTTGCGCATTGCCCGGAACGTGTGTTGCCTGGTCATGTGATGAGGGAACTTATAGAGAATGACCGGGTCATTGGTGGCATGACGGAAAAATGTTCCGACTATGCGGTTGCCCTTTATAAAACCTTTGTGCAAGGCGAATGTGTAGTTACCAATGCCCGCACGGCCGAAATGGCCAAACTGACGGAAAATAGTTTCCGTGATGTCAATATTGCTTTTGCCAATGAACTATCGATGATTTGCGACAAGCTGGATATTAATGTTTGGGAGCTTATCAAGCTGGCAAATCGTCATCCACGCGTCAATATTCTACAACCAGGCCCTGGCGTCGGTGGTCACTGTATTGCTGTTGATCCATGGTTTATTGTCAGTAAAACACCTGAACAAGCGCAGTTAATTCGCACCGCACGTGAAGTCAATGACAACAAACCGCAGTGGGTCATTAATAAAGTGAAGCTGGCACTTGCTGACTTCTTGCAGGCTAACCCTGATAAAACAGCAAAAGACATTACTATCGCTTGTTATGGTTTAGCTTTTAAGCCAGATATTGATGACTTGCGTGAAAGTCCATCGATGTTAATTGCTCAGGAAGTCATTGCTCTGCATGCCGGAACGGTGGTAATGGTCGAGCCAAACATCGCAGCCTTGCCGGCTAAGCTGCAGGCTCAGACGCTGTTAAATTTCGGGCAAGCTTATGCAGAGTCCGATATTCATTTGTTACTGGTTGATCATAAACAATTCAAGCAGCATAAGCCTACTACAGGCTTCATTGTTGACACTAAAGGTATTTGGGGTTAATTCATGAGTAATATTTTAGGTTTGATAGGTCGTGATCAAGAACTGTTTACTCAGGACATCTCGACTCATGAAGTGCAACTACGAGAAAAAGTGTCTTCATCCTCATTTTTAGTGTTAGGTGGTGCAGGATCAATCGGTCAGGCTGTGACCAAGGAGATTTTTAAGCGCAATCCTAAAAAACTGCATGTCGTTGATATCAGTGAAAACAACATGGTAGAGCTGGTAAGGGACATCCGTAGTTCTTTTGGTTATATCAATGGCGATTTCCAGACCTTTGCTCTGGATATTGGCTCAGTGGAATATGACGCTTTTATCAAAGCCGATGGCAAGTACGACTATGTGTTGAATCTATCTGCGTTAAAACACGTTCGAAGTGAAAAAGACCCTTTCACTTTAATGCGAATGATTGATGTGAATGTGTTTAATACCGATAAAACGATTCAGCAGTCTATTGAAAAAGGTAGTAAAAAGTATTTCTGCGTGTCGACTGATAAAGCAGCAAACCCGGTCAACATGATGGGCGCCTCCAAGCGAATTATGGAAATGTTCCTGATGCGCCGCAGTGAGCAAATCGCTATTTCTACCGCTCGTTTTGCGAATGTGGCGTTTTCCGATGGCTCCTTGTTACATGGGTTTAATCAGCGTATTCAAAAGCGGCAACCGATCGTGGCACCTAATGACATCAAACGTTATTTCGTGACGCCACAAGAGTCGGGTGAGCTTTGTCTGATGTCCTGTATCTTTGGAGAAAATCGGGACATTTTTTTCCCAAAACTTAGCGAAGCTTTGCATTTAATTACCTTTGCAGATATCGCGGTGAAATACTTGAAACAACTTGGCTACGAGCCACATTTGTGTGACAACGAAGATGAAGCTCGAGAGTTGGTTCATACGTTACCTGCAGAAGGTAAATGGCCTTGCCTCTTCACCTCCAGCGATACTACCGGCGAAAAAGACTTTGAAGAGTTTTTTACTGATAAAGAAACACTGGATATGGCACGTTTTGAGAACCTAGGCGTGATTAAAAACGAACCGCTGTACCAACAGAACTTACTTACACTGTTTGAACAAAAAATAGCGGCCTATAAACACGAAAAATCATGGACTAAAGAGCAGGTTGTCGAGTTGTTTCATCAGATGATCCCTGATTTTGGTCACAAAGAAACCGGCAAATATCTCGATAGCAAAATGTAAGGTGTCGCATGAGCGCTACAGTTGTTAGTTTTATTCGTGAGCTTTACCGTAGTAACGAGTTTATCCCGTTACATGCGCCAACTTTTGCTGGTAATGAACTTAAGTACGTTACTGAAACCATTCAAAGCACGTTTGTTTCTAGTGTCGGAAAATTTGTCGATGATTTTGAACGAAAAATGGAAGCTTTTACCGCAACCACAAAAGCAATTGCGACAGTAAACGGTACTGCGGCTTTGCATACTGCTCTTTATATGGCAGGCGTAAAGCCGGGTGATTATGTCATCACTCAAGCGCTGACTTTTGTGGCGACTTGTAATGCACTCCATCATATGGGCGCCGAGCCGATATTTGTCGATGTATCCAAAGTAAGTTTGTCTTTATGCCCAGTTGCTTTAGCTAATTATTTGGCTGACAACGCCATTAGCAATGAATCTGGTTGTTTTCATAAAACCAGTCAGCGTCGGATCAGTGCTGTCGTGCCTATGCATACTTTTGGTCACCCGGCAGAGTTGGATGAGCTGGTTGCCGTGTGCCGTAAATGGAACATCGTACTGGTGGAAGACGCCGCAGAAAGTCTGGGCTCTTATTATAAAGGTAAGCATACCGGTACTATCGGCGAACTTGGCGCTTTAAGTTTTAACGGTAATAAAATAATCACAACCGGCGGTGGCGGTATGGTGTTATGCCGTGATGCCGCACTTGGTGCCCGCACTAAACATGTCACCACAACAGCCAAGATGCCTCATCCTTATGAGTTTTTTCATGATGAGCCAGGCTTTAACTACCGATTACCAAATTTAAATGCGGCATTAGGTTGCGCTCAAATGGAGATGTTGCCTGAGTTCCTGCAGCAAAAACGACAATTAGCTCAGGCATATAAAGCGTTTTTTGCAGATACCGAATTTAGTTTTGTCAACGAGCCCGCATATGCGCAGTCGAACTATTGGTTGAATGCAGTCATTTGCCCGGATGTACAATCCCGTGAGCAGTTGTTAAAAGTGACGAATGAATCCGGTGTAATGACTCGCCCTATCTGGAAACTGATGCATCGTCTACCTATGTTTCAGCATGCTCACCGAGATAGTCTGGAAGTGTCTGAGTGGATTGAAGCGCATTTGATTAATCTTCCTAGTTCACCAACGCAGCTGGCTTTCTAACATGACAAAAAAAGTGACAGTCTTCACCGGAACCCGTGCTGAGTACGGACTATTGTATTGGTTACTCAAAGACATCCAGTCGGACTCTGAATTAACTTTGCAGCTCCTTGTCTCTGGTATGCATTTGTCGCCAGAGTTTGGTGAAACTTACCGTCAGATAGAAAAAGACGGCTTTAAAATTGACGAAAAAATTGAAATTTTATTGTCTTCCGATTCAGCAGTAGGTACTGCAAAAAGCATGGGGCTTGGTGTCTTAGGTTTTGCGGACGCACTTTCCCGGTTGTCTCCCGATGTGCTGGTTATTTTAGGGGACAGGTTTGAGGCTTTGGCAGCAGCTCAGACGGCGATGATTTTGCGTATTCCAGTGGTTCATTTGCATGGTGGCGAGATTACAGAAGGCGCGTACGACGACGCCATTCGTCATGCGATAACCAAGTTGAGTTATTTACATGCAACCTCTACAGAAGAGTATAGACAAAGAGTGATTCAGCTTGGTGAAGCTCCTGAACGTGTTTTTAATGTTGGGGCTATCGGCTTGGATCATCTGAATCGCGGCACATTTATGTCAGTAGCCGAGCTGGCAACTTCGCTCAACTTTTCGCTGAACAAACCTTATGTTGTTGTAACATACCATCCGGTGACCTTAGCAGATGAAGAGCCGACAATATCCTTTACAGCTTTATTGGAGGCTCTGGATCACTATCCCGATATTCAGGTGATCTTAACTTACCCTAACGCTGATGATGGCGGCCGTAAAATTATCCCGTTACTTGAGGCTTATGCGGCTAAACAGCCACAACGGGTGCTTGCTATTCCTTCTTTAGGGCAGGTGCGATATCTGAGTGCTATTAAGCATGCTGCAGCTGTAGTCGGTAATTCATCCAGTGGTATTATTGAAGTGCCGTCATTGGATGTGCCCACTGTGAATATCGGTATGAGGCAAAAAGGTCGTCTGGCTGCCGCAAGTGTATTGCATTGTGAACCAACGGCTGTCGCCATTAAAGCTGCGCTTGACTGCGCATTTTCTCGTAGTTACAAAGCAGCTGATGTTCAGATTAATAACCCTTACGGTCAGGGCGACGCGAGTCACCAGGTCATTGATATGCTTAAAAATCTGAAATTTGTTTCAGTTAAATCTTTTTATGATGTGAAGGTAAGTGATTAATATGACACTCATTATTGCAGAAGCTGGTGTAAATCATAACGGCAACGAACAGCTAGCCTTTCAGTTAGTGGATAAGGCATATGAGGCCGGTGTTGATATTGTCAAATTTCAGACCTTTAAGGCAAAAAATCTGGTGACAGCGCAAGCATTGCAGGCTGATTACCAAGTGACTAATACCGGCAAACAAGAATCGCAGCTGGCGATGCTAAGCCGTCTGGAACTTAGTTATGAAGCGCACCATCAACTTGTAGCCTATTGTGCCAAATTGGGTATTGAGTTTTTATCTACTGCATTTGACAGCGAAAGTCTCGAATTTTTGGTTAATGATCTAAAGTTAACACGGCTGAAAATTCCTTCAGGCGAAATCACCAATGCCCCCTTGGTTCTGCAGCACGCACGCACCGGATGTGATTTGATTGTATCTACCGGCATGGCGACTCTTGCAGATATTGAGGCCGTATTAGGCGTTATTGCTTTTGGGTATACAGCTCCTGTTGATGCTGCACCTTCTGTTGATGCATTTCAGACGGCTTATTTTTCCGAAGCTGGCAAAAAAGCGCTGAAAGACAAAGTCACCATATTACACTGTACTACAGAATATCCGGCGCCACTTGCTGATATAAATCTTCGCGCTATGGACAGTCTGGCTGCTGCCTTTGGATTACCGGTAGGATATTCAGATCACAGTGAAGGCATTGTTGTACCGATAGCTGCCGTAGCCCGCGGCGCAGTATTGATTGAGAAACATTTTACGCTGGATAAAGAAATGGAAGGTCCTGACCATAAAGCGTCATTAGACCCATCCGAGCTTAAAGCCATGGTTCAGGGGATCCGTGCCGTGGAGCTGACTCTTGGTGATGGGATTAAAGGGCCACGACCTTCCGAAATTAAGAACAAAGCAGCAGCACGAAAAAGTATTGTTGCAGCACGTGATATCGCTATTGGTCAAATTATAACCGCTGATGATCTGGCAGTAAAACGACCTGGCACTGGCGAGAGTCCATATAGATTTTGGGAAATCCAAAACAAAACTGCAGCCAAAAGTTATAAAGCAGGGGACTTAGTTCTTGAATAAACCTGTTTTGGTGCTGGGGGCTGGTGGACATGCCGCTGTTGTGATGGACATATTACGACAGCTAAACTGCACTGTTGTGGGGTTAGTGTCAAAAGAACAACCGAAAGCTCAGGGTGTTTTTGAAGGGATTGTCTGGTATCCATCTGATGACGATGTGCTTTCATTTGATAAAGACAAAGTTTTGTTGGTCAATGCTATTGGTTCTATGCCGGGGCAAGACGTGCGGTTTAAAGTACATCAGAAGTTTAAACGACGGGGCTACAGCTTCATGACTGTGGTATCGCCGAAGGCAATAGTGTCAGACTACAGCCTGTTATCGGAAGGCGTACAGGTGATGCCCGGGTGCATAGTTAATGTCAATGCGTCCATCGGCGAGGGCTCAATTCTGAACTCAGGCGCCATCATCGAGCATGATTGTGTTATCGGTATGCACAACCATGTAGCACCAGGTGCTGTGTTAAGCGGGTCAGTGATCACAGGCGATTTTGTTCATATAGCTACAGGGGCAAAAGTCATCCAGGGTATTCATATCGGTGAGCACAGCCTGGTTGGGGCTGGTGCTACCGTAACTAAAAATTTAGAGAGCAACAAAACGCTATATGTTGCCAAACCTTTTTTGCGGTAAGGGATTGATAAATGAGCTATGACTGGAAAAACATTCTGATTAAACCGGATCAGCCGATACGTGATGCACTACAGCTGATTGATAGTGAGTCGTTGCGTATTGCACTAGTTGTCGACGATGAATTACGTTTGCTCGGAGTGGTAACCGACGGTGATGTTCGTCGAGGTTTGTTGAAAAACCTGAGTTTAACTAGTCCTGTCAGCAGTGTTATGAACATTGAACCGTTAACAGCTGCACTTGGCACTTCGCGCAAGGAGCTTGTTAAATTCATGGAGAGTAAACAACTTCTTGCAGTACCGCTGTTAAATGGCGAATTTGTTGCTGGATTGGAAACTCTACAACGAGCCGGCAGATATTCGAAATACGCTAATCCAGTGTTCTTAATGGCAGGCGGGTTTGGCACACGCTTACGGCCACTAACAGATAACTGTCCTAAACCTTTATTAAAAGTTGGTGACAAGCCGATTCTCGAGATTATGCTTAACAGTTTCATTAAAGCTGGATTTGTAAATTTTTATATATCTACACACTTCCTGCCGGAAATGATCCGTGATCATTTTGGCGATGGTTCTAAGTGGAATGTAAATATTATTTACGTACACGAGGAAGCACCTTTAGGTACTGGCGGCGCTCTCGGTCTGTTACCTGCGAATACCCCGGATCTGCCGTTAATTCTAATCAATGGCGATGTACTGACTAATGTTGATTTTGAACGAGTACTCGAGTTTCACAATAAGCACCAAGCTGCGGCTACGATGTGTGTCCGCGATTATGAGTATCAGGTTCCGTTTGGTGTGATTAACGGCGACGGCAATAAAATTGTCAGCATGGTTGAAAAACCAGTACAGCGATTTTTTGTCAACGCCGGAATTTATGTGATAAGTCCAGACATCCGACGCTCTGTGCTGGAAAACACCCGAGTTGATATGCCAACTTTGCTGGAGCAATTTATAGCGAAGCAACATAATGTACTTATGTTTCCAATCCACGAATACTGGCTTGATATTGGCCGAATTGAGGATTACAACAGAGCCCAGACTGATATTATGAATCTGGAGTTCTAGAAATGAGCATATATGCCGTGCTCGGTATGGGCAGTATTGCTAAAAGGCATCTGAAAAATCTAAGGTTTTTATATCCTGATGCTGATATTTACGTTGTATCTTCAAGTGGAAAGAACCTTAACTTACCCGAAGGTGCTAATGCTGTTGTCAGTCTTGAGGAACTTATCAAACTAAAGCCAACTTATGTCATTATCGCATCTCCTGCTCCTTATCATACAGATGCAGCGAAGCTACTACTTCAGAATAGAGTTCCAGTGTTAATTGAAAAGCCTCTGTCGTCAGATAGCGCGGACGCGGCTAAATTTCTGGAATTTGTCTCGTCTAAGGATTATCCATCAGTGGCTGTTGGTTACTGCTTACGTTTTTTACCTTCTGCTCTTGCCGTTAAAGCATTTTTAGAAACAGATGGTTTAGGTACTATTTACAATGTAAGCAGCATCGTTGGTCAGTATTTACCTGGTTGGCGCGCAGACAAAAGTTATAAAGACTCAGTATCAGCTAAAAAAGAACTGGGTGGTGGCGCTTTGCTAGAACTCAGCCATGAACTTGACTATCTGATGTGGTTGCTTGGTTCTGTAACATTACAACACAGTTGGTTGAGAACAACAGCTGAACTTGGGCTTGAAGTTGAAGAAATAGCTGATTTAGTTCTGACGACAGAATCAGGTGTACATATAACGGTTCACCTCGATTTTATACAAAAGTCGACACAACGCAAATGTGAGTTTATCGGTGAGAAAGGACGTCTTGTTTGGGACCTGCTTGCAAACACAGTGATCATTATTGATGCCACGACCACCAAAGTTATTTACGCCGATACACAGTACGATAAAAATACAATGTATCTGGATATGTTAAAGACATTTTCAGCAGCAGAACATAACGGTATGCAAGAGCTGGCAACCATAAGTTCCTCTTTAAAGGTTGTACAACTGATCGATGCTGCGAAAAAGACTAATAAAGGGAGAATAATCTCTTGAAAACAATTGCATTTATTTTTGCCCGTGGCGGTTCTAAAGGACTACCGGGGAAAAACGTAAAGCCGTTAAACGGTAAGCCCCTTCTGCAATATTCTGTCGAGACAGCAAAAAACGTTCCACAGATTGACGATGTCTTTGTATCTACTGATTGTGATGTCATTGCCGGGATTGCCAGTGCCTGTGGTGCCAAAGTAATAAAAAGACCGGATGACTTAGCAACAGATACCAGTCCGGAATGGCTTTCCTGGCGGCATGCTATTGAGTATGTTACTAAACACTATGGTACTTTCGATCGATTTGTCAGTTTACCTGCGACAAGCCCGTTACGTAGTGAAGCAGATGTGATTTCTGCTTTGGCCAAATTGGACAGTACTGGAGCTGATATTTGTATTTCAGTCACTCCTGCGAATAGAAGCCCTTATTTTAATATGGTTAAGGTTTTATCTGACGAAACCGTTGAAATAGTCATTAAGCCCCAAGGTGCAGTCACCCGTCGACAGGATGCCCCTGAAGTTTTTGATATAACCACTGTTGTTTACGCATCCTCTGTGCGTTTCATTCAAGAGCAGTCTTCCATTTTTGCAGGTAAAGTAGTCGCCACTGTCGTACCAAAAATCAGAGCTGTAGATATTGATGATATTTACGATTTTATGTTTGCTGAAGCTGTTTTGAAGAGCGGATTATATGATTCTTAACGATAAAAAAATCTTAGTTGTCGGTGCAGCTGGCCTGTTGGGGGCCACTTTGGTCAAAGAACTTGTGGCACAAGGTGCTAAGGTTGTTGCGGCAGATATAAGTATGGAACGATTGCAGAATCGTCTAACAGAGAATGATCTTGATTTGAACAATGACTCCGTTGAGCTCAGGCAGATAGATTTGTCAGATAAAGATGCCGTAGTCTCTATGTTTGATACTTTAGAGGGAATTAGCGGTGCAGTTAATTGTTCATATCCCAGAAATAAAAACTATGGCAAACATTTTTTTGATGTCAATGTTGGAGATTTTAATGAAAATATTTCATTAAATCTTGGGTCTTCATTTTTATTTATGCAACAATGCGCAGCCTATTTTAAGAGGCACGAAGCACCGTTTTCATTGGTCAATGTTTCTTCAGTTTACGGTGTTATGGCTCCAAAGTTTAATATTTATAACAATACAGCGATGACAATGCCTGTAGAATATGCGGCGATAAAATCAGGACTTATTCATTTATCTAAGTATGTCACCAAATACGTTGCAGACAGTCGCTTTAGGGTCAACCTTATCAGCCCCGGTGGTCTGTTTGACAACCAACCGGATGATTTCTTGATTGCCTATAGAAAAGAAACTTTTGGTAAAGGCATGCTTGATGTAAAAGATGTATTAGGCTCTGTGGTATTTCTCTTGTCTTCCATGTCTGATTTTGTCAATGGACAAAATATAGTGGTTGATGATGGCTTCTCGATGTAATGGTAGGAAACAAATGGCTGATAAATTGAATGTAGCGATCATCGACTACGAGATGGGAAATGTGAAGTCAATCGAAAATGCGATTGCTCATGTCGGTGATTTTAATGTTGTGATTACTGCCGATAGCAGTGTAATTCTTGCTTCTGACATTATTATTTTACCTGGCGTTGGTGCGTTTCCTGATGCGATGAAAAAATTGGCGGATAAAGGCCTTATACCTGTATTGGACAAAGCTGTAAAAGAGCTTAAAAAACCAACGATTGGAATTTGCCTTGGCATGCAGTTGTTATTTGATATTTCAGAAGAAAAGGAAATCACCAAAGGTCTTGGATGGATTCCGGGTAAAGTTTCCTATATGCACCCAGCGGGTAACTTAAGAGTCCCTCATATTGGATGGAATTCTTTAATTCTTCAGCCTGCCGATGTCATTTTCGACTATCTCCAAACCGATAAAGATTTTTACTTCGTGCATAGTTTGCATGTAAGTTGCGAAGACCAGTACGTGCTGGCTAAGTTTGATTATGGTGGTCTAATGACTGCTGCTGTAAGAAAGGATAACGTTGTTGGTATGCAGTTCCATCCTGAAAAAAGTCAGAAAAACGGCTTACTTGCGTTAAGTAGCTTCTTCAAATGGGCAAGTTTAATGGTTGGTCAACAAAATGCTTAAAACACGATTGATTCCTTGTATTATCACTAAAAATGATTTAGTCGTTCAAAGTTTTAATTTTAACAAATACCTTCCAATTGGTAATGTGAAGACTGCTATTGAGTTTTTTGTAAACTGGGATGTTGATGAAATTGTCATCATTGACATCGATGCTACAAAAGAATCACGGGCTCCTAATGTTGAATTAGTCGCTTGGGCAGCTAAAGAATGCTTTGTGCCACTGACTGTAGGTGGAGGTATCAAGACATTAGAACATATCCAGAGTTTACTCAAAGCCGGGGCTGACAAAGTATGTCTTAACTCTGTGGTGCGCAACAATATTGCTTTTATTACTGAAGCCTCAAATATCTTTGGTGATCAGTGTATTACTGTATCTGTTGATGTGGTGAAAACTAACACTGGATATGCGGTATATGATTATCTGAGTAAAGGTGTTTACAACGTTGACTTGAATCAACACCTGAAACAAATTGAAGCCGCCGGAGCGGGAGAAATTTTATTAAATTCAGTTGACCGTGATGGCTCGCGTATCGGATATGATATTGAATTACTGCAGCAAGTGAGTTCTGCAGTGAACATTCCTGTTATTGCTCTTGGTGGCGTTGGGCGATTTGAACATTTGGCCGAAGCAGTTTTAAATGGCGGCTGTCAGGCTGTCGCAGCAGCGAACATTTTCCAGCACATGGAACACAGTACTATTGCAGCTAAAGCTCAAATGCGCAGTTCTGGACTCGAGGTTCGATTAAGCTCTGAAGTAAAATATGAAGATTTCTCCTTGGATATTCTCGGTCGTCCATTTTAAGGTGTTTGAAAAATGAATTTTTGTAACAGATGTTTATATCCGGAAAACCATGCTCTGAATCTCATTCTGGATGACCAAGGCGTATGCAGTGGTTGTCGTGTACACGAAGAGAAATATCAAATTGACTGGGCAGCAAAAGAAAAAGAACTTGACGCCTTGTTGTCTCAATATAAAGGGCGCTCAGGAACATCTTACGATTGTGTGATTCCAGTCGTCGGAACTGGCGATGATTTTTTTATAGTTGATCTGGTTAAAAATAAGTACGGTTTAAATCCGCTTCTTGTGACCTATAACACTCACTTCAGTACCAAGGTTGGCGTGCGTAACCTTGCACGTTTGATCACTGAACTTGATTGTGATCATATGATGTCTACCGTTGGTCCTGACACCATCAAAGAAATTACAAAGATTACACTGCAGAAATTTGGTGACATGTATTGGCACGTTTTGGCTGGAAGTCAAACATTCCCTGTTCAGGTGGCAACGAAGCTTGATATTCCACTGATTATCTGGGGGGTTAATGGCTGGCTGGATCAGGTCGGTATGTTTAGCCATCATGACCGGGTAGAAATGACTAAGAAAGTCAGAAAAGAGCATGCAATGCGTTGTGTAGATGCCGAGGCTTTAATTGGTGTTTCTGACAAAGTTACACACAAAGACTTACAGGCGTTTACCTATCCTTCTGATGCACAGCTTGAGAAATCTAGAGTACGTGGTTTATACATTGGTAACTACGTATTTTGGGATTCGCAAAAGCAGATCGAAAACGCAATTGGCAAGTTTGGTTATGAGACTCACGCTCAGGAGCGAACTTACAACACTTACGAGTCTATCCATTGCTTCAATAATGCTAGTGTGCACGATTACGTTAAATATTTGAAATTTGGTTATGCAAAAGTATCTGATCACGTGGCTCGTGATATACGTTTGAAAAGAATAACTAAATCAGAAGGTTTGACGCTTATCGGGAAATATCTGGAAGTTAAGCCCAAAGCCCTTCAACTATTCCTTGATTGGGTTGAAATGTCTGAGGACGAATTTATGTCTTCTATCAACGCATTCCGAGATCCGGCCGCGTGGGGACAGAAAGAAGATGGCTCGTGGTTCTGTAAAGGAAGTGTTCTTGCAAATGAGATTAATTTGCAGACCGGTCAGGAGCTTGATGTAGTTGATCCAAGAGAATATAAGCTGACTGAACTACTGGAAGATCAATCTTCATTTAATGAATACATTTTGCTGGGGCGGACTTATATGGATAAGCGCAACTATAAGGCTGTCGAGGGATAAGTTATGAAATTTTGTTCAAATTGTGTAATGCCAGATACAAAACCTGGGGTTTGGTTAGATGAACGAGGCTTTTGTAATGCGTGCCGTACTAAAGAAGTCAAAGCAAACATCGATTGGGATGATCGTTTCAAGGATCTTGAACTGATTGTTGAAGATATCAAAAAAGCAAACCATCCGTTTTATGACTGTATTGTGGCTGTAAGTGGCGGCAAAGACAGCTGGTATCAGGCAGCTGTTTTAGCAGAACACTTCGGCCTAAAAGTGCTTTGTGTAACTCTTGCCGCCCATTTGCCGACGACTGAGGGTATAGATAATTTAAATAATATGATCAAGGATTTAAACGTTGATCATATGAAAATTACTATTAAACCGAGTACTTTTAGAAAAATCCGTCAAAAATGTTTTTTACGTCAGGGTGAACCTAACTGGGCTGAACATTGTGCCATGTTCTCAAGTGTTGTAAATACAGCCTTGATCTACGAAGTTCCACTTGTGGTATGGGGTGAAGATATAGCCTTTGAGTTCGGTGGTTTACAGCGCAGCGAGAGTAAGCCTTCAGCCTTAGCGATCAATAAAAGCGATCTTGTCAAAGAAAAAACCGTGTTTGATTGGCTTGATGATGACGTATCAGAACGCGATGTGTTTTTCTATAAATACCCGGATTATAAGAAACTTGAAGAAGCAGGTGTTCAGAGTATTTACTTAGGGCATTTCGTAAAATGGTATGGTCGTAAGAACTATGAGTTTGTGTTACCAAGAGGTTTTACTGGACGCCGTGCCGGGCCTTTACCTGGTAATTTTTTGGATTATGACAACATCGATGAAAAGCTTTGTGAAATCAATATTTGGTTCAAGTATTTGAAATTCGGCTTCTGGCGTGCAACAGATCAAACCTGTTACGATATTTGGAATGACAGATTGTCACGCCAAGATGCGGTTAAGATAGTAAATGATCTTCAGGATGAGAAGCCATTTAACGATCTGGAAGACTTCTTAAATTTCCATATGATAACAAGAGAACAATTTGATCAAACGATTGAAAAGTTTCGCAATCATGATCTCTGGGAGTTGGTTGATGGGAACTGGAATTTAAAAACAAAAGTATCTTAAATTATTAGCAATTTTGCTAATTTTTAAATGTGATAATTTACTTTGATATGTAGAGGTACAAAGTTTCTTTCAGCCGTTATCAAACTGAAAGAAACTTACTCCTCTGGTAGTTTGAAGCAATGCTTCTAAATGGATTTAGACATACTTCTTTAGGACGATATCTGTTGTTAAACATAGTTAAAAAGGCGAGAGCCAGCAGGTCAGCTTACCTTACGGTTGTGTTCACAGCATTTGGGTTAAACGGTGTCGTAGGACTTGCACGCTTGCTTCTCTACGCTTCATTGCTCGGGCCTGCAGGATTTGGCTCGTTTTCTGTAAGTCAATTGTTGGTTACTATAGGCGCTTACCTTTCTACACTTGGATTCATTGAAGCTTTAAACAGACAGGTACCTGTTCTTATAGGCGAAAGAAAAGAAAAACGCGCTGAATATTTGTTATCCCTTGGTTTAGGCTTTTCATTAAGTGCGGCTGCCCTTATCTCGATTTTTTTTGTAGTTACAGTTTTTAGCATGACGTCTCTGCAACGCTACGAATCGATAGTGTTAGTTGGTGCACTCCTTACCTCAACAGTGTTCTTTAATATAGTTTGTTCAGGTATAAGAGGTAAGTCTCTAACATTAGAGGCCGGCGGTTTAACCCTGCTAAAAACAATATTGGCTGCTACAGCGGGCATTGCAGTTGCCCCGGTTTGGGGGGTGGCAGGAATTATAATTGCCGAGGCTTCTGCATTACTCGTTGTCTCTATATATGCGCTGCGCCGTTACTTACCCAATGTATCTCCTACAATACGGGTAAAAGGCCGCTATTTATCAATAATAGGAATAGGCTTACCTTTTCTCGTAGGAAATATAGTTCTAAATTTGAGTATGACGATAGATAGTTGGTTTGCTCAATCTATTTTTGAGCAGAGTTTGTACGGACAGTACGCGTTTGCAATGATTATCTTCATCGCAGGACAAAATTTTACAGCGATAATAGCTCAGTATGTCCAACCGAGAGTTCTCACCGAATTTGGGAAAACTAAGAACCATCTCGCTATTCTTAAATATCTTCATAAAGTGGCTTTTGTAGTTTCATTATTATTTGTTCTAGGCTGGTTCCCTTTTCATGTTGCTTTAACTTATGCTTTAGAGTTGTTTTATCCCGAATACTTAGAGGTTGGCCCGCTGTCTTTATACATATATATAGGTACTGGTGCTATGGGAGTGCTTGGCGTATATGAGTCGTATGTGCTGGCACGTCAAAAAGGTAGAATGTTGATGTTTTTTTATTCAATAATTTTATCTGGAATATTTTTCCTCTGTTGGTTTGCTAAGTCGAACCAATTCGAGCTCATTGATTATGCAATAATATTCTGCGCTGGAAGGGTAGCTTGTTTACTCACCGTAGTATCGATAAATAAGTATTTGTCATCGAAATAGATTTCGAATATTTTAGGAAAAAATAGCAAGGCATTCGCAGTGCGCATTTTTGTTTGTTTGTTTAAAATTTAATTATGTTGAATAGTAAAAAAAATTAGTACATGTATTCATTGCGGTTGCAACGTCCGTTTTATTTGCATTTTCCAAGTTACTTTTGAAGTGCGGGAATTATTAAACGCTATCATATTGGTTTGTTATATCTTTAATAGGTGATCTAAATTGAAGAACAAAATTGCTATAATCGGCGCTGGTCAGTTAGGTAGTCGACATCTACAAGGACTCGCGGCTTTAAATAGAGAAGTTGAGATTTATCTTGTAGACCCGTCAGAAGCGTCCTTAAATCTGTCGTTAGAACGGCATAAGCAAGTTGATACGAAAAACCGTCAACAAGTTCATTTGCTGAAAACTATTGAAGAACTACCTAAACAGCTTGAATTAGTAATAATTGCGTGTACATCAGATATTCGCTTTGAAGTTTTAGAAAATCTTTCGAATCATTCAAAAGTAGACAATATCATTTTAGAGAAAATTCTTTTTCAAAAATTGAAACATTATTCAGATGTTCTCCTAATGCAAAATTTAAATTTTGACAAAGTTTGGGTAAACTTTGCCCAGAGATTATGGCCTTTCTTTGTTGATTTAAAAGAGAAATTTTTTGACGATGTAGATTTGGAAATTAATATAACTGGCTCGAACTGGGGGCTAGGTTGCAATTCTGTACATAATGTAGATTTAGCTGATTTTTTGTGGTCCAAGCCAAGTAAAACACACGCAGTACTTGATAAAGAAGTATTACATAGCAAGCGTCCTCAATTTGTAGAGTTTTCCGGTGAAGTAGTAACTCAGATTGAAGGTGGTGGTCGTATTACTCAGGTGTGTTATGCAAAAGGAGAGGCTCCATTTGTTATCACGGTGTCGCATCCAACATTAAGACAAGTTTGGGATGTCAGTAATGGAGTTCTGTTTTCGAGCAGTGCTGCAACTGGCTGGAAATTTATACAGACTGAATTGGCGCCTTCATATCAAAGCAATCTTACAACCAATGTTGCAGAATCTATTTTGAGTCGTGGAGATTGTGGTTTACCAAAACTCAGAGATGCGTGTTTAACACATATATCAACTCTTGAGGCGTTACTTGTTTCCTGCAAGAATAATGGCAATGATTTTGGCGCAAGCTGCCCAGTTACTTAATACGGAATTATAATATTATGAAAGAAGTTACAATTTTCGGCCTTGGTCCTATTGGATTGGAGTACACGAAGATATTTTTGTCCATGGGGTATACTGTTATACCTGTAGGTCGCAGCCTTGGTAGCTGTGAAGCGTTTGAAAAAGAAACTTCAATTCACGCCACTACTTGGAGTATGTTTGATTTTAACAATACGAATGCAAGTAGCACAGCCGTAGTTGCCGTAGGCGAAGCGCAGTTAGGCATTGTAACAGAAAAACTTATCCTTTCTGGATACAAAAATATCCTTGTTGAAAAACCGGGCGGTAGTTCCTATGAAGATATAGAAAGACTTGCGGCTCTCGCAGCTGAAAAAAAATGTAATGTAAGAGTTGCATATAACAGACGTTTTTATGCTTCTGTGCTCAAAGGAATGGACATTATTAATACAGATGGAGGTGTTCGTTCTTTTCACTTCGATTTTTCTGAATGGTCTCATAAAATTGAACCATTGATTAAGGAAGAGGGTGTAAAAGATCGTTGGTTTATACATAACTCTTCACACGTTGTTGATCTTGCTTTCTATTTAGGTGGGTGGCCACAGGAGCTTGCAAGTCTGTCATCCCAACCCATGAGTTGGCATTCTGCAGGTCTATTTGTTGGTATGGGACGTGCTCAATCTGGCGCTTTGTTTTCGTACAATGCAGATTGGGTTGGTCCAGGTCGTTGGAGTGTAGAAATTGTAACTGCAAAGCATCGCCTTATATACAAACCTTTAGAAAAGCTTCAAATTCAGGAGCTAGGGAGTGTTGCAATTAATCTTGTAGAAACAGATGATTCGCTGGATACCCAGTTTAAACCTGGTTTCTATAAACAAGTAGAGGCTTTTCTGTCAACAGATTCGTCATTGCCAACGTTACACGAACAATGCGAACATTTGAAAACGTTCAGAAAAATTTGCCCTGTTCAATAATGAAAAATTTGATCATATTAGGCGATTCGCTTGCATGCCCAAGGCCATGGGAGGGGGTAGGTAGCATGAATACTTATGCTTCTATCATTCAGCAAGAGTTAAAAGGTGATGTACATGTTCAAAACCTTGCGTATGGCGACAGGTGCTCGGCGGACTATATCACTGAGTCATTTGTCAAGACATATGTAAAATCTGCGAATGCTCGCTATGTTATTCTTCAGCTAGGCATTGTAGATTGTGCACCTAGATTATTGACAACGTTAGAGAGAGCAGTGGGTTATTTGGCGAGAAAGTCAAAATTTTCTAATTCTATTTTTAATTATTATATTCGATGGAAATCAAAACATAGGATGTTTTTTACTAAATGGTTTCCTATGACCCGGGTTAAAATAAAATCCTATGAATATAATATGAAAAAAATCATTGAGAATTTTTCAGAGAATAATAATGTTGAAAACTTTTTTGTGATAAATATTGCCTATCCAGGTGATGGCTTGATTAATAAATCATTTGGCATTGTTCAGAATATAGAGAATTACAACTCTGTGTTAAATACGATCTCATTGACATCCGGCGGAAAAGTTAAAGTGATAGATTTATATTCAAAAACTCGCGCTAACAAAAGCTTGGTAACGGTAGATGATGGTCATCATATAAAGACCGAAGCTCATTGTTGGATTGCAGAAAGTATACTCCATTCCATTAGCGATGTAAGCGAATAAGTTCATTGCGTGAGCTTGGGTCTAAGTTCGAATAAAATGGCTATTTTAACGTTGGGAAACCAATATAAACGTTGAAACGCCAATATGGTATAATATTCCCTAAATGGAATTAACAAGTTTGTTGTAGGTCAAAATATATGCGCATAGGTGTTTTGCTTGGGCTTAATGACCTGGAAAGGTTGGTCGATAGAAAGGTTGATGTACTCGTTATAATGCCTGGCAGCAATTTTGATGAGTTTGATGTTAAAAATTTGAGTGATTTGCCTTGTGTAGATTTGAATGACTTCTTGGAAAAAGGGGAAATAAGTTTATTTTCACGAAGGGTTGCTGCGTTTATTCGTTCCTTTATGAGCTCGATCATTGGGCCCAATGAAGCTTTATCTAGTCAGAATGATTTGTATCAATATCATTTGAGATCCCAATATCTTTTTCTTACTGCGCTTGAGCGCTATCTTGATACCGTGAAAAATTACACTCTGGTTTTTCAAGTCAAGCGCTACAACAGGTATCATAGTCCAATGCGACCGGATGTAGGAATGTTTTATAATCCTAAACGGACTTTGGCTTTTGTTGCGTCTAAGTTGGCAGAGAAAAACGGTGAGAATTCTGAGTTTTTACCAGATCTAATTTCCCCTATAATTCAGGAATTTTCTGATTATTTTGTCTTATCATTTCGGAAAAATCTAACTAATTTTTTTATTTTTTGGAAGTTGCTCGGAAAAGTATGTTCGTCTGTAATCGAGAAATATCGTACAGCCCAGTCAGTTTATTTCGATTACATTAGTGATAATGAAAAAATTGGTATCATTGTTAGAACCGATAGCGAAGTTATATCTGCAAGTTATCTTATAGATTATTATAAATCCATAGGTATGGATTGTGTAGTTATTCAAGATGAGATGCTTTCATCCAAGACCACTATTAACAGATTGAATAGTTTTGGATTGAAATATGTTTCGATAGGTTCAATGACCGGAGTCAAAGGACTAATCTCTAGTCTATTTTCACCTTCGAGACTTGTTTATTCTTCATCTGAATCCTCTTCTTTCGTTGTAAATTCAAAAGCTGAAAACGTACTGTTTAAAGATAGCTTTGTCGTGAAAGAACTTAAAAATCGTCTCCTAGATTTTGTTCTACCGCAACATCACTTTGCGACTGAACTATCTTTTATGGTCAGAAATTTCAATATTAACAAGTTGGTTACTTTTGCTTATGTGGATCAGTGGGGAGGTATAGTTAAGGCTGTTGGTGATTTACATGGCATAAAAACGTTTGCAGTACAAAACGCAGCGCAAGATCCTGAAGAATACCCGCGGTTGTGCTGGGCGGATCATTACTGTGTAGAGTCGTTGTATCTGAAAAGGAGGCTAGTATCGCTCGGTTATCCAGAGTCAAAAATAACAGGTACTGGACTACCGCACTACTCCGTAGGAGCAGTTGATAAAGAGATTAATGTAAACATTTGTCAGATAAATCAAATCGTTATCCTTACTCAACCAATCTACGAGCGATATTACAACGTATTAATTGATGCAGTCTCGACTTTTTGTGGTAAATATGGATATACATTGGCAGTAAAATACCATCCCCGACAAGTTGGAAATGAATACGACCGGGCTATTAGTGCTGCAAGCAAAAAATGCACTGTTAATGTGTTCAAATCTGAATCCTTGGATCAAATTGCTCTGTCCTCCAAGCTCGCTATTTCAATTGTCAGTGCTGCGATTCTCAGATGTTTGAATCTGGGAGTTCCAACCGTTTCGTTTTTGCCTAAAAGTGAAAAGTATTTAGATCTGTATTACACCGATATTAGCAACGTATTCGTTGTGTCTGATGTTGAAGCTCTCAATCAATTGATGAGTGAAATTGAGTGTGACTATGATAGTTTTCTGAACGAATTTAAAGCGAAACTAGAACATTATTTCTCAGAACACTGCGTTTTTGAACCTACACAAAGTCCTCTACTGAATGTTGCGAAAGTGATTCAGTCTGAAAAAGATATTTAAAGTCTTGCTCTGTAGTTATCGAAATTTCGACTAGCCTTTTCATAGGCATTATTAAACTAAGTTGAATATTAGATTTTTACTTAAACAGAACTTTCGGGATGTGTATATAATTTGTTGGTGCAGCTTTAAGTTTTTTTGGTAAGGAACAATGCGTAATGATTAATGTATATCATTTAATAAATATTGTACTAGCGTATGTTTCTTTCTCTATTTTAATGGTGCCATTTAGATTGTATGGAGTATTTAATCCAGCCATAATAGATTCATATGTTTACTTTTTGATAGGGTCTTTTTTTCTGTATAAGGTTTTATTTTTTTCGCACTTTCGTGCAAATGTACTTTTATGGGTATTAATGTTTTTCCCGTTAGCATTGGTTCCACTAGGCCTAATAAATGGGAACTCGCTTGTTTATGTCGTTTCGGATGCATTAAAGCCTTTAATTTTTTTTGCGATTGTTATTTATCTGAAAAGTGTAGAGTTTTCAAGTGAAGAGTTTTACAAGAGAACTTACTTTTTTAATAACGTTCTTTTTGTTTGTTCTGTTGTTGCAATATGTTCGGTGATGATTCTCTACTTTTTAGGTTTTAATGTAAGACCCTCTGTAAGTGACTTGTCAATGTATTTCACATTTTCGATAATTTTGTTCTCTGGCCATTACATGAAATCTTTCATATTTGGTTGCCTTCTTGTTTTAGGTGGGAAAATCGGTCCTTTGTTAGGTTTTGTATGTTCATTTGTTCTTTATAAATTTAGGCATGTTGGTTTTTTAAGAGCTTTTGCTTTTTTGTTATTGTTCTTCTTGCCTTTCTATATGATACCTGCAAGTTTCTATGAATCCTACTTGCCACTATATGGAAAGGTATCATATTTGTTTAGTGTGGATTTTGACATGAACGATATGTTACTAGTTGACGATAAACTTCTTGGTGGACGCTTAGCTGAGATCGTATCTGCTATGGGTGGTTTTTTAAATAACTACTATATGTGGTTTTTTGGTTATGGTGTTGGATATGAATACGAATATTACAGAGCAGGAGTCTTCGAGGGGGTGTTGCATGGTGTTCACTTTTCGCCTGTATCGCTTCTGACAATCTATGGTTTTTTTTACACTTTTATATTTTTTGTTTTTGTGCTTAAAGTTATTTTCAAATGTTTTAAGCATTTTAAATCTGACTCTGATTTTATAATGGTCGCAGTTTCAATATTTTTCATTACTGCGTTTCTTAATTCCTTTACATCATATTCTATTTTTTCGGTTTTACTATTTCCGGTTAGCGCGGGTATCATATTAAATAAAGGGGCTTTTAAATGTGTGGAATAATTTTGGCTGCAGCAAAATCGCCAGTCAGTGAGTTTGTTTTAGCCGCCCATAAGCGGCAGAGGCACAGAGGTCCTGATGACGAAGGTATACATTTCAGCACTATAGGTGATTGCCATTTGGGGATGGCGCATCAGCGTTTGTCTATCTTGGATTTAAGCCAGAATGGCAAACAGCCAATGGTATCTTCTACCGGCCAGCATCGGATAATATTTAATGGCGAAATATACAACTACGAAGCATTAATTAAAGAATTTGGATTGCAAAATCTGGTGTCTAAGACTGACACTGAAGTTGTTGTTGAACTTATTGAAAGACTTGGTATTCATGAGGCTTGTAAAAAGTTCAATGGAATGTGGGCTATTGCAGTGCATGATGTTGCCGAGAATAAGCTTTATCTGTCAAGAGACAGACTTGGGAAAAAGCCACTTTATTATTGGCAAGACGGGAATGGGATTTTTGTTGCTTCAGAGTTGCATAGTTTGCTCCAACATCCGGTTTTAGCAAAAAATCGCAGACCTGATCCGGTTGTTGCGGCAAGGTTCCTGGCATATGGACTTCAAAATATTGATGACCGTAGCTGGATTGAAGGGGTGAAATTTCTTCCCGCGGCGAGTATAGGTATAGTTGATCTCAATACTCCAGAGAAGGGCGTGTTAGACATTTCAAGTTATTGGCAGCCTGCTAAAACTGAAGCGGACACATTTACTACTTCTGCAGATTCTCTGGTTGACGAGTTAAAATGGTTAGTTGAAGACTCGGTTAAGTTAAGATTGCAAGCTGATGTTCCTGTAGGTATTGCTTTGTCAGGTGGACTTGATTCATCGGTCATTACTGCGATGTCTGTCGCTAATAAAAATGGAAAACAAGATTCAATTAAATTGTTTTCTGCTGTAAACCCAAAATCTAAAGAAGATGAAAGCTTTTTTGTTGATAGCATGGCCAGACATGTCGGAAAAGACGTTCAAAAATTCATATTGAACCCAACAGCGGACCATGATTTATTTGAGACTCTTAAAACTTGTATTTCTCATTCCGATGGCCCATTGTCATCGTTTTCTAGTGTGCTCTTTTATAAGTTAATGGAGTCTGCTAAAGACATCGGGATCAAAGTCATATTGACAGGCCAGGGCGCTGATGAGGCGTTTTGTGGTTATCGAAAATACCCGATCTTAGAAGCAAAAAGACGGCTCAAGAACCGCGATTTTACAGGCGCTTTTAAGTTTCTTTCGGGATTTCTTTTGAACGGTACTCTTATATCAGAATTTAAGTTTAATGAAGCAAAGCGGTATCTTGGTTTATCAAGCAAGTCGATACTTGGGCCAGTAGCTTTAAGTTCTTTAGATGCCATTTCGTTGTCAACTATTGATACACTGCCAGACAGACAATGGGCCGATTTATCACGATATTCCGTACCGTACTTGTGTCATTACGAAGACAGGATGTCTATGGCATTTTCCCGGGAAATTCGTAGTCCATTTCTTGATTATCGTTTAGTTGAGTTCGGGTTGCGCTTACCAGCGGATTTGAAGATGAAGAATGGATGGACAAAATATGCCCTGCGGGAAGCATTTAAAGACCAGCTACCGCATGAAGTCTGTTGGCGTAAAGATAAGAAAGGCTTTGTGAACCCACAAGATGAATGGTTGAAAAATATACTTTCAGATACTTTGTTACAGTTTATGTCTAATCCACGTGCAAAAGTTTATGAGTATGGATTGGTTGACAGGGATGCATATTTGAGTATGTTCAAAACTTATATGGCTGGTAAAGGAAATATCTGGTTCAGAGACGTCTTCGCTCCTTTCAGTCTAGAGCTATGGCTAGACTACCTGGAATCTGCATCGGCAACTATATGACGAGACTATCAGGTTTTATGCTTTTATTAAAAACATTATATAAGTTAGGGGCGCGAAACTTATTAAGAGTTGGTTTTTATAAAGCAAAATTACAGTTGAATTTGATACCTGTCAAAAATCGATCTTCTCCCGTCGGTTCATTTTTTGACAGTTCAAATGTTTCAGATATTGGTCATTTGCCTGTAAATCTATTACTTTTTGGGGTTCATCCAGTTTGTTTGAATGCGCCCCCAGATTGGCATACATCATATCTGCCACCGTTTAGTTCCGCGCCAAATGGAATTATTTGGCGTGATGCGTTAAATGCACTTGATGGATTGGATCCAAAGTTTGTGTGGGAGTTGTCTCGCTTTGGGTGGGCGCCTCAATGGGCGCTGATGGCTTTAGAAACTCGAGATCCCCATGCAGTTAATCGCCTTAATACGTGGCTTGGTGATTGGAGCACAAATAATCCGCCATATTTCGGTGTCAATTGGGCGTGCGGACAGGAGTCAGCCATACGTGTAATGCACTTGGTTATTGCCGCGATGATTTTGGGTGAGATTAAAAAGCCCTTAGAAGTTTTCCAGTGGTATTTACAAATAAGTGGAGAAAGAATTTATCCGACAATTGGATATGCAATTGGTCAGGATAACAACCATGGCAGTGCAGAAGCCTGTGCAATCTATATCATAGGTTTGCTTGGAATACATTTGGGCTGGCGAGATTCTCGGAAATATTATGACAAAGGGCGTAAGCTTCTGGAGGATCGCGTACGAAAACTGATTTTAGCCGACGGTTCTTCTTGTCAGTATTCTATAAACTACCATCGGGCCAATTTGGAAACCTTTTGCATTGCAGAGTTGGTCCGCCGATGTTTTGACGACAAAGCGTTCAGCCTTTCATATACTGAAAAAATGGTGCTTGGAGCCAAATGGGTTTTCCATCTCACCGATCCTCACACGGGGTATGTGCCCAATATGGGGGCTAATGATGGTTCACATTTAAATAATGTTTATAATGAGGACTATCGTGACTTCAGATCGACAGTGTCTTTGACAGCAAATCTATTTGATAACGCTTGTGCTTACTCTCCTGACGTTTACCATGACAAAAGATCGTCACTATTCAAGCTGGCTGAACATACCAGTACTATTTGGCCGATGCCGGGTAGTCGAACTTTTACTGCAGGGGGATATCATGTATTGCTCACAGAAATGTCCAGGTTGGTATTTAGTTACCCCAACTTTCATTTTCGGCCGAGCCAGGCTGATGTCCTTAATATAGATTTTAGTTTAGGTAAAGTAAAACTGTTTAGTGACGCAGGTTCATTTAGTTATATAGGTGTAGACTCGGAGTTGTTTGGTTCATGCAGATCGCATAATACTGTTGAGTTTGATGATACTGAGCCAATGCCCAAACTTAGTAGGTTTCTTTTTGGTGAATGGTCAGTATGTAACAAAGTTTTAGATGTTGTAATTGACGATTCTGCTCAAAGGGCATCCGCGAGCTATAAAACATATTTTGGCGCAATGCATCGCAGAGCTGTGCAGCTTTCAACGTATAGTTTAGAAGTTACTGATCAAATTGAAGGTTTTTCAAAAAAGGCAACGCTGCGATGGAGACTTCCGGATTTCAAGTGGTCACTGTGTACGAAAGATGGTCATGTTTTTATTGTAAGCGACGATTGTCCATATATTGAAATTAAAGTATCTAGTACTGTAGAGTTTTCTAGCTATAAATTGGTTGATGGCTGGGAATCACTTTATTATAGCGATCGTACAAAGGTTGTTGTAGCTGAGTTTGAAGTAGCCAATCCTTGTACAATAATAACTCAGGTCAAGTGGACGCAATGAAGATCTTATATTTTCACCAACATTTTTCTACGCCAAAAGGTTCGACGGGTATCCGTTCTTATGAAATGGCAAGACGATTGATTGCTAGAGGTAACACTGTCACAATGGTATGTGGCAGTTATGGTGGCGGTGAAACTGGACTATCGTCATCTTTTATTAAAGGAAAAAGGACTGGTCAGGTCGATGGAATAGATATCATCGAATTCGATCTCGCTTATTCAAACAGCGACGGTTTTGTTAAACGTGCTGCAGTTTTTTTAAAATTTGCAATGAAAAGTATCGGAATTTCATTGCGTGAAGACTACGACATTGTGTTCGCAACCACCACGCCACTAACCGCTGGTATTCCTGGCATTTTTGCCCGATGGCTGCGAAGAAAACCCTTTGTGTTTGAGGTAAGAGATTTGTGGCCTGAGTTGCCAAAAGCAATGGGGGTTATTAGTAATCCGTTGGTACTTGGTGCCATGTCCATACTCGAGTGGGCGTCGTATCGGTCAGCGCATCGTTGTATTGGACTGTCACCTGGGATTGTTCAAGGCATTACTGCACGGGGCGTCAACCCTAAACTTATCTGTTCAGTTCCTAACGGTTGTGATCTGGATATTTTTTCCGATACAAAAACTCCCTGGCGACCCGATGGTGTGGAAAGTTCTGACCTGATGGCGGTTTTTACCGGGACGCATGGCATGGCTAATGGTCTTAATGCTGTTTTAGATGTAGCTGTTGAGCTTAAAAAGCGTAACAGAAATGATATTAAATTAGTTCTTGTTGGCCAGGGCAAACTAAAACCTGCTCTGCAGCAACGTGCAGCAGAATTGAAACTCAATAACGTTATTTTTCAAGATCCTGTCAATAAAACAAAGCTGGCCGGCTTAATGGCTTCAGCAGATGTAGGATTGCAGCTATTGGCTAATGTTCCGGCGTTCTACTACGGTACTTCTCCAAATAAGTTTTTTGATTACATTGCTGCTGGGCTACCTGTACTAAATAATTATCCAGGCTGGTTGGCAGAAATGCTCGTTGAACACAAGTGTGGGTTTGCTGTTGAGCCCGATAATGTAAAAGCTTTTGCTGATACTCTGATTGTAGCTTCCGACGACCGCTTCGCTTTAAAAGAGATGGGGAAACGAGGTCGATTGCTTGCTGAACAACAATTCGACAGAAAATTACTGGCTGATGCTTGGGTTGAGTGGGTTACCGGTGTAGCACAATGAAACGTTTATTTGATATCTTCTTTTCATTACTTGCATTGCTTATATTGTGGCCGATTATTCTTATAGTCGCTATCGTCATAAAGATTAAACTTGGCTCGCCAATATTGTTTTCTCAGCTTAGACCAGGTCTGTCAGGTAAAATCTTCAGGATGTATAAGTTCCGTTCAATGCTTGATGCTACTGATAGTTTTGGTAATCAACTGCAGGATGAATTCAGGTTAACTCGTTTCGGCAGGATTCTGCGTGCAACGAGTATGGATGAACTTCCGGGTTTGTGGAATGTGTTAAAAGGTGATATGAGCCTTGTTGGACCAAGACCTTTACTGGTCGAATATTTACCCTTGTACTCCACTGAACAAGCGCGTCGTCATCATGTCCGCCCCGGAATTACTGGGTGGGCGCAAGTAAATGGTCGTAATACCATTAGCTGGGAAGATAAATTCAAGCTGGATGTCTGGTACGTTGACAATCAAAGCTTATGGCTTGATTTAAGAATACTATTTTTGACGATCAAAAAAGTGTTTGTACGCGAGGGTATTACTGCTGCTGGGGAAGCTACCATGAGTAAATTTACTGGGAGTAACACCGAGTGAGTATACTCGCTATTTTGGGTGCTAGCGGTCATGGAAAGGTCATCGCGGAAATCGCACTTGCTTCAGGGCGCTGGCAGCACGTTGTTTTTTATGATGATGCTTGGCCTCAGAAGCTGCAAAATGGACAATTCCAGATTGTTGGAGATACTCAGCGACTCTTGGCATTGGAAATTAAGCCGGAAGTTGTCGTCGGGATTGGTAATAATCAAATCAGGCTGCATAAGCAGGCTGAATTAGTATCGGCAGGATTCGTTGTCGCTACTGTCATTCATCCAACAGCAGTTGTTTCTGCAACAGCAAAAATTTCAGCTGGTACAGTTATTATGCCTGGAGCCGTTATAAATGCGGATGTACATATAGCGGCTGGTTGTATTATTAATTCTAACGCCGTGGTAGAGCATGACTGTGTGCTCGCTGATGGTTCCCATGTCAGCCCTGGGGCCGCTTTAGCTGGTGGAGTTCATCTTGGAGAGGGGACCTGGATTGGTATAGGGGCTTCAGTTATTCAACAAAAAAAAATAGGCCAATATGTGTTGGTTGGTGCTGGTGCTGCAGTAGTGTCTGATTTACCTGACAACGTTACTGCGGTAGGGGTTCCTGCAAGGATAATAAAATAAAGATGGGATTGTATGCTAAATACTAAATTTTCACCGTGGCCAAGTTTCTCCATAGAAGAAGCAGAAGCCGTCAAACAAGTGATTTTGTCTAATAAAGTTAATTACTGGACAGGTCAGGAATGTCGCGAATTTGAAAAAGAATATGCTGACTGGTTAGGTTGCGATTACGCAATTGCTTTATCAAATGGAACTCTTGCATTAGATGTTGCTTTGGTGGCTTTAGGGGTTGGTGCTGGTGATGATGTTGTTGTTACTCCACGAACTTTTCTCGCTTCAGTCTCAACTGTTGTGACGGCTGGTGCGAATCCGATTTTTGCTGATGTAGATCTGAATAGCCAGAATATCACTGCTGAGTCTATAGAAGCTGTTCTTACGCCTAAGACCAAAGCCGTTATTGTGGTTCATCTCGCCGGAATGCCTGCAGAAATGGATTCTATAATGGCATTGTCCGAGAAACATGGTTTTGCTGTTATCGAAGATTGTGCACAAGCTCATGGTGCTAAGTACAACGGGCGTTCGGTTGGGACTATAGGTCATATTGGTGCATGGTCATTTTGTCAGGATAAAATTATGACGACGGGCGGTGAGGGAGGCATGGTGACAACCAACGATAAGACCCTTTGGTCCAAAATGTGGTCATATAAAGATCATGGTAAGAGCTACGAAGCTGTTTACGAAAGAGAGCATCCTCCCGGATTTCGGTGGGTGCATGACAGCTTTGGAACGAATTGGAGAATGCTGGAAGTCCAAGCAGTTCTTGGGCGGATTCAACTTAAAAAGATGGCTGAGTGGACTAAAACTCGCCAAGCATATTCTGCACTTCTTAATAAAACGGCTGAGAAATATTCTGCATTAAGGTCAGTGTTGGTGCCTGAATATTGTGAGCATGCAACATATAAGCATTATTTCTTTGTAAATGTCGATAATCTGGCAGCAGGGTGGAGCCGTGATAAAGTTATTGAGGAAATTAATGCCCTTGGTGTGCCTTGTTATCAAGGTAGTTGTTCAGAAGTTTATTTGGAAAAAGCTTTTGATAATACGCCATGGCGTCCAGAGGAACGGTTACCTAATGCAAAGCTATTAGGTGAGACTAGTGTGATGATGCTGGTTCATCCAACTTTATCATCTGAAGAAATGATACGCAGTTGTCAGGTTTTAGAACAGGTGTTAATGCAGGCCAGTGCTTAAAATTGTTTAATTTTGGTTGTCATTTGTTATTGATTTTCATCGTGATGTTACCTTGGTGTTTTTGCCGAATTGTAGTACCAAGTTCGGCAAAAACGCTCAATTTCAGTAATTAATTGGATAGTGCTATAATCGGCCGCATCATTGAAGTCGGAGCGAAGTAAGTTCCAGGAAGGAGTGTCTGATTGAATCGTTCATTAGTGTTATTGCACACACATCTCATATATTTTCTAGAATTACCTCGGTTTCATAAACGCGTTTTGTCTGTAGTGGTGGACACCTTACTGCTTTCTTTTGCCTGGTGCAGTGCTGTGTTGCTTTCTGCAAAGCCATTCGTTTTCATTAGTCAGAACGAAGTGTTGGCGGCATTTCTGTTGGTCTTAACCGGCACTGTATTAGTATTTATTCGATTAGGTCTTTACCATGCGGTGATTCGTTTTATGGGGATTCATGCACTATTTGCAGTACTAGCTGGTGTGCTGACTTCAGGAATTATCTTACTATTGATAGGTCAGTTGCTACAGATGCAGCTCGCATATTCGATGGTGCTCAATTATATGTTTGTCGCATTGATGTTTGTTGGCGGCTCCCGTCTCACGCTCCGGGCTATCGTCAATGCCAAAGAACGTAAATCAAATCACAAAGTGCTAATTTACGGTGCAGGGGCCAGTGGCCGGCAGTTGTTATTAGCGCTTGAAAACAGCGTGGAATATCGGGCTGCAGCCTTTATTGACGACGATGCCTCATTACATGGTGTGTTAATTAAAGATGTGCGTGTGTACCCGCAAGAGCAAATTATTGAGATTGTTGAGCATTACGGCATTAGCCGGGTGTTGCTGGCGTTACCGTCGGCGTCAAGATCGGTCCGAGCTGCTATTTTAGCGAAGTTAGAGCCATTAGGGATCCCGGTGTTAACGATCCCAGGTGTTGCCGATTTAGTTGACGGCAAAATGAAAATCGATGAATTGCAAGATGTCAACATTGAAGAACTGTTGGGGCGGGACCCGGTAACGCCGTTACCTGGCTTATTAGGTGCAAACATCACGCAGAAGGTAGTGATGGTCACTGGTGCCGGTGGCTCCATTGGCTCGGAATTGTGCCGTCAAATTCTGCAGCAGTCGCCCGCGGTATTGATCATGTTTGAATTGTCAGAGTTTTCGCTGTACGAAATAGATAAAGAGTTATCCCAAAAATCCGCAGTGCGTAAGCGTGAGGTACAGTTAATTCCTATTATCGGCTCAGTACAAGACCTGGAGCGCTTGACTCAGGTGATGTCAGTTTATCAAGTGCAGACGCTATACCATGCCGCCGCATATAAGCATGTGCCTTTGGTGGAATTTAACGTGATTGAAGCTGTTCGTAATAACATTCTGGGAACCTGGCGTACTGCTGAAGCGGCTATTGCCTGCGGCGTGAGCAATTTTGTGCTGATTTCCACCGATAAAGCGGTCCGGCCAACAAATGTAATGGGCACCACCAAACGCATTGCCGAGTTAGTATTGCAAGGTCTGGCATTACGTCAACAGCAGACCCGCTTTTGTATGGTTCGGTTTGGTAATGTGCTGGGGTCTTCGGGCTCGGTGGTGCCGCTGTTTAGAAAACAAATTAAAGCCGGTGGGCCTATTACGCTAACCCATGAAGATATTACACGTTATTTTATGACCATTCCTGAAGCTTCACAGCTGGTGATCCAAGCGGGGGCTTTAGGCAAAGGTGGTGATGTATTTGTGCTGGATATGGGCGAGCCGGTGCGGATTTATGATTTAGCGGTGAAAATGATTCACCTGATGGGCCTGCATCCTAAGACAAAAGGCAACCCACAAGGCGATATTGAAATCAAAGTTACCGGGCTGCGCCCCGGCGAAAAGTTATATGAAGAATTGTTAATTGGTGATAGCGAATGTGCTACCCGCCATCCAAGAATTAAAACCGCAAATGAGCTATTTTTGCCATGGCCGAAAGTCCGACAATTATTGGACGATATGATTGCTGCCTGTGATTTGTCTGATCTTGGTCGGATCCGGGAATTAATGTTGAATGCCCCGACCGGGTTTAACCCGACCGATAGCATCTGTGATCTGGTCTGGAATAAGCAACAGCAACAACAGCAGGCTACCGCGGCAACTGTTACAAGCGATACGTTTGACCAACAAACTGCTGTGAGTTGAAATATTGTTGGAGAAATTACCTTAGATTGCTACAATGGTCATTAAGGATACACAGAGCACCTGTAGGTTAAGGTGTGTTTTAAGTTAATAGACTTCTGCAGCAATTTTGATTTAACATGTTAAAATTGAGTACATTAAATTAACTTGCAAAAATATCGCTTTCGGTTAAGCTGATCCAAACTTTTAAAAGGAGCTCGTATGAAAAAACTTAGCATAGTTGCATTGTCGTTCTTTATTTCGACATCCGTTTTCGCGCAAGGTGAAGAAACTGGTGCTGCTGGCACTGGTAGTGGTGCATCTGCTGCAGGCGCAGGCTTAGGTGCTATCGGTGGTATCGCCACTGGTACTATCGTTGCTGGTGCTATTGCTGCTGGTGTGTTAGCTGCTGTAGTGTCAAACAACCGTAGTGAATCACCGGTAGATTGTCCAACAGGTCAGACTTTAGTCAATGGTACCTGTCAGGCTAATCCAACTCCAAAATGTCAGGGTACTGACCAGTTGGTTGATGGATTTTGTATCGGTTCACGCAATGAAGTGGTCGTCACTGGTACTGGCACTGGTACTGGTACTGGCACAACTACAGTTTCTGTTCCTGTTACCTTCACTTACGCACCTACCCTTGGTTAATCCTTTGGTCTTCAAAAAAAAGCCGCCCTTATGGCGGCTTTTTTATGACCATCGTGGTGCATGTGTATAGCAAAAAATGTGCGGCGCATTACAGTTCCTGGCGTGGCTCGCGCTGTCCGCAACCTGTAATATTTGTTGGGTTGGTAAATCGACGCGTAATTCCAGCGAATGACCAAGGATAGTCCATTGAAATGTTTTTTTGATAAGTCCTGTTTATTGGCAACTTTGACTGTAATAGTGCTGCTCAATGGTTGCTCCTCAACTTTTAGAACCTATTCCGATACCCTGTCTTATGCCTTTTTTCCAGGGCCAGGGGTTGATTTAAGCCTGGAACAAGTCAGAAATTTACCGCAAGCCGGTTTGTACGTCACTGTCGGTGACCGGCCGCGGGCCCTTATAGTGCGATTGCCACAACAATCGGCACCGGAAAAGTGGATCTCTTTTGATCGCGCAGTCATCGAATTACAACATGGGCGTCTGGTGCATACAGCTGGCTTTTCGCAAGATTTACAGTTTAGAAAAGTCATTGGCAAAGACTATCTGGCGCAGGGTCTTGCTAGGATTAAATCTGGCATGCGATTTGATGTAATGGAAGATTATCACGGTTCGGGTGTTCAAAGTATGTCGGCGGTTTATAAAGTTCTAAGTGTAGAAGCGTCGACGTTAGAGGTGTGGCAACAAGCGATCCCGGTTCAGGTGCTGTATGAACAAGTCGAATTTTATGATGGTAGCAGTTTTATCAATGAGTTTTGGTTTTCACAGCAGGATGGACAGTTATTAAAAAGCAAACAGAAATTAGCCCCTTTCTGGCAGGTGTTTGAAATAATGTATATCAGTCAAGTTGCTCAGCATAATGGAGTTCGGCAATGATCCACTTTATGTCTTTGCTTATGTTCCTGTTGTGTTGCGTTTTTCAGGCACAGGCCGTTGTACCGGCAACTGTACCTAGCACAAATCAACCGGTGGTATTGGTTGAAGTCAATCGACAAACACAAGGCTATTTTACCTCACCACGTCTGGGGTTGGTGTTACAGCAAGCTGCTATCGATCGTAATTTGTACTGGGCTGGGGCCCGGTTGTATCGATTGGACACAGTGCCTGCGGATATTACACTGCAACAGCAGCAAGTATTGGAGCAGCTGCGGTTATTAGCCATTCATTGGCATCAAGAGCCGCATGTCGCACAATCGTTGATGCAAATGCGAGCGCAGATTAAAAAATGGCGGTTTGGCCAGCCGATTGCTGTTGAGCTGGACCCAGATTTAGTCAACCAGCGTATTGAGTTAAATCCAAGATTAGATCCCGGTCATTATTTGATTCAGGTTAAAAAACGTCGTGGTTTTGTCACGCTGTTTAGTCTGTTTGGTGAGCAATTTGTGGTACATGAGCAGCAAAAAATGTTGTTTGAATATGTGGCGTCGGTATTGGGTAGTGGTTTGTCGGATACTTCTGAAGCCTTATTACTGCAACATGCAAAGCCAGCAATTTCGGTGCCGGTTGCCGATTGGAATCGTGAGCATCGTCCGCTTTCGCCTGGTGCTGTCGTTTTTATTGGGCTGTCTGAAGACTGGTTAACCCCTGATACTTCTGATTTAAATCAAAGCATACTGACTTTACTTCAGCATAGGATTTACCCATGAGCCGAATTCTTCGCCAGCCGCTATCCGTTGCGGCCCTCGGCTTTGCCGTTTTATCCGTTGAGGCCATGGCCTATAACCCGTATCAAACATCTTATAGTCAGATGAATCATGGTGGCGTGGGCTTAATTCAAATGCCTACGGCACGCTTTAATCAGGAAGGCGAGTTCAGCCTCAATTATCAAGACAGCGAAGAATACCGCTTTTGGTCAGCTTCGCTGCAAGTTTTTCCCTGGATGGAGACTACCATTCGCTATTCCGATATTCGGACCAGGCTTTATAGCAATGATCCAGGGTTTAGTGGTGATCAGACACTAAAAGATAAGGGCGTTGACGCAAAATTTAGATTATGGCGTGAATCGGCTTATCTACCGCAACTTTCAATTGGAGTGCGGGATTTTGGGGGGACCGGTTTATTTGGAAGTGAATATCTGGTAGCTAGCAAACGCTGGCGTGACTTTGATTTTCACATGGGGATCGGCTGGGGGTATTTGGGTCGTAATCAAAATATTCAAAATCCATTTTGTAAATTAACTGAAAGTTTTTGTATAAGGCGTGGTAGCTCAGGCTCACAAGGTGGTGAAGTTGAATATACATCGTTCTTTCACGGGCCAGCGTCTTTATATGGCGGCATAGAATATCAAACGCCGTGGCAACCGCTGCGCTTAAAGCTTGAATACGATGGCAATGATTATCAGCAAGACCCTGCAGGTGTGTTGGTACAAGATAAAAAGTGGAACATTGCTGCCACTTATCGTGCAACAGAAGCACTTGATCTCAATCTTAGTTATATGCGCGGTAATACCGTGGGTTTTGGGGTGAATTATCGGATTAACTTCAATACCGCAAATCAAATTAAAGTGAAACCAGCCCCGCTGCAAATACCAGATGTGCGCCTGCCGGCAGGAACAGCAGTGAAAGGATTAACCATCTATCAGCGACTAGAAGTGGAAGCCGGTTTTAATGTGATGGATTATCAGTTGACGGACACTGAAGTAACGGTGCGCGGTTATTCTATTGCCTATCGGGATCAGGATGAGTTTATTACCCGAATGGGACGTGTGCTTGCGGTTTATATGCCCGAATCCGTGAAAACTTATCGTATTGTGCAAAATGGGGCTGGCATGCCAATGGTGGAGACGGTCATTGACGCTGACAAATTTGTTCGTTATGCCAGAAGAGATTCTCTAACCGCAACCCTGGAACAAAGCATCCAACGGGTAGAACCAACACCGGTGAAAGGTCCATGGACCTTAACCACCAAACGTGATGGTTTTTATACCACTGCTGATATTTTTTGGTTACAAACGTTCGGCAGCCCGGAAAAGTTTTATATGTACCAGGGCGGGCTGATCGGCAGTGCGGGTTATGTGTTTAATGATCAGTGGTCTGTTAATACTGCGGCCCGGGCGTCACTGTTAACAAACTTTGATGATTTTAAGTTTAAGGTCGATGCAATTGATACCGGGGTGCCGAGAGTCCGAACCTATGTTCGTGAATATGTATCGCGTTCAGATGTCACGATGGAAAATATGTACCTGCTCTGGAAGGACCAAATCGCGCCAGATTGGTTTGCGCAGTCCTATGTCGGGATGTTAGAGACTATGTATAGTGGCGTTGGCGGTGAAGTTTTATACCGTCCTGTTGATTCAAATTTAGCTTGGTCAGTCGATATCAACTATGTGGCCCAACGTGATTACGCTTCTGAGTTTGGCTTGTTTGATTATCGAGTGCTTACCGGTCATGCAACCATGTACTGGCGTCCGGAGTTTATTGATGATATCCAATTAAAAGTCAGTGCCGGGCGATATTTAGCAAAAGATGTTGGGATGACGTTTGAGCTTTCAAAACGCTTTGATAGTGGCATTGTTGTCCGAGCTTTTGCCACCAAAACCGATATGTCAGCAGAAGAGTATGGGGAAGGTAGTTTCACTAAAGGCTTTGTCCTGACCTTCCCGTTTGATTTGATTTCGATTAAACCTTCGACCGGGGGCGGCAACATTCCTTGGGTGCCTATTGCGCGCGACGGTGGGCAACCGTTGAATCGTCCTATACAGCTGATAGATGCAACAAACGTAAGGTCGCCATTCAGTCAATGAGCTGATATTCCGGTTGATTCTTTGTGACGTGTGTGTGACGTGCAGCGGACAGCCGGAATAAATGTTGTGGCTAAGCATGATAAATGTACCACTTGTAGGTGTCCTCATGAGCTATTTTCTGTTCAGACAGCTGCAGACCATCGCGGCTGTAAAATATTTTTCTAAACGTGTTCGATTTATGACAATGAGTGAATTAGACTTGGTTGGATTTTGGCGCTTGGTTTTTTAGTCGATTGTCAAAGCAGCAAGATTGTTTTTGTTTGCAGGGTAAAAAGTAAAAAGGCTTCGATTGGATAATTTTTCAAGGTGAATACTGTGTTTGAATGGCTTTTAAGTTTACCGCGCTACCAAAAGCGAATTGTGTCCGTGTTTGCGGATATTTCTTTTCTTTCCGTATCGCTGTTAATGGCAATTGCCTTAAGTCAAAGCGATTTTCTAGCGACCTTTCAACAAATCATCGTGATATTTTTATTAGCTCTGCCGCTGACCATTGTCGCTTTTACCCGGCTTGGTTTATATCGCGCTGTCATCCGTTTTATGGGGCAGCATGCGCTTGGTGCCGTTTTTGCTGGCGTGACCAGCAATGCCTTAATCCTGTTTTCTCTGTTTGAGATTGTCAAAATCCCTGACATGGGGCGGTTGGTGGTTATTTATGTGCTGTTATCGTTGCTGACCATTGGTGGCAGCCGGATGTTGGTTAGAATGATGGTTTATAACCGTTGTATTGACCACAAATTGCGTGTGTTGATCTATGGCGCCGGGTCTTCTGGTCGTCAGTTAGCACAGGCCCTGCTCAACGGCGAACAATATCATCCGGTGGCGTTTGTTGATGATGATGTAACCTTGCAACGTTCAACTATTCTGGGTATCCATGTCGGAAGTCCTAGTCAGATAGCTTCTATCGTCAAGGCGAAAAAAATTAGTCGAATTCTGTTGGCGCTACCATCTGCTAGCCGGGCGCGACGTCGTGAAGTGCTTGAGTCCTTAGATAATTTACCAATTCCGGTGCAAACAGTGCCTGGCATGAGTGACATTGTTGATGGATCGATGCGGATTGATGAATTACAGGACGTTAAAATCGAAGACTTATTGGGTCGTGATCCGGTCACGCCAAAACTAAAACTCATGCATGCCAATATCAAAGAAAAGGTGGTGATGGTGACGGGCGCCGGTGGTTCGATTGGCTCGGAACTCTGTCGGCAGATTGTCCAGTATGAGCCTACGGTTTTGGTGCTGTTCGAAGCGTCAGAATACGCCTTGTATAGTATCGAACAAGAACTAGCGGCTTTTATCCAAAATCTTGGCCTTGATGTTGAGTTAAAACCAATCCTTGGTAATGTGCAAAAACAGGCCAGGGTGCAGTCGGTGATGCAAAGCTTTAAAGTGCAAACGGTGTACCATGCGGCTGCATACAAACATGTGCCTTTAGTTGAATACAATATTATCGAAGGTGTGACCAACAATGTGTTTGGTACGAAGAGTGCGGCGGAAGCCGCCATTGCTGCAGGGGTGGAAACGTTTGTCTTAATTTCTACAGACAAAGCGGTACGACCAACCAATGTAATGGGGGCGTCGAAACGACTGGCAGAGTTAGTATTGCAAGGTTTGGCAACTCGTCAGCATCAGACCCGTTTTTGTATGGTGCGCTTTGGCAATGTGTTAGGCTCGTCAGGTTCGGTGGTGCCATTATTTCGCGAACAAATCCGCAATGGCGGCCCGCTGACGGTGACGCATCCGGATATTATCCGCTACTTTATGACCATTCCGGAGGCCGCTCAGTTGGTTATTCAAGCCGGCGCCATGGGCAAAGGGGGGGATGTGTTTGTGCTGGATATGGGTGAACCGGTTCGGATCGCTGATTTAGCCAGACGTATGGTGCACTTGATGGGGTTGGTGGTGAAGGATCAACAACATCCGGATGGCGACATTGAAATTGCTTTTTCTGGGTTACGGCCCGGTGAAAAATTATATGAAGAGCTGCTGATCGGTGAGAATGTGCGCCATACTGCGCATCCGCGGATTATGGCGGCTGATGAAATGTCGTTGTCCTGGAAAGAAATCACTGAGTTATTACGACAGTTGGAACATCACTGTGACAACTTTGCAGTTGCTCAAATTGTCCAGTTGATTACCGAAGCGCCAACCGGATTTCATCACAGTAGCCCAATTAGCGATTTGGTTGATGCTGGCAATAAAGGCTCTCGCAAGGACAACGACAGACACGTCAAACCGGTGCGGCCGGTCTTTACGCCGGTCAGCGAAGTGCCAGCGGCTGCGGTACGAGCTAGCTAAGCCTCTTTTACTTTGCTGTATGTATCGCCACAGCTTTGGCACAAGGCTGTGGCGTTGTGAAGTGTCAGATGTCTAGCCTTAGTTTATTGTCTGTTATTTTCGTTTTGTGACATTGTTGTCGAATGGGCTTGGCACTGTCAGTTTTGTACTGGTTGCCACACCAGTTGTTTAAAGTGATTGCGGCACATTGAGACATATTTATCGTTGCCACCAATTTGCACCTGTGAGCCTTCAGTCGAAGCTTTACCATCCTGATCCAGCCTGACCACAAAGTTTGCTTTGCGCCCGCAATGGCAAATCGTTTTTAACTCAACCAGCTTATCAGCCCAGGCCAAGAGCGCCTGACTGCCAGCAAAGGTTTCGCCGAGAAAATCAGTGCGTAGGCCAAAAGCTAACACCGGCACATGCAGCGTATCGACGACATCGGTGAGCTGCCGCACCTGCATTTTTGTCAGAAATTGTGCTTCATCAATCAGCACACAATCGAGTCGCCCTTGTTGTTTTAAGTCCTGGCATTGGGTCAGAAAATTCAAGTCAGCATCAAATAACAGCGCATCCATCGCCAGACCAATCCGTGAACTGACTTTGCCAATCCCATACCTGTCGTCCAGCGCCGCGGTAAAAATTGCCGCGTTCATGCCACGTTCCTGATAGTTATAGGCACTTTGCAATAGGGCCGTGGATTTACCGGCATTCATTGCCGAATAATAGAAATACAACTGTGCCATGGTGAGTCCGTAGGGATTAGAAAAGACCACAGTATAACCGGATGCGTGGTGATTACAGAAGTAGCCTGTGGCCTTTCAGCAAACGGTCAGACTGATAAAGTTTGGGGTGGAGTCCGTGTTCTGAATGCATTACTCTGAGTGCACAAACAAAAGGAGCGCAGATTGTGGATAAACTTTTAGTGTTAACCGTAGTGGCCGAAGTGCTGTTAATCAGTGTCATTATGGTGATTATGGGGCGGCGGCGGTTTAGTGCGGCCAGAAATAAGGAAATTAGTCTGGGTGCCTTTCGGACTATGGATTTGGCCGGCGCCAATGAAGGGGTAATCACCGCCAGTCGCAATTTTGACAATCAATTTCAGATGCCGATGTTATTTATGTTTGGCGTGTTGTTTGTCCTGCATTTTCAACTGGCCGATCTGGTATTTGTGCTGATTGGTGCGCTTTATGTCGCGCTGCGCTTGTTACACAGTGTTGTGCACATGACGTCAAATCATGTCAGACGCCGGTTTAATTTGTTTTTAATCAGCTGTGTGGTGCTCTGGGCATTCTGGATCCGCTTTGTGTTGCTGCTGGTGTAGCGGGTGAGTGACTGGTTTTTCTGGCCCTGGTTGTTACTATTGACCAGTGCCTTTACTTCGGCGACTTTGCTGCCAGGCAGTTCAGAAGTGGTGATGGCAGGAATGTGGTGGCATGGTTTTACGCCATTGTTGCTTTGGGGGGTAGCTACTTTTGGTAATGTGTTGGGATCCTGTGTCAATTGGTGGTTAGGCTCACAGGCACTGCGTTTTTCGGACCGCCAATGGTTTCCGGTGAAGCCAGTGCAAATGGCGCGCGCTGAACAATGGTTTGGCCGTTTTGGTAAACCGGCTCTGTTACTCAGCTCACTACCGATCATCGGTGATCCGCTGACGCTGGTTGCTGGCGTGATGAAGATGCGTTTGTGGTTGTTTGTGCTGTTAGTCTTTATCGCAAAAGGTGGCCGGTATGCCGTGTTGTTATTGGCCGCTGATCAATTGTTGCCTTTGCCACCTGGTTGATGCGTTTTATCTATTTCAATTTAGCGAACAAGGAATTAGACGGATGAAGTTGATGGCTAAAGTGGGGCAGTTGCTGACGGGTGTCAGCTTGATAACCAGCTGTTGTGTGATGGCTCAGGCCAGCGCCGCAGAAGTAGCAGCAAAAGAAGTGTGGCTCGATATACCCCAATCGGAACTGGTTTACCTGCAATTAGAGCATGGCACTGTGGTATTTAAACTGGCCGATCAGTTTGCACCACGCCATACCGAGCGCTTTCGGCAATTAGTGCGGGCTGGGTTTTATCAAGGTTTAACTTTTTATCGGGTGATTGACCAATTTGTGCTGCAAGCAGGTTTGCCAGAAGGTGAAAAACATCCGGCGCTGGTCAATCAACATTGGCCTGGTGTCAAAGCTGAATTCAGCTGGCCGGTAAAACCCGCCGATCGCTATACCTTAGTGCAAAAACCAGAAATGCTGGCTGCTGAAACGGGTTTTAATCAGGGTTTTGCTGTGGGCAGGGCAGATGGCCGGGAATGGCTCCTCAATTGCCCTTTGACCATCAATCTGGCGCGCGATACCGATGCTGATAGTGGCACGACCGATTTTGCCTTGATGCGCGGTCAGGCGCCGCGTCATCTGGATCAGAATATGTCGGTGTTCGCCAAAGTGATTTGGGGCGCCCCCCTATTAAATGGCATCCACTATGGCCCGGTAGAGACCGGTGGTATCATCAGTGACCCGAAAGCGCGCAGTAAGATTGTCAGCGCCAAGCTGGGCAGTGATTTGCCAGAAAGTGCCCGCTTAGCACTACAATGGCAGGACACCAACAGCCCGGCTTTTCTGGACGCTTTGGCGCAGCGCCGGGCGCGCGGCAATGAATTTTTTAAACACAAAGGCAACGGTGCGCTGGATATTTGTTATAGCCAGGTGCCGGTACGGTTAAAGCCGCGCTGAACTCGACAAAAAACTAGGCGAAAGTCTGAGTTTGGTTCATCATAGCGGGTATCTATACCCAAAATCATTGAAGATGCGGGTAGGCGCCGAATGAGTGCGTCCCTGGGAGCATAGCTGTCTATGTGACCAGGGCGGACGAGAGAAGGCAACAACTCCGCATCTTCAAGGATGACGGGTATACCAATAACCAAGTGAAAGGTAAAACTATGGAATACACACTGTCTGCGGACGAACTGAAAAAAGTGACCCAATTGGACGCTGAACAGCGTTACGATTATTTTATTACCGCAGTAGCTGATTTGGAAAAGATCTGGATCCTGACCGATGAAGAAGGTTTTGTCCTGGTTACTGCCGAAGATGAGCGTTGCATTCCGGTGTGGCCACATGCCGAAGTGGCACAGTTGTGGATTGAAGGCGATTGGGCCAATTGTTCAGCGCAGGCCGTTGATATCAGCACCTGGCTCGACAAATGGACCTCCGGTTTAGACGGCGATGAGCTGTCTATCGCGGTATTCCCGCATGCCGATGAACCAGGCATCGTGATTTCTCCGGTCGAACTGCAGGAAACCCTGCTCGAAGCGATGGAAGAAGACAGCAGCCACTAAGGTTTGGCATGATCGTCACTCTGCGAGTGGCTTCTCATTACAAAAACAGCAGCTGCAAGTCTCAAAAAAGCGAAATAGTGAAAACTTTTTCGCTTTTTTTATTGCTGTGACAGCCACTTGCACAAGTTTTATTCGGCAGTATTGATAATTGTTCTTAATTAGATTAAGATGACGGCGATTTTCAGGAGTAGGCTGTTATGTACATTTGTGTTTGTAAAGCAGTGACCGACAAAGCAATCCGTAACCTGGTGGCGGATGGTGCCTGTTCAATGCGTGAGCTGAAACAATGTTTAGGTGTGGGTAGTCAATGTGGCAAATGTACCCCTGCGGCACAGGATCTGCTCAACCGTAGTCTGACTGAACAAATGCGTATTCCTTGCCAGGTGCTGGAACAACGTCCGGCGGCCTGAAGCGTGTTGACCGCTTTAATCCAATAGTTCTAATTTATATCCATTTTATCTGCATGAATATCTGATTTTCATTCAAAAGCATTCAAAAAAAATCCCGGCTCGGGCATAATGAATGCCTTTTGTGATGCCAAAATAATCCCCGGTATCACACTATGTTTAGCCAACATGCCGGAGATTTCCATGTCAGATGTATCAATTGTTGCCGCAACGCCAGGCGCAGATTCTAGTCAGATCAAACCTATCCGGACAGTCGCTATTGTCGGCGGTACCCATGGCAATGAATTCTCAGGTATTTATCTGGAAAAACGCTATCGCGCCGCGCCGGAGCTCATTACAAGGTCCAGCTTCAGCAGCCGCACTTTGCTGGCCAACCCAATGGCGCATCAGGCTAATAAACGCTACCTCGACAGCGATTTAAACCGGCAGTTTAAAACCGTTGATTTGGCCAATTCACAGCTTGCCAACTATGAGCAAAGCCGGGCGAAAGTGATCAACGCCGAGCTGGGTCCAAAAGGCACCGCCAAAACCGATTTCCTGATTGATTTACACAATACCACCAGCAATATGGGCGCTTGTTTAATCCTGACCCAGCCCGGAGCCGTTTATAATTTGCTGGCTGGTTATATAGCGCTGAAAATGCCGGAAGCGGTAATTTCGCGGGATGAAGACCATTTTAAAGCTGAAGATCATGCGCTGCTTTGTACTGTGGGTACTTTTGGCGTGATTGTCGAAGTCGGGCCACAGCCGCAGTCGGTGTTACGGCAAGACGTGCTGGAGCAAATGCACGAGATGACCCAGCATATTCTGGATTTTATCGAGCATTATAATCTGGGTACTTTACCGCAGTTACCAAAGCGGGTAGAAGCCTTTCGATATTTGCATAGCCTGAAGTTACCGGTGTCAGCCAGCGGCGAACGGCTTGGTATGGTGCATAAAAATATTCAGGACCGTGATTATCAGCCTATTCAGCCGGGGCAACCGCTATTTACTTTATTTAGCGGCGAAGAAGTGGCGTATGACGGCAACGAAATGGTGTATCCGACCTTTATCAATGAAGCGGCTTATTACGATAATAATCTGGCGATGTCGCTGAATGACAAGGTTTGGATCGAGGTTTATCCAGAGGTGTAGTTGGCTTTATCCTCGTATTTGACGCATTCGGCGTATTCGGCGTGTTCGGCGTGTTCGGCGTACTACCGCTAGCGCGGAGAGTACGCCCTACAGTGTTTTATTTTAATAACAATATGTTAAGCGTATCCGAAGCGTAGGGCGGACTCACCAAAGGTAGTCCGCCGCATATCATCATTTAAAACGACGACTTGGCGTATTCGGCGTACTACCGCTAGCGCGGTGAGTACGCCCTACGCTAGCGTGGAGAGTACGCCCTACAGTGTTTTATTTTAATAACAATATGTTAAGCGTATCCGAAGCGAAGGGCGGACTCACCAAAGGTAGTCCGCCGCATATCATCATTTAAAACGACGACTTGGCGTATTCGGCGTGTTCGGCGTACTACCGCTAGCGCGGTGAGTACGCCCTACGCTAGCGTGGAGAGTTCGTCCTACGCTGACGCGGTGAGTACGCCCTACGCTGACGTGGAGAGTACGCCCTACAGTGTTTTATTTTAATAACAATATGTTAAGCGTATCCGAAGCGTAGGGCGGACTCACCGAAGGTAGTCCGCCGCTGGCGTTTAGATTTTCAACAGACAAGGCTATCGTTGCTTTCATCATTATTTATTTTTGTTTTTCCCGTTTAAATACTTGCTGCCTCTCAGCTTTAGTTTGAATATCAGTTTATTATCATCGAACCTTATGTAGCATTGCCTGCCGCATGTGTTTTCTCAAAGTTATTGCTGGAGCCCTTGATGCAGGATATGGCATTGGTTTCCTTTGTTGTGGATGTACTCCTGAGTGTGTTGCTGATTTTCCTGTGGTGGCTGCAACGGCGGGACTTTCATGCATTGTATTGGGGGCTTGGACATCTTAGTCTGACGCTGATGGTGCTGTATTGGTATTTGCCACAGCCATTACTGCCCGGTTATGCAATGCGTTATGAAATTGTCAGCCTATTGGCGTTCGGCGGTTGGTGTGGTTATTGGTTTGGTACCCGTTGGGCGCTGGGGGCTGATTTAAGCCATTGGCGGCGTGAACTCTGGGTGTTGCTGATTGCCGCGCTGGTGCTACGTTCCAGTGTGCAATGGGGCGATCCTTTTGTGTCGCTGCTGTCACCGATGGCGCTGTTGCATTATGGCATCATGACTGTGTTATTCGCGCTAAGCGGTTATTGGTTCTGGCGCCTTCTGCCTGAGTACCGCTGGCTTGGCGCCATCTTAATGACGCGGGCGCTGGTGACTATGGTGATGCCGCTGGCGAGTGAATATCAATGGCATCTATCGTCAGTGTTAGCGGTAGCGGCCGCAGCAAAGGTTGCCTGTCTGTTTGGTTTCTTTTATCTGGTGCTGGATCAAATTCGGCAGCGTTACCGCGCGACGTTGGATAGTCTGAGTCATGGATTTATGATCCGCGATAAAGCGGGTTATATCACAACTGCCAATACCCGTGGCGCCCGATTATTGGGCTACGGTTCCCGCCAGCAGTTACAAGGTAAACATGTCACCGAAGTATTACCGCGTTTAACCCGTGCTATGGCTGATCAATACTTTTTGCGATTGACAGCGCCAGACGCTAAGCCGCCGTATATTGATGAAGCAGAATTAACGTTACACAACGGCCAAACCTTACAGGCCGAGCTGATTAGTTCTCCATATTTTGAGCGCGGGCAGTTGTATTGCCTGGTGCAATTACTGGATGTCAGTGAACGCAAAGCGCAACAAGCCGCCTTACAAAAGGCTGCGGCGACCGATCGGCTGACCGGCTTGTTCAACCGTAATGCTTTTGGTCAGCACATCGACACGCTGTTACCTACACAAGCTATGGCGGTGTTGGTCTTTGATCTCGACCATTTTAAGCGGATCAACGATAACTTTGGCCCGCAGATTGGCGATCAATTGCTGGTGGAGGTCGCCAAGAGGCTGCAACAGGAATTTACTGATTTACCCCTGGCACGTCTTGGTGGTGATGAATTTGCGCTGGCACAGTTATTGGAATCTTCAACAGATGAAACTGTTGAAATCTTGACGCCACAGCTGGTGCTCCAGCAAGTCAGCAGCCGTTTACAGCAGTTGTTCAGTGTGCCATTTCAACTACAGGGATTGGTGTTACCGCTGTCGCTTAGTATCGGCAGCAGCGAGTCATCCACGGATGGTAACGACAGTGATACCTTACTCAAACACGCCGATATTGCGATGTACGAGGCGAAACAGCAGGGCCGCAATCGCTGGGTCTGTTTCCGTCAGCCAATGTTGGAACGCTCCAAACAACTATTGTTTATTGATACTGAGTTAAAACAAGCGATTACGCGCCAGGAATTGTCCCTGGTTTATCAGCCGATTTATCAAAGCGGCACTACCACTTTTACTAAAATGGAAGCGTTGCTGCGCTGGCATAGTCAAAGTCTTGGTGTGGTAAGCCCGGACCGGTTTATTCCGGTGGCTGAAGAAAGTGGTTATATCGTGCAGTTGGGGCATTGGGTGCTCGAGCAGGCTTGTCAGCAGCTGGCGTTGTGGCAACAAAGTAGCCAGAATTTATTGGTGATGAGTGTCAATGTCTCGGCACTGCAGCTAAATCAGCCGGGTTTTGCGGATGTCATCAAGCAGTTGCTGCAACTGTATCAACTACAACCGGCGCAGCTGGAGCTGGAGATCACCGAGCGGGTGTTGCTGGATGACAGCGCCGAAGTCAGCACAGTATTGCAAATGCTCACGGCAATTGGCGTGCAAATTTCGCTGGACGATTTTGGTACCGGTTATAGCTCGCTGAGTTATTTAAGCCGTTTTCCGCTACAAACTTTAAAAATTGACCGCTCCTTTGTACAAGCGATGAACGACAACGATCGCAGCCGCGATTTAGTGCGGGCAATTGTCGCGATGGGGCAAAGTCTGCAGCTGCAGTTAGTGGCAGAAGGGGTGGAAACGCAGGAGCAAGCCGCTGCATTAACCAGCCTTGGTTGTCAGTTTTTACAAGGCTATTATCTGGCCCGGCCACAGTCGGCAGATCAAATCAGCCAGCAACTGCAGCAAGGGCGGTGATATTAGTAAAAGTACCGACGCCGTTACAGCGCCTGATAGTTTGATTTTTTCTGAATCAATTCAATCGCATAATTATCTGGATCGCGGACAAAAGCGATTTCAGTGGTGCCCCCTTTGACCGGCCCAGGTTCACGGCTGACCACGCCACCACGGGCTTTAATTTCGGCACAAGATAGATAGATATCATCCACTTCCAGCGCAATATGGCCAAAAGCCGTACCTAATTCATACTGCTCAACGCCGTAGTTGTAGGTTAGTTCCAGCACCGCGCCTTCGCGCTCATCACCAAAACCGACAAAAGCCAGGGTGTATTTATATTCCGGATTATCCGATTGGCGCAGTAGTTTCATCCCCAGCACCTGGGTGTAAAAGTCGATGGAGCGCTGCAACTGCGTCACGCGCAGCATGGTGTGTAAAATCCGCATGGTGCTTTCCTCTTTTAAATTATCTGGTCTTGGTGTTCGTGCGTATTAGTGTCTATTAGTGCGTTCTAGCGCGGTCGTGGATATTAGCATATTCAATTGTGCTGAAATTACTGATCCTGACGCAGCAATTTCGTGCGGCAACTATCCAGAATTTCATCCGCCAGTGCGGCATCGTCCGGGCAGGCGCGTGATAATACGATTGCGCCAACAACCTGCGCCATCGCTGCTATTCTGCGGGCGCGCTCTTCACGCTGCTCAGTTTCGCTCAAGCCACTATCGTTGCCAGCCAAAGTAGCCAACTGATGTTCAATACCAGCGGCAAATGTCTGTTTGATCAAATCTGGCTGACGGCCGGCATCGGCGCAAAGTGCCGCCATAGTGCAGCCGCTGCCTGGCGCATCACGATGCTCGCGCGATAGGTATTGCTGCACAAATTCGGCGATATCCAGGTGCGAAGTTAGTGCTGCCGATTTCGCAAAACTGCAGGCGGCTGCTTCTGCCATCAAGTCTGCTTTGGAACCAAAGTGCTTATAAAAGCCACCATGGGTAAAGCCAGCTGTCGCCATTAACTCCGCCACGCCAACGCCGTCGTAACCGCGTTCGCGAAATAACATCGAGGCTGTCTCTACAATCCGTTCGCGGTTTTCCTGCACCTGTGCTTTTGTCACTTTCATCGATTTTGGACCTGCTCGCAAAATAATGGCCAAAGTATACTTTGATTATGATCATAATCAAAGTGTTTGACATTTTAGATTATGGTCGTCATCATTAAGGCCGTTCCCAGCGATCAACCGGAAAGTATCAGACATGACCAACACAACTTTATTTCAGCCTTATCACCTCGGCCCACTTACGCTTGCCAATCGTTTTGTGATGGCACCACTGACCCGTAACCGTGCCGAAGCGGGATTAGTGCCAAGCCGCTTTGCCGCGACCTACTATGCGCAGCGCGCTTCAGCTGGCCTGATCATTACTGAAGCCACCCAAATCTCAGCACAAGCCCAGGGTTATCAGGATACGCCGGGAATTTACACCCAGGCGCAAATCGATGGCTGGCGTCAGGTGACAGCTGCCGTGCATGCCAAAGGTGGAAAAATATTCGTTCAACTGTGGCATGTTGGCAGAGTCTCTCATGTTGACTTACAGCCAGGTGGCGCTGCGCCAGTGGCTCCTTCAGCTATCCGTGCCGAGACTAAAACCTTTGTTAACAATGGTTTTCATGATGTCTCAGCACCTCGTGCACTGGCGCTTGCGGAAATTCCGGGCATTATCGAAGATTTCCGCCAGGCGGCAGCCAATGCCATTGCCGCCGGATTTGATGGCGTTGAGATCCATGGCGCAAATGGTTATCTGCTGGAGCAATTCCTGAAAGACGGTGCCAATCAACGCACGGATGCCTACGGTGGTTCTATTGAAAATCGTGCCCGGCTGTTGTTAGAAGTCACGGCTGCCGTGGCAGAGCAGATAGGCGCCGAGCGTACGGGTGTGCGTATTTCCCCGGTCTCACCAGCCAATGCGATTTCGGGGAGCAATCCACAAGCGCAATACGATTATCTGGTCGAGCAACTGAACACCCTGAATATTGTGTACCTGCATGTGGTTGAGGGCGCCACTGGCGGCCCGCGCGATCTGGCACCTTTTGACTACAGTTCGTTGCGTCGGCGCTTCAAAAATACCTATTTAGGTAACAACGGCTACAGCCTTGAACTGGCCTCGGCTCAGCGTGCTGAAAACAAGGCGGATCTGTTTGCTTTTGGGCGGCCATTTATCGCGAACCCGGATTTGGTTGAAAGACTAAAAACCGACGCGCCGTTAGCCGTGTTAGACCCAACAACGCTTTATGGCGGTGGCGCCAAGGGCTATATCGATTACCCGACACTTGCTGATGCCAGCCAGCAATAACTCTGGTCGCTAAGCCGTTTCATCAGTGCCGCGCATCGCGGCCGTTCATCACCTTGGTAAAAAGAGTAATTATATGACTTCATCTTCCGTACTTATCACAGGCGCCTCGACCGGTATTGGCGCTGTCTACGCGGATCGCTTCGCACGTCGTGGCCATCACCTGGTACTGGTTGCCCGCGATGAGGCCCGGCTTGAGAGCCTCGCCGCCCGCTTGCGACAAGACTATGGCATTGCCGTTGATGTATTGCCTGCCGATCTGACGCAAGCCATTGATCTGGCTAGAGTAGAGACACGATTGCGCGATGATGCGCGTATCGACACTCTGATCAATAACGCCGGCATCGCACAATCTGGCAGCTTCATCGCGCAGACGCCTGTGGCGATAGAGCAACTGATTGCACTGAACACAACTGCTTTAGCAAGGCTGGCAAGTGCGGTAGCGCCGCGATTTGTACAGACCGGCAAAGGCGCGATCGTCAACATCAGCTCCGTGGTGGGTCTTGCTCCCGAGTTCGGTATGACGGTGTATGGCGCAACCAAAGCTTTTGTACTTTTCCTGTCGCAGGGCATGAGCCTGGAGTTATCGCCGCAAGGCGTTTATGTCCAGGCCGTGTTACCTGCCGGCACCTACACCGAGATTTGGCAACGGGCCGGCATTGATATCAGTGGCTTCTCAGCCATGATGCAAGTCGATGAACTGGTCGACGCCGCGCTGGTGGGTTTTGATCGGCGTGAATCGGTGACTATCCCGCCACTGCACAACGCTGCCCGCTGGGATAGCCTTGATACAGCACGACAAGCGCTGCTGTCAGATCTCAAGCAAGCCGAAGCGGCAGAACGGTACAAAACCGCTTAGCCAATAAGTCACGCATCCAAGGAATTTAGATGAAAACAAATAAACGCGTTGCCCTGGTCACAGGCGCATCCTCAGGTATTGGCGAGGCTTCGGCCTTGCTGCTTCAGGCTGCGGGCTACACCCTCTACGGCACCAGTCGACGTGGTAGTCAGGCTGGAGAACGTTCATTCCCGCTGCTGGCGCTTGATGTAACCAATGACCGGTCGGTCGAAGCCGCTGTTCATGAATTGCTGCAGCTGGAGGGACGTATTGATCTTCTGGTCAACAATGCTGGTTTTGGCGTCGCGCCAGCGGCAGCGGAGGAAAGTTCTATCGAACAGGCAAAAGCCATCTTCGACACCAACTTCCTCGGCATCGTCCGGATGACCCGCGCAGTCGTGCCGCATATGCGCCGCCAGGGAAACGGCCGCATCATTAATATCGGCTCGATCCTTGGTTTTGTGCCCGTGCCATATGTGGCGCTTTATGCCGCCAGCAAACACGCGGTTGCTGGTTATTCGCAAGCACTGGATCACGAATTGCGCACGCGTGGGATCAGAGTGTCAGTAATTGAACCTGCTTATACCAAGACGCAATTCGAAGCGAACACCATCCAGCCTGATGCCAGGCTGGCAGAGTATGAAATGATCCGCATGAAGCTGGCAAAAGTGGTGAGCCAGGCGATGGCAGGTGGTGATACACCAGATGTGGTGGCTGATGTGGTGCTCAAAGCGGCTTTGGCTGTGCGTCCCAAGCTGCGTTATACCGCGGGAAAAGCCGCAGCGCAGCTACAATTTTTACGCCGGTTTGCTCCCGCCGCTATGCTGGATAAAGGCATCCGTAACAGTCTGCAGCTGGATAATGTCGGGGACATTGTATGACCTTCCGGCAGATGGCGATTTTGAGCTCTGCGTTGTTATTTGCCTTAGCTGCGGTTTGGATGTTGGTGCCTGAACTGCTGCTAACGCAGTGGGGAGTCGCTTATTCCAGCGAAATAGGGTTGATCAGTCGCCGTGCTGCCGCCTTTTATGCCGGTATTGCTGTGATGCTGTTATTAGCCAGAAATGCGGAACTGTCCAAAGCCCGTTCTGCGCTCGCACTAGGGTTCAGCGTGGCTTGTTTTATTCTGGCCACACTTGGCGTCCTGGAATGGCACTTTGGCGCCGCCACTGCTCAAATTCTGCTCGCCGTGGCGTTAGAAACCTTGTTAGGCATTGGTTTTTTACTGACGAACAAGGGGCCAATCATCAATGCATCTATCGTCAATGCATCTATCGTCAATGCATCTATCAACACCGATCCGCGGAGTGTTAACAAATGAGTAGTCTAACAATGCGAGCATTCACCTTCAAAGGTTACGGCAAGTCGTCCAATGTTGGTCTTGCCGAAGTTTCCCGTCCGGTTGCATTGCAGGCCAATGAACTACTGGTGCAAGTGCACGCTGCCGCGCTGAACCCCATCGATAATATGATTTTGACCGGGATGTTTAAACCGGTGTTACATTTTCAGTTGCCGGCAACCATCGGCAGCGATTTGGCTGGAGTGGTGATTGCGGTCGGTCGCGAGGTAACCCGCTTTAAACCAGGTGATGCGGTGTTCGCCAGCCTATTTGATAGTGGCCGCGGTGCTGTCGCTGAATTTGCGGTGGTGTCCGAAAGTGCGGCTGCGATGAAACCTGCTAATTTGGATTTTGTGCAGGCCGCTGCGATACCGATGGTTGGCCTGACGTCATGGCAAGCACTGAAAGAGCGCGCCAATATTCAGCCGGATCAACAGGTGTTTATTCCGGCAGGCTCCGGTGGTATCGGTAGCTTGGCTATTCAACTGGCCAAATACTTTGGCGCGAAAGTGGCCACGACGACCAGTACCGGCAACGTCGGATGGGTAAAAAGCCTTGGTGCCGACGAAGTGATTGACTACACCAAGCAACAGTTCGACCAGGTGCTGCATGATTACGACCTTGTACTTGGCACCATCAAGGGCGACGCGATTGAAAAATCGATTGGCATCCTGAAGCCTGGCGGTAAAATTGTCTCGCTGGTCGGCCCGTTAGACGCTGCTTTTGCCCGCACCCGAGGGCTGAACTTCTTGCTGCGGTTGGTGTTCGGCTTGATGAGCCGCAAAATCATCCGCCTCGCGCAACAGCGACAACTGAGTTATTCGTTTTTGTTTGTGCGCCCTGATGGCGGGCAACTTAGCGAAATCGGTCACTTGCTTGCAGCAGAGCAGATAAAACCGGTGATCGACAAAGTGTTTCCATTTGAACAGGCAAAAGAGGCGCTTGAATATCTGGCGCTAGGGCGCGCCAAAGGCAAAGTGGTGATTAAGAGAGTATGAGTTTTTTAGCGGCACTAAACTGCGTTGACAGGTCGACCATTAGTAACGGTTGACCTGCTTAGGACGCCGCGTTTTGAGAGGATCCAGTTGCACAAACAGGTATTTGCTTATTCAGTTTTTTCTTTATACTCACACAAATCCTCAAGGATACAAGAACCACATTTAGGCTTGCGGGCCACGCAAGTGTAGCGGCCGTGCAGAATAAGCCAGTGATGGACGTCGAGTTTAAATTCGGCCGGTACTACTTTCAGTAATTTTTGTTCCACCTGATCAACATTGGCGCCAGGCGCAAAGTTCATCCGGTTGCTGACGCGGAAGATGTGGGTGTCGACCGCGATGGTTGGCCAGCCAAAGGCGGTGTTTAGCACCACATTCGCGGTTTTGCGGCCAACCCCTGGTAGCGCTTCTAACGCTTCGCGGTTTTCCGGGACTTCGCCACCATGTTGCTCCACTAAAATCCGGCAGGTTTTAATGACGTTTTCGGCTTTGGTATTAAACAGGCCAATAGTTTTAATATAGTGTTTTACGCCATCAACACCCAGCGCCAGCATGGTGGCCGGTGTTTTGGCGATGGCAAACAAGGGGCGGGTGGCTTTATTGACGCCGACGTCGGTCGCCTGCGCCGATAACAACACCGCAATCAGCAGCTCGAAGGGCGAGCTGTATTCAAGCTCGGTGGTAGGTGTTGGGTTCGCATCACGCAACCTTGATAAAATGGCAATGCGTTTTTGCTGATTCATCCGGCCGAGGTCTCATTGCTGGCCACATGGGTGACTCTGGCGCGAACAATCTCTTTGGTCTGCACCTGACGGCTTTTTTGCCTTGCATCAATGGCATTTTTGGCGGCGATGAGAAATCCCAGCACGATAAAAGCGCCAGGCGGTAAAATGGCCAGCAGAAAATGGCTTTCGGTTTTAAATACTTCAATCCGCAGCACCGTGGCCCAAGGTCCAAATAAAGCATCCGCCCCATCAAATAACGTGCCTTGCCCCAGAATTTCACGCACGGTGCCCAGCAACAGCAGCACGGCAGTAAAACCCAGTCCCATCATCAAACCGTCGAGCATCGAAGGCAATATCGGGTTTTTTGAAGCAAAAGCTTCCGCCCGGCCAATCACAATGCAGTTGGTCACAATCAACGGGATAAAAATTCCCAACGACTGATACAGCTGATAGGTATACGCCTGCATCAGCTGTTCGATGGCCGTCACCAACGCCGCAATCACCATCACAAAAATCGGAATACGGATTTCATTTGGCACCTGACTGCGAATAAGCGATACCACCATATTGGTACTGACGAGCACCAAAATGGTCGCAAAGCCAAGGCCAAGTGCGTTGGTCATGGTCGAACTGGTGGCAAGCAAAGGGCAGAGGCCCAGCAGCTGCACTAAGCCTGGATTGTTTTGCCATAAGCCCTGGCGCACGATGTCGCGATAATCGCTCATATCAAACTCCTACTGATTCACTTTAGTGCTACGCAACTTCACTACTTATAAACCTCACAGGGGCTGACAGTTGGCGGGAGCCTCTGCCAGTTCCGGATGCTGTTTCAGATAAAGCGCCGTGCGTTTGACGGCGTTGACCACCGCTCTTGGCGTAATGGTCGCGCCGGTGAACTGATCAAACTGACCACCATCTTTTTTCACTGCAAAACGTTTATCGTCGGTACTTTGCACTTGTTGCGCTCGGAAACTGTCCATCCAGTTGGCTTTACGCATCTCAATTTTATCACCCAGTCCCGGCGTTTCTTTATGGCTCAGCGTACGCACGCCCAGCACGGTACCGTCCGGGGTGATTGCCGCTAATAACTGAATATTGCCGCTGTAGCCATCTGGCGCCGTGGTTTCAACCACATAAGCCGCCAGTGCACCATTTTGGCGCCAGCGGTAGGTCTTAGCGCTGCGTTGGAATAACACTTCAGGTTGCTGCAGCACCAGGCAATCTTGCAATAGTTCGGCAGATGCAGCGCCAGCTGGCAATACTTCCTGCAGCAGCTTTAACTTTTCCAGTTCAACTTGCTCGGCAATTCTCGGCGCCGTTAGTTGATTAACACTGGCAACCAGCAACACACATACCGCGGCCGCAGTTCCCAGTAACAGCGCATTTTTACTGACAAATTTCAGCATCAGTAAGATCCTTTTGGCTTATGACCATAGGTGCGCGGGCGACTGTAATAATCAATCAGCGGCACCGCTAAATTGGCCAGCATCACTGCAAATGCCACTGCGTCCGGGAAACCGCCAAAACTGCGGATCAGGTAAATCAGCAGGCCGATGAGCGCGCCATAATACAAACGTCCGCGCAAGGTGGTCGACGCCGACACCGGATCGGTGGCGATAAAAAAGGCCGCTAACATAGTGCCGCCACTGAGTAAATGAAACAGCGGGCTGGCGTGTAAATCCGGGTCAATCAAAAAACCAAGTAAACTGCAAAACCCGAGACTGCCGAGCACCGCCAGCGGAATACGCCATTGGATGACTTTTTGTTGTAGCAGCCACAAACCGCCGAGTAAAAACGCCAGATTGACGTAATTCCAGCCGAGGCCGCCAATGTTATCAAATACCGGTTGTTGCAGACTTTCGGTCAGCGTTTTACCACCGGCGAGGTCAGTTTTTAAGGTATCCAGAGGCGTCGCCATCGTCATACCGTCAATATCAGTTTTTAGCTGGGTCAGACTGTAACCGGCACAGCTGAAATCGGTAAATACCGCGCATACCGGATCTAACCATTGTTGTTGCTGCACCTGTAATGTCAGCGGCGGCAACCAACTGGTCATTTGTTGTGGGAACGACACCAACAAAAACACATAAGCCGCCATCGCCGGGTTAAACAGGTTATGCCCTAAACCGCCATACAGCTGTTTGACAATAATAATGGCAAAAATGGTCCCCAGCACGATGATCCACCAGGGGGCAAACGCCGGAATGGATACGGCCAACAGCACGGCGGTTAGCATCGCACTGTGGTCTTTTAATCGTGGCAACACCGGCTTTTGCCGTAAGCGCAGTACCAGCGCTTCACTGGCCCAGGCGGTGACAATCGCCAGCACCAGCTGCAGCAAGACGCCATAACCAAAAAAATAAACCTGACAGGCGATACCCGGCAGACAAGCCAAGATCACTTTTTGCATCAGCACACAAGTGTGTTGCTGGCTATGATTGTGCGGCGAGCTGGCGATTCTGAAACTCATGCCTGGTCCTTAGGATCGGATCCCGATAGCTGTTGTTGTTTGGCTTTTGCCCGGGCGATTGCGGCCGCGATGGCGGCTTTACGCGGGTCAGCTGCAGATACGTTGGTGTCTGCTGTGGCGACAGGCTCTGCAACAACGTCTGTTGTTGTGGCTGGTTTGTCGCCCATAAGCGGTGCATCAGCTGCATTCGCCGCAGCTGCAATAGCCGTTTCAGAATTTACCAGCTGCTGTTTTGCTTGCGCTCTGGCAATTGCGGCTGCCAGCGCCTGCCGTTTGGCGGCTTCCCGATCGTGATCGCTGGCCGCTGCCTTGTCGTGAGCCTGGGTTTCAGCATTGTTGCCAGGCGGCTGTGCAGGTTCTGCATCGATGATTGGCGCGGGTGCAGACGATGGATTTGCCGCTGCAGGCTCCGCTTGAGCTTTTTTCGCTTTAGCGCGGGCGATAGCAGCAGCCACGGCGGCAGCTCTGGGATCAAGCGCTGGCTCTGCGGTCACCGGTGCTGCTGTGGCTGGCAGCGCAACGGGCTCTTCGACAGGCTCAGTCTGGGCTTTTTTCGCTTTGGCGCGGGCAATAGCGGCGGCGACTGCAGCGGCTCGTGGATCGGCATCGGGTTTTGGTTCTGCAGGCGCTGTAACGGCTTCAGACGAAGCGCGGTTGTCAGTGACGTCAGCTGTTTCAGCTGTTGACTGCTGCGCCGCTTTTTGGGCCTGATAAGCGCGAGCCTCGGCTTTTTTCTGTTCACGTAAAGCGATAATTTGCTCTTTACTCAGCTCAGTATCAGGCGCTGCTGTGGCTGCAACCCGCTGTTGTGCTTGGGCGATTTCGCGCTCTTTGTGCTGCTCGGCCATCAATTGCTGGCGTTGCAGGGCTAATGCCTGATTGCGGGCGGCGCGTTGTTGTTTTTCCTGCTCCAGCCGTTCATTGCGTGCTTCAAAACGCGCTTTGGCTTGTTCGGCTTTTAATTCATCGCGGGTTTGTTCACGAATTTCCGCTTTGGCGACGCGGTAATAATGCACCAAAGGAATTTCGCTGGGACAGACATAAGCACAGGCGCCACATTCGATACAGTCGGCCAGATTGTATGCTTTGAGCTTGTCTTGATCTTTGGCTTTGCTGTACCACAATAGTTGCTGGGGTAATAACACCGCCGGGCACACTTCGGCGCATGCACCACAGCGGATGCAGTCCATTTCATTGTTGGCAGGGGGTAATTCGGCCTGCGATGGTGCCAGAATACAGTTGCTGGTTTTCACCACCGGCACCGACACCGAGGGGAGGGTAAAGCCCATCATCGGGCCGCCCATGATAATCCGCTGAGCAGGTTCCGGGCTAAAACCGCAGGCATCCAATAAATAACCCACCTGGGTACCAATCAGCGCCAATACATTTTGCGGCTGACGCAGTGAATCGCCAACCACGGTGACAATCCGCGAAATCAGCGGTATATCTTCCAGCACGGCCTGGGCAATGGCAAACACAGTACCGACATTTTGCATTACAATGCCGATGTCGAGCGGTCGACGTCCGGCCGGCACTTCTTTGCTGGTCAGGAGTTGAATAAGCTGTTTTTCGCCGCCTGAAGGGTATTTTGCCGGGACCTCTTTCACCAGATATTGCTCGCGCTGACTGCAAGCTGCCTGCATGGCGGCAATCGCCAGCGGTTTGTCATCTTCGATGCCAATCAGCACCGCTTTAGGCCCTAATAATTCGCAGAGAATATCTATGCCTTTGACGATTGTCGTCGCGAATTCCTGCATCAGCACATCGTCGGCGCTGATATACGGCTCGCATTCCACTGCATTGACGATCAGATAATCCACACCACTAGCGGCGCCGGTTTTTAAATGGGTCGGAAAACCCGCACCGCCCATGCCCGCGATCCCGGCTTCCTGAATGCGTTGTAATAAACTTAACCGGTCACATTCCTGCAGATTCAGCGGCTGGCGTTCACGCCATTGCTCCAGACCATCGGGGGCAATCACCACACAAAGTTCAGGTAAAGCAGATGGATGGGGCGCAATATGCGGTTCAATCGCCAGCACAGTGCCAGAAGTGGGCGCATGCACCGGCACCGCCATGGCATTGTCGGCAAAGGTCAGCGCTTGACCTTTTAATACTTTTTGACCAACGGCGACTAATAACGATCCCGCGACGCCGATATGCTGGCGCAGTGGCACGTACAAGCGATCCGGTAACGACAAGCGGCCAATTGGTTTTTGGCTGGTCTGTTGTTTACGGGCAGGCGGGTGAATACCGCCGTGAAAATCCCACAGCTGACCGGCTTTGATTTGCTGAAACAACGACTGCACTTACCTGCTCTCCACTACGTTGTTCTTGTTCTTGGTTAGACTGTTCCCGGCTACGTTGCTCTCCACCACACGCACCGGAATGGCTTCTAAATTCCATTTCCAACGCTCAACAGTACCGGGTAACGGTACCATATCAATACAATTGACCGGGCAAGGTTCAACACACAAATCACAACCGGTACATTCATCAATCAGCACGGTATGCATCAGTTTCGAAGCACCGACAATAGCATCGACCGGACAAGCCTGAATGCATTTGGTACAACCGATACATTCATCTTCCCGAATATAGGCGACACGTTTAATCGCCGGGGTTTGCGCACTGTCGAGCGGGGTCGCGGCGACACCCATTAAATCGGCCAGTTTTTTAATGGTGGCTTCGCCACCTGGTGGGCATTTATTGATAGCGTCGCCGTTGGCAATCGCTTCTGCGTATGGGCGACACCCCGGATAACCACATTGGCCGCACTGGGTTTGTGGCAGAATATCGTCAATCTGATCGACCAATGGATCAGCTTCCACTTTAAAACGTAACGCGGCATAACCGAGGATCGCGCCGAAAATCAGCGCCAGGCAGCCAATCGCAATCAGGGCAACAAGCATCGACATCTCAAACCTTTACCAAACCAGTGAAGCCCATAAAGGCCAACGACATTAAACCTGCGGTGATTAAACCGATAGCAGCGCCGCGAAAAACGACCGGCACGTCGGCACTGGCTAAGCGTTCGCGCATGGCCGCAAACAACACCAGCACCAGTGAAAAGCCTACGGCGGCGCCAAAACCATAGATCACCGATCCGAACAAGCCATGATTGGCTTTGACATTCAGAAGAGCGACACCAAGCACAGCACAATTGGTCGTGATTAGCGGTAAAAAGATGCCAAGTAAACGATACAAAGCCGGGCTGGTTTTGTGCACGACCATTTCGGTAAATTGCACCACAACGGCAATCACCAGAATAAAACTCAAGGTGCGCAGATAACTGAGTTCCAGTGGCGCCAGAATGTAGAATTCCACCAGATAACTGCACAACGACGCCAGTGTCAGCACAAAGGTTGTTGCCAGACACATACCGATGGCGGTATCGAGTTTATTGGAAACTCCCATAAATGGGCACAAGCCCAGAAATTTGACCAACACAAAGTTATTGACCAGGATGGTACTGAGTAACAACACGAAAAATTCAGTCATCATATGTGTATCTTCAGGTGCGAATGGTCAGGTGATCAATCAGGGGCTGCTGACCCCGCGATCAGAAAGGCCGCAGCAACCGGCATTTCTGGATGAGCTGCGTATTATGCGTGGTTTGAACCCGCCAGACAACCCGACGCGGAGCAGGGTTATTTCAGTAAAGGGTTAGTTGCTGAATATATCAGCTACAAACCGACACCTTGCTTTACATGACATTACATGAGGGCAGGTTTACCAATGTAGTAACCCTGAGTTCCATCAATAAATAACGATTCGAGCATATGTTTTTCTTCCTGCGATTCGACACTTTCGGCCAGCACACCGACACCGATACGGTGGGCTAAATCAATCATTAATCGCATAAAATACTGATTGTTTTTATCTTCATCAATATGACGGGTATAGCTGCCGTCCATTTTGACAAAATCTGGTTTAAGGTCGCGGAAAAATTTAAACGAAGTGATACCCACACCAAATTTCTCGACGGTAAGACGGGCGCCACAACGATGCACCATATCAATAAAGCGTTTACTGGTTTTTAAGTTTTGTTGCAGGCCAAATTCAGTGACTTCAAACACCAACTTGCTGGCGATAGACGCATCTTTTAGTAACCGCCGTTCCAGCCAGATCACAAACTGATCATCATGCACACACCGTGGCGACAGGTTCAGGCCAAAATATTGGTCCTGAATATTGCGGTTTTTAATGGTGGTCAACGCCGTTTCAATAATTAACCGGTCAACCGCAATAATCTTATCGAGTTTTTCCGCCATCGCTAAAAACGAAGCGGTTGGTAAAATCTGGTTTTCCACTGTTTTAAACCGCACCAGAATTTCCGAATAGGTTTTTGATGAACGGTTGGCCGGCTGAACCGTTTGCACCAATAAATTGATGCGGGTATTGGCCAGCACGTCATCAATCACATTCCGCCAGTTTTGATTGCCGTAACCACCTACGCCCACTTCGCCGGCAGCGCTTTCTTTTTGGATATGCCAGGCATTGGGTTGTTTGGTTTGCGCCAGACTAATGGAGGTATCGGCGATCGCCAGTAATTCACCTAGCGCTTTACCGGTTTCGTAGCTGACTAAGCCGGTATAGGCGACAGAATCAAGTTCAGTCAGCTTTTGAAATTCATTAAATTTGCTTTGCAGTTGCATCGCAAAATTTTCCGATTCTTTTGGCGTCACCCGCGGCAGCATAATGCCGAAATCGCTGCTGTTGAGCCGATAAACTTTATTGTCGCGGTAAGTTGCAGCGACTTTTTGCACCAGCTCGGCCACGGCTTGTACGTATTTATCACCTTCATGATAACCACGGCTTTGGTTAATGTTTTGCAGCTCAGTACAGCGGGTGATTGCAAACACACCAAAATCGGCCTGATGACCTTCCCGCAGATGATCTTCATAATATTGCACAAAGCGGTTACGGTTCGGCAAACCAGTGACACCATCTTTAAAGGCATCTTCAGTGACTTGTTTAGCCGTTTGTGACATCTCATTAAATTGCTTCTGACTAAAACCGGCAAACTTGATTAATGACTGCGTGACATCATGAAAATCTGCCGGTAATTCCTGGACATGCAAATCGGCTGCCGGGTCGCGCATAAATCGTTCAATCGCTTGGCTAATCGTGTGATTGGCTTTTTTCAGTAAGCCGCCCATCATCATGAGTGCCAGCAATGCCGGAATTAAGCAGAGGACTAAAGGAGCAAGCAGCAACAACCAGAACGCTTGCATAAAGGTGGCGTTGCTTTGGTCAAAATTCGGGGCAAATTTGATTTGCAGCTCGTGTTCGACAGATTTTAACACGGCAGGCTGTTGTTCGATGCCACCCAAACTGTGCACAGTTTCCAACACCGCAGAGCGGGTGGTGGCATTATTATGTTCATGCACCACAGAGCCATCGGCTTTGCTGATCTCGAGCATTTGTGGATTGACGCTGCTGCGGATTTGCTGCACCAGATTTTTATAATCATCCCCAACAAAATTTTTCAGCAGATGGCTGATGCTATTTTTATGGCTGTCGTAACTTTGTTTGACAGATTGTTTTTCTGTCATGATCAACGCACTAAGTACTACTGCGACCAGCAACGACGCGCATAAAAGCTGAATAATGAACAGGGTCCGTAACATTTTCATAGCGGTGACATTTTCCAATTCTGCAAGGAATCAACTCAACTATAGACGGCATCCTGCTTGAACAGGAACTAGGAGTTATATAAATTCAATTAAAACAAAAAATTGCAGCAAAATAAACATACTTTACGCACAACGGCTTAAATTAGCCTGGAACGGACAAAAACAGGTCGCTATGAGGCGAGTTTAGTTTGTAGGCAAGGTTAGTTTGAGTAGAAGTATAGAAGATAAAATTTAACGAAACAGGGTGGTACTTAGGTGGCTCCCCAGGTTGGACTCGAACCAACGACCTACGGATTAACAGTCCGCCGCTCTAACCGGCTGAGCTACTGAGGAATTGTACGCGGTTATTTGATGTTATTTCAGTTGGCTCCCCAGGTTGGACTCGAACCAACGACCTACGGATTAACAGTCCGCCGCTCTAACCGGCTGAGCTACTGAGGAACTGAAATAACGTGTTGTAAACTACAGTGGCTCCCCAGGTTGGACTCGAACCAACGACCTACGGATTAACAGTCCGCCGCTCTAACCGGCTGAGCTACTGAGGAACTGTGTCTGCAACGGGGCGCAATACTAATGCCATGATTAGAGGCTGTCAACAGTTTCACCCGCACAAATCACCCATTCTGATTCACTTGCTGATTGTTTAGTCAAAGTGTGCAAAAAGTAGATAAATTAGTGGTGGTGCCAGCAGTTTTTGCTACAGCTAACGCTTTCAATTTTCAAATTCTTGCGCAAGCGTAGAGCTGGTAAGGGCTGCAGAACTTTACTCACAGAATCTGTGGATATCTTTGTGGATGACCGGTGTTGGCCCTGTGTGAAGTCAATAAAAATGCGGGCTGGAGCCAGATCAATATCTAAATTGAAAAATATATATATGTTTTAATACAATGACTTATAAATTTGCGACCAACGGCGGAGTCGCAGTTTTCCGGATCTGCTGCAGATATGTCCGTTCAATGACCGTTGTGAACTGTTTTTCTATCAATCGGCTAAAAAATGTCTGAGTTTGCTTAAATAAGTAGAAATATAGGTACATATTGATAACAGAAAAATCAATTGATGGAGGATTGTTACAAAAAGCCGGTGTAGATTTTTGTAAAGGTGATTGGAGCTGCGGCGCACTTTTCTCTACAATGGCGCACCCACGCCTTTAAGCCTGTGCTATGAGCCAAAAAGCTGTAACTAAAATGACAATGACCGACGGTGATATTCGGCAGATCCTGGTCCGGATGACGGTCCCAATGTTATTTGGCATGATCACCCTGATGTCGTTTAATCTGGTCGACACCTTCTTTATAAGTATGCTCGGCACCAAAGAGTTGGCTGCCGTCAGTTTTACCTTTCCGATAACGTTTACCGTGATTAGCCTGGCGATTGGTTTGAGCATCGGCACTTCTGCTTTAATTGCCAAAGCCCACGGCAGTGGTGACAGCAGCGCCGCAAAAGCGGATGGACTGGCGGCCTTATGGTTGTCCGCCTATCTGGTGATGGCGTTGTCGCTGGTTGGATACCTCTTTATGGATCCGTTGTTCCGGTTGTTAGGGGCACAGGACGATACCTTGCCTTTTATCCACGACTATATGAACTGGTGGTTTTTCGGGGCAGTATTTCTGATCACCCCGATGATCGGCAATGCGGTGTTGCGTGCGGCAGGGGATACCAAAACGCCAAGTTTGATGATGGCCTGTTCTGGCCTGATCAATGCGATATTGGATCCAATTCTAATTTTTGGCTGGGGCCCGGTGCCGGCGATGGGGGTGGAAGGTGCCGCCATTGCCAGCCTGATTTCCTGGCTGGTCAGTTTTGCGTTAATTCTTTATTTAATTGTCTACCGTCGACAACTGATCGACAAAGGCCACCAGCCGTTCAAAGAATTTATCGCCATCAGCCGGCGAATTTTACATATTGGGTTACCGGCAGCAGGTGCCAATATGCTGACACCGCTGGCAATGGCCATTTTGACGGCCGTGATGGCAAGTTATGGCGCGCACGCGGTTGCTGCTTATGGGGTGGGTGCCCGCATCGAGAGTATCGCTAGTTTAGTGGTGTTGGCATTGTCGATGACCTTACCACCTTTTGTCAGTCAGAACCTTGGTGCCGGGCAGATGTCCAGAGTACAGACCGGTTATCAGATGTGTATCCGTTTTGTGCTGGCATGGCAATTTGTGGTTTATCTGCTGTTAGCAATCGCGGCCTGGTGGATTGCCTTGTGGTTTTCTGAAGATCCGGCGGTCGTTGGGCTTATTCGCAGCTTTATCTGGATTTTGCCATTAGGTTATGGTTTGCAAGGCATTGTGATCCTGACCAACTCTTCTTTTAATGCTTTGCATTTACCGATGCGGGCACTTGGACTCAGCCTCATCCGGTTGTTTGTGTTTTATGTGCCGATGGCCTGGCTTGGCGGTAAGTTGTTTGGTGTGCTGGGAGTTTATAGTGGCGCCTTGCTGGCGAACGTGATCATCGCTGGCATAGCCTTTTATTGGTTCCGTCGTACTTTAGCAGAGTTGCAATCCGGTGCGGAGCCGGTTACAGCATAAGGATATTGTGATGTCGCGCGATTTTGAACTGCATTCACCGTACCAGCCATCCGGCGATCAACCCACGGCTATTACCAAGTTGATTGACGGTCTGGAGTCTGGCCTTGCCCATCAAACCTTATTAGGGGTCACTGGTTCCGGTAAAACGTTTACCATGGCTAATGTGATTGCCGGAGTGAATCGGCCGACGCTGATTATGGCGCATAACAAAACGCTGGCGGCGCAGCTATATGGCGAGATGAAAGAGTTTTTTCCGAATAACTCGGTCGAATATTTTGTGTCCTATTACGACTATTACCAGCCGGAAGCTTATGTGCCGGCCAGCGACACCTTTATCGAAAAAGATGCCTCAATAAATGAGCATATTGAGCAAATGCGCTTGTCGGCGACCAAAGCGCTGATGGAGCGGCGTGATGTGGTGATCATCGCTTCGGTGTCGGCGATTTATGGTTTGGGCGATCCCGAATCCTATATGAAGATGTTATTGCATCTCAAAGTGGGCGATATTGTGGATCAGCGTTTTATTCTGCGAAGGCTCGCCGAACTACAATACTCGCGCAACGATATGGCGTTTGAGCGGGCGACCTATCGGGTGCGCGGTGATGTGATTGATATTTTCCCGGCTGAATCGGACGAGCTGGCGGTGCGGCTGGAATTGTTTGATGAAGAAATTGAACGGATCAGTATTTTTGACCCTTTAACCGGCGCTGTTGATCGCACCGTGACCCGCTATACCATTTACCCAAAAACACATTATGTGACGCCACGCGAAAAAATCCTCGAAGCGGTGGAAAAGATTAAAGTTGAACTGGCCAGCCGTCGGGCGCAGTTATTGGCTGACAACAAACTGATTGAAGAGCAGCGCATCGGCCAGCGCACCCAGTTTGATTTGGAAATGATGATTGAGCTTGGTTATTGCTCTGGCATTGAAAACTACTCCCGATATTTGTCCGGTCGCGCCGATGGTGAACCACCACCGACCTTGCTTGATTATTTCCCGGCCGATGGCCTGATGTTTATCGATGAATCACACGTCACTATTTCGCAAATCGGCGCTATGTTTAAAGGTGACCGTTCACGTAAAGAAAATCTGGTGAATTATGGTTTCCGGTTGCCCTCAGCGCTGGACAACCGGCCGCTGAAATTTGATGAATTTGAAGCGATAGCACCACAGCGGATTTATGTTTCGGCAACGCCGGCAGCCTATGAGCTGGAAAAATCAGCCGGTGAAGTGGTGGAGCAGGTAGTACGGCCAACCGGTTTAATTGATCCGGTGATTGAAATCCGGCCGGTCGGCTCGCAAGTGGATGATTTGTTATCCGAAGCGTATCGCTGCGCTAAGCGCGGTGAGCGGGTGTTAGTGACGACGCTCACCAAAAAAATGGCCGAAGATTTAACCGATTATTTGTCCGGTCATAACGTCAAGGTGCGGTATCTGCACTCGGACATCGATACCGTGGAGCGGGTAGAAATTATCCGTGATTTACGCCTTGGCGTGTTTGATGTGCTGGTTGGCATCAACTTACTGCGGGAAGGTCTGGATATTCCGGAGGTGTCGCTGGTAGCGATTCTGGACGCCGATAAAGAAGGCTTTTTACGCTCAGAACGATCTTTGATCCAGACGATTGGCCGGGCGGCGCGTAACGTCAACGGTAAAGCGATTTTGTATGCTGACCGGATCACGGGCTCAATGCAACGGGCCATTGATGAAACCGATCGGCGCCGGGCCAAGCAAGTCACTTACAACGAACTGCATGGGATTACCCCAACCCAGATTTCGAAAAAAATCGGCGATGTGATGGATTTGGGCCAGGATGCAAAAAATGATAGTTCGCTGTCGCAGGTGGCAGAACATCTGAAATTGATCAAAGGTAAAACACCTTATCAGGTGCAGGCTGACATTAAAAAATTGGAAACTCAGATGCTGCAACACGCGAAAAATCTGGAGTTCGAACAGGCTGCTATACTGCGTGATCAGGTTCATGTGTTAAAGCAGGCATTGTTGGAGATTTAGCAAGATGAATTTTAAATGAATGCTGATTAAATCGCCGTTTTCGGCGATCTAATTTTAAAGGTTAAATCGTATCTTATTGATTTCTATATGTAACAAAATGTATTTTGTAAATATATGCATTTAATCTCTGATAATGATCGTATTCATTTTTGATTAAGTTTGGTCACGTTAAGCTTGCCCTCGAGTTCATCACCAGCCAGAGGGCATTTTTATGAAATCTTATTTATTAACTGCATTTTTTTCTGTGATCTCCGCCAGTGCTATGGCCAGTTCTTACCAGGCACAAACCGACCTGAATTATGGTTGGGTCGATATCGGTAATGTTGATATCAACGCCTGGCAAGCCAAACAACGTTTCTATTTAGCGCCGGTTTCAACGGATGGCGCTGTACCGCTGGCCGAAGCCGCTTTTATGCAACGCCAATCAAGTCTGGCGGCAGCTTTTACCCGGGTGACCGTTGATGCTGCGGGTCAGGATGCACACAATAACGCCTGGTCGGTCGGTGGTGAATATATGGACCGCAGCCACAATTACTACGCGTCGCTGGACATGGAGTTTGTCAACAACAGCAAAATGTATGAAGCGACCACCAAACTTGGTTACTTTGTGCAAAACGACTGGTTAGTGACTGCTGATATTTATCACATCAAAGACGAACTGGGTCGCACAGCTCTGGAATACGGTGCCAGCACTAAGAAATTGATGGATTTAAACACCGGTGACTTTATCGCTATCACCGGTGGTTTCCGGAATCAGGATGATTCAACACTGACCGCCTATAACGTCGGTGCTGATTATTACTTCGGTAAAAACTTATCGGTTGGTGTTGGTTATCACTGGGTTTCTGCTGGTGTGTTCCAAAGTGACAACGATGGTTTTGAAGTGCGCAGTAACTGGTATGCGCTACCGAATCTGGCCGTGAATGCTTCCGTTGGTCGGGTATTCCTCGATGACGTCAACCTGGACGAAACCGCTTATCAGATTGGCGCCAGCTACCGTTTTTAATGGTTGACCGGAGTTAACCTGAACAAAATTGCTGATTGCCCCGTTCGCGGGGCTTTTTTTATGGTGCACTATTTGGCGTTTGTGAAGCGCAACCCATACCCGGCAATGTCCATTGTTGCCATAAATACTCTGCCACCGGCCCTAATAGCTGATCCCGGTGTTTCACCAGATGGACTTCACCTTTGAGCTGTTCCGGAAAATCCGTCATCTTTAACTGCACCAGTTGGCTACTGGCCAATTCAGCTGCGACCTGATGCCGTGCCAACATGCCCCAGCCTAAATGCGCCAATAATGCATGTTTAAGCGCCAGACTATTGTTGATCCGGATCCGATGCGCGCTTTGCAGTGGTAATAATTTACCGCTGCTAAAATCCAGCGCGTCAGAATCCGCAATCAGCTGAGGCAATTGATGCAATTGTTCAATCTGGGTCAGCGGTTGTCCAAGACGTGCCAGCAATTCCGGGCTTGCGACCAGGATCAGCTCAAATTCACCAATCTGCTGCGGTTCAAATTCCCCCAAACTGATAAACACCGCAAACCAGGGGCTAATGGCTAAATCGGTTTGCTGATGTTTGAGTTTTTCCAGCGATTGCAGCCGGTAATCAAAACTGATGGACAATTCAGTTTGCGGAAACAATTGTTGTGCACGTTGCACTGCTTGTAGATAAGGACCTGCTGCCACAGCTTCGTCAAAAGAGATGCGTAAACTGGCTTCAGCGCCCTGACTTAAGTGCCTTGCCAGCGATTTAAGTTGAGCGGTTTGATGCAGCACCTGCTGTGCCTGCTGAAAATAGCGCATCCCAGCAGGAGTCAGCTTCAGGCGATAGGCGCTGCGGTCAACTATAGTAAAACCGCATTGTTGCTCGAGTTTTTTCAGTGCCATGCTAAGCGCCGGTTGGGTTTTGTGCAGCTTCAGTGCGGCTTGTTGCAGGCTGTCGCTGTTGCTGATCGCTTCGAGAATATGCAGACTGGCAATATTCATAAGAAATTCTTATATAGATGTACATTAAATATAAATTTAATTCTATTTGTCGCACTTGTATAGTGCCGTCTTACTTCCGCTGTCGGAAGTCAGCTGCAGGAGAAATCGATCGATGTTCAGAAACTTAATGGCGCCAGCGCTTTTGGTCTTAGTAAGCGTGCAAGGATGTTCAAAGGCTGTTGAACCGGCAACCGAAGCGGTGGCGAGACCGGTGAAACTGTTTCAAATTTCTGATCAGCTGCAAGGCAATATCCGGCAATTTCCGGCGGTGGTTGAACCGACTGAAAATGCCAGGCTGACGTTTCGAGTCAATGGCAAACTGACCGAATTTACCGTGCGGCCAGGGCAAGAAGTGAACAAAGGCCAGCTTTTGGCGCGACTCGACGCCACCGATTTTAAATTAAAAGTTGATCAGGCTCAGGCGCGTTATCAGTTAGCCAAGGCGCAGTTTGATCGTGCCGCCAGTCTGATTGGTCAAAAACTGGTGCCTCAAGCCACGTTTGACGAAGCCAAAGCGCAGTTACAGGTGGCCGAAGCCGATTTAAAAACCAGTCAAACGAATCTGACTTATACCGAGCTGATGGCGCCTTTTAGCGGCACCGTCAGTCGCTCCTTGGTTGAGAATCATGAGAACGTGGCGGCGCAACAAGCCATTCTGGAATTACAGCTACGCGATATGGTGGATGTGGTGATCCAGGTGCCGGAAGATGTGATCGCTATCGTGAAAAAAGACATTCAATATCAACCGGCAGTGGTGTTTGATTCGTACCCGTCGTTACGCTACACCGCCACCATTAAAGAGTGGGATACCAGAGCCGATCCAGCCACCAATAGTTTTAAAGTGGTATTCAGCATGCCAACACCGGCCGAATTTAATGTGTTGTCAGGCATGACCGCCAATGTGATTGCTGATTTGAGTAAATTTACCAGCCTGCATCAAAACGCGTTGTTGGTACCGGCAACGGCGGTGTTTGCTGCGCCGGATCAGCCCGTCGCTTCGCTTGATCGTTTTGTCTGGGTGTATCTGACGGATAAACAACAGGTTGAACGCCGGGCTGTGACCACCGGCCGGTTAACAGCGCACGGCATCGAGATCCACAGTGGTCTGCAAAGTGGTGAACAGGTGGTTACTGCGGGAACCCAGCAGTTGCAACAAGGCCAGAAAGTGCGGCCATGGCAACGGGAACGGGGACTGTAAGCCATGGATGCTGCTCAGTATTTTATTAAAAACAAAACCTCTTCCTGGTTGGTGGCGCTGATCCTGCTGTGTGGCGGGATCAGTGCTTATACCGGTTTGGGTCAGCTGGAAGATCCACAATTTACCCTCAAACAAGCGATGGTGATTACCCAATACCCCGGGGCTTCACCACAACAAGTGGAAGAAGAAGTCAGCTATCCGCTGGAAAATGCCATTCAGCAATTGCCGTATGTCGACCATGTCACGTCCATTTCTACCGCCGGCACCTCGCAAATCATGGTGGAAATGAAAGGCATTTATCGCGCCAAAGAGCTGAAGCAAATTTGGGATGAACTGCGGCGCAAGGTCAATGATTTAACACCACAACTGCCGCCAGGCGTGAAAGCGCCGATGGTGAATGATGATTTTGGTGACGTCTATGGCATGTTATACGCTATCAGCGGTGACGGTTATTCCGATGACGAACTACGTGATTACGTCGACATTTTGCGCCGCGAACTGGTGCTGGTCGACGGCGTTGGTAAAGTATCAGTTGGCGGCAGGCAGCAGGAACAAGTCATCGTTGAAATCTCCCGCTCCAGACTGGCATCACTTGGCATAGCGCCACAACAAATCGCCAGCTTATTGCAAACGCAGAATGTGGTGTCGAACGCAGGTTCCTTGCAGGTAGGACCGGATAGTGTGCGTATTCATCCGAGTGGTGAATTCCAGTCGGTGGCGGAACTGGAACAACTGATCATCAGTAATCCGGCGGCGAAAGAGCTGATTTATTTAGGTGATGTCGCCAAAGTGTATCGTGCCAGCGCCGAAGTGCCGTCACATCTCATTCGGTTTGCCGGTAACAGCGCCTTGTCGCTTGGCGTTTCTTTTACTTCGGGTGTCAATGTGGTGAAGGCGGGTGAAGCGGTCAGTCAGCGGTTACAGCAACTGGAATACACCAGACCTATTGGGATGGAAATCTCGGAAATTTATAACCAGCCGGCGGAAGTGCAGCACTCGGTCGACGGTTTTATTCTGAATCTGGTGGAAGCCGTTGTTATCGTGATTGTGGTGCTGTTGGTGTTTATGGGGCTGAAAAGCGGCTTCCTGATTGGCCTTATTTTATTGCTGACGGTGCTGGGTACCTTTATTTTTATGCAGCAAATGCAAATCGAACTGCAGCGGGTGTCCTTGGGGGCATTAATCATTGCGCTTGGCATGTTGGTCGATAATGCCATTGTGGTGGTCGAAGGTATCCTCATCGGCATGCAGCGGCGGTTATCGCTGAAAGACGCCGCCTCGCAAATCGTCCGGCAAACCCAGTGGCCGTTATTGGGCGCTACTGTGATCGCCGTGGTCGCCTTTGCCCCTATTGGTTTATCCAGTGACGCCACCGGTGAATTTGCCGGTAGCCTGTTTTGGGTCTTGTTAGTCAGTTTGTTACTGAGTTGGGTAACAGCGATCACCTTGACACCGTTTTTTGCTAGTTTGATGTTTAAAGCGGCACCTTCGACTGCCAGTCAAAGTGACGTTGAGGCTGAGTTATATCGTGGGGTGATTTTTAATATTTACCGCCGTGCTTTAACGCTGGTGCTGACGCATCGGGTACTGAGTTATGGCCTGATGTTGCTGATGCTGGTCGGCGCTGTGGTTGGTTTTGGTCAGGTGAAACAGGTGTTTTTCCCGGCTTCCAACACACCGATGTTTATGGTGGATTTATGGCAACCGGCAGGCACCGATATCCGGCATAGTCTGGAAGAGAATCAACAGGTGTCGGCATTTTTACGCCAACAACCGGAAGTCACGGCCGTCACTGCCACCCTTGGTCGTGGTGCTGACCGTTTTATGCTGACCTATCAGCCAGAGAAAATCTATCCGGCCTATAGCCAGCTGATTGTGCGGGTTGCGGAAAAAGAGCAACTGGAGCCGGTGATGCGACGGTTGTTGGCTTATATCGAAGAGCAACATCCACGGCTGCAGCAAAAGCTCAAACGGCTGGAAGTGGGCCCTTCTACTGCTGCGAAAATAGAAGTACGGCTCAGCGGTCCGGATCCGGATGTGCTGCGCCAACTCGCAGAACAGGCCAAAGCTATTCTATTGGCCGATGCTGGCGCGCGTAATGTGCGGGATGACTGGCGTGAGCGGGTAAAAGTAGTCCGGCCGCACTTTAATGAAGCAGTAGCGCGGCGGGTCGGCATCAGCAAACAGGATGTTGATGATGTGCTGCTCACTCATGTGAATGGCAAAACGGTGGGTATTTATCGTGATGGCACCCATTTGTTGCCGATCGTCAGCCGTCCTCCATTAAGCGAACGTTCGAGTGTTGATTCGCTGGCGGATTTACAAATCTACAGCCCAAAACTGAACCGGTATATTCCGATAAGCCAAGTGGTGAGTAGCTTTGATTTAGTGTGGGAAGACCCGCAAATTATGCGCCGCGACCGCAAACGTACATTAACCTTGATGGCTGACCACGATATTTTATCTGACGACACCGCCGCTAATTTGCTGGCCAGAGTTAAACCAGCGATTGAAGCTTTGCCACTTCCAACCGGTTATCAGCTGAGCTGGGGCGGGGAGCTGGAAGCGCAAACCAAAGCGCAAAAAGCGTTGTTTGGCTCGTTGCCGGTTGGTTACCTGGTGATGTTTGTGGTGACGGTGCTGCTGTTTAATTCCAGTCGTGATGCATTGGTGATTTGGGCTTGTGTGCCACTGGCAATTATCGGGGTCACCGTTGGTTTGTTGCTGGTCGGGGTGCCTTTTGGTTTTATGGCGCTGCTGGGCTTTTTGAGTTTGTCTGGCATGCTGGTGAAAAACGGTATTGTGCTGATTGACCAAATCCGGTTGGAACTGAGTGAAGGTCGGGCAGCCTATGACGCAGTGTTTCATTCGGCCGTCAGCCGGGTACGCCCAGTGGCGATGGCGGCGATTACCACAATTTTGGGCATGATCCCGTTGGTTGGCGATGAATTTTTTGCCAGCATGGCGGTGGTGATTATGTTTGGTCTTGGTTTTGCCACTGTGCTGACGTTACTGTTTTTGCCTTTGCTGTATTGCAGTATCTATCGTATTAAAACCAGTGGTTAATGTCGGTAGATTTTAACTCGGTTTCAGGTGTGAACAACCCCACATCTTCAAGGATGATGGGTATATACCCAAACAACCTGAAGATACTCGTTCAGAGCTGCTTTGGAAAAACCAATACAGCACGGTGCAGCAGCTTCCTACGGACGGGGCTAAAAGCCCTTGATGCCGCGTTAGCGCTTGTCGC